>ERZ1034411.46-NODE-46-length-58930-cov-11.377817_pt1 | contig 58930 bp, 58 predicted proteins | sample MGYA00520583_ERZ1034411 | MGnify/ENA primary metagenome ERZ1034411 (study PRJEB33736, sample SAMEA104288481) | Azolla microphylla | place: Ecuador | collected 1982 | study: EMG produced TPA metagenomics assembly of the PRJEB19522 data set (Is there foul play in the...
CTGCGCGATGGTCGGACGGCTTATGCCGTGCTCTCCCGGGAGCCGAACTTTCCTTTGGCCTCCCTCGCGCCCTGCGAATTCGATGATGCAGTCTGCCCGGTTGGGCTCGCTCGCATCTTCGCTAGACTTGACCGTAGCAACGACGGCCAGGACCACACGGTTTTGCCGTACGCAGCAACATCGTTCGTCACACGGAGCACGACCTCACGAGGATCACCCGCCCTGGTCCCACCTTGCCGCGTCCGACGCAGCCGCGTCCACCGCAGCCCAGCCCACGTTCGTTGCGACGTACGATCGCCCCTCTCCTCGGGCCGGGATGGCGGGAATATGCCGCAATTCCGAATTTCGGTAAAGTGGAATATTTTTGGCGACGGGGATTGACAGGATTCGGGGTGTTTTGCCCGACGGGCGGCCACTGGGCCGCGCTGGTAAGGTTAATCCTTCCTTTCGATTGTCGGTAAAATTTTATCTATTATCGTCTTGGCCGTGGATGATGAACCAGGGGCTTCCAGAGTGCTTGCGTTTTGCCTGATCGTGACTGGGACTGCGTTGCTTCTCTCCGGCATCGTTGCCTTCGGCTTTCATCGAAACTCGCTGCACTCGATGGCGCTGCTGTAGCCGTGGCAGGGCACGGGCTTGCGGGATGGGCGGCTTGTCCGCAAGCGAGCGGCGCGCTCCGTCATTGCGAGCCAACGGGTCCGCGCGAAGCGCGGCCCGATGACAGGCTCCGCGAAGCAATCCAGGATCCTGCCGCGGACGGACTCTGGATTGCTTCGTCGCAAGAGCTCCTCGCAATGACGTGTTGAGAGACCGCCGTCATCCCTTCCTACGCGTCCTCAATTGTCGTTATCCGCCGCGCGCCCCGCGAACCGATCGTCCGCCCGGCGCAACCGGCGGGATAGTTCGCGGTTGATGTTCTGCAGCACGATCACATAGGCGTGGATGTCGGCCTTGTAGCAGGCGTAGAGATTTTTGGCGGTCAGCTCGTACAGCACGGTCGGCGCTTCCGCGACCACCGTTGCGGAGCGGTTCTGCATCTCGATCAGCGTCATCTCGCCGAAGAAATCACGGGGCTGCAGCACGGAGATCGGGATGACGCTCCCCGAATTCGTCCGCTTGCTCACCGCGAGGCGGCCGGACTTGACGATGAACATCGAACGTCCCGCCTCGCCTTCCGCCACGACGATGCTGCCCGCCTCGAAGCGGCGCTCGACCAGCATCGACATCAGGAGGTCGAGGCTTCCGTCCGAAAGCCCGCCGAAGAACGGCGTCGCGAGCAGGAACGCTTTCAGATCGGGGGCGGTGACGTTCATGACGCGAAGTTACGCCGCGACACGGGGTGCGGCAAGCAGCGCGGACAGAGCAAGATGGGTTTCGCTTTCGCTCTACCCATCCTACGCGATGCGCCTACTGGCGCGCGACACTTTCCCCGCGCAGCGTCCGTCGCTTTCGCCACACCTGCAGGTCAACCATGACCTTGACCGTCGCCGCGAGAACCGCTGCGCACAGCGCCGCCTTCGAGATCGTCTCCATCGTTCCCTCGATCAGGAGGCAATGGACCACGCTGCCGACGACGATGACGATGGCGAGCGGCGTGTGAATGAAGCGCCAGGTTCGCGGGCGCAGCTCCAGCCGCCGGCGCAGAAACGCCAGCAGCGCGACAAGGAAGATGGCCCACATCGCGGTGACACCGAAGGGCGAGAACGGCGTCGGCGAGGTATAGGTCAGCGCGTCGATCATGTCGGGCGGGCTGGTGATCCAGAGGCCGGCGACGTGGATCGCCACGGCCAGCACCAGCGCGCCGCCGATCCAGTGATGGGCACGCCGGCCGCGATAGGCCGACAGCGGCGCCAGATATCCGCCGATCAGCAAGGGCTGCACGAGCACGAGACCGAGCGCGACGATGCCGGCGAAGCCGGCGAGAATGTAAACCGGGCCGCGCCAGGCGAGCTGCTCGCTGGTCGCAGCCAGCGCAACAGGCACCCCGATCGCCACGGCAAGCGCGACCCAGATCAGGATCACCCGTGCCGATCTCCGCCCCGTCATGCGCCGGCCCGATCAGGCCGGCTGCAGCACGAAATGCGCCTCTAAGCTGGTTTCCTTGGCGCTGCGCATCACCGGCCGCAGGAACACGGTCTTGAACTCGCCGCTGTCATAGGCGAGGTGGCCGTGCGGCTGGCCGAAGATCGGAATGATCTGCGGCATCTCGAGCCGGAACTTGCCGTCCTTGTCGGTGAGTGTGGCGCCATGGCTCTGCGGCTCGTGCTCCTGGCCTTCGACCGTGTGCGCCCAGATCTGGATGCGCTGGCCCGCGAGCGGCGCCCCGTCGCCGGCGCGGCGAACGGTACCGCTCATCCAGAAGCCGCCCTTGCCGATGCGGTCCACGATCGCCGCGCCCTTGCGATAATTGTTCGCCCCGCCCGACATCGTTTCGGTCGGCGCAAGGCCGTCGGCGCTGGCGGGCAACATGAAGCCGGGCACGCCGGCTGCCACAATACCGGTTGTCAGGACCGCGCCGCCGGCGACGAGCAGGTTGCGGCGGTTGAGTACGACGGTGGTCATGTCGGTTCCTCCTGGCGAGCGGGCAGGCTTTGCCGAAGGTACAACAACAAGCGCGGGACGCCCAGTTGAGTGGGTGCAATAACAAGGTTGTGAATGGCTTCCAGGCCATCGCCGCCGGCGATGTATCCTCACAACGGATAGCGATCTCGACGTCGTCAATAACCCAAATAACGAGGCAAATTCGTGCAACCAAACAGCATGATCCAGAGCGGAGATGTGCAAAACAGACTCCAGAACACATTCAGGAGCACAAACACTCCGTTGTATTGAAAGGTGGCGGGATTGGGCCTGTAGCGGTCGTACAGCTTCTTCGGCAGGAAATTTGGGAGAGGCCCATGGTAAGTGCCAGCCGCACTATCATAGAAAGTCTGGGAGAACCACTCCCACCGCAGGACATTGTAGCAGATCGAGATCGTAGGCAAAGCCGTAAACATGCCTACGAAGACCCACAGCGACGCCCCTCGTCCGTTCGTGTTGTTAATCATCCAGCCCGAACAGCGGCTCTGACTCGGATCAACAAAGATGAGGATAACCAGAGCGCACATGAGCCACCCGACACAGGTAGCTGCCGCGCATCTCGCGACCTTCAGACAGAAATCCGGATCGTAGTTGGGAAGATGCGGTCGCTCGTTCATAGATTGTAGTTTAGCCGGCCGCATCCAGAGCTGCAATAATGGACGCAGGGACAGGCCCGCCTTGGTCAGAAGCGGCCTGCAACGCGCTAACATTCTCACCGCTAGTCCCTATATGTGAGAATGCCGCGCACATCGCGTTTCCATCTGGACCCCCGCATGATCCCCTTCTCCGTGCTCGACCTCGCGCCGATTTGCCAGGGCGGCGACGCCGCGCAGGCGTTCCGCAACTCGCTCGATCTTGCCCGGCATGCGGAAGGCTGGGGCTTCAAGCGGTTCTGGCTGGCCGAGCATCACAACATGACGGGCATCGCCAGCGCCGCGACATCCGTGGTGATCGGCCACATCGCGGGCGGCACGACAACGATCCGCGTCGGCTCCGGCGGGATCATGCTGCCGAACCATTCGCCGCTGGTCATCGCCGAACAGTTCGGCACGCTGGAATCGCTCTATCCCGGGCGGATCGATCTCGGGCTCGGGCGGGCGCCGGGCACCGACCAGTTCACGGCGCGGGCGATGCGGCGCGACCTCGCGACGGCATCGGAGAATTTTCCGCATGACGTGCTGGAGCTGCAGGCGCTGCTCGGCGACGTGCGGCCGAACCAGGCGATCCGCGCCGTGCCCGGCATGGGAACGAAGGTGCCGCTGTGGATTTTGGGATCGAGCACCTTTGGCGCACAGCTTGCCGCGATGCTCGGGCTGCCGTTCGCCTTCGCCTCGCATTTCGCGCCGCAGATGATGATGCCGGCGCTGCGCGAATATCGCGCGCGCTTCGAGCCGTCGGCACAGCTCGACAAGCCCTATGCGATGATCGGGGTCAACGTGTTCGCCGCCGACAGCGACGCCGAGGCGCAGCGGATGTTCTCCTCGCTCCAGCAGGCGTTCATCAACCTGCGCCGCGGCACACCGGGCCCGCTGCCGCCGCCGGTGGATGACATGGACGCGCTTTGGTCGCCGGCCGAAAAGGCGATGGTGGGCCAGTCGCTGTCGTGCTCCGCGGTCGGAACGCCCGATGTGGTCGAGGAGAAGCTAAGGGCGCTGATCGCCGATACTGGCGCGGACGAACTGATCACCACCGGGCAGATCTACGACCACGCCGCGCGGCTGCGCTCGTTCGAGATCGCGGCCGAGGTGCGGGACCGGCTGGCGAAGCGGCCGGCGGCGTGAGCACCACGACGGCTTAAAGGACGGCGCAGCTGAAGTTCGCGGCCTGCTCGATGCTGCCTTGGCCGAGATAGCGCGCCTGGCGCGGATAGGGGCACAGCGGCCGGCTGCGATCCGGCCAGGGCGTCTTCGCCCCCGCGCGCGCGTCGATGCGCTCGGGCGCGCGGCCCTGCTCGACCCAGGCCACCAGCGGGGTCAGCACGTCGAAGCTGTCGGTGGCAGGCCCTCCCGCACAATGGTTCATGCCCGGCACGAGGAAGAGGCGGGCGAAGTCGGCCGTCTCCTTCTCGCCGCCCGCGGCATTGGTGAGCCGCTTGTACCAGTCGAGCGTATCCAGCGCCGAAAACGTGGGATCGCTGACGCCGTGATAGAGCAGCAGCTTGCCGCGCCGCTGCCGGAAAGTGGAGAGATCGACCGAGTTCGCCGAGATCGTCTGCACGGAAGACTCAGGCATCGCTGCGCTCGTGCCGAAAATTCTCGCATGAGCCTCCGTCACATCCACGGTGCGGTAGAAATCGTAGACGGCGTCCGCGTCGTTGGCCAAGGGCGCGTGGGGCGGCGTCATGTAGAGATAGGCCAGACTTGCGCCAAAGGACACGTTGAAGGCGTTGACGCGGCTGTCGGGCGCGGTGCCGAGAGTCCAGCGCCGCCATCCCTCGGTGGCAATGCCGGAATCATAGGGATAGGACGCATAGATCCGGCGGCCCTGAGCCGTGGTCGGCCCCTGGAAATAGTTTTCGAGCGCGCCAACCTGTGCGGCCGAAAGACAGCTCGCGGTCTTCTCGGCGGGACATTGCAGCGCGCGCGGCGAGAAACGGCAGGCCGGCACATTGTCGATGATGCCGTCTGCAAGGCCGTCGGCTTCATCGCAGGATTGAACGATCGCCCTGGAAAGCAAGTCCATATCGGCCTGGGACAAGGCCTGCGACAGGATGGGGCGGCCGTCAGGCGCCTTCGGTGCGATCGCCGCAAAGCCTTGCGTCACGGCGGCGCCCGAGAGCCCCTTCTCCGGCATTCGAAATGCCGGCGCGCCGGCTGCCACGCCATCGAAATGCTCCGGAAAGCGCTGCGTGATCACCATGCCGTGCCGCCCGCCGTTGGAGCAGCCGAGGAAATAAGAGTATTTCGGCAAGCGGCCGTAATAGGCCTGGATGAAGCGTTTCGCCTGCCGCGTCACGACGTCGTCGGCGCGATAGCCGAAATCGATCCGCGCCTGCGGATCGAGGCCGAAGCTGGCGCCGCCGAGCGGGCCCGGCGCGTTGCTGTGGCCGGCATCGGTCGTCACCGTCGCATAGCCCTGATTGAGCGCGCTCGGCTGTCCGCCGCCGGGCAGCGCGTCGCCGCTGCCGAGCACGCCGTCCGTGCCGCCCTGCCCCTGGAACACGAAGCGGCCGTTCCATGCCTGCGGCAATCTGAGATGCAGGCCGATGGCAAGCTTCTGGCCCTCGGCGCCGGTTCGCTCGTCGAGATACGCGATCACCTCGCAATGCGCAGCCATTCCGCCCGCAGCCGGGCGCGACTGCGCCTCGCTGACGCGCATCGCCGCACCGGCCTCCGACTGAAGCCGATCGCATGCGATCACGGGCGGGATGGAGTTGTTGTCGGCGGCCGCGGCCGCGGTACTTCCGATGCAAGCCAGCGCCGCGCCGAGCCAAAGCCGGCGACGCGGCCATCGTGCGTTGACGACCAACATGCGCTCCCCCCGCGAATGCCCGGCTAGTCCGGAAAGCCGAACAGCTTTGCCGGATTGTGCACCAGGATCTTCTCCAGCTCCGTCTGGTCGGCGACGTAGCGGTACATCAATTCGAGCAAATCGGCATCGTTCGGCGGCTGCTTCACCGAGACCGGATGCGGCCAGTCGCTGGCCCAGACGCAGCGGTCGATTGCGGCCTCGATATAGGCGCGCGCGATCGGAATGACGTCGTCGTAGGGCGCACCAAGCTTCGAGGTCTTCTCGCCGAGCGACAGCATGACCCAGAAATTGCCCTTGCCGAGCAGCTCCAGCATCTTGCGCAAATTCGGATCGTTCCTGCCGGCCTCCGGATCGGGCCGCGCCATGTGGTCGATCAGCACGGGGACGTCGAGATTCTCGTATTTGGCGACGCTGGAGACGATGCCGTCCTTCTCCGGCTGGATCTTTGCGTACCAGCCGAGCTCGCGGATGCGGGCGATGGCGCGGGCGAAATCGGCGTCGGACAACACCGCACCCAGCTCCTGGCGGAAGCTGAAGCGCGCGCCGCGCACGCCCGCATCGTGCAGCTTGGCAAGATAAGAGTCGTTGGCTTCCGCGAACACCAGCGCGTTGGCGCAGCCGCGATAGTTCGGGCCCATCGCGGCCAGGCCGTCGAGCACGACGGCATGATCGGCGCCGTAGGTCGTGGTCTGCACGATGATACCGCGCTCGATGCCGAGCGCCCTGTGCATGCGCAGCGCCGCTTCCCAGGTCGCGGTCGGCATCCGGTACGCCGCACCCGGACGCTCCGGATATTTCTCGATCGGACCCAGCACGTGGAACTGGCTGTCGACGGTCTTCGGCGGCGGCGCCTTCACCGGGCGGCGCGGATTGGGATCGAACGGCAGATAGGTCGGCATGCAAAGACTCCTTCAGTCGATCACGGCGGTGAAGTCGCACTGCACCAGCGCGCCGCCGTCCATATTGTCCATCGGCAGCGCGTGACGCGCCGGGCGCGAATGCTCGTCCGGAAACATCTTGAGCCATTCGACATTGATGGGCCCGCGATTGCCGCGGTCCTTCAGCCACACCGTCATCTTGATGATGTCGTCGGTGGTGCCGCCGGCAGCCTCCACCGTCGCCTTCATATGCGCGAACATGTTGGCGCATTGGGCATCGAGGCTCTCCGGCATCGCGTTGGTCGCGGGATCGCGGCCGAGGATGACGCCGGACATCACGAGATTGCCGATGCGACAGGCGTTCGGGATCGGGTTGACGTGCTTGAAGCCGCCGATGTGGATGCTCTTGCGCCGCGACATGTTGCGCTCCCTGTTATTGCTGGTTCAGACGAACTGGCACGACACCGAGCCGAACGGGCCGTAATCGGCGTGAAAGGTGTCGCCGCGGCGGATGTCGACGGGACGCGTGAACGAGCCCGCCAGCACGACCTCGCCGGCCTTGAGGTGCTCGTCATGCGGCGCCAGCCGATTGGCGAGCCAGGCGATGCCGTTGGCGGGATGGTTGAGCACGCCGGCGGCAAGCCCGGTCTCCTCGACCTCGCCATTGCGGAACAAGAGCGCGCCGATCCAGCGCAGATCGGCATCCATCGGGCGAATCGGCCGGCCGCCGAGCACCAGCGCGGCATTCGCCGCGTTGTCCGAGATCGTGTCCATCACCTTGCGCGCCTTGCCGGTCTCGGGGTCGACGCGATGCATGCGCGTCTCCAGAATCTCCAGCGCGGGCGTGACGTAGTCGGTGGCGTTGAGCACGTCGAAGATGGTGCAGTCGGGCCCGCGCAGCGGCGCCTTCAGCACGAAGGCGAGCTCGACCTCGATGCGCGGCGCGTGGAAGCGATCGAACGGGATCGGCGTCGCGTCGGCATAGAACATGTCGGCGAACAGCACGCCGTAGTCGGGCTCGTTGATGCCGACCGCGTTCTGCATCGCCTTCGAGGTCAGGCCGATCTTGTGGCCCTTGATGATCCGTCCCCGGCCGAGCTGGAGCTTGGTCCAGGCGCGCTGGACGGCATAGGCATCCTCGATGCTGAAATCGGGATAGTCCTTCGTGAACATGTTGATCAGCGTCTTGGTGCGCTCGGCCTCGTCGAGGCGCGCGGCAAGGCGTTCGATCGTCGCATTGTCCAGCATTGCCTATTGCTCCGCGGCGACGGTGTTGCGGAGCACGCCGATGCGGCTCGACTCGACCTCGACGACGTCGCCGACCTGCAGCCAGCGCGGCGGATCGAAGCGCGCGCCCGCACCGGTCGGCGTGCCCGTCACGATCATGTCGCCGGGTTTGAGGGTTGCGAAGGTGGAGAGATAGGAGATGATGAAGTCGAACGGGAACATCAGCCGCTCGGTGGTGTCCTGCTGCCGCACCTCGCCGTTGACGCGGGTAACGATGTCGTGCGGCCCGCGCGGGTCGAGCTCGTCCGAGGTGACGATCCACGGGCCGATGCTGCCGGAGCGGTCGAAATTCTTGCCCTGCGTGACGTTGAACTTGCCGTGGCGCAGCCAGTCGCGGATGGTGCCCTCGTTGCACAAGGTCATGCCGAAGATGTGCGCCCACGCCTTATCGCGCGGGATGTGGCGGCCGCCCTGCCCGATCACGATGACGAGCTCGCCCTCGTAATCGAGCTGATCCGAAACCTTGGGCTTCTCGAGCGGCTGACCGGAGCCCGTCATCGAGGACATGCTGCGCACGAACAGGCTGGGATATTTGGGCAGGTCCGAATTGTCTTTGTATTCGGCATTGCGCTCGGCGTAGTTGACGCCGATGCACCAGAGCTTTTCCGGCGCCAGCACCGGCGGCAGCAGGACGAGCTTGTCCAGCGCGTGATCGGGCTTTTGTCCGGCGACGGCTTCCTGCGCGTCGGCGAGCGCGTTGGCGGCGATCAGCGCCTTCACATCCGAATAGTCGCGCCCGATCCGCCTGGTCAGATCGACCACGCCATCAGCAACGGCCGCGCCGTAGCGCGGCTCTCCATCCAAGAGATAGCTTACGAGGCGCATGGTCGTTCTCCAATGGTGGTCGGGCAGCGCGGCGGGCGCGCTCAGTCTTTCGATTTGGGGGTCTGGAACACGGTGTTCAGCGTCACGATCTCGCCGAGGGTGGCGTAGCGCGGACCGCCGATGCGCGCGATCGGGTCGAGCGCCTTGGTCTCGACCTTGCCGTCGTTGACGAGGCCGTCGCGCAGATGGAACATCACGACCTCGCCGACGATGAGCCGGCTCCTGGCCTCGCCGAACTCCAGGCACTGGCGGAAGCGGCATTCCATCGCGACGGGTGCTGCGGCCAGCCGCGGCACCTTGATGCGCTCGCACGCAAGCGTCTCCAGCCCGAGATGCTCGACCTCGCTGATCTCAGGCGGATGCTCGACCGATGAGTCGTGCACCGCCGACATCAGCGGCGTATCGGCGATGTGGATGACGTATTCCTCGGTATCGAGGATGTTGTGCGCGGTGTCCTTGTAATCGGCGCCCTTGCGGCCGACGCTGATGGCGAGCATCGGCGGCTTCTGCGAGACGAAGGTGAAGGCGCTGAACGGGGCGAGGTTGAGCACGCCCGCGGCCGACAGGCTCGTGACCCACGCGATCGGGCGCGGCACCACGATGCCGGTCATCAGGCGGTAGATGCGCTCGGCGCCGAGCTCGGCGGGATCGATCCGCATCGATCAATCCGCCCTGATATTGGCCTTGCGCACCACCGGGATCCACTTGGCGTCCTCGCGCTCGAGATAGGCCTTGAACGCGTCCGGCGTCATCGGCGTTGCTTCGCCGCCCAGCTTCTCGAACTTGTCGACGACAGCAGGGTCCTTCAGGATCGCGACCAGCGTCTCGTGCAGCTTGTCGATGACGGGCGCGGGCGTGCCCGCGGGCGCGAACAGGCCGGTAAAGGTCTGGCCGTCAAAGTCCTTGTAGCCGAGCTCGGCGAAGGTCGGCACGTCCGGCAGCGACTTCAGGCGGTGCGGTGAGGTGACGGCGAGCGCGCGGAACAGGCCGGCCTTGATGTGCTGGAGGCTGACCGTGAGCTGGTCGAACGCGAACTGCACCTGGCCGCCGAGCAGGTCGTTGATGGCCGGCGCATTGCCGCGATAATGCGCGGTGACCCATTGCAGGCCGAGGTTCTCCTGCATCAGCTCGCTGAGCAGGTGGTTGGTGGTGCCGGGACCGGGCGACGCCATGGTCAGCTTGCCGGGCTCGCGCTTGGCAAGATCGATGAATTCCTTGAAATTGTTGGCCTGCACCGACGGATGCACCTCGAGCACCAGGGGCGTCATCGAGATGGTCGAGATCGGCATGAAGTCCTTTTTCCAGTTATAGGCGTCACGCTTGTTGATCTCGGTCGCGAACAGCACCGGGCCGTTGGCGCCGACGAACAGCGTGTAGCCGTCGGGCGCCGACTTCGCGAACGCCTCTCCCGCGATCATGCCGCCGGCGCCGGCCTTGTTCTCGATGATGAAGGGCTGGCCGAGCTTTTCCTGCAGCTTGTCGGCGACGATGCGCGCGGCGCTGTCGACATTTCCTCCGGCAGGGTAAGGCACGATCAGCTTGACGCTCCGCGCCGGCCATTGCTGGGCCGACACGGGCCCCGCCAGCATTGCGGCCATTGCAGCGATGGCAATCCAGATTAATCTCATGTTAACCTCCCGACGGCGCTTCCAATTCCATGTCGAGCGCCTGCCGTTGCGCATGGCGCCCGATCGGGCCGCAATCTCCAGATGCGCGCTTTACCTGTCGAGTGAATTGTGGCGTTCTTGTCCATATTATGGACAAGAACAGATTCACCCGCAACGCGACGTCGCCGCGGCAGGGCGCGCAGGCGATCCGGCGCGCCCTGGCGGTGCTGCGCATTCTTGCCGCAGGCCGCGAGGCCGGTGTGCCATTGGCCGAGGTCGTGCAGGCGACGGGCCTCACCCGCCCTACCGTGCATCGCATCGTGCACGTGCTGATCGAGGAAGGCATCGTCGAGCGGAACGAGAAGAGCGGCCACTACGCGATCGGCAACCAGGTCCCCGAGTTGGCGCTGGCGCGGCCGCGGCCGTCGCGGCTCTTGATCGCGGCCAATCCGTCGCTGCAACGGGCCTCCACCGAGATCGGCGACACGCTGTTCCTGACCGTGCGCACCGGCAACGACACGCTGTGCGTCGATCGCCGGATCGGCATCTATCCGATCCAGGTGCTGTCGATCGAGGTCGGCGCCCGCCGGCCGCTCGGCGTCTCGAGTGCCGGTGTTGCGATCCTTGCCGCGATGCCGGCGCAGGACGCGCGAAAAATCGTCGCAGCCAACGAGAAGAGATTCGAGGCCTACAAGACCGACATGGCGACGGTCCTTGGCGAGATCACCGCCGCGCGGCGGCTCGGATACGGCATGCGGGAGATCGGCCTGATCCAGGGCACGAAATCGATCTCGACCTGGATCAAGACCCCGGACGGGCAGCCCGCCGCGGCGATGACCGTCTCCGCCGTTCGAACGAGGCTCGGCCCACGGCGCGAGCAGGAGGTCGCGGAGATCCTGTTGCGGGAGACGCGCGTGATCGAGCAGGCGATCGGGGGGTAGTTTTCGCCGAGACGCATGCGGCTCTCCTTCGCCTCTCCCCGCGTGCGGGGAGAGGCCGGAATTCGAGCGAAGCTTGAATTCCGGGTGAGGGGGAGTCTCCGCGAATCCAACTGTCACCTCCCCTGCAGAGAGTCCCCCTCACCCCGACCCTCTCCCCGCAAGCGGGGCGAGGGGGCGCACCACCACTGTCAATGGGCTGACTTCGCACTCCATTTTGTGGCACAACGCCCCCTCCACCGACCGACCAACGAGGCCACGCATGCCCGCGCCGAAACCGCCTGCCTTCGAGACCCTGAGCCTGCATGCGGGCCAGCATCCGGATCCCGTGACCGGGGCCCGGGCGGTGCCGATCTACCAGACCACGTCCTACGTGTTCCAGGATTCCGACCATGCTGCCGCGCTGTTCAACCTGGAGCGCGCCGGCCACATCTATACGCGCATCTCCAATCCGACCACCGGCGTGCTGGAGGAGCGGCTCGCCGCCCTCGAAGGCGGTGTCGGCGCGCTCTGCACCGCGAGCGGCATGGCCGCGCTGCATCTGGCGATCGCAACGCTGCTCAACGCCGGCGACCACATCGTGGCGTCGAGCTCGCTCTATGGCGGCACCATCAATCTGCTCGCGCACACGCTGCCGCGCTTCGGCATCACCACGACCTTCGTCAAGCCGCGCGACCACGACGCGTTCCGCGCGGCAATCAAGCCGAACACGAAGCTCGTGATCGGCGAGACCATCGGCAATCCCGGCCTCGAAGTCCTCGACATCCCCAAGGTCGCTGCGATCGCACATGAGGCAAAGATTCCGCTCTTGATCGACAATACCTTTGCCACGCCCTATCTCAGCCGTCCGATCGAGCTCGGCGCGGACATCGTGATGCATTCGGCGACCAAATGGATCGGCGGCCACGGCATCGCGATCGGCGGCGCCATCGTGGACGGCGGCCGGTTCGACTGGCGCGGCTCCGGCAAGTTCGGCGTGCTGACCGAGCCCTATGGCGGCTATCACGGCATCGTCTTCGACGAGCAGTTCGGCACCGCCGCCTTCATCATGCGCGCGCGCACCGAAGGCCTGCGCGATTTCGGCGCCTGCCTGTCGCCGACCAACGCGTTCCAGCTGCTGCAGGGCATCGAAACGCTCGGCGTGCGCATGGACCGCCACATGCAGAACACGCACTCCGTGCTGGACGCGCTGAAATCCAACAAGGCGGTCGACTGGGTGCTGCATCCCTCGCTGGAGACTCACACGGACTATCAGCTCGCCAAGCAGCTGCTGCCGCGCGGCGCCGGCTCGATCATCTCCTTCGGCATCAAGGGCGGGAGGCCTGCGGGCCGCAAGTTCATCGAGAGCTTGCGCATGATCAGCCATCTCGCCAATGTCGGCGACGCCAAGACGCTGGTGATCCACCCGGCCTCGACCACGCATCAACAGATGGATGCCGAGCAGCTCAAGGCGGCCGGCATCGGCGAAGAGCTGGTGCGGCTGTCGGTCGGCATCGAGACGGCCAGCGACATCATCGACGATCTCGCGCAGGCGCTGCGCATCTCGCAGAAGGTCTGACACCATGAAGCTCTCCGTCAACGGCCTCGAGGTGTTCGCTGCCACCGGCGGCCGCGACTTCGACAAGTCGCTGCCCACGGTCGTCTTCCTCCACGGCGCCGGCTTCGACCATTCCACCTGGGCGCTGCATACGCGCTGGTTCGCCCATCACGGCTTCGGCGTGCTGGCGCCCGATCTTCCCGGGCACGGCCGCTCGGCCGGGCCTTCGCTCGGCAGCATCGCCGAGATGGCCGACTGGACCGCGGCGCTGCTCGACGCGGCAGGAACCACGAAGGCACATCTGATCGGCCATTCCATGGGATCGCTGATTTCGCTGGAGGCCGCCGCACGCCATCCCGACAAGGTCTCGGCCCTGAGCCTGATCGGCACGGCCGCGACCATGACGGTGGGCCCGGATCTCCTCAAGGCTGCCGAAGCCAATTCGCAGGATGCCAACGACATGGTGTCGATCTGGGGCCTCGGCTTCAATGCCGAGCTCGGCGGCAGCCTCGCGCCGGGCCTGTGGATGCATGGCGGCGCGCAGGCCGTGCTAAAAGCGTGCGAGCCGGGTGTGCTGTTCAGGGATTTGTCGGCCTGCAATGCTTACACGAATGCGCTCGCTGCCGCCGCGACCGTCAAGGTGCCGACGACGCTCATTCTCGGCGAGCGCGACATGATGACGCCGGCAAAGGCGGGCAAGGCGCTTGCCGACGCGATCCCGCATGCAAAGACCGTCGTCGTGCCGGGCGCCGGGCACATGATCATGGCCGAGCGGCCGGATGAATTGCTGGCGGCCCTGCGAAGCTGAAGAGGATCAATCGATCGTCTTGCGCGTTGCGGTGAGGCATCCCTGTCCATGTTGAGGGAACTCACCCATGCCAAGACAAGACGTGATCCGCAAAGCGAAGCAGGACAAGCGCGCCGGGAAATCCGCGAGCACGCAGGCCGGCGAATTCGTCAAGGACGAGATCGACAGGATCCGGAAAGGCAAGCACGGCGCGCGCTCGACCAAGCAGGCCATTGCCATCGGCCTGTCGGAGGCGCGCCGCGCCGGCGTCGACCTGCCGCCACCGCGCAAGGGACGCACGAAGAAATCGACGCGCCGCAGCGCCGAATACGCTTACGAGGTCGGCCAGGGCAAACGCACGCCCAAGCGCCGGCCGAAAGTGTCGCGCGCGGTCGAGAACGTCCTGAAGAAGGAACCGCGCTCGACCGCCTCGCGCAGCGCGCTGTCGAAACAGGGCAAGCGCGCCGCGAGCCGGCGACCGGCCGCATCGCGTTCTGCCGCGGCGCGGAAGGCCAGCCGGACCAAGGGCGCCAAGGCCCGCTCCACTGCCGCAAAGAAGGCCGCACGCACCAGGGCGCGCCGCCGCAGCTGATCAGCTCAGACGTCGGCTCCGCTCGGAGAGCACTGCGTGCGCAGCGCGTTCGGCTTCGCGCGCCGAGCGGAACTGGCGGCCTTCGAGACTGTCGAACAGGCGCTCGGAGGAAAAGAAGCGGAAGCCGCGAACATCTCGCGTGATGATGCCGGCGGCGCGGTCGTGGATCTCGATGATGTAGGCGTTCGACTGTTGCTGGGACATGACTGCTCGCTCGCCGAAGGTTCGGCGTTCCTGTCTTGGAATTTTCGGTGCGGGAGTTGCCGGGAGACGGTCAGCAACAACAACAGGCGCCGGTTGCCGCCGAGACACAGCGCCGCGTCATGCACGCATGCATGCCGTTTCGATTGCGCTGGTGGTCGGTTCTCATGGTGCGGCTTCGAGCTCGAGGAGCAGTTTCGATGCTCCGAATATCAAGCGATTGGTGCGCCAGGTCAATGAAATGGCCATCCATATTTGCGCTAGCCGCACTCCGGCGCTTCTCTTGCGGGAAGCGCCTGCAGACGGATTCATCTCGCGATGAGTTCAACGCGCGCGAGCGGTGAGCATGATAGGCTTTACGCACCACAAACCTGATTTGGGAGGTTCCAGACATGGCGGATGCTCTGACGGGGCGCACCGCGCTCGTCACCGGCGGCTCGCGCGGAATTGGCGCGGCCGTCTGTCGTGCGCTGGCTGAAGCCGGTGCGGCGGTGGCGATCAACTGCCGCGAGCAGATCGGCCAGGCCGAGAAGCTGGTGGGCGAAATCGTCAAGCAGGGCGGCCGCGCCATCGTCGTCGCTGCCGACGTCTCGCAAGCCGGGGCCGTCACCGCGATGGTCGAGCGCGTCACGGCCGGACTCGGGCCGATCGACGTCCTCGTCAACAATGCCGGCATTGCCATCACGCGCGGCGTCGACGATCTCACCGAGGACGATTTCGACCGCACCATCCTGGTCAATTTGAAGTCCGCCTTTCTGTGCACGCAGGCCGTGTTGCCGTCGATGCGGTCGCGAAAATGGGGCCGGATCGTCAACATCTCCTCGGGCGCGGCACGCGGGGCCGGCTCGATCGGCCCGCATTACAATGCATCCAAGGCCGGCATGGAGGGCCTGACGCGCGGCTACGCGGCACGCCTCGTGAAGGACGGCATCACCGTCAACGCCGTGGCGCCGTCGCTGATCGAGACCGACATGATGAGCGGCCAGCCCCAGCTCGTCAGCCGCATCCCGCTCGGCCGTTTCGGCACGGCAGATGAGGTGGCGAAAGCGGTGATGCTGCTGGTGGACAACGCCTACATGACCGGACAGACGGTCGCGCTGAGCGGCGGGATGGCGTTTAATTGACGCGTGGCGCCGAGGCGCACGCCGCCATCAGAGCTCGGGAGGTGCAGTAGGGTGGGCAAAGCGCAGCGTGCCCACGATTTGCGTGCATTTGGAGAGAATTCGTGGGCACGGCGCAAGTGCGCCTTTGCCCACCCTACGATTTGAAGTAACGGCGCGCTTCCTTTACCTCTCCCCGCTTGCGGCAGGGCTATCGCATATGGATGTCACGAGGACCGCGGGCTTGCTCCGTCTCTCCCGCTTGCGGGAGAGGCCGACGCGCCCCGGGCGATGCGAAGCATCGTCCCGCGCGCGGCGGGTGAGCTTCTCACCAAGCGGGGACATTCTCCGCAATTCTCAACAATCCCAATGCGGAGACAGCCCCCACCCCAGCCCTCCCCCGCAAGCGGGAGAGGGAGCCGACTGCCGATGCCGCCCCATCCTGCACATCATATGCGATTGCCCTGCCGCTTGCGGGCAGAGGTCGGATCGCCTCGGCGATGCGAAGCATCGTCCGGTGCGATCCGGGCGAGGGGTACAGGTCCCACCACGATTGCACGCGTGGAGAGAGCCCCTCACCCCGCCCTCTCCCCGCAAGAGAGGGGCGAGGGAGACGAGAGAGCGCGGACGATCACCACATCGTGGCTGCAGCTCGCTCCGGCCAGATACGGTCGTACTCGGCACCGCCGACCTTGTTGTCGCTCATCTCGGCGAGGATCTGGCCGGGCGTCGGCAGTGTCTTCGGGTCGATGCGTTTGTCGGGATTCCAGAGGTCGGAGCGCACGATGGCGCGGGCGCATTGGAAGTAGATCTCCTCCACCTTCATCACCATGACGCTGCGCGGCGCCTTGCCTTCGACCTTGAACGAGGCCAGCAGCTCGGGATCGATGGAGAGATGGGCGCGGCCGTTGGCGCGGACCGCGTTACCGGAGCCGGGAATCAGGAACATCAGCGACACCCTGGGATCGCGCACGATGTTGCGAAGCGAATCGACGCGGTTGTTGCCGCGGCGGTCCGGCAGCATCAGCGTCCTGGGATCATGGACGCGGACGAAGCCGGGCAGGTCACCGCGCGGCGAGCAATCGATGCCCTCGGGCCCGATGGTGGCGAGCGCTGCAAACGGCGCCTTCTCGATGAAGATGCGATAGAGCGGCGTGACGTGGTCGGCGACTTTCACGGTCGAGGCGTCACCAACGGCGCCGTAGATGGCTTCAAGCTGCTCGACCGTAGTGATCACCGACATTCCGTTCTCCTTATTGTGCTGGCCGATCCTCGTGCCAGCCTTCGCCCTTGATGACGCGCAGGAGGTGGCGGCCGTGATACTCCGCACTCCCAGCATTGAGGATGGTGACATCGGCCTCGGCCGAGGCGTCGCTGACGCTGCGCGACAGCCGATCTGCGAGATTGCCGTCGCTGTGCCGCGCGCGCGCGGCAAGCCGCGCGGCCAGCACCTCGGGCGGCGCCGTGATCGCGACCACCACGACGTTGGCATAGGCCTGACGCAGCGTGCCGATCACCGTACGCGAGACATTGGCGACGACCGTACGGCCCGCACGGATCTCGTCATTGATGTCGCTCGGCAGCGCATAGGAATGCCCGTGCGCCTCCCAATGCACGGCGAAATCGCCGTGGTCGCGGGCACGGCGGAATTCGTCGGAACCGAGCGCGATATTGTCTTCGTCGGCGGAGGATTCGCGCGTCACGACGCGGCGCGGGAAGACGATGCCGCGATCATCGGCGCAGGCCGCTTGCGCGAGCCGCAGCAGCGTGTCCTTGCCTGCACCACTCGGTCCGACCACGAGCACGAGCCGGCCGGGGCCGATCGCGCCCGCATCGTCCTGCACCCTGGCCGGGATCTCATTCATGCGACGCGGTGTCCTTCGCGCCAGACGCTGCGGACGACGGGCACGTGGCCGGCCACATGCACGCGGATCAGGTCGGCGCGCTTGCCGGTCGCGATCTCGCCGCGATCGGTAAGGCCGACCGCCTCGGCGGGCGCCTTCGTCACGGTGCGGATCGCCGCCGGGAGGCTGATGGCGGGGACATGCTCGGGCAATTGCAGCGCGCCCATCAGGAGGCTCGACGGGATGTAATCCGACGACAGGATGTCGAGCAGGCCTTCGCGGGCGAGATCGACCGCGGCGATGTTGCCGGAGTGCGAGCCGCCGCGGACGACGTTGGGCGCGCCCATCAGGATGTCGATGCCGGCCTGGTGCAGGCCGCGGGCGGCTTCCAGCGTGGTCGGGAATTCCGCCACAGAGACGCGGTCGCGCACGGCATCGGCGACGTTCTCCTCGGTGGTGTCGTCATGGCTCGCCAGCGGGATATTGTATGCATGCGCAAGCGAGACGATCTCGCGCATATTGGCCGCGGCATAGAGCCTCTGATATTCGAAGCGCTTGGCAAAGAGCTCGTCGAGCTCGGCATCGGTCTTGCCGCCGCCCTTGCCGCGGTAATAGTCGCGCAGCTTGACCTCGTCACGGAACTGGCGCTGGCCGGGCGTGTGGTCCATCAGCGACATCAGCTTGACGTCGGGGCGGTCGATCAATTCCTTGGCTTCCTCGACCACGCTCGGCATCGGGATCTCGCAGCGCAGATGCAGGAAGTGGTCGGCGCGCAGCAGGCTGGCCTCGCGTGCGGTGGTGATGGCGGCGGCAAGCACGCCGGCGCGGCCGTCGACCTCCTCGGCGCCGTCCTCACGCCAGACCCGGAGCGAGTCGAATACGGTGGTGATGCCCGAGGTCGCGAGCTGGCCGTCATAGGAGATGACGGCGGCGACCGGATTCCAGAACACTTTTGGCCGCGGGACGTAATGCGCTTCGAGATGATCGGTGTGCAGCTCGATCAGGCCCGGCATGATCAGATCGCCGCCGGCATCCTCCGCACCCGCTGGCGCCCTGCCCTCACCGATCTCGGCGATGCGACCGTCGGTCATTGCGAGCCAGCCCTGCTCGATCACCCGATCGGCCAGCACGATCCTGGCATTGGCGATCACAGTGTCCTTGGCGTTCATTTCCTTCTTCCTTCAGGCCGCGGCGGCAAAGCTGGTGACGTCGACGATACGGTCGGCAATCAGATGACGGATTTCGTCGTCATGGACAATGGCGACCATGGCAACGCCCTGGCGTTTTTTCTCCGCGACCAGCTCGACCACCACGCTGCGGTTGGCGGCATCGAGCGAGGCGGTCGGCTCGTCCAGCAGCAGGATCGGCAGATCCGAGATGAAGCCGCGCGCGATGTTGACGCGCTGCTGCTCGCCGCCGGAGAAGGTCGCGGGCGGCAGCTGCCAGAGCCGCTCGGGGATGTTGAGACGGTGCAGCAGCTCGCCGGCGCGCGCCTGTGCGTCAGGGCGACCGATGCCGTTCACGATCAGCGGCTCGGCGACGACGTCGATGGTGGCAACGCGCGGCACCGCCCGCAGGAACTGGCTGACATAGCCGATGGTGGAGCGGCGGACGTTGAGCACCTGGCGCGGCTCGGCACTGGCGAGATCGATCACCGCGCCGCGGTGGCGGATGCCGATGCGGCCGCTATCGCAGCGGTAATTGCCGAAGATCATCTTGAGGATCGAGGACTTGCCGGCGCCCGATGGGCCCGACAGCACGACGCATTCGCCCGGATCGACGTGGAAGGTCACGCCGCTGACGACAGGCAATTCGATGCCGCCTTGCAGGTGCATCGTGAAGGTCTTCTTGGCGTCGGTGACATCGATCATGGCGGTCATAGGAACACTCATGGCGGTAGAATCGAGGAGACGAGAAGTTGCGTATAGGGCTCGCGAGGGTCGTCGAGCACCTGGTCGGTGAGGCCGGTCTCGATGACGCGGCCGCCCTTCATCACCATCACACGGTGCGAGAGGAGCCGCGCGACCGCGAGATCGTGGGTGACGATGATGACGGCGAGGTGAAGCTCGGCGACAAGGCTGCGCAGCAGATCGAGCAGGCGGGCCTGCACGGAGACGTCGAGGCCGCCGGTCGGCTCGTCCATGAACACCAGCCGCGGCTCGGTGACGAGATTGCGCGCGATCTGGAGCCGCTGACGCATGCCGCCGGAATAGGTCCGCGGCGCATCGTCGATGCGCGCGGTGTCGATCTCGACGCGGGTGAGCCAGTCGGAGGCGGTATCGCGGATGCGGCCGTAGTGATTCCACCCCACCGCCATCAGGCGCTCGCCGACATTGGCACCGGCCGACACCGCCATGCGCAGCCCTTGGGCGGGATCCTGGTGCACGAAGCCCCAGTCGGTGCGGAACAGGAAGCGACGCTCGGCTTCGCCCAGCGTGGCGAGATCGCGAGCAACACCGTCACGCATACGGTAAGAGACGTGGCCGGCGCTGGCTGCGAGCTGGCCCGACAGCAATTGCAGCAGCGTCGATTTGCCCGAGCCGGATTCGCCGACGATCGCCAGCACTTCACCGGGATAGAGCGAGAACGAGACGTCGCGGCAGGCGGCAATGCGGCCGAACGACTTGCTGAGGGACTTTGCGACCAGCAGCGGTTCGTCGTTGTCGAGCAGGTCTTGGTCAGCCATTCGACGCCTCCTGCGCCTTCTCCTTGTAGGGCGCAGCGCTGAGGCTGCCGTGGTGACCGGCGGCCTGACGTCCCTCGCAATAATCGGTGTCGGAACACACGAACATGCGCCCGCCCTTGTCGTCGGTGACGATCTCGTCGAGATAGGAATTTTCCGCCGCGCACAGCGCGCAGGGCGCGTTGAAGCGGTAGGGCTCGAACGGGTGATCCTCGAAATCGAGCGAGACCACCTGCGTATAGGGCGGGATCGCGTAAATGCGCTTCTCGCGGCCGGCGCCGAACAATTGCAGCGCGGGGCAATTGTCCATCTTGGGATTGTCGAATTTCGGCGTCGGTGACGGGTCCATCACATAGCGCGCGTTCACCTTCACGGGGTAGGCGTAGGCGGTGGCGATGTGGCCGAAGCGGGCGATGTCCTCATAGAGCTTCACATGCATCAGGCCGTATTCGGCGAGCGCATGCATGCGCCGCGTCTCGGTCTCGCGCGGCTCGAGGAAGCGCAGGGGTTCGGGGATCGGCACCTGATAGACCAGCACCTGGTTCTCGTTCAGCGTCGCCTCCGGGATACGGTGACGGGTCTGGATCACCGTCGCCTCCTCCGTCGCCGTCGTGGTGGCCACGCCCGCGGTCTTGGCGAAGAATTTCCGGATCGAGATCGCGTTGGTGGTGTCGTCAGAGCCCTGGTCGATCACCTTCAGCACATCCTGGGGACCGAGGATCGCGGCAGTGACCTGCACGCCGCCGGTGCCCCAGCCATAGGGCATCGGCATTTCGCGGCTGGCGAACGGCACCTGATAGCCGGGGATCGCGATTGCTTTGAGGATCGCGCGGCGGATCATTCGCTTGGTCTGCTCGTCGAGATAGGCAAAGTTGTAGGCGGGCGCGTTCATTCCGCGGCCTCCTTCATGGCGTCGGGCGCTTGGGCGTCAGTGAACTCCTTTCGCAGCTTGCGCAGCAGGCCGAGCTCGGACTGGAAGTCGACATAATGCGGCAGCTTGAGATGCTCGACGAAGCCGGTCGCCTGGACGTTGTCCGAATGCGACATCACGAACTCCTCGTCTTGCGCGGGCGCGAGTGCCTCCTCGCCGAGCTCGCGGGCGCGCAGCGCGCGATCGACCAGCGCCATCGACATGGTCTTGCGCTCGCTCTGGCCGAAGGCAAGGCCATAGCCACGGGTGAAGCACGGCCCTTCGGTCGCAGAACCCTTGAACTGATTGACCATCTGGCACTCGGTGAGCGCGATGGCGCCGAGCGGCACGGCGAAGCCGGTATCTTCGGCGACGAATTCGACCTCGACCTCGCCGAAACGGATCTCGCCGGCAAAGGGATGGTTGCGGCCATAGCCGCGCTGGGTGGAATAGCCCATCGCCAGCAGAAAACCTTCGTCGCCGCGCGCGAGGTTTTGCAGGCGCAGATCGCGATCGGCGGGAAAATTCAGCGGCTCGCGGGTGAGATCGCCGACACTGGCGCCCTCTTCGGCCTGCGGCGAGGACTCGATCAGCCCGTCGCGGCCGAGAATGTCCGTCACGCGCGGCGTCGGCGCGGTGGAGGCTTCCGCCGTTGCCGGCGCGTCCGGCACAAAGCCTTGCGCGAGCGCGGGGTCGAGCAGGCGGTGGGTGTAGTCGAAGGTCGGCCCGAGGATCTGGCCGCCCGGAATGTCCTTGAAGGTCGAGGACACCCGCCGCTGCACCCGCATCGCGCCGGTATCGACCGGCTCGCTGGCGCCGAAGCGCGGCAGCGTGGCACGGAAAGCGCGCACCAGGAAGATCGCCTCGATCAAATCGCCGCGCGCCTGCTTGATCGCGAGCGCCGCGAGCTCGCGATCATAGAGCGATCCCTCGCTCATGACGCGATCGACGGAAAGACCGAGCTGCTCCGAGATCTGGTCGAGCGTGAGCTCCGGAACGCTTTGATCGCCGCGCCGCTTGTGGGCGAGCAGGCGATGGGCGTTCTCGATGGCGCGTTCGCCGCCTTTGACTGCGACATACATGCTTCAGCTTCCCTTGCTCACGATTCGCGTGGTGCGGGGGATCGCGACCACGGCGTCATCGGCGACCAGCACCACATCGATGCCGCGCGGAAACAGCGCCTCGTTGAGATGCAGGCGCTCGAACAGATCGAACGGCTTGATCGACGCCTGGAGCATCGCGGCGCCGTCGATGCCCGGGCCGCGCAGCTCGAAGAAGCGACCCGAGTCGAGGCTCTCGACCTGGAGGATCAACGTGGTCGAACGGTCCGGATATTCGCTGGTGCCGAGCGCGAAGCGCTCCAGCGCCGGCAGCACGGCGCCGTCGCCGATCAGGGCAAAGCTCGCGATGGAGGAATCCTGCACCACCGGCGCGCCTGTGTGGAATTTGAGCCATTTCACCACGTCAGTGCTCTCCGCCATCCGCGCATCGAGCCACAGCGGCGTGTCGTGATCGAACAGCGTCAGCGCGATCGCGGCGGTGCCGCGCATCATCGGCTCGGGCGCCCCCGCGCCGGGCACGATGCGCTGGACCGAGCCGGGCCGCGCCATCGCATCCATCACCGAGCGAAAGGTCGACTGCGCCGACAGCACCTTGTCGGCGAAACCGGGCGGCAGTTCCGCAATCGTGGTCATGATCTCACCCCTCACCGCGCACCATGGTGTAGAAATCAACCTTCGTGGCGGCGGTCTCTGCCGCCGCCTGCTCGCGGCGAACCATAAGCTGCTCACGCAACGGCGCGATTACGTCCCGCTCCACCGCGCCGCCGAAATCCCGGGACTGCACCAGCGCATCGCACAGCGCAATCAGCCGCGCCTTCTCGCCGTCGCGCCCGAGCGTGTAGCCGAAGCCGACCTCGCCGCTGGCGAGCCGCACCGCCGCGCGCGACACCGTGGCTTCGCCGAGGTTGAACGGCGCGCCGTCGCCGCCGACCCGGCCGCGCAGCATGACGAGGCCGCTTTCCGGCGCGCGCAGATCCTGATGGTCCGGAAGGGTGAAGTCGCGGAGGCGGGCGGCGATCTCGCCCGCCTCCGCGTGCGCCAGCACGGCCATGGCGGCCTTGCGCTGGGCTTGCTGGTTGTTGTGCTGGGTCACCCGATCCACCGAACCTCTGACAGAACTTGCCGCATCGAAGTTGTCTATGATAATAGACAACTTCATACGGGCGCGCCATGACTGTTTCGTGACAAAGGCGTGATTTCTGGGCTAGGCTGACCGGCGATATGAGCATGCAAGACACTGCCTCGTCGGGCGTCGCGCTGTGGCGCCTCGTTGCCGACGGCATCGAGCGCGGCATCGCCGACGGCCGCTTTGCGGCCGGCGACAAATTGCCAGGCGAGATGGAGATCGCCGAAACCTATCGGGTGAACCGCCACACCGTGCGGCGCGCGCTGGCCGCCCTTGCCGAGCGCGGCCTGGTGCGGGCCGAGCGCGGCAGCGGGACCTATGTCGAGGCCCAGAAGCTCGCCTATCCCCTGCGCTCGCGCACGCGCTTCTCCGAGATCGTCGGCGCCGGCGGCCGCGAGCCGCGCGGGCAGTTGATCGAAGCCTCGGACGACGTCGCGACCCGGGAGCTGGCGCGCGAGCTCGGCTTGAAGGCCGGCGCGCCATTGGTGCGGATCGAGGCGATTCGCCTCGCCGACCGCACGCCGATCTGCGTCTCGACCACTTGGCTGTCGGCCGAGCTGTTTCCGAACGCCGGCGCCGTGTTCGCGGCGACGCGCTCGATGACGAAGCTGCTCGCGCATCATGGCGTGCGCGACTACCGCCGCGGCGCAACCCGGATCACCGCCGGCATCGTCGATGCCACCGACGCGGCCCGGCTCGATCTCGCGCTGGGGCGCCCGATCCTGGTGGTGGATGCCACCGACCACGATCTCGACGGCAAGCCGCTGATGACCAAGCATTCGCGGTTTGCGGCGGAGCGGGTGGAGTTTCTGGTGGAGTCGTAGCTCCGCAGATTCGGTGCCGTAGGGTGGGCAAAGCGGAGCGTGCCCACGGCTTTGGTCATGACGGAGAGAGTTCGTGGGCACGGCGCTGACGCGCCTTTGCCCACCCTACGGCACCGTCGATCAGGCTATCGCCCGCCTGCCGATGATCGCAAAGCGCAGCTTGCCCGAGATGAAGTCGATCGCGGCGACTGCGACCAGGATCATCAGGATCAGGAACGATACTTTCTGCCATTCCAGCACGCGGATCTGCTCGGCGAGCTGGAGGCCGATGCCGCCGGCGCCGACGATGCCGATGATGGTGGCCGAGCGGGTGTTGGACTCGATGAAGTAGAGCACCTGGCCGGCGATTACGGGCAGCACCTGCGGCAGGAGACCAAACCGGATTTCGTGCAGCTTGCTGCCGCCGGAGGCGCGGATGCCTTCGACCTGCTTCTGGTCGGCGCCCTCGATCGCCTCGGAGAACAGCTTTCCGAACGCGCCGAAATCCGACACCGCGATGGCGAGCACGCCGGCGAACGGGCCGAGCCCGACCACGTTGATCCACACCAGCGCCCAGATCAACGTATCGACGCCGCGGATCGAATCGAGGAAGCGGCGCACCGGGAAGCGCAGGATATTCGACGGCACGATGTTGCGCGCGGCCAGCAGGCTGACCGGCAGCGCGAAGACAGCGGCGAGCGTCGTCCCGAGCAGCGCGATCGACAACGTCTCGCCGAGCGCCTTCAGATAGACCGGCAGCGATGTGCCCGGATCCGGCGGGATCATCATCAGGCTGATCCAGCCGAGTTGGCTGAGGCCTGCGAGGAACCGCGACGGCGAGAAATCGAGATCGACGAGGCCGTAAACGAGGACCGCAAAGGCCGCGACGATCATCGCAGGCATGGCGAGCCGCGCCGAGGCCGGCCGGTCGAACACGTCGGGGTAGCGCGCGCGAAGTGCTCGCGTGTCGACCTCCTGCGGCGTCACGTCCGCGCCTCCTTGCCGAACAGGCGGCCGCGCAGCCAACCGGTGGTGATGTCGATGATGAAGACCGTGACGATGATGGTGAGCAGGATGGCGCTGACGTCCGAATAGTAGAATTTGCGGATGGCGACGACCAGCTCCTGGCCGATGCCCCCCGCGCCGACGAAGCCCATGACGGAGGCTTCGCGGACATTGATCTCGAAGCGCAGCAGCGCGTAGCTGGCGTAGCCCGCGGTCACCTGCGGCACCACGGCGAAGCGCATGCAGGACAGCCAGCTCGCGCCGGTCGAACGGATGCCCTCGACCGGCTTCATGTCGGCATTCTCGACGATCTCCGAGAACAGCTTTCCGAGCGCGCCGGTGGAATGAATGGCGATCGCGAGCACGCCGGCCATCGGCCCGAGCCCGAAGGCGATCACGAAGATCAGGGCGAACACGATGCCGGGGACGGTGCGCGCGAATTCGAGCAGGCGCCGCACCGTGAAGCGCAGCCAGGGCGCGGGCGAGGTGTTCTCGGCCGCAAAGAAGTTCAGGCAGAATGCGAGCGTGGCGCCGATCAGCGTGCCGACATAGGAGATGAGCAGGGTCTCGCCCAGCATCTTCAGCCATTTGCGCCAGCCCCAGAGCCATTCGCCGACATCGGTCCAGACGCGCTGGCCGCTGTCGAGCGTGAGGATGCGGTCGAAATAGCTGACGAAATTGCCGAAATAAGTGAACAGCGTGCGCAGATTAACCTCGGCACCGATCGACGCCACGATCAGCGCGGCGACGAACAAGGCAAAGCCGGCCAGCAGCCGCAGCCGCTTGCGCGCAACCGCCTTGCGGTAAGCGCCGTTCAAGACGGCAAGCTGCTGCTCAGGGAGGATCGAAACCGCTATCGTCATGTGTTCGAGGGCGCAGGTCCATCAAGAAGAAGAGCCGGGTCCAGGACCCGGCTCCAGTGCATCGTCCCGACGAGCTCAGGACGCCTTCTTACGCAGATTGTCGACGAACTTAATCAGCTCGATGGTCTTGTTGTAGTCTTCGTTCGTGATCGGCTCCCACGGCTTGTTCTTGCCGTCGGAGAGCTTGTTGAACGCCTCGGGGTCTTTCTGCGCCGCGTCGAGGAAGGCCTTCTTGATCGCGGCCTTCATGTCGTCGGGCAGATTGCTGAGATAGGCATAGGGCGAGTTGATGATGAGGTCGGACTTCACGATGATGCGGAAGTCCTCCTTCTTCATCACGGTGCCGTCTGCCGACTTCACCATGCCCTTGTTGAGCATGCGGGTGAGGTTGGAATCGTCGTCGGCATTCCACCAATTGGCGGCGACGTCGACCGTGCCCTGGGCGAGAGCCAGCACGGCGTTCTCGTGGCTGCCGGTGAACACCACCTTGGAGAAGTAAGCGTCGGGATCGACACCCATCTGATTCAGCTTGAAGCGGGGCATGTTGTTGCCCGAGGTCGAGTTCGGATCGACCAGGCCGAGATTCTTGCCCTTGAGGTCCTCGACCTTCTGGTACGGCGACTTCGCCAGCACGTAGAACACCGAATAATAGCCCTTCGAGCCGTCGGAGTTGACGTCGATCACGAAGGCGTCGGTCTTCACGCCGGTGAGACGCGCGCGCGAAAACGAAGCCGGGCCATAATAGCCGATGTGAATGTTGCCGGCGCGCTGGCCCTCGATGACCGCGGCGTAGTCGTTGGCGACCCGCAACGTGACCTTCACGCCGAGCTCCTTCGACAGATAGTTGACGAACGGCCCGTAGCGCTCGGTGACGCCGCTGCCATTCTCTGCCGGAATCACCGCGAAGGTGATTTCCGGATATTTCGCTTTCCAGTCTTCGGCGGAAGCCGTTCCGGCAAGGGTCAGCGCGGCTGCGCCGGCAAGAATCAGTCTACGAGTGATCATGGATAGCCCCTTCTTGGTTGAGGTCGGTTCGTACGCAAATCAAATACGCGCCGCGGCTCAGGCCGCCGCGGCCGTTCCGAGCGCCGGAACGCCCTCGGGCGCAGGAACCGGCACGCCACCCATGACGTCGGCGGCTTCGAGATCGTAGAGCTCGCGCGCGACGTGATCGGTCAGCGCGGCCGGCGCGCCGTCGAACACCACGCGGCCCGCGGCCATGCCGATCAGGCGATCACAATAGGAGCGGGCGAGATCGAGCGAGTGGAGATTGCAGAGCACGGTGATGCCGAAGTGCTTGTTGATGCGCAAAAGCGCATCCATCACGATCTTGGTGTTGCGCGGATCGAGCGAGGCGATCGGCTCGTCGGCGAGGATGATGTCGGGCTGCTGCACCAGCGCGCGGGCGATCGCGACGCGCTGCTGCTGGCCGCCGGAGAGCTGATCGGCGCGCTGGGCCGCGAGCGCAGCGATGTCGAACTGCTCGAGCGCCGACATCGCCAGCGCCTTGTCCTGCTCCGGCCACACTTGCGACAGCGAACGCCAGGCCGGCATGGTTGCGAGACGCCCCATCAGGACGTTGGTGAGGACATCGAGCCGACCGACCAGGTTGAACTGCTGGAAGATCATCGCCGAACGCGCCCGCCACTGCCGCAGCTGCTTGCCGCGCAACGCGGTGACGTCGACGCCGTCGAACAGGATCCGCCCCTCAGTCGGCGTCACCAGGCGGTTGATGCTCCGCAGCAGCGTCGATTTGCCGGCGCCGGATCGTCCGATGACGCCGACGAAGCCGCCGGGGGAGATTTGAAACGAGGCGTCGTCCACCGCGGCTTTCGCGCCGAAGCGACACGTCAGACCTTCCACCACCAGCATGCAGGGCTCCAGATTAACTGGAGCCCACCGCTAACGCTGGCGGTTAACACTTGTGTGACAGGCGCGTTGCGGTGCGGCGATCCTACACACTTCATCCCCTGTCATCGCCATGTCATGACATCGTCATCAAGCCGCTCGAAGAGGAACGCCCGCCCCCACACTTCGGATTTGACATGTCCGCCAAAATGCTTTCGGTCCAGCCGACCATCGATCCCTCGGCCAAGCTGCACGAGACCAGGCTCGGCGCCTACACCGAGGTCGGCGCCCGCACGATCCTTCATGAGGTGTCGATGGGCGATTACTCCTATGTCGTGAACGATTCGCAGATCACCTACACCACGATCGGAAAGTTCTGCTCGATCGCGGCGATGACGCGCATCAATCCCGGCAACCATCCGATGCATCGGGCGACCCAGGCGCATTTCACCTATCGCTCCAGCGCCTATTTCGAAGGCGAGAGCGACGATGCCGAGTTCTTCGACTGGCGGCGCCAGCATCACGTCCATATCGGCCACGACGTCTGGATCGGCCATGGCGCGGTGGTGCTGCCGGGCCGCAACATCGGCACCGGCGCGGTGATCGCGGCTGGTGCCATCGTCACCAAGGACGTCCCCGCCTACACCATCGTTGCCGGCAACCCGGCACGGATCGTGCGGCGGCGGTTCTCGGAGGAGATCGCCGGGCGACTCGCCAGGCTTGCCTGGTGGGACTGGGATCACGACAAATTGCGTGAGGCTCTGCCGGATTTCCGCAAGCTCGGGATTGAAGATTTCCTCGCGACATACGAAGCACGAGCAACTCTCCCTGCCAGTTCTCCCGCCAGCAAACGAAGCGCGGTCGCGTGACAGACATTTTCCTCGAAGGCGGCCGGGCCCTGATCGGCGCCGAGCTCGTCGAAACCTCCCTCGCCCTATCCGGAACTGATATCACGGAGGTCGACGCCTCTCGCGGCCGGACGCAACTGGCGATCGATGCACGCAACCTGCTGGTGCTGCCTGGTATCGTCGATCTTCACGGCGACGCCTTCGAGCGGCAGATGATGCCGCGCGCCGGTGTCGACTTCCCCATCGACGTTGCGCTCGCCGACAGCGATCGCCAGGCCATCAGCAACGGCATCACCACGGTGTTTCACGCCACGACCTGCTCGTGGGAGCCGGGCCTGCGCAGCGCCGACAATGCGCGCGGCCTGATGGAGGCGATCGAGCGGCAGCGTCCGCAATTCGCCGCCGACACCCGCTTCCACCTGAGGCACGAGACCTACAATCTCGACGCCGAGGCCGAGATCAACCAGTGGCTCGACGAGGGCCGCATCGACCTGTTCGCCTTCAACGACCACATGGACGGCACGGTCGCCGACATGGCAAAGCCGCGCAAGCGCAACCGCATGGTGGAGCGCACCGGGCTCTCGGCCGAGGAATTCGACCGACTGGTCGAACGCGTGACCTCGCGCGCCGACGAGGTGCCGGCCTCCGTGTCGCGGCTGGCCGCCACGGCCCGCGCGGCAGGGGTGCGGATGCTCTCGCACGACGACGCGACGCCGGCGATGCGCCGGGCGTTTCGCGAGCTCGGCGCGTTGATCGCGGAGTTTCCGATCAACGAGGAGACGGCGCAGGCGGCAGCAAGCCACGACGATGCCATCGTCTACGGCGCGCCCAATGTCGTGCGCGGCGGCAGCCACACCGGCTGGACCAGAGCCTCCGACATGATCGCCAAGGGCCTCTGCTCGGTGCTGGCGTCGGATTACTATTACCCCGCGCAGCTCCTTGCCGCGTTCCGCCTCGCCGCCGATGGCGTACTGCCGCTGACGCAAGCCTGGGACCTGGTCTCGGCCGGTCCTGCGCGCGCGACCGGACTTACCGATCGCGGCGTGCTGGCGCAGGGCCGCCGCGCCGACATCCTGCTGGTCGATGACGGCGTGCCGTTGCGGCCACGGCTGATCGCGGTGATCTCGGGCGGCAAGCTCGTGCATCTCACCGATGCGACGCGGCTGCTCGCGGCCATGGCGGCGCCGCGTGAGGCTATCGTCGCGGCCTGAATTGGTTATGCTGAGTCCATGACAGGCTTTCCCCGCTACGCGATCTATTTTGCTGCCGGGCCCAACAGCCCCCTCTCCCGCTTCGGCGCCGAGCTGCTCGGTTATGATGCCTATTCGGGTGACGAGATTTCGTTTCCGCAAGGCGCACTGCAGGTCGCGCCGGACTGGCGCGACCTCACCGGCGATCCCCGCAAATACGGCTTTCACGGCACGCTGAAGGCGCCGATGGCGCTTGTCTCAGGCAAGACCGAAGCCGAGCTGGTGGCCGGCTGCGCGACCTTCGCCGGCAAGGCGCGGCCGCATCCCGTGATCAGACCGATCGTGGATTCCATCAGCGGCTTCATCGCCGTCATCCCGGCCGAGCCGGTCGAGGCGCTGCAGCAGCTCGCCGCCGATTGCGTCCGCGAATTCGATTGCTTTCGCCCTGCACTGACGCCGGAAGACCGCGCGCGGCGCAAACCAGAGAAGCTGAGCGAACGGCAGCGCGACTATCTCGACCGCTGGGGCTACCCTTATGTGATGGAAGAATTCCGCTTCCACATGACGCTCACCGGGCGGCTCGATGCGGACCGACGCGGGCCGATTCTGGCGATGCTGCGGACGCGGTTCGCGGCGCTCGGGATCGAGACGCTGGAGATCGACCGCATCACGCTGTTTCGGCAGGATGACGCCACGGCACGGTTTCGGATCGTGGGCGAGTGGATGCTGGCGCGTTAGCCGGGGCTCGAGCGTCACATTCAGTGTCGTCCTCGCGAACGCGGGACGACTGCGGAGAGTGCCTCTCTCGTCTCCGTCATTGCGAGCGCAGCGAAGCAATGCAGACTGTCTCCACGGAAACAGCCTGGATTGCTTCGTCGCAAGGGCTCCTCGCAATGACGTGGAGAGAGTGTGCGCAACTGCCGTAGGGTGGGCAAAGGCGCAACGCGCCGTGCCCACGACTTTTTTCCAATGACAACAAGTCGTGGGCACGCTTCGCTTTGCCCACCCTACGGCAGCTGCGCGCGCTTGTTGCGCGCTTGTCCGGGACGACAGCGGAGTATTCGGCGACAGACGACGATTCGCGAGCCCTACTTGCCCCACCGCAGCGCCAGCGCGTCGCGCTCCTTGGCCAGCTCCAATAGCCCCGCCCTCGTTGCCGGATGCAGTGGCTGCAGCGGATGACGCACGGCGTCGGACTTGATGACACCGCCGGCCTGCATCATCACCTTGCAGGCGATCAGGCCGCATTGGCGGTTCTCGTAGTTGATCAGCGGCAGCCAGCGCTCGTAAGCGGCCTTGGCCTTTTCGCGCTTCCCCGCGAAATAGGGATCGACGATCTGACGGATGCCGTCGGGATAGCCGCCGCCGGTCATCGCGCCGGTGGCGCCGGCGTCGAGATCGGCGAGCAGCGTGATGGCTTCCTCTCCGTCCCACGGACCCTCGATGTCCTTGCCGCCCGCTTCGATCAGGCTGCGCAGCTTCGACGCCGCGCCGGGCACCTCGATCTTGAAATAGCGGATGTTCGACAACTCGCGGGCCAGCCGCGCCAGCAACTCGACCGACAGCGGCGTGCCCGCCACCGGCGCATCCTGGATCATGATCGGGATGTCGATCGCGCCGGAGAGCACCTTGAAGAATTCGACGATGCCCTTCTCCGGCACGCGGAAGGTCGCGCCGTGATAGGGCGGCATCACCATCACCATGGCAGCGCCGGCGGCTTCCGCCTGCTTGCTGCGCGCGGCGCAGACGGCCGAGCTGAAATGGGTGGTGGTGACGATCACGGGAACCCGGCCCGCGACATGCTCCAGCACCGCATGCATCACGGTCTCGCGCTCGGCGTCGGTGAGCACGAACTGCTCGGAGAAATTGGCGAGGATGCAGATGCCGTTAGAGCCGGCATCGATCATGAAATCGACGCAGCGGCGCTGGCCCTCGAGATCGAGCTCACCGCGCTCGTCGAAGATGGTGGGCGCGACCGGGAACACGCCGCGATAGGGGCGCGGGGCCTTGTTTGGGGTGACCGGCATCGAACTCTCCATCCCTGATGTGTCTTACGTCTGTCGCCGCGCTCGCGGAGCGCGGGGCACAGATGTAGCCGCCGCGCGGACCTCCGGCAATGCCGAACGCGCGACGTCAGGATGGACAAATGAGGCGAAACTACGCGGTCTTCACCGCGCCCAGGAAGCCCTCGACCGCGACGCGGAGACGGTCGGCGTCGGCCGACATCTTCTTGACGGACTCCGACAGCACCGTGCCGGCGTTGCCGGTCTCCTGGTTGAGCCTGGCGACGCTGCCGATGGTGTCGGTGACCTCGCGGGTGCCTTGCGCGGCCTGCTGGAAGTTGCGCGAGATCTCGGTCGTGGCGGCGCGCTGCTGCTCGACCGCGGCGGCAATCGCCGTCATCTTCTCGTCGATGCCGCTGATGGCGCCGCCGATCGAACGGATGGCGGCGACCGCCTGGCCCGTCGCGCCCTGGATCTCCTCGACCTGACGCGAGATCTCTTCCGTCGCCGTCGCCGTCTGGGACGCCAGGCTCTTGACCTCGCCAGCGACCACGGCGAAGCCGCGGCCGGCCTCGCCTGCGCGCGCGGCCTCGATGGTGGCGTTCAGGGCCAGAAGGTTGGTCTGGCCGGCAATGGCGTTGATCATCTTCACGACTTCGCCGATGCGGCTCGCGGTCTGGTCGAGGATCTCGACCGTCGCGTTGGTCTGCGCAGCCTGCGACACGGCCTCGCGCGCCTCGCGGGCACTGGCCTGCACCTGTGCGGAGATCTCGCCTACGGATGCGGAGAGCTCTTCGGTCGCCGCCGCGATCGTCTCGAGATTGTTGGTGGCCTGCTCGGCGGAAGAGGAGACCGCCGCGGTCTGGTTGCTCGATTCCGAGACCAGCGAGCGCACGCCGGTCGCGGTGGCATCGAGCTCCTGGGTCGAGGCTGCAACGCTCTGAATGACCGCCTGCACGGTGTCGTCAAAGCTGCGGCAGGCCGCATCGACGGTGCCGGAGCGGGCGAGCTGCAGCGCCTGCTGCGATTCGCGCTCCCGGCCGAGACGCTCGGCGGTTGCCGCGCTCTCGCGCAGGCTTTCGAGTGCGGCGGCCATGGTACCGAACTCGTCGGGATGCCGGGATTGCGGCACCGGCGTCGCATAGTCGCGCGCAGAGATGCGGGCGATGGCGTCGAGGATGGCGCGCACCGGGCGCATGAGGCGGTTGCGCACCACGAACACGCCGGCCAGGGTCACTGCGAGCGCAAGCAGGAACGCGACGGACTGCACGATGAGGTTGGTGAGGGCCGTCTTCTGCACGGTTTCTGCGCGCGCGATCGACTGGTCGAGCGCCTTGTTGGCGACCGCGACGATCGACGCGAACGGCGACTGACACAGCGCGTTCCACTCCGCCGCGGGCATCGCAGGCTTGCCGCTGCCGTCAAAATTCTTGGTGAGATCGTTGATCTGCTTGAGGACGCCGTTGGTCTTGGCCTTGGCGTCCGAGGCTGCCGTCACCAGCTCCGCCGTCACGTCCGGCGCGGCCAGCAGCTCGGCCATGCCCGCCCAGCCGGAGGTGATCGTACCGTCCCACTGCGCCACGGAGCGCTTCTGGGCGTCGTCGAGCGGCTTGCTGGTGTTGACGTTCGAGCGCAGCGACGAGCAATGGATGCCATAGCGGTCGCGCACCTGCCAGGCGAAACGGCGGACCTGGATCATGCGGGCGATGTAGGGATCGTTCATCCAGGCGCGGTTCGACACCGCGGTGGAGGCGAGGTTCGCGGTGTCGATGACCTTGGTGACGGCATCGTACCAGGAACTGGTCCGCTCGATCTTGCGCTCGGCGCGCGGACGCTTCGCCTCGTCATAGAACAGCTGGAACTGCGGTGCGGCCTCGCCCCAGCGCTGCTTCAGCGTGCCGGCAAGTTCGTCGCGACGCGCGAACTCGACGGTGGCAAGTGCGGCGATGATGGAGTCGTAGCCCGCCTGCTCCGCCTTCTCGGCGGCACCGAGCTTGGCCCGCGGGTCATCCTCACCGAGAATGGCGCTCTGGGCGTCGCCGCGATTGTTACGCAGCGACAGCACGCCGTGGAAGATCGCCTTGTCGGCGGCAGCGAGCCGCGCCGTCTCCAGACTGTCGCTGTAGCGGCCGAAAGCCCCGAACATCTGGATCGCGGTGCTGGTCAGCGCACCGATGGCCAAGAGCGCCATCAGGGCCAGAAGGAGCTTGCTTACCGAATTCTTAACAATCGACATGGGCCAGGGGACCTGCTCTTCACCAGCGGCCACCTTGTACCGTCACATGCCAATGTTCGGTTAAACTTTGAATCAAATGCCAACCGCCGACCGGTCGGGCCGCCCGTTTCACGCCACTTTGGTGAAATCCGGCGGTCGGCGTTCGGCAAAGGCCGTGAACGCCTCGCGCGCCTCCGCGGTGCGCAGGCGCTGGGCGAACTGCGCGCCTTCGGCCTGCATCTGCGCGACCAGCACCTCGCCGTTGCGCATCAGCTTCTTGGTCGCGGTCAGCGCGCCGGCCGGCTGGCGGGCGAGGCGCTGCGCCAGGGCAACCGCTTCGGCATCGAGCTTGTCGAGCGGCACCACGCGGTTGGCAAGGCCCCATTGCAGCGCAGCCTCTGCCGGCACGGTCTCACCCAGCGCGAACATCTCATAGGCGCGGGCATGACCGATCCGCGCCGGCATCAGCAGGCTGGACGCCGCTTCCGGCACCAGCGCGAGGCTGACGAAGGGCGTCGACAATTGCGCGTTGTCGGCGAGCACGACGAGGTCGCAATGCAGCAGCATGGTGGTGCCGACGCCGACGGCGCGGCCCTGCACCGCCGCAACCAGCGGCCTTGTGCAGCGCGCCAGCGACTGGATGAAGCGGATGACGTTACGGCTGCCTTCGGACTTGCCGGCTGCGACCGCGGCGAACTCGCCGACATCGTTGCCGGCGGTGAACATGTCGCCCTCGCCGCGGATCAGGATCACGCGGGCGGACGGATCGAACTCGGCGGATTCGATGGCGTCGGCCAGCTTGCCGTACATCGCATCGGTCAGCGCGTTCTTCTTGTCGGGACGCGCCAGCGTGAGGGTGAGAATTCCGCTGTTGTTCTCGATCCGGACATGCTCGGTCATGGCTCTCTCCTTCTAGTCGTCTGAATGTCTTGCTTCCGAAGATCTCGGAAACTTGTCCTGGATGCTGGTCAGCCAGCGCGCGACGATGTCGATCTCGGCGGCCGTGAATCCGTCCGTCAACGCGGCGTTGACCTCGGCCGCGCCCGCCTTCGCCTGCGCCAGCGCAGTCCGCCCCTTCGGCGTCAGCCAGACGCGCCAGGCGCGTCCATCCTCGCGGTCGGCCCGCCGCTCGATCAGCTTCGCGGCCTCGGTGCGGTCGACCAGGCCGGAAATGCCGGCCGGCCCCATATCCAGCGCCGCGCCCGCCTCGCCCATCAGGACGCCGTCCTGCTTGCCGAGGATGAACAGCAGCCCGGCCTGCGCCGGCGTCACCTCGTTCTCCGGCCGCGCCGCCATCCAGCGCTGCAGGCGGCGCTGGGCGACGCTGAGCAGATAGATCAACCGATGATGCCGCGCGTCGACGTCCTTATTTCGCATGCGAAATAGATAGCCGGGCGCAACGTCGTTGTCAAACGGCCCGCCTCGCTACGGCGCGCAGCTGAAGCTCGCCGCCTCCGTCACCGGCCCCGACTTGTAATGCGGCCAGGCCGGCCAGCGGCACAGCGGCAGCGCGCGCAAGGTCGCGAAGGCCGGCGCCTCGACCTTCTGCTCGGCAACTTCGAGATCGCCGGGCGTCTTGCCCTTCTCGACCCAGTCGACCAGCACGCTCAGCATGTCGACATTGGCCGGCGCGCCGGAGCCGACATGATCGACGCCGGGTGCGGTGTAGAGCCGCGCGAACTCGGCCGTCTCGGCCTTGCCGAGCTTGCGCTCGACGCTCTCGAAATAGCGGATGCCGGCATAGGGGCTTTGCGCGTAGTCGGCCATGTGCTCGAGCATGATCAGCCGGCCGCCGCGCGCACGGAAGCGGCCGAGATCCGGATCGGTCGAATCCATCAGCTTCGACACTTCGAGCAGCCGCGCCTTGTGCTCCTCCACCTTGTAGGTGGTGACGTCGAGCTTGGGATCGCGCGCGAACACATATTGAATGCCGCCGGCGCCGTAGATCCAGGCGATGCCGTTATTGCGTGCGGGCGGCTGGGCCGGCGGCGCAGTGCCGAGCCACCACGCCATCCAACCGCCGGTCGGCCCGATCGCCGGCGTATCCTCGCCCGAGACGCCCCAGCCCGGATAATCGTCGAGACCATTGGCGAGCGCGAACGGGAATTTGTAGGTCGCGTGCAGCGTCTCGATCGCCTTGACCTGCGCATCGGTGAGACACTGATCGCCCGTCTTGCCGTCCGTGCAACGCAGCGTCTCGGCCTTGAAGACAGCCTTGCAGCCGACGGGGTCCTGGACCAGCGCATCGTCGGAGCCGTCGGCCTTGTCGCAGGCTGCGCGCACGGCTTCGCCGACGAGCTTCACCTGCGCCGGATTGATCCAGCCTGCACCCATGGTGACGAGACCCGAGCGCGTGCCGGCATGCTGCAGGCCAACCCAGTTGATGACGGGAACGCGGGCGAAGATGCCGTCGAAATCGTCGGGGTAGCGCTGCGCCATGGTGAGGCCTTCGCGGCCGCCCTCGGACGAGCCCATGAAGTACATCTTCTCCGGCTTCTTGCCGTAGGCGCGCTGCATCAGCCCAACCGCAACATCGCGCACGCGCTTGTAGGCGCGATGGGCAAAATTCTCGAAGGCTTCGTCATTCAGCGCAAAGACCTGCGGCGGCTCGCCTTGCTTGGTTTCATGGCCGGAATCGGTGCCGTAGGTGACGAAGCCGCGCGCGAGCGGCGACGGCTTGTCGAAGGGATAGGCCGGCGGCAGCGCAAGGCCGGTGATCAGCACGCCATTGAAGCCGCCGCCGCCATACTGCACCGAGCGCCCGTTCCATTCGACGGGAAGGTTGACCTGGAATCTGATCGGCGGCGCCTTGGGATCGACGGGATCGATATGGCCCAGCACCTTGCAAAAGGCGGGATTGGCTGGCGTGACGCGCCCCGACGGCGTCGGTCCGCGCTCGGCGACGGCAAGCTGCGAGGGCGCCTGCAGGGTTGTGGAATCGATCTTTACGGCATCGGCACCGCCGACGAAGCTTTTGCAGAGCGCCTCTGCATCCTCTGCCAGGGTCGCGGCGAACGCAGCGTTCGCGCCCATCGCCGCCGCCGTGCCCACGAGCCATGCGCACAGCTTCGCTCTTGTCAGCGTCATCGTTTCCACCCGGTTTTGTTCGATCTGTCAGGAGATCGCATTGAATGCGACCTCCCGACGATCGTCAATGAGGGTGGTTTGCTGTCCGTTAGTGCTCGAACACCAGCCGCGCGCCGACCGTCCCTTCGAGGCTGCGGATCTGCTGCAGCAGCGCGCCGGAATCCTGGCCGCCGAGATCGGCGTCGAGCACGACGTAGCCGAGGTCGCCTGCGGTCTCCAGATATTGCGCGGCGATGTTGATGTCGCGCTGGAGGAAGACCTCGTTGAGCCGGCGCAGCATGCCGGGCACGTTGCGATGGACATGGCTGAAGCGCGCGCCGGAGGGGCGCAGATGCAGCTGCACCTCGGGGAAATTCACCGCGCCCATGGTCGAGCCCGTGATGAAATAGTCGACCAGCTTTCGCGCGACTTCGCCGCCGATGCGCTCCTGTGCCTCTTCGGTCGAGCCGCCGATATGCGGGGTGAGGATGACGTTCTCGAGGCCCTGCACCGGGCTCTTGAAACGGTCCGCGTTCGAGGAGGGCTCGACCGGGAACACGTCGATGGCGGCGCCGGCGAGATGGCCGTCGCGCAAGGCGCGCGCGAGCGCGTCGAGATCGACCACGGTGCCGCGGCTGTTGTTGATCAGGAACGAGCCCGGCTTCATCGCCCGCAGCTCCTTCTCGCCGATCATCCCTGCGGTCTCCGGCGTCTCCGGCACATGCAGGCTGACGACGTCGCTCTGCGCCAGCAGCTCCTCCAGCCGCTCGACCGGCTCGGTGTTGCCGTGGCGGAGCTTGTCGGTGCGGTCGAAATAGATCACGCGCATGCCGATCGCTTCGGCCAGCGTCGAGAGCTGCGAGCCGATATTGCCGTAGCCGACGATGCCGAGGGTGCGGCCGCGCACCTCGCGGCTGCCGGTCGCCGATTTGTCCCAGCCGCCCTCATGGGCCGAGACCGAGCGCGGAAAGATGCGCCGCAGCAGCATCACGATCTCGCCGATGACGAGCTCGGCGACGCTGCGCGTGTTGGAGAACGGCGCGTTGAAGACGGGAATGCCGCGCTTGCGCGCCGCCGCAAGATCGACCTGGTTGGTGCCGACGCTGAAGCAGCCGACCGCGAGCAGCCCGTCGGCAGCTTCCAGCACCTCGTCGGTGATCTGGGTGCGCGAGCGGATGCCGAGCAGCGACACGCCCTTCAGGGCCTTGCGCAGATCTTCACCGTCCAGCGCCTTGGTGAGCCGCTCGACATTGGTGAAGCCCGCGCCCTTGAAAAGATCGACAGCGCTATCATTGACGCCTTCGAGCAACAGCGCCTTCGCGCTCCGCTCCTGGCTCTGGCCTGGGGCTGACATGGAATCTCCTGAACTGGCGGCTTTGCCTGAGCACATAGACCGCGGAGGAGGGGCAGCACAATAGGGGCCGATACGGAGGGGAAGATGGCGGGATGCGGCGACGCTTGGTATCCCACCAGCTCCGACATTTCCGCGTCACCAAGAGCCTACCCGTCATCCTGAGGTGCGAGTGGCGCGATGCAAGGCATCGCGCCGGCAGCCTCGAAGGATGAACGGCCCCGATATAGCCGCACCGAAAGAGCCGGGCCGTCGCCCTTCGAGAGCCGCTGAAGGAGCGGCCACCTCAGGGTGACGGTGATGGAAATAGTGTTCGGTCGAGTCGCGCTCTCGTCCAACCCTCAAATCACATAGAACCCGTGCGTCCCATCGCGGCGGAGCTGCTCGACGAGGCCGTATTCCCAATCGAGATAGGCCTGCATCGCCTTCTCCGCGACGTCGGTACCTTCATAGGGCCGGCGATAGCGGTGGGCCGGATCCGGCTTGGGCAGCACGCGCGGCGGGCCGATCTCGAGCGCGCCGTCATAGCCGCCTTCCAGCACATAGACCTCCCAGCCCATCTGCGCGAGCCACGATGCCGTCATGTCGGCGCGCACGGCCTTGTCGTCGCTCAATACGATGCGCGCGCCGCGCACGGGCGCGGCCATGTCGGTCTCCTGCACCAGCTGGCCGCCCGGATAGTGCCGGAAGCCCGGGAGATGACCGGCTGCATATTCCTCGGCGTCGCGCACATCGAAGCAATAGAGCGTGCGATCCGTCTGCGCGGCAAGCGCGGCCATCTCGCGCGCACCGATATGGCGAACGCCGGCGCGGTAAGCGACACCGCGTGCGTTCGCAGGACCGCCCTCGAATGGCCCGATCTCCCCGCGCTTGTCCGCACCGTGGTCGAGCGTGTGCTTCGCCAGCGTCCAGCCGATGGTGCCGTTGCGCAGCGCGCGCACCTTGTTGGGCACGCCGGCATTGATCAGCGACTGGGTGCCGATGATGGAGCGCGTGCGTCCCGCGCAGTTGACGATGATGGTGGTGCCAGGGTTGGGCGCCGCCTGCCCTGCCCGCAGCACCAGCTCCGCGCCGGGCACGCTGACCGAGCCAGGAATGTTCATGGTCGCGTATTCGTCGAAGCGGCGAACATCGAGAATGGCGATGTCAGCCTTGTCGGCGATCAGCCTGGCCACCTCGTCGGCGCTGAACGAGGGCGTGTGCCTGCGCGACTCGACCAGCTCGCCAAACGCTTTCGAATAGGAGTTGACGTCCTCGAACACCTCGTAACCCGCCGCACGCCAGGCCTTCAGTCCGCCGTCGAGCACGCTGACATTGGTGTAGCCGAGTGCGGCAAGACGCTCGGCACCACGCGCGACCAGCCCTTCACCGTCATCATAGAGCACGATCGGCACATTCTTGCGCGGCAGCCGCGTCTCGGCTTCGATCTCGATCCGATCGGCGGCCATGTTGGCGGCGAACAGAGGATGCCCCGTCGCAAAGCCGGCCTCGTATCTGAGATCGAGCAGCGCGATCTCTTCGCGCAGCAGCCATGCGCGGCGGATGTCGGCGGGGGTGACGGTCTTCATGGCATCAATCCTGGCAAGGACAAGTCAGGGGCTTTTGACCGATTAGAGGCGCGTTGGCTAGCCTCGTCCGCTCACTCGCCGGGAACCAGCCGCCCGAGCGGCTTCTGTACCGGACGCCGCAAGCTGCGGCGCGACAGATAGAGCAGGATTCCGGTGACGGAAAACAGCGGCATCAGGATCGCGGCGATCATGAAGGCGAGCTTGCCCGGCCAGCCCAGGATCTCGCCGCGATGGATGTCGTAGATGGCCGCGATGATCTTCTCGCCGAACGTCTTATTGGTAAAGCGCTCGGCGGAGACCAGCTGGCCGGTGACCGCATCGATGCGGAATTCGTCGCGCGTGGTCTCCAGCAACGAATCCTTGCCCCACGACCGGATGCGGATCGCGGTGCCCGGTCCCGCCGGCAGCGTCAGCAAGACCTGGGAGTACCGGTCGCCCTCCTCGCGCTGGAACGTCGTCCAGGCCCGATCGAACCCGATCGCAACCGGCTCAGTGCGGCCATCCGGGCGCGGCGGCTTTGTCGTCATCTTCGCCGCACTGACGTGCGGACGCGCCAGCAGCCAGGTCACGCCGTCCTTGTACCATTCGAAGGAGAAATACAGTCCGGTGAGCGCCATCGTCAGATACACCGGAAGAACCCAGGTGCCGATCACGGTGTGCAGCGACCGGTGCAGGCCACGGCCGCCGAGCCCGAGATTCGGCTTCAGCCACATCTTCACACTGCCCGCACGACGCGGCCAGCGCAGCACGAGACCCGTGACCAGCATGACGATCAGGCCGAGCGCGATCGTGCCGGTGATCGGGCGTCCCCAGCCCTTGCCGTCGCCGGGAATGAGCAGCCAGCGATGCAGCCGGCGCACGGTGGCGAAGAACGCCTCGCCGCGCGGGGCGCCCAGCACGCGCGCGTCGTAGGGATCGACATAGAGCGAGGTCGGCCGGCCGCCCTGCCCGTCACGCGCAAAGCGGACATGAACAGCCGCGGACGGATCGCTCGACAGCGTGACCGCGGCGACCTTGCCGAGATCCTGCGCCGCCTTCAGCCGCGCAACCAGCTCATCAGGCATCAACGCCGGTGCTTGGCGCGGCGCGACCTGCATGATGCCGGCATTGAGATGATCGACGATCTCGTCCTCGAAACTCATGATCGCGCCGGTCAGCGCGATCAGCGACACCAGCACGGCCAGGATCAGGCCCGCGACGGAATGGACCTGGAACAGGACCGCCTTGATCGCGTGTCCGAGCCGCGCCGCCATGGCTAGAACTTGACCGTCGCCGACAGCGACACGCGCCGCGCATCGCCGATGGCGACGTTGAGATTGTTGACGGCCGAGGGATAATAGACGGTGTCGAACAGGTTCTTGACGTTGAACTGGTAGATGACCGGCGTGTTCTGGTGCTTCGTCTCGTAGGTCGCGAAGATGTCGGCGACCACATAGGACGGCAGGAAGAAGCTGTTGGTGGAGTCGCCGGGACGGTCGCCGACATAGCGCGCGCCGCCGCCGACGCGGAGCTGGCCCGGCAAGGCCGTGCCGAAGTCGTAGACCAGATAGAGCGATGCGGTATTGAGGGCGACGTTCTGCAGCTTCCTGCCGAGCAGCGTCGCGTCCTCGGACGCCGTCACGCGTGCGTCGGTATAACCATAGCTGCCGATCAGCGCCCAGCTGTCGGTGAGACGTCCGGTGACGTCCAGCTCGACGCCGCGCGAGTGCGCGCGGCCGACAGTGTGGAGCTCCACCACGCCCGCACTGTTCGTCTTCGTCGTCTGCACGTTCTTCTTGTCGAGGTCGTAGAACGCCAGCGTGCCGGAAATGCGCTTGTTCAAGTCGAACTTGACGCCGGTCTCGTACGACACGCCCTCCTCGGGCGCGACGTTGGAGTCGATCACGACGCCGATCGGCGCAATCGTCGAATTCGGCTTCAGCGATTGTGTGTAACTCGCATAGAGCGAGATCTGGTCGGTCAGCTTGAAGATGGCGCCGCCGAGGGGAAGCACCTTGTCCTGCGACACGTTGGTGTTGGTGACGAACGGCTTTCCGCGTCCGGCGATCTGGTCATAGTCCATGTAACGCGCGCCGCCGACCAGCGCGAAGCGTTCGGTCAGGTGCAGCGTGTCCTGGACGAACAGCGACCACTGCCCGAGCTTGTCAGTCTGGGCGCTGTCGGAGTTCGACACCGTCGTGCCGGGGCCGATCAGGCCGTAGACGGGATTGTAGATGTTGATGGCGGGCGTTGCCTGACGGATCAGATTGTCGCGGTAGATGGTGCGATATTGACCGTCGCCGCCAAACACGACGTCGTTGCGCATGTCGCCGAGCCAAAAGCTGCCGGAGATGTAGGACGTCCCGTAGCTGACATTGCTGAGCGACCCCTGCGTGCCGTCATTGCTGCGTTTCTCGGCGCCGGTGGTGAAATCGATGGCGGTGATGCGGAGCTGGTTGGCGCTGAAGGTTTCGGTGTTGTAGCTGTAGCCGGCGTAAAGCTTCCAGTCCTGGTTGAAGCGATGCTCGACCGAGGCCTGGAGCAGGTCGGACGTGCCCCATGTGTTGTTGAAGGGCTCGTCGAGCCGGCGCGTGGCGGGCACTGCGAGCGGCGCCTTGGTCACCGGGTTGAACGCCGTGCCGCGATCGAACGGGTAGACGAACTCGCGGTGCTCGTAGTTGAGCTGCACCGTGGTGTCCTTGCCGTACCAGGCCAGCGACGGCGCCACCAGCATCTCGCGATGGCGGCCGAAATTGCGCCAATAATCCTCGCTGACGCCGTAGCCGATAAAGCGGTAGGCAAGCCCCTGGTCGCCGATCGGACCGGTGACGTCGAGCAGGCCGTCGGCCCCGGTCTTCGAAGCATTGAAGGCCGAGCCGAGCAGCGTGACCGAGCCGCGCTGATAGAGCTCCGGCCGCTTGCTGATGGTGTTGACGATGCCGCCGGGATCCATGATGCCGTAGAGCAGCGAGGCCGGCCCCTTCAGCACCTCGACACTTTCGACCGCGGGATTGAAGCTGCGACCCTGCACCAGCGGCATGCCGTTGCGCATGATCGAGCCGTCGCGATTGTCGCCGAAGCCGCGGCGGATCACTGCGTCCTGGCTGCCGGCGAGCGTGTTGGTCTGGGTGATGCCGGAGACGTTGATGAGCGCATCGTCGATGTTGCGCGGAAGCTGGTCTTTCAGCACCTGCTCGGGCACGACGTTGACGGCCTGCGAGGTATCGAGCGGCGAGGCGCCGCTGCGCAGCGTGCTCGCGCTCGGCATCGCGCGGTAGCCGAGCTTTGCCGCCTGTTGCGCCGCAGCCTCCGCGGCCGCGCGCTCCGAGGGCGTCGGCACGGCGGGGGCGGGATTGCTGGCGGGTTGGCGGCGTGCTGCGGCCTGCGTTCGGCGTGACGGCTGCTCCGACGCGCGCACCGGTTTGGACCGCGGCGCCGGCGCCTCCACTGTCACCGGCGGCAAAGCCGATTGCGCCTGTGCGCTCGTCGTGAGGGATGGAAGTTCGGCGAGCAGCACGGCTGCACCGATGAGAAGACCTGCACGGCTCTCGCCGGCACGATGACGACGGCTGCCGTTACGCAGGCCATCCACGGAGGCACGCACTTTCAATCCACTTCACGTCACGAACATTGAAGTGTGCGCGTGTAACAGCGGTCGGGATCGAGGAGAACCGTAGTGGAGCTTGAATCGCTCTAGTGTGGAATCGTTCTAACGAAAGATCGACCAGCAACGGCAATCATGAATTGCCGTCATGCCGCGCGCGACACGCTGCGCGCGAATTCGCCGCAACGTGCCGCTACGTGATCGCGATCTCAGGCGACGGCGGGAGCCGTCAACTCGTCGAGCTTGCGCTTGAGCGCAGCGCCGTCGGACGATGCGCGGAGCGGCGGGCGCACGCGCTGCCAGGCGGCATCGCCGGTTTGTGCCGCAAGGATGGCTTTCAGCGTCGCAGTGAAAGATGGCGTCTTCAGCACGATATCGATCGCAGCCTGCATGCGCGCCTCGACATTCTTGCCGTCGACCATGCCCTTGACCAGCTCGGGCACGGCATTGGCCATGCCGCAGATGGTGCCGGCACCGCCCGCCGCGATCGCGCGGGTGATGTCGGCTTCATTGCCGACGGTGATGGCGAGTTCGGGAGCGGCAGCGCGGAAGGCCTGGAACTGCTTGAAGTCGCCGCTGGAGTCCTTCAGGCCGGCGATCACCTTGCCGTAACGCTTGCGCAGGTTGGCGGCGACGCTGGTCGGGATCGCGACGCCCGACATCTGCGGAATATGATAGAGATAGGCGCGCAGCCGGTCGTCAGCGACACCGTCGATGATCGCAGCGAACGCATCCTCGATACCTTCGGGCGAGACGCCGCGGTCGAAATAGGGCGGCAGCACCAGCACGTGACGGAGGCCGAGGCCGAGCACGGCGCGCGAGAGTGCGATGCTGTCGGTGATCGCGGGGAAGCCGCCACCGATGCCGATGCGTTCCGGCGCGACGCCTGCCTTGAGCACGGCTTCGATGGTCGCGATGCGCTCGCTGACATTAAAGGAGGTGCCCTCGCCGGTGGTGCCGAACAGCACGATGCCGTCGACGCCCTTGCCGAAGAGCTGTCTGGCGTGAGCTGCGAGCTTTGCCGAATCCACGCTGCCGTCGGCCGCCAGCGGCGTCGCCGACGCCACCCAGAACCCGCGAATTGCCTCGGTCATCACACTGCCCTTTGTTCCGACCCGGAACTAAGCCTCTGATCTCAAACGACCTTACGAAGCCCTGCCGAGTCCTGTTTTTGCTTTACTTTTTACCTTGTACCTTACATACAAGAGTGACGCAAACCCTTTCCGCCGTCACGGCGCGCAAATGGCGCAGCCAGATCTTGAAGGAGGTCTCGCATGAACATGGCGACCGCCATCGGGCGCCCCGACCAATTGCTCGGCGCCCTCCGCGACAAGCTCGGCGCAGCCGCGGTGCTGGTCGGCACCGACGTACCCGCGCGCAATTGCAACGACTGGAGCGCGAGCCTGCCGCAGACGCCGCTCGCGGTGATCCGCCCCGTGGACGCGCAAGGCGTTGCCGATGCGGTTCTGACCTGCCGGCAGGCGCGTCTGCCGTTCGTGCCGCAGGGTGGACTGACCGGCCTGTGCCGCGGCGCCTCGCCCGAAGCCGGCTGGGTTGCGATCTCGCTGGAGCGCATGACCGGCATCGAGGAGATCGACCCCGCGTCGATGACGATGACGGTGAAATCAGGCACGCCGCTGGAGACGATCCAGAAGGCCGCGGACGAGGCCGGCTTCTTCTTTCCCCTCGATCTCGGCTCGCGCGGCTCCTGCGCGATCGGCGGCAATCTCTCGACCAATGCCGGCGGCAACCGCGTGATCCGCTACGGCATGACGCGCGAGCTGGTACTCGGTCTCGAAGTCGTGCTGCCGGACGGCACGATCATCACTGGCCTCAACAAGCTGATGAAGAACAATGCCGGCTATGACCTCAAGCACCTCTTCATCGGTTCGGAAGGCACGCTCGGCATCATCACCCGCGTGGTGCTGAAACTGTTCCCGAAGCCGCGCTCGACCATGGCGGCGCTCTGCGCGCTGAAGGACTACGCTGCGGTGATCGCGCTGCTCGGCGCGGCGCGCAGCGGGCTCGGCCCGTTGCTGTCGGCCTTCGAGGTGATGTGGCCGGACTATTGGGACGTGATCACGACCCGCGCCGGCGTGAAGCCGCCGGTCGCCGCAGGCCACGGTCTCTACGTGCTGGTGGAAGCACAAGGCACCGACGAGAGCGTCGATGCGCCGCGCTTCCAGGCCTGGCTCGAGGAGCTGATGGAGCGTGGGCTGCTGGCAGATGCCGCCGTGGCGCAATCGCTGGCGCAGACGCAAAGCTTCTGGCGCGTGCGCGACATCTGCGCCGAGTTCGGCCAGGTGCTGGGCCCGCACATCTCCTACGACATCGGCCTTGCGGTCGCGCGGATGGACGAGTTCGTCACCCGCTGCAAGGCGGCGCTCGCTGACGGCATCAAGGGTTGCGAGAGCGTCTATTACGGCCATATCGGCGACGGCAATCTGCACCTCGTCTCCTGGGTCACCGGCCTTCCCGTCGAGCAGCAGCCGAAGGAGGAGATGGACGCGATCATCTATGGCCTCGTCCGCGAGCTCGGCGGCAGCGTCTCCGCCGAGCACGGCATCGGCACCCTGAAGAAGAAATGGCTGGGCCATGCGAGGAGCGAGCCCGAGATCGCGCTGATGCGGACGCTGAAGGCCGCGCTCGATCCCGACCACCTGCTCAATCCCGGCAAGGTGGTCTGAGAGCTGAAGATGCGATCGCTCAAGCTCGACACGCCGAAATCGCTGTCGCAGCGCGTGATGCAGCGGCTGCGTCAGGCGATCATCGACGGCGAGTTCGCGCTTGGAGCTGCCATCTCCGAGGAGATGGTGGCGAACTCCTTCGGCGTCAGCCGCACGCCGGTGCGCGAGGCGATGGGCCAGTTGCAGGCGCAGGGCCTCGTCGTGATCCGTCCGCAGGTCGGCAGCTTCGTCTTTACGCCGAGCGCGGAGGATATCCATGCGCTCTGCACCTTCCGCATCGCGCTGGAGCCGAAAGCCGCAGAGCTCGCTTATCGCCACGACCGCGACGGCGCTGTCGCGTCGATGAGCGAGGCGATCGCCGCGATGGAGCCGGCCGTCGCGGCAAAAGACAACATCGCCTATGGCCGCGCCGATGCGGCCTTCCACGAGGCTCTGTTCGTCCATTGCGGCAACCGCTATCTGGCCGAATCCTACCAGCTGGTCTCCGGCCGCGTCGCCGCGCTCCGCACCAATCTGACCTCACCGATCGACGTTCGCACCCGCTCGTCCTTCGACGAGCACCGCAAGCTGCTCGACCTGTTCGCGCGCGGCGAGTTCACCGCGTTCGAAGCGTTGATGACGACGCACATCACCAATTCGGGCCTGGTCTATGCCAAGGCTTTGAAGGTGGAGACGGCGAAAGCGGATTGAACGCGGCTATTTCGCGTCCTTCGAGCCCGGCCTGTCCAGGAAATCCAGCGCCGTGTTGATCTGTTCGAGCTGGTGCTCGATCCTGTCGCGATCCTCGACCGATGGCGCCTTTTCGAGCTGCTCCACGAGCTTCTGCTTTCGCGACAGCAGGTTCTCTATGACTGTACTCACAGCTCCCCCATCGCCAGAGGCGAACATTTGCGAGCGCGCGCGAGCCGGGCCCGCCGCAGCCCTCCATCAGAATGTTCGCGAGGACGGATGGTTCCTGCGAATGAACCGGGATGTGTGCGGATGGAACTAGCGCCGCAGGCTGGCCCAGACCCCGCCCAGAATCAGCAGGCCGCCGAACAGGTGAATCAGTTTCGGCGGCTCTCCGAGGATCGCGAAAGACAGTAGCGCGCTCGCGATCGGCCCGAGATAGAGCACGAGCGAGGTCCGCACCGATCCGAACCTGCCGCCGAGCCAGGCAAAGCCGGCATAGGCGAGCAGGCCGGGAACGATGCCGGCAAAGACATAGGCCGACAGCGCCTTGGTGCTGAAGACCTGGGCCGGCATTGCCCACATCTCCATGGCCGCTGGTGGCAGCGAGAACAGCGCGCCGGCGCCCGAGAACAGGCTGATGCGCGCGAGCAGGGACGCCTTGGGCGCGGCGCGCGATTGCAGCAGCGTATAGCCGGACCAGCCGAGCATCGCGATCACGACGAGCCCGTCGCCCGCCACGGTCTGAAGCTCGATCAGCGTCTGCGGATGGCCGCCGGAGATGATGAGCAGCGCACCGGCGAGCGCCAGCGCCGTGCCGAACCATTGCAGCGGGCCGACATGCTCGATGCCGCGCAGGGCCGAGATCAGCAGCACCGTGATCGGCGACAGCGCCATGATCAGCGCGATGTGGATCGCCGTCGTCGACACGCCCGCGGCATAGACCGGCCCGCCGCACAGGAACATGCCCATGAAGCCGGCCGCGAGGATCGGCCAGATGTTTCGGCCGAGCGGCACGCGGCCATTGCGGATCTCTCGAAGCGCGATCGGCGCGAGCCCGATAGCGACGATGCTCCAGCGGAAGAAGGCGAGCGCGAAGGGCGGGACGGAGCCGGCAAGCCCGCGCGCCAGAACCTGGTTGGAGGCTTGCGCGGTCGCGACCAGGATGAAGCCGACCAGTGCGATCACACCTAGCCAGGCGCCCGTGGACGGCGATACGCCGGCAATCGTGCGATGACCGCCGTCAGAGGTTTCCTTGCCCGTTGCCTCGCCCATGGATCAATCGGATATCCGATGTCAGCCGCGGTGAGAACCCCGAGGACGGATCAGTGACATGCATATGCGGCACGCGCGCCATTCCGGAAGGCGCGGACACGCTCGCGAGCAGCACCGGAACGTTGGGGGTGCGGGTGAGCGACACCGAGAACACCGCCAGCAGCGCGCACAGCATGCAGAGCCTCATCCGCACCGTCCTGCGATCGGTGATCGGCAGGAACAGGAAAAACAGCATCGCCAGGATCAGCAGCGCATCGATCAGAAACATGGGTCATCTCCCTTGAAGTTCGAGGGGAGGATGACGCGCCGTGGCCGACGGGACTGTGGACGGCGTCACAGTGCCGGAGCCGGCCGTCCGCGCCTTATGGAGCCGAATTGAGCACCATTAGGGAACCCTGATCGCGAAGTTGGCATCGCGGCCGGTTGTATTCGGAAGCCCGGAGTCCTATGCCTACGCCCCATGGACACAGAGATCATCGCCGCCGCCAAGCCCCTGATGGCCCAGGCACGCCCGCGCAAGCCGGCGCCGTTCCTCCCGATGAGCCGCGCCGAGATGGACGCGCTCGGCTGGGACGCCTGCGACATCGTGTTGGTGACCGGGGATGCCTATGTCGACCATCCGAGCTTCGGCATGGCGATCATCGGCCGGCTGCTGGAGGCGCAGGGCTTTCGCGTCGGCATCATCGCGCAGCCGGACTGGCATTCGGCCGAGCCGTTCAAGGCTCTGGGCAAACCAAAGGTGTTCTTTGGCGTCACCGGCGGCAACATGGACTCCATGGTGAACCGCTACACCGCGGACCGGCGCATCCGCAGCGACGACGCCTATACGGCGGGCGGCGAAGGCGGCAAGCGGCCGGACCGCTGCACGGTCGTCTACGCGCAGCGCTGCCGCGAGGCATTCAAGGACGTGCCGATCATCCTCGGCGGCATCGAGGCCTCGCTGCGCCGGATCGCGCATTACGATTACTGGTCGGACAAGGTGCGCCGCTCGGTGCTCGCCGACGCCAAGGCGGACCTGCTGCTGTACGGCAATGCCGAGCGCGCCGTCGTCGAAGTGGCGAACCGCATCGCGGCCGGCGAGACCGCGCGCGAGCTCGACGACATCAGGGGCGTCGCGCTGTTCCGCAAGGTGCCCCAGGATTACACCGAGCTGCACGCCGACGATCTCGATTCCGCGGACGAAGGCGCAACGCGCCAGAAGGGCGCGACCGTGATCCGCCTGCCCGCGCTGGAGCAGGTCGAGCAGGACAAGGAAGCCTATGCCCGCGCCTCACGCGTGCTGCATCGTGAGAGCAATCCCGGCAATGCGCGGCCGCTGGTGCAGCGGCACGGCGACCGCGATCTCTGGCTCAATCCGCCGCCGATCCCGCTCACGAGCGAGGAGATGGACGCGGTCTACGACCTGCCTTACGCGCGCGCGCCGCATCCGTCCTATGGCGAGGCGAAGATCCCCGCATGGGACATGATCAAGTTCTCGGTGACGATCATGCGCGGCTGCTTCGGCGGCTGCACCTTCTGCTCGATCACCGAGCACGAGGGGCGCATCATCCAGAACCGGTCGGAAGGCTCCATCCTGCGCGAGATCGAGAAGATCCGCGACAAGACGCCGGGCTTCACCGGCGTGATCTCCGACATCGGCGGCCCCACCGCCAACATGTACCGGATGGCGTGCAAGGACCCGAAGGTCGAGGCGGCGTGCCGCAGGCCGTCCTGCGTCTTCCCCGAGATCTGCCCGAACCTCAACACCTCGCATGACGATCTCATTCGCCTCTATCGCAAGGTTCGCGAGACCAAAGGCATCAAGAAGGTGATGGTGGCCTCGGGCGTGCGCTACGACCTCGCGGTCGAGAGCCCGGAATACATCAAGGAGCTCGTCACCCATCACGTCGGCGGATACTTGAAGATCGCGCCGGAACATACCGAACGCGGCCCGCTCGACAAGATGATGAAGCCGGGCATCGGCGCCTACAACAAGTTCAAGCGCATGTTCGACGAGGCGGCCGAGCGCGCGGGCAAGAAGTACTATCTGATCCCGTACTTCATCGCGGCGCATCCGGGCACGACCGACGAGGACATGATGAACCTCGCGCTGTGGCTGAAGAAGAACCGCTATCGCGCAGATCAAGTGCAGACCTTCCTGCCCTCGCCGATGGCCACAGCAACCGCGATGTACCACACCGGCGTCAATCCCTTGCGCGGCGTGCGCCATGGCGGCAGCGACAAGGTCGAGGCGATCAAGGGCCTGCGCCAGCGCCGCCTGCACAAGGCGTTCCTGCGCTACCATGACCCCGACAACTGGCCGGTGCTGCGCGAGGCCCTGATCGAGATGGGCCGCCGCGATTTGATCGGCTCGCAGCCCCATCAGCTCGTCCCCGCGCACCAGCCGCCCGGCACCGGCAAGGCCGCCGGCACCAGGCGCCCCGTTCGCCCCGGCGGCAAGACGCAGAAATTCACGACCAAGGGCCTGCGGGTGATGAAGTAGCGGCGCAAGCCGCCCGCTAGAGATCGAGCACGACTGCTCCCGACACGGCATCCGTGACGCCGCGTCCGTGGCCCTGCTCCTCGAGCACCGACCTGAAACTGTCGAGCGTCTTGATCATCGCGGGGCGCGCCGCAACCATTGCCTCCTGGCTGGCCCAGGTGCCGATCAGGCAGAAGGCCTGCTCGCCGGTCTTGATGATGACGCCATGTTCGAGGCCGGGCCATTTCGCCTTGCCGCCCCGGTGCGCATCGAGGAAGGCGGCTTCCTCGCCCTGCTTCACTTTGAACCTCACCACATTGTAAACCTGCATAACGCGCCTCCAAAAAATGGACTGATGAAATTGGGCGCCGCGCGAGCGACAGGACGAAAAGTCCATACGGCCGCCCGGACCAAATGGTGCTCCTCGCGGGTGGGGCCGTCACCGCGACAAAACAGCATGGCGAGCCCGGCTGCCAAACCAAAAATGTCGAAAACAACCCCATGCACAGTAGACGGCATGAGCGGGATCAATGGGTTAGAGGACGTGCAAAACGCGCGATGAGCGGTGCGAGGACGAGTTGCTCCGCCGGGCAAAACAGCCGTGTGACGGCATTATCGGGGAACCACGCGCGCTGACGTCGGCAAAATCGCTTGACCTCCCGGCTATCATGTAACATGTATAGTTACATGAAACGAGACAGCCGATTATCCGGCGTGCTGCACGTTCTCCTGCACATGGCGCAGCAGCCGGGACCTTTCACATCCGAGACTCTGGCGAAAGCCATGGACACCAATCCCGTGGTGATCCGGCGCATCATGGCGGGTCTGCGGGAGCTTGGTTACGTCCACTCCGAGAGGGGGCACGGCGGTGGCTGGACGCTTGCCTGCGACCTGTCGAAGGTGACGCTGCGCGACGTCTATGCCGCGCTCGGCAGCCCGTCGCTGCTGGCGATGGGCAACCGGACCGAGGCGCCCGGCTGTCTCGTCGAGCAGGCTGTCAACGCCGCGCTCGCTCAGGCCTTTGGCGATGCCGAGGCCTTGCTGCTGTCGCGCCTCGGCGAGGTGACGCTGGCGATGCTGAGCGATGATCTCCGCAAGCGGCTCGGGTCGCGAAAGATCCACGACATCAGTGCGCATCGCGCGTGACCAGCTCCATTCACGGGGACGACATCATGACCGACATTCAAGCCGCATTCTCGGATCCGCAATTCGTGGCGCGATACACCGAAGGGCCGCGGCGCTTCGTGCCGGGCTATGACGCCATGCAATCCATGGCGGCGATTCTGCTGGCCGAAAGCGTCCCCAGCGACGGGCAGGTGCTCATCCTCGGCGCCGGTGGCGGCCTGGAGCTCAAGGCCTTTGCACAGGCGCATCCCGGTTGGCGCTTCGACGGCGTCGATCCGTCGGCGGCGATGCTGGCGCTGGCCGGGCGGACTCTGGGAGAGCTCGCACCACGTGCGCGCTTTCACCAAGGCTATGTCGATGATGCGCCGGAGGGACCGTTCGACGGCGCCACCTGCCTCTTGACCCTCCATTTCGTCGATGTCGCCGAGCGGCGCCGGATCGCCTCGGAGGTCCGCCGCCGGCTCAAGCCGCGCGCACCGTTCGTGGTCGCGCATCTGAGCGCGCCCGATGGAGCGAAGGAACGTCCGCTGTGGCTGGCGCGGTACTCCGCGTTCCTGGCCGCATCCGGCGTCGAGCCCGAGCAGGCCGCGGCGGCGCGGGATGCCGTCAGCAACCATCTGCAGATTCTCGCGCCAGCGCAGGACGAGGTGATCCTGCGCGAGGCCGGCTTCTCGGAGCCGACGCTGTTCTATACGGGCTTCGCCTTCCGCGGCTGGGTGGCCTACGCGTGAAGTGCGAGGCTTCGTCTAGCGGCCCATTGCGCTCAGTCGACCCTCTTCTTCGGGGTCCAGTTTTTCTTGATTGGACAGCGGTCCTGAGCCATTCGCTTGGAGTTTTGCCAATCTCCTGCGACCAAATGCCCGCGTGAGTACACGATAGCCTAATGCACGACGCGGTCTGCGAGCTGGGACGCCAGATCGGCACGCGCCGAGTCGCCCAGAACGTTGAACAGCTTGGCAAGGTTTCGCAATAATTCATCGTCGCTGGGATTGGCGATTGAAGCCTCTACGAGAGTATCGACGATCGGCTGCAACACTTGTGGTTCGAGCCTGATGTCTTCGTAAGACCTGCCTCTTGCAGTCTCGCGCTTTAGCGCAATCTGCAAACGCGCTAACGCGAGCAGGCTTTCGAATTTTGGATGCCGCGTTTTGCTGTTCTTGATCCAACTCTCGGCGAGGTCTGCGGCCTTTTCCGGTTGATCTTGGAGCAATCGAAGGGTCGCGAACTCTTTCGACATCTCTTCCGCATCTCGCGTAAAGCCTTCCGGCAGCCGTCTAGGTCCGGCACCGGCCGTTTGTGCTAGAATATCGTTGGTGAAATCGGCTGCCTTCAGCAAGAAAGCACATTCATCCGAGCAGAACTCATCGACGCTAGTCCACCCGCGACGACCATCTGACAATTGCAGCTCCACCCAGGAGCCGCTGCGACCGACGATTCGGTACAATCCCTCCAACTTGGCAACAACGGCCGCACTGGCTTTGGGTTGCCGCCGCAAACTCGACACCTGGCGTGCCGCTCTTTTTAGGTTTTCGGCCGAACTCTTTTCCAAGTCCGTAGTGCTAACCAGAACTCGATCCGACTTCAAATGAGCGCTTAACGTTGCCCCTCCCATTGCCTTCGGCAACCGGATGTCGGCACCGAGTTTTTCCCTGCTGGCGCTGGCAGGCACTTGCAAGAAAGAGTCGATGCTTATTCCGGCACCAGCACGAGTTATTCGCCCCCATACAGCTAGACCAAAATTCTGGTTTTGGGTGACGAGGTCAACCTTGTCGAAATAGGTCGGGCTTCTCGATGCACGATCTGGACCGACCGGTGTTTCCAGTTGCTCGCCCCGGAAATTAACCACAGCAAATGACTGCACCGGCGATGTGAATAGCAACTTTTTGGAGATCAGATAGGCCACGGCGTCTCCAAGACCGGTAGCTTGCGGGTCTTCGTAAGTAAAAACTGCCGTCCGATTTGCAGCTCGACCGAAGATCCTACCCCCGCTTGCTCCCTCTGCGGCCTCGCGGACGTCCTTTAAGGTCTTTGTTAATTCGGCAAGTCGGCGCTCTAGCCGGTTTAGACGCGCTTGTATTTTGGCGACCTCGCGGCTGTATATTGGCTCGGGTCCGTCGGTCGCTGCGGCTTCTTCATACCGTTTCTCGACTGAGGACAGATATTCACGAGCCTGCCCGATCTGGTCTATCAGATCTTTGGACTCTTGATATGCAGGCTGAGCCATCACTTGGTTCTCAACCTCTATGATGCGCCGGTATTCTCGTTCGAAAGAAATGTCGCCTCCGGCACGTGCCGCGCCCGGCAGCGCGATCGCGAACAGAACCAACAACGCAAGTCTTGCGACTCTCGGGAAGATCATTGGGTATTTTTCCTGAGATTCACGTTGGGTAGCCGCACCTCGCAGCTTTTTCTAAGACCGGCCAGGTATTCAAAGCCCGCCGGGATGGGATTGTCGCCAGGCTGTTCCAAGAAGCGCTCGGCGACGGTTATGACCTTGATCGCCGTGACGCAATCGTCCTTTCTTGCAAGCCCGGCAGCGATGGATGCAAGGACGGCGACATGTGTCTCGTCAGACACCTCCACCTCGCTGGGCGTCTCGAGATTTAGACTCCGGTTCCTCGCGAGCTGCGGATCGGAGAACAGGCCGTATGCATCGCTCACATAGAAATTGACCGCATAACCGGGCAGCCGTCTATCGCGAGAAATATCACCATCGACAAAGGCGTCTGCGTCCAGCGCTTTTGCATATCCGGACCCAAATCTGGTGGTCGGCGGTTTAGCCGCTTCACATGGCACGAAGGACGGTTGCTTGTTGAGAGTTAGATGCGCCGACTGCAACCTCGTCCTCAACGCAAACTCCAACGATCTCGCAATACGACGCGAGAGCTCTGACAAGCCCCCGGCTGGGGTGGGTGGCAAGAAATTCCCAATGATCACGGAGTGTTCTGCCTTGAGCTTGCATTCGAGGATACCTGACGGAAAGAGCTCCAGATCCTTTATTGGTTCTGCGACCCCGTCCGTGATCTTCAGCTCGAGCATGACCGCCTCGTGTCCTGCTCCCCGCGCGGCAATAGTTGCGTACGCCAATCCGGGTACCGTTGCCGACCAGGCGATCGGAATGCGATATCGACCGCTCGCATCCGTCCTGACCGTGCCAATCGTCTGGGACGAATACGAAACCGACACATCGGCCCCCGCAATTGGCTGCTTTGTAATTGCATCGGAGACCTGGCCACCTACGAGGGTGTCAGCCGAGGCCGAACCGCCTCCCCACGCCCAGCAACCCAATAAGCTAGCTATGAGGAGTAAGGCGCAACGTCGCGCGTTCATCTGTTGACTTCCTACCGTTAACGAGCTCGCAGCCCGACAAGGCCCCAAACTGAGAATGGGTGCCATCAGACCAATGCAGCTCAATTGAGTAACCCGAGACGTTCTTTGGCTGAATTTCGAACTCGACCGGCTTGCCGGTGTAGATTGAATACCGATCCTGCTTTCCCTTGACGGCAATGTCGAGAAAGCTCGGGATTGCCGCATCCCTGGAATTCGTCGGCTCGATCACTGCCTTCATCTGACACGCCGGCGGTGGTGGAGGGGAAGGGGTGAACCTGAGCAATAGAGCGATTGTGGCGACAACCGCTGCAGAAACAGTGAGGCTCCTGGTCGGGATTGATCGCGTCTTCCTGGCTGCTCCAATTTGCTCGAGCAGCTCAGCCGACCGCCCCTTCAGCTCTCCCAGCTCGATTCGTTTAGCGGGCGTTAGCAAGTTGCGCTTGGCGATATACTGCTCCAAGGCTGCGATTCGGCCCTGAACCACGAGGTATTCTTTTTCAGTCTCCGAAAGATCGAAGTCGATCGTTCCAATCGGGCCGGTGTCAATCAAGATGGTCTGATCGGGGTACTGATCGATAAGCCTTGCGTCGTTCTTATCTATCTTGATCTTCAGCATGTCTTGCCAAACCGCCGGAGGCTTGATCGGCTCGGGCGTGATCTTTCCGAGATACAAGCCGATAAAAGATGGGATCGGAGCGCTTGGATTCCTCTTCTTTTCCTGATCGAGAAAAATCTGGATTGGATAATTATGCAACAAGCCGCCGTCATACACTCGGCGAAGGTCTATCCACTGAGGCTGGAAAAGGTACGGTATGGACATGCTACAGCGCACAGCCGTGTGCACCGCCGAGTCTGCGTGCTCCCCGATCTTGTCGAATGTCACCTCCCCGGCAAGTGCTGTCGATGCATAAGTCACTGCCCGCTTGGGAAGGTCCTTCATTTTGACATCTAGATATTGGGGTATTCGCCTGTGGACTTCCTCTCGCAACCAATCGACGAATGTATAGCCCGGGTGCAATCCGCGGGTGAACCAGAAGGTAAATGGAAGACTCCAGACATTTCCGTCCAGGAAGTCTTTGAACGATTTCTTGCGAAGCACATCTTCGAGCTCCGCGCCACTGGCGCCGCAAGCAAATAATGCCGCGGCGATCGCGCCTGCAGATGTGCCGACGTAGCACTGAAAATCGACGAAGCATTCCAGCTCACGCATGGCACCGGCGAACGCCAGTCCTTTAACGCCGCCGCCTTTCATGATCAGCGCATCGATCGTGATCTTGCCTTGACCAGTGCCGGCAGGATGAGCGGAGCTCTCACCATCGCGTGCAGTCGGGGGGTGCGATACCTGTGGTCCGCCGGTCAGCATCAGGCGCGCTCATATCCGGCTCTAGCCGGCCGGGACCCGCGGCTAGAGGCTTGTGCGGCGCGCTTCATAGCATTTTCGATTTTCATCTCTCCCCCTCGTCCGAGCGCTATCCAACCGCAACCCTTGCGCGAACGCAAGAGTCAGACATCCCGCAGGTCTCCCGGGAATAAGCTCCATACCTTGTCGGTCAGTGATCCATTCGACGTCGCCTGAAGCGAGTTCGTGGTCGGCACGCCAACCCGTGTCTAATCTGCTTTACGCCCCTGCCGACATCTTTCCCTCGACCTGCCTCTCGCAAACTCTTCCCATCATCAATATGTTGCCTCCATGAAAAAGATCGGATTTCTGTCCTTCGGACACTGGACGCCCTCGCCGCAATCGCAAACCCGCTCGGCTTCAGACACGCTGCTGCAATCGATCGATCTGGCAGTCGCGGCCGAACAGCTCGGCGCGGATGGCGCCTATTTCCGCGTGCATCATTTCGCGCGGCAGCTGGCTTCGCCGTTTCCGCTGCTCGCGGCGGTCGGCGCGAAAACAAGCACGATCGAGATCGGCACGGCCGTGATCGACATGCGCTACGAGAACCCGCTCTACATGGTGGAGGACGCAGGATCCGCCGACCTCATCGCCGGCGGGCGGCTGCAGCTCGGCATCAGCCGCGGCTCGCCGGAGCAGGTGATCGATGGCTGGCGCTATTTCGGCTACCGCCCCACCGAGGGCGCGAGCGATGCCGACATGGGGCGCCGTCACGCCGAAGTCTTCCTCGACCTCCTGCGCGGCGAAGGCTTTGCCGCGCCCAACCCGCAGCCGATGTTTCCGAACCCGCCGGGCCTCTTGCGCATCGAGCCGCATTCGCAAGGCCTGCGCGAGCGGATCTGGTGGGGTGCCGGCTCGAATGCCACCGCGGTGTGGGCGGCGAAGCTCGGCATGAACCTGCAGAGCTCGACGCTCAAGAACGACGAGACCGGCGAGGCCTTCCACGTGCAGCAGGCGGCGCAGATCCGCAGCTATCGCGCGGCGTGGAAGGAAGCCGGCCACACCCGCGCCCCCCGCGTGTCCGTCAGCCGCAGCATCTTCGCGCTGATGAACGATCGCGACCGCGCCTATTTCGGCAGCGAGCGCGGCGGCGAAGACCAGATCGGCTTCATCGACCCGCAGACCCGGGCGATCTTCGGCCGGAGCTATGCCGCGGAGCCGGACGTGCTGATCGAGCAGCTGCGACAGGACGAGGCGATCGCCGAGGCGGACACGCTGCTGCTGACCATTCCGAACCAGCTCGGCGTCGCCTACTGCGCGCATGCGATCGAGGCGATCCTGAAGCACGTCGCGCCGGCGCTGGGATGGCGGTGAGGCCGGCGGCAAAACTTCGCGGGGCCAGGCGATGACTCAGCATCCGTCACTCGTCAGTTGGATCTGATCCAATCCGTCAAACGAGGCTGACGCTGCCGCTCCCGCCTTGCCCACCTCACCCCGTCTTCGTCCCCGTTATCACCGCCAGCGCCTCGACGAGCGTGCGCACAGGACACAAGCCGCTTCGCTATCGCGGCGCAGAGCGTGCAAGCGTGCACGCGGATGAACCACGAATGAATGAAAGCGGTGCGCGGCCTCTCACGCCGCGGAACTTCGCACGACGAGTGAACTCACTGCGTCAGCGTGTCCGACATGAGGAACGTTTGTGCGATTGCCAATTTATCCCGAGCCTTATTTGGCAGTCTGTTTTTTTGGAAACCCTGGAGGAGACAAAATGAGGATTCTGAAGCTCTCTGCGGCTGCGGCCGCGCTGCTCGCCACCACCGCACTCGCCGTTGCGCAATCGAGCTCGACGGTCGGCACCGGCGGTTCGTCGGCGGGTGGCGGCACCAGCAGCTCGACCGTGGGCACCGGTGGCTCCGCGGCCGGCAGCGGCACGGGCAGCGGTTCGGCTTCGACGCTCGGCACCGGCGGCTCGTCGGCGGGCGGCGGCACCAGCAGCTCGACCGTCGGCACCGGCGGCTCTGCGGCCGGCAGCGGCACGGGCAGCGGCTCGGCTTCGACACTCGGCACCGGTGGCTCGTCGGCCGGCGGTGGCAAGAGCTCATCCAGCGTCGGCACCGGCGGCTCGGCCGCGGGCTCGGGCTCGGGCTCCGTGGGCACTACGGCCGTGTGCATCCAGTATAATTGTATGATGCCCCCCATAGACTCACCTTGTCCACACAGCGGAGGAACGCGTGCTACCAGACCCTCCTCCCAGTGCAAGAACATCTCCTAAAG
>ERZ1034411.48-NODE-48-length-54902-cov-11.344103_pt1 | contig 54902 bp, 52 predicted proteins | sample MGYA00520583_ERZ1034411 | MGnify/ENA primary metagenome ERZ1034411 (study PRJEB33736, sample SAMEA104288481) | Azolla microphylla | place: Ecuador | collected 1982 | study: EMG produced TPA metagenomics assembly of the PRJEB19522 data set (Is there foul play in the...
GCCGCGTCCACCGCAAGCCCGGCTCGCGATCAAGACGACGACGAGATCGCCCCTCAAGGTAGAGCCGGGATGGGAAACACATACGCCAAAACCGAATTTCGGTAAAGCGAAATATTTTCGGGCGGATGGATTGACAGAGCGCGACCACAGGGGTGGTGCCGTAGGGTGGGCAAAGGCGCGCGCTTGCGCGACGTGCCCACGCATCCTCACCAGTCACACGCAGATCGTGGGCACGGCGCTTTGCGCCTTTGCCCACCCTACGAGAGCTCGCTCACGCGTCTTCCACGCCCGCCTCGTGCGGGGTGAACTGGTAGACCGACGAGCAGAACTCGCAAGTCACCACGACCTTGTCGTCCTTCACCATGGCGGCGCGATCGTCCGGCGAGAAGCTCTTGAGCATCGAGGCGACCGCGTCGCGCGAGCAGGAGCATTGCGCCTTCAGGGCCAGCGGATTGAACACACGCACGCCGCGCTCGTGGAACAGGCGGAACAGCAGCCGCTCGCCGGAGAGCTCGGGATCGATCAGCTCGACGTCCTCGACGGTCTCGATCAGCGAGCGCGCCTCGACCCAGGCATCGTCCTCCGCGACAGCGTGCACTTCGGCACCTTCGGGCGCGTCGCCGGGATGCAGGTCCGCCTGCCGCGCGCGCTCCGGCGCCTTGGGCAGAAACTGCATCAGCATGCCGCCGGCGCGCCAGCGATGCTTGCCGCCGTCATTGGAGCGCCATTCCTCGCCGACCGCCAGACGCACCTTGGTCGGGATCTGCTCGGAGCGCAGGAAATATTCGTGGGCGGCGTCTTCCAGGCTGCCGCCGTCGAGCGCGACCAGGCCCTGGTAGCGGCTCATGTCGGGCCCCTGGTCGATGGTCATGGCGAGATGGCCGCGGCCCAGCAGCGTGCCGGAATCCCTGGTATCGCCGAGGCGTGCGGCATCGAAGCGCGCATAGGCACGCAGGCGATCCGGCGCCTGGTAGTCCACCACCAGGAACGACACCGGACCGTCGGTCTGGGCCTGCAGGATGAAGCGGCCCTCGAATTTCAGCGCCGAGCCGAGCAGCGTCGTCAGCACGATGGCCTCGCCGAGCAGCTTGCCGACCGGCGCCGGGTAATCGTGCTTGGTCAGGATGTCGTCGAGCGCAGGGCCAAGGCGCACCAGGCGCCCGCGCACGTCGAGCGCGTCGACCTCGTAGGGCAGCACGGCATCGTCGATCGGAACCGCGGATGGCGCACGAACCGGGCCTTCGGACCCGGTTTTCATGTCAGGGGATTGGGAAACCATGGGGCGTTATCTGGGGTCGGAGGGGACGGAATGGAAGGGGCGCGGGCGGTGGTGTGGGGTGCTCCGGATGCGACTGGGATTGTACCAAGCAGTCTCAAACTCAGTGTCGTCCCTGGGCGCGCGATAGCGCGAACCCGGGATCCATAACCACAGGATTGCATCGTAGCACGGGATGACAACTCCGAGTCGTCGCCAAACTCGACCCTGTGGTTATGGGTCCCGGATCTGCGCGCGCTTGAGGCGCGCTTGTCCGGGACGACAGCGGAGTGTGTGAGGCGGCCGCCGGGCTTCCAGCTCGGCCTACTTCACCGCGTCAAAACACCAGGCCAGAATGCCCTTCTGCGCGTGCAGGCGGTTTTCGGCCTCGTCGAACACGACCGACTGCGGGCCGTCGATCACCTCGTCGGTGACCTCCTCGCCGCGATGGGCGGGGAGACAGTGCATGAACAGCGCGTCGGGCTTGGCGAGCGACATCAGCTTGCTGTTGACCTGGTAGGGCTTGAGCACGTTGTGGCGGTGCTCGCCTTCCTTGTCGCCCATCGACACCCAGGTGTCGGTGACGACGCAATCGGCGCCGCGCACGGCGGCTTCCGGATCGGTGCCGAGCATGATCGGCGCGCCCGTCGCCTTGACCCAGTCGCGCATCGCCTTTTTCGGCGCGAGCTCGGGAGGGGTGGCGACGTTGAGCTGGAATTTGAAGCGCTCGGCGGCATGCGCCCAGGACGCCAGCACGTTGTTGTCGTCGCCGGTCCAGGCCACCGTCTTGCCCTCGATCGAGCCGCGATGCTCCTCATAGGTCATGAGGTCGGCCATCACCTGGCACGGATGCGAACGCCGCGTCAGGCCGTTGATGACGGGCACCGTCGCGTATTCCGCAAGCTCGAGCAGCGCGTCGTGATTGAGGATGCGGATCATGATGGCATCGACATAGCGCGAGAGAACGCGTGCGGTGTCGGCGATGGTCTCGCCGCGGCCGAGCTGCATCTCGGCGCCGGTGAGCATGATGGGCTCGCCGCCGAGCTGGCGCATGGCGACGTCGAACGAGACGCGGGTGCGGGTCGAGGGACGCTCGAAGATCATCGCCAGCGTCTTGCCTTCGAGCGGCCGCACCGGCTGATGCGCCTTCTGCTTCGCCTTCATGGCGGAGGAGGCCGCGAGCATGCGCTTGAGCTCCGACAACGGCAGCTCGTTGATGTCGAGGAAGTGCTTCGGTGCCTTGGTGGGAGACTTGCTCATCAGCTTGCCGCCCGCTTGGTCTGACTGGAGGAGATCGCGGTGCAGGCGCGCTCCAGCCTGCTGACGCTGTCCTCGATCTCGGCTTCGGTGACGATCAAAGGCGGCAGGAAGCGCACGACATTGTCGCCGGCCCCGACCGTGAGCAGCTTTTCGTTGCGCAAGGCGGCGACGAGATCGCCGGAGGGCACCACGGCCTTGATGCCGATCAGCAGGCCCTCGCCGCGCACCTCGCTGACGATGTCGGGGTGCCGGTCGATCACGGAGGCGAGCTTCTGCTTGAGCAGCAGCGACATCTTCTGCACGTGGTCGAAGAAGCCGGGCTTGAGCATGACGTCGAGCACCGCATTGGCCGCCGAGATCGCCAGCGGATTGCCGCCGAAGGTGGAGCCGTGCGAGCCGGGGCCCATGCCGGCGGCCGCGTCCGCGGTCGCCAGCACAGCACCGATCGGAAAGCCGCCGCCGAGTGCCTTCGCCAGCGACATCACGTCGGGCGTGACGCCGGTGCGCCGATAGGCGAACAGATCGCCGGCGCGGCCCATGCCGGTCTGCACCTCGTCGAAGGCGAGCAGCAGGCCCTTCTCGTCGCAGAGCTGGCGCAAAGCCTTCAGGAAGGTCGGCGGCGCCGAGCGCACGCCGCCCTCGCCCTGGATCGGCTCGATCAGGATGCCGGCAGTGTTCGGACCGATCGCCTTCTTCACCGCCTCGATGTCGCCATGCTGCACCTGGTCGAAGCCGTCCATCGGCGGGCCGAAACCTTCGAGATATTTTGCAGAGCCGGTCGCGGCGAGCGTTGCCAGCGTGCGGCCGTGGAAGGCGCCTTCGAAGGTGATGAGGCGATAGCGCTCCGGATGGCCCTTGGAGAAATGATGATGGCGGACCAGCTTGATCACGCCCTCCAGCGCCTCGGCGCCGGAATTGCAGAAGAACACGAAGTCCGCAAAGCTCTCGTTGCACAGGCGGCTCGCGAGCTTTTCGCCGTCCGGGCTCTGGAACAGGTTCGACATGTGCCAGAGCTTGGTCGCCTGCTCCTGCAGCGCCTTGATCAGATGCGGATGGCAATGGCCGAGCGCGTTCACGGCAACGCCCGAGGTGAAGTCGAGATAGCGGTCGCCATTGGTCGCGATCAGCCAGCAGCCTTCGCCGCGCTCAAAACCGAGATCGGCCCTGGCAAAAACGGGGAGCAAATGCGGGGCTGCGCTGTTAGTCATGACGGCCACTTGAATGTTGCGGACGGTGTGATGGTTGCATTGCGCAACGCACCATTGACCGGCCCGGAAAACGAAACGTGCCGCCTTTTAAGGGCGGCACGCGGGAGCATCTTAGGCCTGGTGAAACGGGTGTCAATGCCACCCGGAAAGCCTCAGGAAACGCTGATTCCGTAGTCTTGCGGTGGCGATTTTGCGGGTTTTTCACCACGGAACATGTGGAAGCGAGTCGGCGGACTCTTGCGCGTGAGTCACGCCATATTGTAGCGTTTGGACTGTCAGATACGACATCTCGTGCAGCGGTTCTGATCCCAAGAGTCCTCATGTACCGGCGTAAACGTTCGGGCGGCAGTCAAGCGCCCGGCGAGCCTTAAGGGATTCTGGCGGCACGGGTTTTTCGAGGCTTAGGCATTCGCCGCAAGGGCGCCAGGACGGCAGCCGCGTGGCGAGGGAAAGGGTGCAATGACGGTTTTGACCTGGTCCGACGATCGCGTCGAGCAGCTGAAAAAGCTCTGGGAGGCCGGATTGTCGGCCAGCCAGATCGCGGCTGAGCTCGGCAATGTGACCCGCAATGCCGTGATCGGCAAAGTGCACAGGCTCGGTCTGTCCGGCCGCGCCAAGAGCCCTTCATCGGCAGCGCCGCGGCCGCGCAAGGCGCGTCCCGCGCAGCACATGATGCGGGTGACCCGCCCGATCGCGCGCGGCAACACCGCGCTGGCGCAGGCTTTCGAGGTCGAGGTCGAGGCCGAGCCCGTTACCTACGACAACGTGGTGCCGATGAGCCAGCGGCTGTCGCTGCTCGAATTGAACGAGGCGACCTGCCACTGGCCGGTCGGCGATCCATCGAGCCCGGATTTCTTCTTCTGCGGCGGCAAGGCGCTCTCGGGCCTGCCCTACTGCGCCCAGCACTCGCGCGTGGCGTATCAGCCGGCGGCGGATCGCCGGCGTGCGCCGGCCAAGCCGGGCCCGCGCTGAGATCGCGGATTTCGCTGAATGCAAGGACGGCAGCCGTCACACGATGACGGCTCAAGACATCCGATGTCGTCCCGGACAAGCGCGCCAAAAGCGTGCGCAGATCCGGGACCCATAACCACCGCAAGGCGTGGTTACGGGGACTCGGAGTTACCTTTTCGCAAGACAATCACACCCTGTGGTTATGGGTCCCGGATCTGCGCTGACGCTTGTCCGGGACGACACTGAGAGTGTCGCAATAGCTCGCTAAACCAGCTTACGTCGTCTCGGCCTTCGCGAAGCGATCATCCAGCGCGTAGCCGGCGCCGCGGACGGTGCGGATGGGATCCTGCTCGCGGCCGAGATTGAGCAGCTTGCGCAGACGGCCAATATGCACGTCCACGGTGCGCTCGTCGATGTAGATGTCGCGGCCCCAGACGCTGTCGAGCAGCTGCTCACGCGAGAACACGCGGCCGGGATGCTCCAGGAAGAACTCCAGGAGGCGATATTCGGTCGGGCCGAGATCGATCGGCCGGCCGGAACGCGCCACGCGGCGCTTGTCGCGGTCGAGCTCGATGTCGCCAAAGGCGAGCACGGTGGCGAGCCGCTCGGGGCTGGCGCGCCTGAGCAGGCCCTTCACGCGCGCCAGAAGCTCCGGCACCGAGAACGGCTTGACGATGTAATCGTCGGCGCCGGTCGCAAGGCCGCGCACCCGCTCGCTCTCCTCGCCGCGCGCGGTGAGCATGATGATCGGCAGCTGCTTGGTCTCGGGCCGGGTACGCAGGCGCCGGCACAGCTCGATGCCTGACAGCCCCGGCAGCATCCAGTCGAGCACGATCAGATCGGGGATGTGTTCCTTGAGGCGGGTGTCGGCGTCGTCGCCGCGCATCACCGTCTCGACGTCATAGCCGTCGCCTTCGAGGTTGTAGCGGAGAAGCTCGGTGAGAGCTTCCTCGTCCTCAACCACCATAATGCGTGCGCCCATGGTGTCGTCGCTCCTTAGGTCTTCAGGTATTCGGGATCGTCGTGGCGAACGTCGTCATGTCGCCCTTCGGCCGCTTGTCGGTGATCGCCTGGCCCTCGATCATGTAGAACACGGTCTCGGCGATGTTGGTGGCGTGGTCGCCGATGCGCTCGATGTTCTTGGCGCAGAACATCAGATGGATGCAGAACGAGATGTTGCGCGGATCCTCCATCATGTAGGTGAGGAGCTCGCGGAACAGCGAGGTGCAGATCGCATCGACCTCCTCGTCGCCCTTCCACACCGCCATCGCCGCCGGCAGATCGTGCGCGGCATAGGCGTCCAGCACGCTCTTGACCTGCTGCTGCACGAGGTCGGTCATGTGCTCGAGGCCGCGGAACAGCTTGAGCGGATGGAAATCGGTCTCCAGCGCGGCGACGCGCTTGCCCATGTTCTTGGCGAGGTCGCCGATCCGCTCGAGGTCGGTCGCAACGCGCATGGCACCGACGATCTCGCGCAGGTCGACGGCCATCGGCTGGCGGCGGGCGATGGTGAGCACGGCGCGCTCCTCGATGCGCCGCTGCAGCGCGTCGAGATCGGCGTCGATGGTGACGACGCGCTGGCCGAGCGCGACGTCGCGGCGGATCAGCGCATCGACGGAATCGACGATCATGCGCTCGGCGATGCCGCCCATCTCGGCGACCAGGCGGGTGAGCTCCTGGAGGTCGGTGTCGAAGGCCTTTGCGGTATGTTCAGTACCCATATTGCGTCTCCTCAGCCGAACCGGCCGGTAATGTAGTCCTGCGTGCGCCGGTCGGTCGGCGACGTGAAGATCTTGCTGGTGTCGTCGAACTCGATCAGCTCACCGAGATACATGAAGGCGGTCTTGTCGGAGACGCGGGCCGCCTGCTGCATGTTGTGGGTGACGATCGCGATCGTGTAGTTCTCCGACAGTTCCTGGATCAGCTCCTCGACCTTGGCGGTCGAGATCGGATCGAGCGCCGAGCAGGGCTCGTCGAACAGGATCACCTCGGGCCGAACCGCCACGGTGCGGGCGATGCACAGGCGCTGCTGCTGGCCGCCGGAGAGCGACAGGCCGGAGGCGTTGAGCTTGTCCTTGACCTCGTTCCACAGCGCGCCGCCGCGCAGCGCCTTCTCGACGCGGTCGTCCATCTCGGACTTCGAGATCTTCTCGTAGAGGCGGATGCCGAAGGCGATGTTCTCGTAGATCGTCATCGGGAACGGCGTCGGCTTCTGGAACACCATGCCGACCCGGGCGCGCAGCAGATTGAGGTCGAGCTTGGGGTCGAGGATGTTGGTCTGGTCCAGCATCAGCTGGCCGGTGACGCGCTGGCCCGGATAGAGGTCGTACATCCGGTTGAAGATGCGCAGCAGCGTGGACTTGCCGCAACCGGACGGGCCGATGAACGCGGTGACGCGATTGGTGCCGAGCGTCAGATTGATGTTCTTCAGCGCGTGGTGCTCGCCGTAATAGAAATTGAGGTTGCGCACCGTCACCTTGGCCGGCGCCTCCGGCAACGGGTGCGAGGCGAGGTGAGCGTTGGAACTCATGGATACGGACAAATCGGTCATTTTGCAGTCCTCTCGGCGCCGAGGATGCGGGCGCCAATGTTCAGGGCAAGCACGGTGAGCGTGATCAGCAGCGCGCCGCTCCAGGCGAGCTGCTTCCAATAGGCGTAGGGGCTCTGCACGAAATTGTTGATGGTGACGGGCAGGTTCGCCATCGTCTTGTTCAGGCCGAGGCTGAAGAACTGGTTCGACAGCGCGGTGAAGAGCAGCGGCGCCGTCTCGCCGGCGACGCGGGCGGTGGCCAACAGAACGCCGGTGATGAGGCCCGACCGGGCCGCACGGTAGGCGATGCGCTTGATCACCAGCGAGCGCGGCAGGCCGAGCGCGCTTGCCGCCTCGCGCAGCGCGTTCGGCACCAGCAGCAGCATGTCCTCGGTGGTGCGCAGCACCACCGGGATGACGATGACGGCGAGCGCGAGCGCGCCCGCGATTGCCGAGAAGCCGCGCATCGGCACCACCACCGCGCCATAGATGAACAGGCCGATGATGATCGAGGGCGCCGAGAGCAGGATGTCGTTGATGAAGCGGATCACCGAGGTCAGGCGGTCGTTGCGGCCGTACTCGGCGAGATAGGTGCCGGCGAACAGGCCGAGCGGCGCGCCGATGCCGACGCCGAGCACGGTCATGATCAGCGAGCCGACGATGGCGTTGAGCAGGCCGCCTTCGGTCGAGCCGGGCGGCGGCGTGTTCTCGGTGAAGAGCTGGAGATTGAGCCCCGCGACGCCGTTGTAGAGCAGCGTGATCAGGATCAGCGCGAGCCAGGTGACGCCGAACGCTGCGGCGGCAATACAGAGCCCTCGGACCACGATGTCCTTGCGGCGGCGGCGTGAATAGATCGGGTTCATGTCACTTCCCCGCCTTCTTTTCCAGGCGCAGCAGCATCAGCCGCGCGGCCGCGAGCACGAAGAACGTCAGCACGAACAGCAGGAGGCCGAGCAGGATCAGCCCGGACTGGTGCAGGCCGTCGCTCTCGGCGAACTCGGAGGCGATCGCCGCCGAGATCGTGGTGCCCGGGGCGAAGATCGACGACGAGATCCGGAACGAATTGCCGATGATGAAGGTCACCGCCATGGTCTCGCCGAGCGCGCGGCCCAGCGCCAGCATGACCCCGCCGATGATGCCGACGCGGGTGTAGGGGATCACCACGCTGCGGACGACTTCCCAGGTGGTGCAGCCGACGCCGTAGGCGGCTTCCTTCAGCACCGGCGGCACCGTCTTGAACACGTCGACCGAGATCGAGGTGATGAAGGGCAGCACCATGATGGCGAGGATCAGCGCGGCGTTGAACAGGCTGAGATAGGACGGGGGGCCTGCGAAGATCGCGCCCAGCACGGGCACGCCGTCGAAGATCCTGATCATGAAGGGCTGGAAGGTGTTGGCCAGGAACGGGCCGAGCACGAAGAAGCCCCACATGCCGTAGATGATGGAGGGAATGCCGGCGAGCAGCTCGACCGCCATGCCGATCGGGCGGCGCAGCCATTGCGGGCAGAGCTCGGTGAGGAAGATCGCAATGCCGAGACCGACCGGAATGGCGATCAGCATCGCGATGAAGGAGGTGACGAGCGTGCCGTACATCGGGCCGAGCGCGCCGAGCACGGGCGGATCTGCCGACGGCGCCCATCGCTGCGTCCACAGGAAGGAGAGGCCGTATTCCTTGATCGCCGGGAACGCGCCGACGATCAGGGAGATGATGATGCCGCCGAGGATCAGCAGCACCGAGATCGCGGACAACCGCGTGATCCAGTAAAAGGTGACGTCACCGAGCTTGAACGCGCTCAAGGCCTTGGCGCGGTCATACGGTCCGGCGTCGTCGATTACGTCGCTCTGAACGGCCATCTCTGCCACGCCGATCCCCTGTACCCGTTATATATACGCTTGTTCTTGGTGTTTTTGGTGCCGTGCCCCGGATGCGGCGCAGCGCGAAGTGCTGCGACGCAGAGCCGGGGCCCAGCTCTTGTGGGTCCCGGCTCTGCGGAGCGGCATTTCATGCCGCACCGCGTCCGGGACACGAGACCTTGCTCAGCTCTTGATCTCGGCAGCCCAGGTCTTCTCGATCTGCTGGACGACGCTGTCCGGCATCGGGATGTAGTCGAGCTCTTCAGCCGCCTTGCCGCCGTTCTTGAAGGCCCAGCGGAAGAACTTGATGGCTTCCTGCGAGGCGGCCTTGTCGGTCGCGGCCTTGTGCATCAGGATGAAGGTCGCCGCCGTGATCGGCCAGGACTTCTCGCCGGGCTGGTCGGTCAGGATGACGTAATAGCCGGGCGCCTTGGCCCAGTCGGCGTTGGAGGCGGCCGCCTGGAAGGCTTCGACGGTCGGCTGCACGGTCTTGCCGGCCTTGTTGACGAGACCGGTGTAGGTCAGCTTGTTCTGCTTGGCATAGGCATACTCGACGTAGCCGATCGAGTTCTTGGTCTGGCTGATGTTGCCCGAAACGCCTTCGTTGCCCTTGGCGCCGACGCCGACCGGCCACTCGACCGCGGTGCCCTCACCGACCTTGCTCTTCCAGTCCGCGCTGGCCTTGGACAGATAGTTGGTGAAGTTGAAGGTGGTGCCCGAACCGTCCGAGCGGCGGACGACGGTGATCGCCTCCGACGGCAGCTTCACGTTCGGATTGAGCTTCTTGATGGCCGGATCATCCCACTTGGTGATCTTGCCGAGATAGACGTTGGCCAGCGTCTCGCCGTCGAACACCATCTCGCCCGGCTTCACGCCTTCGAGATTGACGACGGCAACGATGGCACCCATCACCATCGGCCACTGCGCAAGCCCGTCCTTCTCGAGCTGCTCGGCCTTGAGCGGCATGTCGGTCGCGCCGAAGGTCACGGTCTTGGCCTGGATCTGCTTGATGCCGCCGCCGGAACCGATCGACTGGTAGTTCAGACCGTTGCTGGTCTCCTTTTTGTAGGCGTCAGCCCACTTCGAATAGATCGGGAACGGGAACGTCGCGCCGGCGCCGGTGATGTCGGCAGCAAAGGCTGCCGTCGTCGAAGCGGCGACCATGCCGGCAGCGACGATCGTCTTGAGGAAATTCATGCTGGTCTCCATTGGGGGGAGCGAAGCGCCATCCGCGCCCGATCGCGCTCCCCGCGCCGCCCCCTTTAAGAGCGGTCGGCTGTGCTTTTACGAAGGTTTCGTGACAGTCGGATGACACCATCAAGCGACTGAAATCGCTTGTGTTTTTAGCCTAAACTAAAGTCTTAGCCTGGGGAAAGCAGGCGGTGAAAGTCGCACCCTGCTTGGGCACGCTTTCGATCAAAAGCCGGCCGCGATGGCGGTTAAGAATATGTTTCACCAGCGATAATCCGAGCCCGGTTCCGCCCTGCGAGCGGCTGTCGCCGACGTCCACCCGGTAGAACCGCTCCGTGAGCCGCGGCAGGTGCTCGGGCGCGATGCCGGGGCCGAAATCGCGCACCATGATCCGGATTTCCTGAGTTCCATCAGTGGCTGCGGCCGAGGTCAGCGACACGATGACGCGTCCGCCCGAGGCGCCGTATTTGAGCGCGTTCTCGATCAAATTCTCGAACAGGCGGAGCAGCTCCTCGCGGTCGCCGGCGATCATCACCGGCCCTTCGGGCAGATGGATCTCGACCTCGACCTGCCGCTCGCGCGCCAGCGGCTCCAGCCCGTCGGCGACCTGGCGGATGATCGGCAGCAGGTCGACCAGGGTGTCGGGCCGGACATGGGCCGACAGCTCGACCCGCGACAGCGACAGCAGATCGTCGATCAGGCGCGCCATGCGGGTGGCCTGGTTGTGCATGATGCCGAGGAAGCGCTCGCGCGCCTTGGGATCGTCCTTGGCTTGGCCCTGCAGCGTGTCGATGAAACCCGACAGCGCGGCCAGCGGCGTGCGCAGCTCGTGGCTGGCATTGGCGACGAAGTCGGCGCGCATCTCCTCGACCCGGCGCAGCGGCGTCTGGTCGTGGAAGGTCATCAGCATGCATTTGTCGGCGCCGCCGAAGCTGGTCGGCACCGGCACCGGCGTGATCATGAGCTCCATCCAGCGATCGACCGGGACGTGGTCGAGATAGGTCGCGCGCCGCGGCTCGGTGGTCGCGATCGACTCGCGCAGCGCCGTGATGATCTCCGGCGAGCGCAGCGCGAACTGGGCAAGCTCGTTCCGGCGCAGTGCCGGCGCAAGCTGGGCTGCGGCGGCATTGAGGTGGATGACGCGGCCGGCGCGGTCGAGCAGCACCGCCGGATCCGGCATGCCGGCGACGACCGCGGCCACCGCCGCGCTCTCGACCGGGTTGATGCGCCTGACGTCCTCGCGGGAGGCCGCGGCATCGTGCAGGCGCCAGGGGATCAGTGCCGCCGCCGCAATGCAGAGGAACACGGCAATTGCATGCAGCGCCGACATTTCGCCGAGCGAGACGACGACGGACAGCGCCAGCGCCGCGGCGATCAGGATGATGGTCGAATGCCGCAGCCGGTCGGACCAGGGCTGAGCGGCGGGAGAAGAAGGGGCGTCGATCGCCATCGGGCGGACTTCTCCTGGAGGGCTTACCTTAAGATTTGGCGCCGTCGCTGCGCTCTCTCACATAAGCGGCTTCAGGCGCCGGACCTGGGTCGAGCTTGAGCGCCGCCTGCTGCAGGCGCTTCGATCGTGCGCCGATGATAACTTCGCGAAACGTCAGCAAGATTACAGAGATGACGAAAGGGGAGAGATAATAGAGGACGCGGAACAGCAGCATGCCGCCGAGCAGCTCCTCGCGGTCCATCTGCCAGAGGCCGACCAGCATGGCGGCGTCGAACACCCCGAGCCCGCCGGGCGAATGGCTGGCGAAGCCGAGCAGCGTCGCCGAGACGAAGATCACCGCGACCACCACGAAACCGAGATTGGGCTCGTCCGGGACCAGCACGTACATCGCGAGCGCACAGAAGCCGAGATCGATGATGCCGATCGCGATCTGGAGCAGCGTTAGCGGGCCGCCCGGCAGCACCACGGTCCAGGGCCCGCGGCCGACCACGCGCGGCTGGGTCCAGACCCAGACCACGTAGCCGACCAGCCCGACAATGATCATCAGCGCCAGCGTGCGGTTCAGCCACGGCGGAAGCTGGTCGATCGAGGCGGCCGCCTCCGGATGATAGGAAATGCCGAGGCCGAGCACGGCGGCATTGCCGAGCCAGAACGTCAGGCCGGCGAGGAAGCAGATCTTTGCAACGTCGATCGCGTTCAGGCCGTAGGCCGAATAGATGCGGTAGCGCACCGCGCCGCCGGTGAAGACGGATGCACCGACATTGTGGCCGATCGAATAGGAGGTGAAGGCCGCAAGCGCGTTGATGCGATAGGGCACATGGGCATGGCCGATCGCGCGCGTGGCGAACAAATCGTAGAAGGTCAGCGTGAAATAGCCCGCGGCGACGAACAGCGCCGCCATCGCGATCTGGCTCGGCTCGGTGCTCTTGATCGCTTCGAGGACCTCGTTGAAATCGATGCCTCGCAGCATGTGGTAGAGCACATAGCAAGCGATGCCGATGACCGCGACGCTGATCACAACGCCAAGCTTATGCAGGATTTGCTTCTCGCGCAGAAACGACGTCGTCCTGCGTATGGCTTCCAGCATCTAGACCTCGAACAACGCTTCAGCGGCCAGAACGGCCGGCGGACGGGACGGCGCACAGGCACACGACGACCCCTCGCCGCCGGCTCCGGCATCGCGCATGCCCCCTGCCCCTCCACTAGCGCGTTTTCGGGCGAAGTGGAATTCGCCAATTCGAACAAAAACACGTGCCTTCAATATTTTAGGCAGGGTTATGGGCTCCTGATGCACGGTTTGGCGCCTCTAGCGGCAAGGCTTGAGGCGAATCTCCCTGGCGATCCTGCGCAGGCGCCATGAAGTTTTGATGATTTCGGCCGCACAATGTTCCGTCACGCCTTAAGCCGACGTCAATCTATGGGCGGCGGCCGCCTGTTGAAAGAGGGGACGGCCGACGCTGTTGTTCACGGATTTTCCGGTGTGCCGAAAGGCCGCGGCGGCTCCGCCACGCTCCCGACCGAGGGGGCGGGTGCGGAGCAACGTCACAGAGGGGCTGGCGGTGCGGTGCGCGCGACCACCCGGTCGCGCAGCCAGGCCCCGATGGTGCAGCCGACGAGGTAGCAGGCGAACATGACGAGGCCGAGATCGAGCCAGTAGCCGAAGCGGCCGGGGACGACATGGGCGAACGAGGCCGCGACCAGGGCCGCGGCAAGCGCGGCGAGCCAGCGCGCGGTCACCTTCGAGGTGCCGTTGCCGCGCTGGACCACCGAGATCCAGCCCATGCAGAAGCCGAGCAGCACCGAGCCGATCAGCCAGCCCATATGAAACGAGAGCAGATAGGGCATCGTCACCTCACCAGAAATTCGATGCGGCGGTTCTGCGCCTTGCCTTCGTCGGTGTCGTTGCCGGCGACCGGCTGCGTGCTGCCATGGCCGACCGCGGTGAAGCGGCTGGCGGGCAGCCCTGCCTTGACCAGATAATCGATCACGGCCTGTGCGCGCTTCTCCGAGAGTGCCTGGTTGAAGCCGCCCTCGCCGTCGGCATCGGTATGCCCGGCCACCTCGACATTGGTATTGGGGCAGCGCAGCGCCGTCTCGATCAGATGATCGAGAATGGCGGCGGAATCCGGATCGATGTCGGCGCGCTTGGCCGCGAAGCGGATCTTGCCCTTGGCCAGGAGGTCGGTGAACAATTGCTGGCACACGGTGCCGTCGACCGGCCCCGCCGCGGGCTTCACGGTGATCTCCGGCTTGTATTGCCAGTTCTTCGGGAAGTCCTTGCCGAGCCCGGCGCGGATGTCGTTGGCGGCACCTTCATAGAGCGCATCGCCCGACAGCTTCACCTCGCGGTCGGAGACGACGAGCGTGCCGGTCGACAGCCGCGACAGCGCGCCGAGCGCTGCGATCACGGCCGTGCTGAAGGAGCCGGGCGCGCCGATGCTGGCCTTGAGATTGTCGACGACCTTCTCGGTGAAGAATTTTCGCGACGCGCTGGTGGCGATCGCCGCGTGGATGGTGTTGTCGGGGACATAGCCGGTCAGCGTCACGGTCGCGGCGACCGGATCCTTGTAGGCCTGGAAGATGTAGGGCGGCGCCTTGACGTCGTTGGCAGCGATCGAGAAGCCCTCCGGCAGGTTCTTCAGCGCCGCCACGATCGCCTCGCGGCCGCCGAGGTCGCGCGCCATGCCCGACAGATTGACCTTGGTGTCCGTGATCGTGATCTTGCCGTCCTTGAGCTTGCCGATCTGGTCGAGCAGCAGCATCGCGGCGGCCTCGAACCGCGGCGGTGCGCCGCGTGCCAGGCCCATCTGGTCGGCCACCTCGACGCCGCCGACCTCCTTGCGGGCCGCCTCGGTCAGTCGCCCCTTGATCGACGGCAGCGGCGCGGAGCCCGACAGGGTCACCCGCACCACGTCGCGCTCGGCGTTCCAGACGAAGGGTTTGGCCTCGGGAACAAGGCGGGTCCGGTCGTCGACCAGGCGCACGCCGGGGACGGTCTCGACCGCCGTCACGGCGTCGCGGCGGCCTTCCTCGGAGAAGGCGTCCGCAACCAGGCTGACGTCGCGGCCGTCCACCGTGATCCGGGTCTTGTCCAGGACGGTCCCCTTCAGCGCGGCCGAGCTGCGGGCCGACAGGTCGGCCTCGACCGGTAAGGTATTATTCCAGGCCGCAAATCCCCACATGACGGCCAGGGGAACTAACCCCGGCCACCATTTGCTGGCCCACCTGAAAAGCTTCTGCATTCGACGACCCGAACTCTGGAACCGGAGACAAAACAAACCCTTGGCAGGCTGTCAAACCGGAAATGGCGCCCTTCCGAAGGCACCGGCTGGACAATCGGGATAACTTTTTCTTCAAGGGTTCTTCCGTAAGTTGAAGGCGGAATGCCAAAGTCCGCCAGCCGGTCATGAAACAACTGCGTAACAACGTCATCCGCGCCGGGCTGGGAGCACTCTATTTCAGCGGCGCACACCACCTGCTGCGCCCGCTTCTGTCGGGCGTCGGCGCCATTTTCATGCTGCACCACGTCCGGCCGGCCCGCGAGGCCGCGTTCCAGCCGAACCGGCACCTCGAAGTCACCCCCGAATTCCTGCGCGAGACGCTGTGCCATTTGCGCTCGCGCGACATCGACATCGTCACCATGGACGAGCTGCATGAGCGGCTGGTGCAGGGCCGGTTCGAGCGCCGCTTCGCCGCCTTCACCTTCGACGACGGCTATCGCGACAATCTGGATCACGCGCTGCCGGTGTTGCGCGAATTCGACGCACCGCTGACGGTCTATGTCGCGAGCGACTTTGCCGAGGGCACCGGACGGATATGGTGGGCGGCGCTGGAGGCCGTGATCGCCAAGGCCGAGCAGATCGACGTCACGATCGGCCACTCCGCGCTGCGGCTCGATGCGACGACGCCCGCGGCCAAGCAGGCCGCCTACGACCGCCTGCACGACTGGCTGCGCGCGCTGCCGGGCGAGCACGATCTGGCGCGCGAGATCGAGGCGCTCTGCACGAGATATGACGTCGACATGGTCGCGCTGTGCCGCGGCCTCTGTCTGTCCTGGGACGAGTTGAAGAGCTTTGCCGCCGATCCGCTGGTGACGATCGGCGCGCATAGCGTCAGCCATTGCAATCTCGCCAAGCTGGCGGAAGACGTCGCCGCGCAGGAGCTGGGGATGAGCCGCGCGCGGATCGAGCAGGCGCTGGAGCGCCCCGTGCTGCATCTCGCCTATCCCTATGGCGACCGCGAGGCCGCCGGCACGCGCGAATTCGGCCTCGCCGCGACGGCCGGCTTCAAGACCGCCGTGACGACGCGGCCGGGCATGCTGTTCGCCGAGAATGCCGACCACATGACGGCACTGCCGCGCGTCTCGCTCAACGGCAATTATCAGGACGCAAGAATTCTGCCGGTGCTGACCTCGGGCGCGGCGACCGCGATGTGGAACGGCTTTCGCCGGATCGCGGCGGCGTAGGCGCCGCTGTCGTCCCGGACAAGCGCGCCCCAAGCGCGCGCAGATCCGGGACCCATACCGCGTGATCTTTCGATTGGTATGCGCGGCCAATCCCGAACGACCACTCCTCGCCAAAGCACTCCCTGTGGCTACGGGTCCCGGATCTGCGCTGACGCTTGTCCGGGACGACATCGAGTTTGCCGAACCTTTATCGCGCCCAACTCCCATCTGATCCCACCCTTCCTTGACTCCCCTGTCCTCCCCGCCCAAAACAGCGCCAACCAAGGGAGGCACCATGTTCAAGGATATGTTTTCGCTCAACGGCCGCGTCGCGCTGGTGACCGGCGGCTCGCGCGGCATCGGCAAGATGATCGCGGCGGGATTTCTCAGCGCCGGGGCGGCGAAGGTCTACATCACCGCACGCAAGGCCGGACCGTGCGAGGCCACCGCCAAGGAGCTCAGCGCGCAGTATGGCGGCGCGTGCATCGCGCTGCCGATCGACATCTCCACCATCGAAGGCTGCGACAGGCTCGCGTCCGAGATCATCAAGCTGGAGCCGAAGCTCGACATCCTCGTCAACAATGCGGGCGCGGCCTGGGGCGCGGAGTTCGACGAATTCCCCGAAAGCGGCTGGGACAAGGTGATGGACCTCAACGTGAAGTCGCTGTTCTTCCTGACCAAGGCGCTGGCGAAGCCGCTGCGCGCGGCCGCGAGCGCAGAACGGCCGGCGAAGGTGATCAACATCGCCTCGGTCGACGGCATCTTCGTCAATCCCAGCGAGACCTATTCCTACGCCGCCAGCAAGGCCGCCGTGATCCATCTGACGCGGCGCATGGCGACCAAGCTGATCAAGGACAACATCAACGTCACCGCGATCGCGCCGGGCGCGTTCAAATCCGACATGAACCGCGCCGCGCGCGACCACGCGGACGAGGTCGCCAAGCGCATCCCGGCGCGGCGGATCGGCAGCGACGAGGACATGGCGGGCGTTGCGATCTATCTCGCCTCGCGCGCGGGCGATTACGTGGTCGGCAACACCATCGCCGTCGACGGCGGCGTGGTCTATGCGAATGCCGGACTGGAGATTGCGGGGTAGGCGGGGGCTGCTTACGCTCCGCCCTCACCGCACACTCCGCTGTCGTCCCGGACAAGCGCGCCGCAAGCGCGCGCAGATCCGGGATCCATGATCACAGGGAGTAGTTCGGCGAAGACTCGTGATTGCCTGTTCGCGCCACGACCTCTCCCTGGGGTTATGGGTCCCCGATCTGCACAAGCGCCTGGCGTTGCCAGGCGTTTGCTTGTCCGGGACGACAGTCGAGGATGAGGCCGCGCTTACGACTCGATCTTCACGTATTCGAAATCGCCGGGCTTGTTGTCGATGCCGACCTTCGGCGGCGAGATCCACGAGGCGAACTTGCCTTGCTCGGTGACGGGCTGCATCAGCGAGGTGATGAAGTCGCCGTCGGCGGTCGAGGGCAGCCACTCGTCCTTGCGCCTGGCCCAGGTGGCGTTGTCGATCAGGATGCCCTCGGGCGTCGCATGCACGTCCTTGAACTCGCCGATGTGGCGATGGAAGGCGACGTTGGGCAGCTTGAGCTGGAAATCGTAGCCCGCGGTCGTGATCACCTTGTTCCAGCGCAGCATGCCCTTGACGCAGTCCTGGCTGTAATCGTCGCGCAGGCGCATGTTGAGCGCGGTCAGCGCCGGCTCGTCGACCAGCTTGATCTCGCCGTTGATCAGCTTGAGCACCGGATAGGTGGAGTTCTTGAGCTGGTGGTCGTCCTCGATCTGGGTCTCGTGATAGCGGCCCTTGATGCCGGCGTTGAAGGCGTTGGCGGCGTTGGTCGAGACCTCCGAGCCGAACAGGTCGAGCGACAGCGTGTAGTGCAGGTTCAGCTTCTTCTGGATGGTCGGCAGATCGATCACGCCGAGCGCGCGGACCTTGGCGATGTCGGTGGGATCGGTGATGCCGGCCGCCTTCATCGCATCGCAGGTGCGCTGCACGACGCGGGTGATGCCGGTCTCGCCGACGAACATGTGGTGCGCTTCTTCGGTCAGCATGAAGCGGCAGGTGCGCGACAGCGGATCGAAGCCCGACTGCGCCAGCGAGTGCAGCTGCATCTTGCCGTCGCGGTCGGTGAAATAGGTGAACATGAAGAAGGACAGCCAGTCCGGCGTCGCCTCGTTGAAGGCGCCCAGCATGCGCGGCGCGTCGGCGTCGCCGGAGCGGCGGCGCAACAAATCATCGGCTTCCTCGCGGCCGTCGCGGCCGAAATATTTCTGCAGCAGGTAGACCATCGCCCAGAGGTGGCGGCCTTCCTCGACATTGACCTGGAACAGGTTGCGCATGTCGTAGAGCGAGGGCGCGGTCTTGCCGAGATGGCGCTGCTGCTCGACCGAGGCCGGCTCGGTGTCGCCCTGGATCACGATCAGGCGGCGCAGCATGGCGCGGTGCTCGCCCGGGACTTCCTGCCAGGCCGGCTCGCCATAATGCTCGCCGAAGGGAACGACGCGGTTTTCTTCCTGCGGAGCGAGAAGAATGCCCCAGCGATATTCGGGCATGCGGACGTAGTCGAACTTGGCCCAGCCGCGCGGATCGACGGAGTAGGCGGTGCGCAAGTACACCAGCGATTCCTGGAAGCCCTCCGGGCCCATGTCGCTCCACCAGTCCATGTAGCCGGGATGCCAGCCCTCCAGCGCCTTGAGCACCTGGCGGTCTTCGGCGAGATTGACGTTGTTCGGAATCTTGGTCGAGTAGTCGACGTTCATGATGTTCATGTTCATGGCCGTGCTCTCCTTGATCGGTCTCGTGTCCCGGACGCAGTGCGGCGCGAAGTGCTGCACTGCTGAGCCGGGACCTATTGTCTGGTCCGTCTGGGTCCCGGTTCTGCGCAGCGGCATTGCATGCCGCAGCGCGCCCGGGACACGAAAGTCGTTACACCCGCGTCATATCGAATTTCGGCTTCTGGCCGCTGCCGTAGCGGCGCAGTGCGCCTTCCTCGCCGACGGCGTTGGGGCGCTGGAAGATCCAGTTCTGCCAGGCCGTCAGGCGCGAGAAGATCTTTGATTCCATGGTCTCGGGACCGACGAAGCGCAGGCTCGCTTCCATGCCGGTGAGGCTGTCGGGCGAGAAGCTGGCGCGCTCCTCCAGGAACACGCGGACCTCGTCGTCCCAATCGATGTCGTCGAGGGCGAAGGTGACGAGGCCGAGCTCTTCGGCCTGCTCGGCGTCGAGGCTGGTGCCGAGGGTGGCTTCCGCACGCTCGACATCGGAGGGGTCGGCCTGGAAGCGCGATTGCAGCCGGGTCAGGCCGTGGCTCATCGGATAGGGGCCGAAATTCATGGCGGAGAGCTCGATCGCCGGCGGCGGCTGGTTGTCGCCCTGGCGCGTACCGATCAACATGTAGGAGCGGTCCGCGGCGAAGACGAGCTCGGCGAGCGTGCCGGCGAAGCAGGAGCCGGGCTCGACCAGCGTCACCAGCGTGCGCGAGGTGACGTCGATGCGCTTGAGCACGCGCTTCCAGTAATGCCTGATCTCGTTGACCAGCCAATGCGCCTTGTTGGCTTCGAGGAAGGCGTCATGCGCGAGCACAAGGGCGCGGTCGCCATGGCTCTTGAACACCAGCATGGCGATCTCGAGCTCGTTGATGCGCAGATGCAGGATGGCATCGTCGAGCTCGCGCGCGACCTGCAGCGGCCAGAACGCAGCCCCTAACGCCATCATGCCGTCGATATCGGCGGGCGGCGCAGCTTCAGGGGCCTTGATCGAGATTGTGGCGATGCGGGCGGCGCGGTCGATGTCGACGGTGACGAAGCCGTAACGGATGCTGTTCTGATCGATGACGCGCTTGAGCGGCGTCAGTGCGATGCCCTTGCCACTGCCCTTGCGCTTCGAGGCCGCCGCGAACTCCCTGGCGCGCTCGGCGATCTTGCCCTCCAGCTTGGAGTTCGGCGCGATCTCGTCGACGAGGCGCCACTGCACGGCGCGCTTGCCCTTCACGCCCTCTTCGATGGTGCAGAAGAAATCGGCATGGTCGCGGCGCACCTTGCGCTTGTCGACGACGCGGGTGAGACCGCCGGTGCCGGGCAGCACCGCCAGCAGCGGCACTTCGGGCAGCGCCACCGCAGACGATCCGTCGTCGGCGAGGATGATGTGGTCGGTCGCGAGCGCCAGCTCATAGCCCCCGCCGGCCGCCGAGCCGTTCACGACCGTGATGAAGCGCTGGCCGGAATTCTCCGAAGAGTCTTCCATGCCGTTGCGGGTCTCGTTGGTGAACTTGCAGAAATTGACCTTGTGGGCGTGCGTCGAGCCCGCGAGCATGCGGATGTTGGCGCCGGCGCAGAACACGCGGTTCTTGGCCGAGCGCATCAAAACGACCTTCACCTCGGGATGCTCGAAGCGCAGGCGCTGGACCGCATCCGCCAGCTCGATGTCGACGCCGAGATCGTAGGAATTGAGCTTGAGCAGATAGCCCTCGAACAGGCCGCCGTTCTCGTCGACGTCCATGGTCAGCGTCGCGACGTCGCCGTCGACCGCAAGCTTCCAGTGCTTGTAACGGGACGGTTCGGTCTGGAAATCGATGAATGTCGCGCCGCCTGCGAGGCGCCGATCTTCCCCGGCCATGGGTCATCCCTGAGCTTGATTATGCATTTCGCCGTAGCGTTAGATGCACAATAGTGCATCTTTTCGAGCGCGTCTAGCCCTTAACCGGCGCCACATGCATTTTGTTTCATGAAAACTAGGACCGCGCAACCGCCCCGAGCGCGATCCAGTCGGCCTTGGAGAGCTCGGGACGGCCGAGCTTGGCCTGCAGCAGCAAGACCAAAGCCGGGACCGGAAAGCTTTCGACGAAGCCGTCGCCGGCCGCCACCGCCTTGCGCGAGATCAGCGCCCTCAGCTCGGCCAGGGCGTCGCCGAACAGGCGCGCGGCCGAATGCGATCGTTGCATGCGCAGCCGCAAATTCGCGTTGGCGATGTGGATGCAGGCGCGCAGCAGGATGCGCTCGCGGCCGCCCTGGGGCGCAGCCGCCCACACCGCCTCGAGCACCTCCTGCGCCTCCCAGAAATAGCCGCGGTCGTTGAGCGCAAGGCCATAGCGCAGCGCCGGATGGCGCGCCGGTACGTAGCCGCGAAAGGCGGACGGCACCAGCGCCTTGGCCATATCCAGCGTCCCGGAATCGGCTTCAGTCGCGCCGGCCTCGCCGGGCACATAGGCCCATTGCGGCCACGGCAATGGGCCGGTCACATGTGAAGGCACATTCATGGATGTGCCTCCGCATGCTCATGCGGCGTGTATCTGAAGTCCCTGATCGGCGCGCAGGGCCGCGCTTGCAAATTGCTCGATAGCGTCAAGCGTCGCCCCCGGCGCTTCACGATGCGGGGAATGGCCCGCCTCTGAAATGAATTTAAAATCTACCGGACAGTAGCACTCTTCCCTGGCAATTTCGACCTGTCGCAATGTCCCATATTGATCATTCTCGCCCTGCAGGATCAGGACGGGTACGCGGATATAGGCGAGGTATTCGGAGATGTCCCAGTCGCGGAATTTCGGATCGAGCCAGGCGCCGTTCCAGCCGTAGAAGGCGTTGTCGACGTCCTTGTGCCAGCGCGCCAGCTTTGCCTTGAGGTCGGTGGTCTCGAAGGTCGTCTTGATCTCGGCGATGGATGCCACCGAGACGTCCTCGACGATGAAATGCGGCGCGATCAGCGCGATGCCCTGCAAACGATGATCCTGGTGTGAACCGGCATAGATGGTTGCGATCGAGGCGCCGTCGGAATGGCCGAGCAAGAGGCCGCGCTTGAACGGAATTGCATCGAGGATCTTCGGCAGCACGTCGAGCGCTTCGCGCTGCATGTAGTCCAGCGGCCGCGGCAATGCGACCTTGCTCGACTGGCCGTAGCCCGCACGCGAATAGGCGAAGATGCCGGCGCCGGTCGCTTGCTGCAGCTTCTCCGGCATGTCGCCCCAGAGGCCGACCGAGCCGAGGCCTTCATGCAGCATCACGATGGTGGGAGCATCGGCCGATGCGGGCGCGAGCCATTTGTATTCGAGGCTGGCGCCGCCGATGCCGAGGAAGCCGGTGGGGGTGAGATTGGTCATGGTCGAAGTCCCATTCCTAGCCAGGGCCGAGATGCCCACCCTCCCCTGGAGGGGTCCGGGACGAACGTAGCTCGTCCCGGACCCCTCCAGGGGAGGGTAAGCAAGTGCAGTTCGCATCATCAATGCGCACCCTCACGCAGCTTGAACCGCTGGATCTTGCCGGTCGCCGTCTTCGGCAAGGAATCCACCACGTCGATCCAGCGCGGATATTTCCACGGGCCGATCTTCTGCTTGACGTGCTCCTTGAGCATCTCCTGCAGCTCCGTGGTGGTCGCACCCGGGCGCAGCACGACAAATGCCTTCGGCTTCAGCAAGCCTTCCGGGTCGGCTTCCGGCACCACGGCCGCTTCCAGCACGGCGGGATGCGTGATCAGCGCGCTCTCGACCTCGAACGGCGAGACCCAGATGCCTGACACCTTGAACATGTCGTCGGCGCGGCCGCAGAAGGTGTAGCGGCCTTCGCCGTCGCGGACATATTTATCGCCGGTGCGCGTCCACGGCCCCTCGAAGGTGCGGCGGCTCTTGTGGCGCTGATTCCAGTAGCCCTCGCCGGCCGAGGGCGCATCGACCAGCAGCTCGCCGACCTCGCCGTCGGCGACGTCCTGCCCGGCCTCGTTGACGAGCCGCACCGCATAGCCCGGCACCGGCTTGCCTGATGAACCGTATTTGATGTCGCCGGGCGCGTTCGACAGGAAGATGTGCAACAGCTCGGTCGAGCCGACGCCGTCGAGAATGTCGACGCAGAAGCGCGCCTTCCAGCTGTTGCCGACGGACTCGGGGAGCGCCTCGCCGGCGGAGGTGCAGATGCGCAAATTCCCGCCACCACGTTCAGCCTTCATGGTCTCGTCGTTGAGCATGGCCGCGAACAGGGTCGGCACGCCGTAGAAGATCGAGGGCTTGTAGCGGTTCATCAGGTCGAACATGCGCGCCGGGGTCGGACGCTCGCTGTTGAGGATCACACTGGCGCCGACCGACATCGGGAAGGTCAGCGCATTGCCGAGGCCATAGGCGAAGAACAGCTTTGCCGCGGACAGGCACACATCGCTCTCGCGGATGCCGAGCACTTGGCTCGCGTAGGTGTCGGCAGTCGCCTGCAGATTCGAGTGGATGTGGCGCACGCCCTTCGGCATGCCGGTCGAGCCGGAGGAATAGAGCCAGAACGCCGGCTCGTCCGGATGCGTCGCGGCGGTGGTGAACTGGTCGCTCTCACCGGCGAGCTCTTCTGCAAGCTGCTTGTGCCCGTTCTGCTTGGCGCCGGACACCACGACATGCTCGAGATCCGGCATGCGGCCGACGACGTCCTTGATGACAGGATAGAGCGCCTCGGACACGAACAGCACGCGGGCGCGGCAGTCGGCGAGGATGTAGGCGTATTGGTCCGCGGTCAGCAGCGTGTTCAGCGGCACCGGCACGATGCCGGCGCGGATCGCGCCCAGAAACACGACCGGGAAGTCGACCGTATCCAGCATGATCATCGCCACGCGCTCCTCGCGGCGGACGCCGAGCCGGCGCAGCATGTTCGCGGCGCGGCAGGTCTCGCGCTGCAGCTCGCCATAGGTGAGCCGCGAGACGGTGTCGTCGAAGGCCAGCTTGCTGCCGCGGCCCTGCTCGACGTTACGGTCGAGCAGCCAGGTCACCGCGTTGTAGGATCCCTCGCTCACGGACTTCTCCCCCGAATTTAGAATTATAATTCATAGAAAGACACCGCGGCGGCTTGCTGTCAATGCCAGCAGGCACTATGTTTCATTAAAACGCGCCGCAGGACATCTGTAAAGAAGGCTCATGACCGACAGTCCCGACGCCGAATCCCACTTCCTCGAACAGCTCGGCCAACGCGTGCGCACCATGCGCGCGCTGCGCGGCATGTCGCGCAAAGTGCTCGCCAAGGTCTCCGGGATTTCGGAGCGGTACATCGCGCAGCTCGAAAGCGGCAAGGGCAACGTCTCCATCGTGCTGCTGCGGCGCGTCTCCGACGCAATGGGCGCGCATCTCGAAGACCTGCTGCCGAGCGTCGAGCCGACGCCGGACTGGCAGATGTTTCGCGACCTCTTGCGCAAGGCGACCCCCAGCCAGATCGCGCAGGCCAAGGATCTGCTCGCCGGCGGCGGCGCCAACGCACCGCGGCGCGCGCCGTTCTGCGGCATCGCGCTGATCGGGCTGCGCGGCGCCGGCAAGTCGACGCTCGGGCGGATGCTGGCGAAGAAGATCGGCTGGAGCTTCGTCGAGCTCAACAAGGAGGTCGAGCAGCAGAACGGCCTCTCGGTCGCCGAGATCATCGCGCTGTACGGCCAGGAAGGTTTTCGCCGCATGGAGCAGGCGGCGCTGCAGCAATTGCTCGCGCGCAACGAGCTGATGGTGCTGGCGACCGGCGGCGGCATCGTCTCGGAGCCGCTGACCTTCGACCAGATCCTGAACTCGTTCTACACGATCTGGCTGAAGGCCGAGCCGGAGGAGCACATGGCCCGCGTACGCCGCCAGGGCGATCTGCGTCCGATGGCCGACGACCGCTCCGCCATGGCCGAGCTGCGCAACATCCTGCTCAGCCGCGAACCGCTGTATTCGCGCGCGACGGCGGTGGTGGATACCGCGGGGCTTTCCGTCGATGCGGCGGCGGCGCGGCTGATCGATGCCGTGCGCCCGGTGCTGCAGAACGAAGCCCGTAGCTTCGGGCTGCGGAGTGTGGCGCTGTAGGGCGAGCCTTCCGCTGTCGTCCCGGACAAGCGCAAGCGCAGATCCGGGACCCATAGCCACAGGGAAGAGTGGCGGCGCGAGATGGCAACCACGAGTCTTCGCCAAACACCTCCCTGTGGCTATGGGTCCCGGATCAGCGCTCGCTGACGCTCGCTTGTCCGGGACGACAGTGGAATTTGTGGAAGCGCCACAACACCCTTATATGCGAGCCCAAGAGCCAGCTTGAGACCTCCCATGACCTCCACCGAAATCACCACCTCCATGTTCGAGCGGATCGGCGGCAGTGCCACCATCGACGCGCTGGTCGATCGCTTCTATGAGCGCATGGACACGCTGCCGGAGGCGAAGATCATCCGTGCGATGCATGCTGGCGATCTCGGTCTGATCACGGACGTGCTGAAGCGCTATCTCACCGAATGGACCGGCGGCCCGCGGCTTTACACGCCCGAGAAGGGCCATCCGCGGCTGCGGCAGCGCCATATGGGCTTTGCCATCGGCGATGCCGAGCGCGACGCGTGGATGCTGTGCATGCGCGGTGCGATGGACGAGACGATCGCCGACCCCGCGGCGCGACAGGAGCTGGACAAGGCGATATCGGGCCTCGCGGACTGGATGCGCAACCGGCAGTGAGTTGGCGGCAGCGCCTCGACGCAATTCGAAGCTGCGCATCCTCAGTGAGTGATTTGAGTTCCTCGGCCATCGCCTGCTAAGCTCCAGGCATGACCGACATCCTTCCCGACACGATCCGCCGCCTCTACACCGATCCCGGCGAGTACATCGACAGCGATCATCCAGCCGTGCAGCAATTCGCGAACGGCGCCGTGCGCGCGGATGCGAACGCGCGCGAGAAGGCGAGCGTGCTCTACAAGGCGGTGCGCGACGGCATCCGCTACAACCCCTATGTCAGCATGCGCGTCGCCGAGACGTTTCGCGCCTCGAGCGTGCTCGCCGCGGGGCAAGGCTATTGCGTCGGCAAGGCCGCGCTCTATGCCGCCGCCTGCCGCGTCCACGGCATTCCCGCCCGGGTCGGCTTTGCCGACGTGAAGAACCACCTCACCACGGAGAAGCTGCGCGCCAGCATGGGCACCGACATCTTCACCTGGCACGGCTTCACCGAGGTGCATGTCGACGGCGCCTGGCGCAAGGCGACGCCGACCTTCAACGACACGCTCTGCGCCAAGGTGGGCGTGGCGCCGCTCGATTTCGACGGCCACAGCGACGCGCTGTTGCATCCCTTCGACGGCGAGGGCCGCGCCTACATGCAATATGTCAACGACCGCGGCACCTATCACGACGTCCCGGCGAAATTCCTGATGCGCGAGATGGCGCGCGACTACGCCAACATGCAGGGCGAGGATCTCTCAAACCGCGACATGGAGCGCGAGGCGGAGCAACGGTAGCGCGGAGGTGCCCGCGGTCAAACGACCGAACCGACCGCGAGCGCGCGGGGATCTTGCTGGGCAGCATCCGGAACTCGCCTCTCCAGCTCCTCGATCATGCCGCGTGCGATTTCCCGCTCGCCCATGATGACGACGTCAGCGCCCAGCCCCTTCAAATGATCGACCTCGGCATCCGCATGCGCCCGCGCGATGATGCGGATGTCGGGATTGGCCGCGCGTGCCTGCTGCACGATCTGCCCCGCCTCGAACGCTTCCGGGATCGCGATCACCAGATGCCGCGCCCGCGACGGATTGGTGGCGCCGAGAATCTCGGGCTGCGCGGCATTGCCCGTGACGGTCTCGATGCCGCCCTGCTTCAGCTTCGCCAGCGCGCTCTCGCCGGTCTCGGCGACGAGGAACGGCCATTGCCGCTGCTGCAGGGCGTCGCCGACCAGCGCGCCGACGCGGCCATAGCCGATCACGATGGTGTGGTCGGTGAGATCGGTGGTGCGGATCGGCTCGGGCACGGCAGCCTTGGCTTGCGGCGAATCCCGCCGGGGATCGAGGCGCGGCGCGAGCCAGGTGGCGGCCGCGAACATCAGCGGGTTGAACATGATGGAGAGGATCGCACCGGCCATGATCAGGTCGCGGCCCTCGCGCGGCAGGATCTGCGAGGCGACGCCGAGCTCGGCCAGGATGAAGGAGAACTCGCCGATCTGCGACAGGCTCGCCGAGATCGTCAGCGCAGTCGCGACCGGATGGCGGAACAGGATCACAATCAGGAACGCGGCGACCGATTTGCCGAGCATGACGATCACGAGCGTCGCCAACAGCGGCCAGGGCTCGCGCACCACGCTCATCGGATCGAACATCATCCCGACCGAGACGAAGAACAGCACGGCAAAGGCATCGCGCAGCGGCAGCGATTCCTGCGCGGCCCGCGCGCTGAGCGGCGATTCCCGCAGCATCATGCCGGCGAAGAACGCGCCCAGCGCCAGCGAGACGTCGAACAGCTTCGTCGCCCCGAAGGCAACGCACAGCGCAATCGCCAGCACCGCGAGGCGGAACAATTCGCGGGAGCCGGTATGGGCGATGTAATGCAGGATCCAGGGGATCACGCGGCGTCCGACCACCAGCATCAAGCCGATGAAGACGACGATCTTGACGATGGTCAGCATCACGACGCCGGCAAGACCGAGGCCGAGCTGCGCGGCGAGCGGCTCGAACGCGGGCTTGCCGTCGCCGCCGCCCTGCAGGCTGGCGATGGCGGGGAACAGCACCAGCACGAGCACCATCGCGAGGTCCTCGACGATCAGCCAGCCGACCGCGATGCGGCCGCGATCGGTTTCCATCAGGCGCCGCTCCTGCAGCGCGCGGAGCAGCACCACGGTGCTGGCGACGGACAGAGCGAGGCCGAACACCAGGCCGGCACTCATGCTCCAGCCCATCAGCCACGCAAGACCGAGCCCCATCAGCGTCGCGGCGGCAATTTGCACGACGGCACCGGGAACGGCGATGTTGCGGACGCTGAGCAGATCCTGCAGCGAGAAATGCAGGCCGACGCCGAACATCAGCAGGATGATACCGAGCTCCGAGAGCTCGATGGCGAGCGCCTGGTCGGCGACGAAGCCCGGCGTGAACGGACCCACCGCAACGCCGGCGAGGAGATAGCCGACCAGCGGCGGAATGCGGAACCGCTGCGCGATGGTTCCAAGTACGAAGGCTAGTCCGAGTCCAACGACGATGGTGGCGATGAGAGGTGTGTCATGCGGCATTTTTGCCTTTTGACACAGCAGGCCCAGCCATGCACCGCGACCTGTGCGCGCGGGTCGCAGCTCACAGCAATTGCGAGCGCACGGAGTCCGCGCCCTCGCGCAGCAATGGCAGGAAACGCTCGATCAATTCCTGCGCCGGCACGCGGTCGACATGCGCGCCCATATTGATGGCGGCGACGATCACATTGTCGTAGCGGCGCACGGGAACCGAGATCGAGCGGAAATGCGGCTCGGCCTCGCGGTCCACCAGCGAATAGCCCTGCGCGCGGTCGGCGACGATGCGGGCGAGCAGCGCCTCGGGATCCGTCATTGTCTGCGGCGTCAGCGTCTCGCGTGCCATGGCTTTCAGGCGCACAGCGAGATCGGCATCGTCGAGCTGGCCGAGCATGGTGCGGCCGACCGAAGTGCAGAACGCCGGCAGCCGGTAGCCGATCTCCAGTCCGCCGGAGAACATCCGCGCCGGACTGCTGCGTGCGATGAACACGACGTCGTCGCCGTCGAGCACCGCGAGCGAGGAGATTTCGTTCGCCGCGGTCGCGACGCGATCGAGCACGGGCTGCAGCACCGCGACGAGCTGATTGGAGCGCAGGTAGGACGCCGCGAGCGTCAGCACATGCGGCGTCAGTGAGAACAGCTTGCCATCGCCTGAGACGTAGCCGCCGCGCTGGAGGGTGAACAGCATGCGCCGCGCGGTGGCGCGCGGCAGATCGGCCGCGCGGGCGAGATCGCTCAGTGTCATCGGCCCGGCAGCCGTGCCGAAGCACTGCAGCAGCCGCAGGCCGCGATCGAGCGCCTCGACGAAATCCGTCGCGCGCTCGTCGGTCTCACTCCGCTTCAGCTTCGGCATGGCCTTGGGACAATCCTGCAAAATAGTACTTGCTGCCGATCCGAGGCATGTCATAATTCGCCCATTCGTTCAATAGGCGAACAAACGCCACTCCACAAGGATGCATACGCCATGATGAGCCAGGAGCAGAACGACCTGATCACCCGCACCGGGCCTAGGGATCCCTGCGGCAAGCTGATGCGGAGCTATTGGCAGCCGGCGGCGCTGGTGGATGAGCTGGAGGGCGCGCGGCCGATCCGCCCGGTGCGATTGCTCGGCGAGAACCTCGTGCTGTTCCGCGACGAGACCGGGCGCTACGGCCTGATGGATCGCCACTGCGCCCATCGCGGCGCCGACCTCGCCTTCGGCAGGCTCGAGCATGGCGGCCTGCGCTGCGCCTTCCACGGCTGGCTGTTCGACGCCACCGGACAGTGCATCGAGACGCCGGCCGAGCCGAAGGATTCAAACCTCTGCCAGAACATCCGGCAGCGCTCCTATCCCGTGGTGGAGAAGAGCGGCATCCTCTGGGCCTATCTCGGTGAAGGTGAGCCGCCGGCTTTCCCGGAGATCGATTGCTTCGTCGCGCCCGGCACGCACACTTTCGCCTTCAAGGGCCACATGGCCTGCAACTGGTTGCAGGCGCTGGAGGTCGGCATCGATCCCGCGCACGCCTCCTACCTGCATCGCTTCTTCGAGGACGAGGACACCTCCACCGCCTACGGCAAGCAGTTCCGCGGCGCGTCGGCAGGCTCCGACCTGCCGATGACGAAGATCCTGCGCGAATACGACCGGCCCATCATCAATGTCGAGCACACCGAATACGGCCTGCGGCTGATCGCGCTGCGCGAGATCGACGAGGAGCGCACCCATGTGCGCGTCACCAACCAGCTCTTTCCGCACGGCTTCGTCATCCCCATGAGCACGGAGATGACGATCACGCAGTGGCATGTGCCTGTCGATGACGAGAACTGCTACTGGTACGCGATCTTCACCAGCTATTCGAGCCCGGTCGACAAGCAGAAGATGCGCGACCAGCGGCTGGAGCTCTATGAGCTGCCCGATTACAAGTCGCGCAAGAACCGGGCGAACGATTACGGCTTCGATCCGCACGAGCAGCAGACTGCGACCTATACCGGCATGGGCAACGACATCAACGTCCACGACCAATGGGCGGTGGAATCGATGGGCGCGATCCAGGACCGCACCAAGGAGCATCTCGGCTCCAGCGACAAGGCGATCGTGCAGTATCGCCGCCTGCTGCGGCAGGAAATCGAGAAGGTCGGCGGTGGCGTGAAGCCGATGCTGTTCCTGGACGAGAGCAAAGCACGCAGCATCCAGGGGCCGGCCACCATGGACGGCATCGGGCCGACCCAAGGCTGGGAGCTCTACTGGATGGAGGTCGACGTCAAGCGCCGCCGCGGTGCACCCTGGGCCCCGCCGGTGCCGAAGGAGATCGCCGACAACGTGCACCGGCTGACGGCGGCGGAGTGACGTTCTTGCACGGACCCCGTAGGGTGGACAAAGGCGCAAAGCGCCGTGCCCACCATTTCTCCATGAAGGATACAGATCGTGGGCACGCTTCCGCCTTCGCTCTTCGAGCTACGGCGGACAAGTCGCTTTGCCCACCCTACGGCAGTGGAGATCATGCGACGGCCTCTCCTCGTCATTGCGAGCGCAGCGAAGCAATCCAGACTGCCTCCCCGGCGGGACTCTGGATTGCTTCGTCGCAGGGGCTCCTCGCAATGACGGAGGATGTGGCGCATGCTTCGCGCCTCACGACTGGAGGACTTGAAAAGTGACTTTCGTCGCGCGTCATGCGCTGTGGTCGGATGAGCAGAGGGACGCCGCGGCGCGCATGCGCCGGATCGTCGAGGAGAGGAATCTCGAGGTCATCCGCCTCGCCTTCCCCGACCAGCACGGCATTTTGCGCGGCAAGACCATCATCGCCTCCGAAGCGATAGCGTCGCTGGAGAGCGGCGGCTCCATCACCACCACCATGCTCGCCAAGGACACCTCGCACCGCACGGTATTTCCGGTGTTCACCGCGGGCGGCGGCTTCGGCATGAAGGAGATGGAGGGCGCGGCCGACGTGCTGATGGTGCCTGATCCCACCACCTTCCGCGTGCTGCCCTGGACGCCGACGACGGGCTGGGTGCTTTGCGATCTCTATTTCAGCGACGGCCGCCCGGTGCCGTTCGCGACGCGCTCGCTCTATCGCAAGGTGCTTGATGAGCTCGGCGCCCGCGGCCACGATTTCGTCGCCGGCCTCGAGGTCGAATTCCACATCTTCAAGCTCGACGATGCGCATATGCGCCCCGAGGACGCCGGCCAGCCCGGCACGCCGCCCTCGGTGAGCCTGCTCAGCCACGGCTATCAATACCTCACCGAGCAGCGCTTCGATCAGATGGAGCCGGTGCTGGAGATCCTGCGCCGGGACATCGTCGCGCTCGGCCTGCCCTTGCGCTCCGTCGAGGTCGAGTTCGGACCGAGCCAGTGCGAATTCACCTTCGCGCCGAAGAAGGGGCTGGAGCCCGCCGACAACATGGTGCTGTTTCGCAGCGCCGTGAAGCAGATCGCGCGCCGCCATGGCTACCACGCCACCTTCATGTGCCGGCCGAAGCTGCCGAACGTCTTCGCCAGCGGCTGGCACCTGCACCAGTCGGTCGTCTCGCGCGCGAGCGGCGAGAATCTGTTCATGGCCAAGGAAACAGCAAAGGACGGCGGCGAGCCGCTCAGCGCATTCGGCCAAGCCTGGCTCGCCGGCCTGCTCGACCACGCCCGCGCCTCCACTGTGTTCACCACCCCGACCATCAACGGCTACAAGCGCTACCGTTCCTATTCGCTGGCCCCGGACCGGGCGATCTGGGGCCGCGACAATCGCGGCGTGATGATCCGCGTGCTCGGTGGCGCAGGCGATGCCGCAACGCGCCTGGAAAACCGCATCGGCGAGCCCGCCGCCAATCCCTATCTCTACATGGCCTCGCAAATCCTCTCGGGCCTCGACGGCGTCGACCGCAAGCTCGATCCCGGTCCGTCCGCCGACACGCCCTACGAGACCAAGGCGCCGCTGCTGCCCAAGAGCCTGCGCGATGCCGTGAGTGCGCTGAAGGACGATCCGTTCTTCCGCGAGAAGCTGGGCGCCGAATTCGTGGACTACTACACCCACATCAAGAACGCCGAGATCGACCGTTTCCTGAGCGAAGTGACCGACTGGGAGCACCGGGAGTATTTCGAGGTGTTTTGAGCGCGGCAGCACGCTCCGCCGTCATTGCGAGCGCAGCGAAGCAATCCAGACTATCTCCGCGGAGGGTTTCTGGATTGCTTCGTCGCAAAGGCTCCTCGCAATGACGGGGCGAGGGCTGCGCCTCAAATCCCCAGATATTTGTGCTGCAGATCCGGCTCGGCCATCAGCTCGTCGGAGGTGCCGCTCCACACCGTCTTGCCGCGCTCGATGATGAAGTGGCGGTCGCAGATGCGGGCGAGATGGTCGACGTTCTTGTCGACGACCAGGATCGACTGGCCGCGACTCTTGAGCAGTGAGAGGCAGCTCCAGATTTCCTCGCGGATCAGCGGCGCGAGGCCTTCGGTCGCTTCGTCGAGAATCAGCAGCTTCGGATTGGTCATCAGCGCGCGGCCGATCGCGAGCATCTGCTGCTCGCCGCCGGAGAGCTGGTTGCCCATGTTGGCCGCGCGCTCGGCGAGGCGCGGAAACATCACGTAGATCGCGGCCAGCGTCCAGGGATTGGGGCTGCCGAAGCGATCGGCGGCGGCCGCCACCAGGTTTTCGCGCACGGTGAGGTTCGGAAAGATCTGGCGTCCCTCGGGGACGAGGCCGACGCCGAGCTTTGCGATCCGGTAGGACGGCAGCAGCCTGACCTCGGTGCCCGCGAAGCGGATCGCGCCCGCCCGCGCCGGCGTCAGGCCCATGATCGAGCGGATGGTCGTGGTCTTGCCCATGCCGTTGCGGCCCATCAGCGAGACCATCTCGCCCGGCTTGATCGACAAGGACAGGCCGAACAGCACCTGGGACAGGCCGTAGCAGGTCTCGATGCCGTCAACGTCGAGCAACGTGTCAGCCATGATGCGTCACCACATGCTGATCGCCGAGATAGGCGCGCTTGACGTCTTCGTTGGCGCGGATCGAGTCCGGGTCGCCCGAGGCGATGACGCGGCCATAGACCAGCACCGAGATGCGATCGGCGAGCGCGAACACCGCGGGCATGTCGTGCTCGACCAGCACGATCGAGACCTCTTTCCGCAGCTCCTGCAGCAGCTTCACCATGCCCTGCGATTCGGTGACGCCGAGCCCGGCCATCGGCTCATCCAGCAGCAACAGTTTCGGCCTGCTGGCGAGCGCGACCGCCAGCTCGATCTGACGCCGCTCGCCGTGGCTCAGCTTCGACACCAGCACATCGGCGCGATGGGCGAGACCGACGCGATCGAGCGCGGCATGCGCGGCATCGCGCAGATCCTTCTCCTTGCGCGCATTGGCGAAGAAGCGGAACGAGGTGCCGGCATGGGCCTGCGCCGCCAGCGCGACATTGTCGGCCGCCGTGAAGTCGAGCAGCAGCGAGGTGATCTGGAACGAACGCGCAAGGCCGAGCGCGCAGCGGCGATAGGCCGGCAAATACGTGATGTCGCGGCCCGCCAGCGAAACGCTGCCGGAATGCGGCGCCAGATGTCCGGTGAGCTGGCTGATCAGCGTGGTCTTGCCGGCACCGTTCGGGCCGATGATGGCGTGCAGCTCGCCGCTGGCGACCTCGAGCGAGACGTTGTCGGTCGCGATGATGCCGCCGAAGCGGCGCACCAGCTTTTCGACACGGAGCAGGGGTTCAGCCACGGTTAGCCCTCCCCAGCATGCCCATGATGCCGCCGCGGCCGAACAGCACGATCAGCAGCAACAGCGGCCCCATGATCAGCGCCCAATATTCGGTGATCTGCGACAGGAACTCTTCCAGCAGCAGGAACACCACCGCGCCCATCACAGGGCCGAACAGCGTGCCCATGCCGCCGAGGATCACCATCACCATGAGATCGCCGGAACGGGTCCAGTACATCACGGCCGGGCTGACGAAGTCGGTGTTGTTGGCGAGCAGCGCGCCGGCGAGACCGCACATGGTGCCTGAGATGACGAAGCAGACCAGCTGGTAGCGCTTGGCCGGGAAGCCGATCGCCTGCATGCGCTGCTCGTTGGAGCGCAGGCCCTGCACGACGAGGCCGAAGCGCGAATTGACGATGCGCCAGATCAGGAAGATCACGCCGAGCAGGCAGGCAAGACAGAGATAATAGAACTGCGTGCGGTTCGACAGGTTGATCAGCCCGGAGAAATCGCTGCGCTTGTAGACGGTGAGGCCGTCGTCGCCGCCGTAACGCGCGAGCCCCGAGGCGACGTAATAGGCCATCTGCGCGAAGGCGAGCGTGATCATGATGAAATAGACGCCGCGGGTGCGCAAGGAGAGCGCGCCGATCACGAGGGCGTAGATCGCCGAGGCAGCGAGCGCGACCGGAAACTGTATCCAGCCGCTTCCGACGCCTTCCTGCGCCAGCATGCCGACGGCGTAGCCGCCGATGCCGAGATAGGCGGCGTGACCGAAACTCATCATGCCGCCGAACCCCATGATGAGGTTCAGGCTCGCCGCCGCCAGCGCCAGAATGATGATGCGGGTGAACAGCGTCAGGATGAAGATGTTGCCGGAAGCCTGCGAATAGAGCGGCAGCAGCACGAGACCGGCCAGCATCAGGGCCGTGACGGCCTTGCTCACGGTAAAGCTCTTCATCGACGGTTGGCCGGAAACAGCCCCTCCGGCCGCACCACCAGCACGATCGCCATCAAGAGGTAGATCAGCATGGACGACAATGCGGGCGCGGCGGTGGAGGCGGCGGCGCCGCTCAGCACCTGCCGGAGCAGATTGGGCAGGAAGGCCCGGCCGAGCGTGTCGATCATGCCGACGAAGATCGCGGCGAGGAAGGCGCCGCGGATCGAGCCGATGCCGCCGATCACGATGATGACGAAGGCGAGGATCAGGATGTTCTCGCCCATGCCGATCTGCACGGTGAGGATCGGCGCCTGCATCAGTCCGGCAAGGCCCGCGAGCGCGGCACCAAGTCCGAACACCAGCGTGTAGAGCAGCTTGATGTTGATGCCGAGCGCGCCGATCATCTCGCGGTTGGAGGCCCCGGCGCGGATCAGCATGCCGATCCGGGTGCGCATCACGCCGAGATAGAGCAGCAGCGCGACCAATAGCGCCACGATGATGATGGCGAGACGATAGGCGGGATAGTGAATGCCGGGCAGGATCGGCACCGGCACCGTGAGCCAGGCCGGCAGCGGCAGCGCGAGGCCCGCCGGGCCCCAGATCAGCCGCACGGCTTCATTGAAGAACAGGATCAGGCCGAAGGTTGCGAGCACGTGGTCGAGATGGTCGCGGCCATAGAGATGCCGCAGCGCACTCATCTCGAGCACGATGCCGAGCACGAGTGTGGCCCCGAGCGCCATCAGCGCACCAGCCAAGAAGCTGCCGGTCCAGGCCGCGAAGGTCGCCGCGAAATAGGCGCCCATCATGTAGAGCGAGCCGTGCGCGAGGTTGACGAGATCCATGATCCCGAACACCAGCGTCAGGCCGGCGGCGAGCAGGAACAGCAGCAGGCCGAACTGCAATCCGTTCAGGAACTGTTCGACGACGAGCAGCATCAAGACTCTTTCAGGCGCACGCGGTGTCGCGCCGATGTTCGAACGCAGTCGCCATCAGTGAAAGAGCTCCCCCTGCCTCATCAAGGCGGAAAAATGGGTAATGGCAGTATCGTTCCGAGGCAAGAGCGATTCGACACCCAACATGCACTTTGTTGCATGCGGGTGCATGCGGTCGAAACGCCCCTGCAAGAAGGCTGCCGAGCCGGCTGGGGCAACCTGCCGCACCCAAACGATCACCCTCCCCCCGTTGCCGGGGAGAGGGTGCCGCAATGTGTTGGAGCGAAGAGCGGCGTCTAGTGCGACGTCATCTGCTCGGGCAGGTCGCCCGGTTCGGTGAGCACGCTGTTGGCCGTCGAGGCCTCCAGCGCCGCCATCCGGAACAGATAGGCGAGCGTCGCCAACCCCGAGTCTTCCGCCATCTGCGCCAGCTCGAGCGCCATGTCGGACATGTAGCCGAGATTCTCGTCCCTGGTCTGCGCCATGATCTGGCTGTCCCGCATCATGTTCGACATCTCAGGCACTCTTCCGTTGCGCGGCAGTGGCGCCGCAGAGGTTGGCACGGGCGACGGCATCCAGATGCGGGCCGTCCTGACACACGACCGAAGCCATGCCGATACGATCGTGCAGGGCGTCGACCGTCTCGCGACGAATGTCGATGGTGGCCGCCATGGTCCATGCATTCTCCACCAGGGCCGGCAGGCCGAGCGGGGTCACCACGAAGCCGGCCTCGTGGAAGCGCGGCAGCCACCAGGTTTCCATGATCGCGCTGACCTGCGTGATGCCCTGCGCGAGGCAGAACTCCTGCACCGCGGCCATCAGTTGCAGGTTGAGCGCACCGTCGCGACGATCGCGTACGACGAAATAGCGCGACCATTCCCAGATCAAGGGATCCGCGGGGCAGCCGCGAACCGACGCCAGATGCGGGAACACCTCGCTCATCATCGAGGGCTTTGTCGTGGGATAGAGCCGATGGCCACCGATGACCCGTCGGCCCTCGAGCGCGAGCAGATAGACAGTATCCTCATCGTCATAGGAATCGATCTCGCGGCAATCCGGCTTGCGCAGCGTCTCCCATCGCCGCTCCTCGACGAAGACCTCATGGCGCAGCCGGAAATGCTGCTCGATCACGTCTTCATAAAGGTGGCGATTTAGCGCAGAAATGGCGTGAATCATGAAAACCCCCAGTGAGCCTCAATGGGGGCAGACTCTTCGAAAACGGCGGGGTTCGGTATTGGGAAATTTCCCAGTAGGTCGCTCAGGGATTGATGATCTTGTTCCGAATCGCAAGCGCCACTGCATGCGTACGGTTGACGGCCCCGAGCTTGCGCGCGGCGGTTGCAAGATGCTCTTCCGCCGTGCGCTGCGTGATGTGCAGGATCTCGCCGATTTCCCAGGCTGACTTGCCTTGCGAGGCCCAGGAGATCACCTCCCGCTCGCGCGGGGTGAGACGCGTCGACGGATGAGGCGCCGGGGCGAGCAGACGGCGGATGTGGTCGAAGCCGTACATCGCCATCAGGTGCAGTGCCGGCTTGCTGCGGGGATTGAGGTCGAGATGAACGCCGCCCAGCGACACCGCGGCCTCGTAGCCGGTGAGCCCATGGATCGGCACGATGAAGCCCCGCGACATGCGAAAATCGGTGGCGCGGTTCATCACTTCGGCCGCGTTCGGCTCGAGCTCGGCATCGTAGGGCGCTTCCGACCATTCGAACGGATTGACCGATTGGCGGCAGAGCCGCACCACGGGATCGAACCGGTCGTAATTGTTCTGGGTGTAGAGGCTGAACCATCCCGCCGGCCAGCGCTTGGCAAGCACCATCTGCGCGAACCGCTGGTCGGGATTGGGCAATCCCGTCACGATGATGGTTTCGAAACCGAAGCGACCGAACGCCGTCTCGAGCGCATGCATGGCATCGGGCACCTTGCGATAGATACCCAGGCCTTCGATGAAGTCGAGTGCCTCCCGGCCATAATCAACGGCGTCTGCGGCGGACATCGGTACGTTTCCTGACCTTCGCCCTTTCATATAGCACGTATTCGGGGGCTGCCTCAATTCGCTGCGACCGTAGTTTCCCGGTGCTCTTCCGGCCTGAAGAATTAAACTACTTGTGGCAGAATTGACGTCACGATACACCTGACGCGTCCGCAGCGGGAAAACCAAATGCAAGACGAGGACATCGCCCTCAACAGCGTGCTCGGCCTGGAATTGAACCGCGTGTTCTTCGCCGTCCGCGATACGGCAAACAAGCAGAAGATCATCGAGTTCGCGCGCCAGGTCCTGCAGAGCGAGCACGCGGAGCTGGTTGACAGTCTGTTGCCGGAGGGCCCGGCGAGCTGAGCCGTGTCGTGTGATGCGTGAGTGCCGTCAGCGCGAGCCACTCCGCATGCCCGACCATCGGCACGCGCGCATGGTCAATCGATTTCAGCGGAAGCCCTCAGTCATCCCGCCTTCGGGCACGCGTCGAGCGGGCGGATGGGATCGCGCCCCTGTCCGATCTCAACCCGACGATCCATGTCCGAGATCGGTGAGCGCATTGCGGCCCAGCGACGTCAATTCATCCAAAGCCGTCGTACCGGAGCGCGCGGCTTCCATCAGCCGCGCGGCAATCAGCTTCCTGCTCTCATGATCGCCGCCATGCCTGACGTGACTGAAGGCCGCATCAAGCGCCGCATCCAGGATGGTTTGCATGCGGCCTTCGAACTCGCTCATCTCGTCACCGACCCACGGCAGCTCCGTCACGGCCCTTATGAGCCGGCGCAACAAGGGCGTATGTTCACAAGTGAACGGAGAGGCGATCACGAAGCCGATGGCCGAGATCACCACCGTCTCATGCAGAAGCGATCGGCTGTCCGAAAGCTGCCAGCGGTGGCCCAATACTGCCAGCTCGATTGTGGCCGCGCCAACGCAGACGAAGCGGGCCAACCAGGAACGGCCGCTTTCGTTCCCGCGGAGCGCGACAAAATTGCGGTGACTCCCCTCTAGGCGATCCGTCATTCTTTGCTTAGAAAAAACGCCCGGAACCAGGACTGGGCATGACTGACGGCATCACGAAATCCGCAACCGGCATCGAAGGCTTTGACGATCTGACACTCGGAGGTCTCCCCACGGGACGGCCCTCCCTGGTCTGCGGCTCGGCCGGCTGCGGCAAGACATTGTTCGCATCGACGTTCCTCTTCAACGGCGCGCGGCTCTACGACGAGCCCGGGGTCTTCGTGACCTTCGAGGAGCGCCCCGTCGACATCGTCGCCAACGTGGATTCGCTCGGCTTCGACCTGCAGGGGCTGATCGATCAGTCGAAGATCCATATCGAGCATATCGAGATCGATCCCTCCGAAGTCGCCGAAATCGGCGACTACGATCTGGAGGCACTGTTCCTGCGGCTCGAATTCGCGGTCGATCAGATCGGTGCCAAGCGCATCGTGCTCGACACGATCGAGAGCCTGTTCTCGGCGTTCTCCAATCCGGCGATCCTGCGGGCCGAAATCCGCCGCCTGTTCGATTGGCTCAAGCAGAAGGGCCTGACCGCGGTCATCACCGGCGAGCGCGGCGACGGCAGCCTGACGCGACAGGGCCTCGAAGAGTACGTCTCCGATTGCGTCATCCTGCTCGATCATCGCGTCGACAACCAGATCTCGACGCGGCGCCTGCGCATCGTCAAATATCGCGGCACCGCGCACGGCACCAATGAATATCCGTTCCTGATCGACGAGGACGGCTTCTCGGTGCTGCCGGTCTCCTCGCTCGGCCTCGGTCACAAGGTGTTCGACGAGCGCATCTCGACCGGAGTGCCCGACCTCGACGCCATGCTGACCGGCGGCGGCTTCTATCGCGGCAGCAGCATCCTGCTCACCGGCGTCGCCGGCTCCGGCAAGAGCTCGCTCGCCTGCATGATGGCGGACGCCGCCTGCGCACGCGGCGAGCGCGCGCTCTATCTCTCCTTCGAGGAGTCCGAGGGGCAGACCGTCCGCAACATGAAGTCGATCGGCACCGATCTCGGCAGATGGTTGAAGAGCGGCCAGATGCGCTATATCGCGGCGCGACCGACCTTCTATTCGCTCGAGATGCATCTTGCGATCATGTTGCGCGAGATCGGCAGGTTCAAGCCGCAGCTCGTCGTGCTCGATCCGATCTCCGCCTTCACCGGAGCGGCCGACATCAGCGAGGTGCAGGCGATGCTGCTGCGCATCGTCGACTACCTCAAGTCCAACGGCATCACCGCCGTGTTCACCCATCTGGCTCATGTCCAGCAGGCGGAGACTGATGCCGGCCTGTCGTCACTGATGGACGGCTGGATCCTGCTGCTCAACCGTGAAGCCAACGGCGAGTTCAACCGCGAGCTCTATCTGCTGAAGGCACGCGGCATCTCCCATTCCAACCAGGTGCGCGAGTTCGTCATGTCGAACAAAGGCATCCACCTGCTGGAGCCGTATCTGGGCGAGAGCGGCGCATTGACCGGATCGGCCCGGCGCAACGAGGAGGCCCGCACACGGCGCGCCGAAGTCGACCGGCTGGCCGAGGTCGCGCGGATCCAGGATCAGGTCGGACAGCGCCGCCGGCGTGCACTGGCCCAGATCGAGACACTCAGGGCCGACATCGACGCCGACGAGGCGGAGCTCAAGCGCCTCGTCAAGGCCGAAGAAGTCTATCTCCGGCAAAGCCGGACCGATTCCGCGGAAATGGCGCGCGGACGCGGGATGAGCAACTCCGCCGGCAAGACGAAGCAGGACTGAACTATGGCCGCATCAAGCAACGAGCCCGTCAAGCTCGTCCTCTACGTCGCGGGCGAGACGCCGAAATCGCTCGCCGCGATCCGCAATCTCGAAAAGATCTGCTCCGAGCACCTCGCCGGCAAGTACCGGGTCGAGGTCATCGACCTCAAGAAGCAGCCGCAGCTTGCCCGCGAGCACGGCATCGTCGCGATCCCCACCCTGGTGAAGGAGCTTCCCGTCCCGATTCGCAAGATCATCGGGGACCTTTCCGACACCCAGAAGGTTCTAGTTCATCTGTCTGTCGAGGAATGATGACGGTGGTATCGCTCGCATCGGCGTTGACCCGGGATGAACTCGAGGCTCGGCTTTACGAGGCCGAGGAGACGCTCCGGGCCATTCGCGAGGGCGAGATCGACGCCGTCGTCATCAAGGGCGGGGCTACCGAACAGGTGTTCACGCTCGAAGGAGACGGCCACTCCTACCGCACCTTCATGGAAGCCATGGACATCGGCGCCGCCGCGTTCGACGCCGAGGGACAGTTGCTCTACGCCAACCAGGCCCTGTGCACCTTGCTGGACCGGCCGGCCGGCATGCTCTCGGGACAGGCGCTGCTCGGCATGCTCGATGCCGTCAACCAGACCACGTTCCGCCGGCTTCTCACGCAGGCGCTGCAGGAACGGCAATCCGCTGAAATCCACGTGCGCGTCGGTGACAACGAGAGCAGCTTCCTGCTCACCGGCGCTCCGATCGATTTCGGCGTCGTCAGCGGCGTCGCCGTCACCTTCACGGACATCAGCGAGCGCGAGCAGATCGCCGCCGCCAAGGAATCGGAGCGCCTCGCGCGGTCCGTGCTCGCATCCGCCAACGAGGCCGTCATCGTCTGCGACCGCGCCGGCCGGGTGACCCACATCAATGCCGCCGCCGAGCGGATCTGTGCCGAGGCTCCGATCGGCAAGCGTTTCGAGGAGGCGATCGAGCTGACCTTCGCCGATGCGTCCGAGCTGATGTCCGGCGGCGACATCGTCGCGATGGCCGCCGGCGGCACCCCGGTGCAAGGGCTCGAGGCCGCCGTGAAAACATCGGCGGTCGACGTCACCGACGTCATGCTCAGCGCAGCACCGCTCGTCGTGTCCGGCGAGCGGACGCAGGGCTGCGTGGTGACGCTGATCAACCTGTCGCAGCGCAAGGCCGCCGAGCGTCGCCAGGCGCTCCTGATGGGTGAGCTCGATCACCGCGTCAAGAACACGCTGGCCATGGTGCTGGCGATCTCCGCGCGCACCGCATCCCACGAGCGTACGATCGAGGACTTCCAGAAATCCTTCTCCGGCCGCATCCAGGCACTGGCGGCGACCCACACGCTGCTGTCCAACGCGTCCTGGGAAAACCTTGAGATCAAGGACGTGCTGAGCGTCGAGCTGGCGCCCTACGCGACGCTCTCCAGCGGACGCATCACGCTGGAAGGGCTGGACATCTCCGTTGATTCCAAGACCGCCGTCTCGCTCGGGCTCGTCTTCCACGAGCTGACGACCAACGCGGTGAAATACGGCGCGTTGTCGACCCGGGCCGGCAAGCTGTCGGTGCGGCGGATCGGTCTGCTCGACGACGGTGCCTTGCAGATCGAGTGGGAAGAGCGCGACGGCCCCCTCGTGACTCCGCCGACGGTCTCGGGGTTCGGCCAGACGCTGATCTCGCGCAGCCTCGGCAGCGGCCCCAACGGCGGCACGAAGCTGGAATACCGGCCGACCGGCGTGGTTTGCCAGATCCTGATTCCGAAATACGGCCACTTCCACTCCTGACATATTGTCGCTGGATGGCGGCGCCGCTTCCGTGAGATGATCCCGAGAGAACATTCGGGACATAAAGCGATGATGACGCTGCGCCAGGTTGAAGTGATCCGCGCCGTGATGGTGACGGGCACCATCGGCGGCGCGGCCAAGCTGCTCAACGTCTCGGCGCCCGGTATCAGCCGTCTCGTCAAATACACCGAACGCTCGCTCGGCATCCGTTTCTTCCAGCGCCAGAACGGCCGCTACTTCCCGACCCCGGAAGCCGAGAACATCTTCGAACAGATCAACGGCGTCTACAAGAAGGTCGACGATCTCTCCGAGATCATCTCCAAGATCGGCCGCGGCGGCCTCTCCGAATTGCGCATCGGCTCGGTGCCCAGCATCTCGCAGGTGATGGTGCCGCGCGCGATCGAGCGGGTGCGGCACCGCTATCCCGATCTCGGCATCGACATCAACATCCTCAAGCTAGAGGAGGCCATCGACTATCTCATGCTCGGCCGCGGCGAGTGCGTGGCGATGAGCTACCGCCTGGAGCATTCCGCGCTCGACTTCATGCCGCTCGCCTCGGGCGAGCTGTATTGCATCGTGCCGCCGGGCCACGAGCTCGCCGGCCGCAAGCAGGTCTCGGCCGCCGAGATCACCCGCTATCCGCTGATCGGCATCGATCCCAACGACCCCTATGGGCGGATCATGGCCGAGATCTTCGCGCGCCACCGACTGGACTACAACATCACCATCCGCGCGCGCTTCGGCACCACGGTCTGCGCCCTGGTGAAGGCGGGGCTCGGCATCGCCATCATCGACCAGTTCACGGTGGCCCATGGCGGCTATCCCGGGATCGAGCTGCTGAAGATCACCGAGCCGACGCGGTTCGACACCTACATCGCGGTCAAGCGCGGCGCACCGCTGTCGCTGCATGCCGAGGCCTTCATCGAGGCGCTGCGCGCCGAGATGCGCGCGGTGGAGCCGGCCCGCGGCAACAGCAAAGCTGTGCCGGGCGGCAGCGGCAAAGCCGCGCCGGCGCGCGCGCGGAAGAAATAACATGATGTTAGGTTTGTCGGATAAATGGGTAATTGTGTTAGCCTAGGGAAAGGCTATCGTCAGTGTTGGAAGCCCCCTTGGAATTCCGCGGGTTTCCCCGCTAATGACCGGGACCGAACGCTCCCTTTGAGACGATAGCGAACCATGTCCAAGCGCGGATACGCCGCCAGCAAGAAGCTCCTCACCGGCCTGATCGGCGCGCCGATCGCGCATTCCGCCTCCCCCGCCATGCATGAGCGCGCCGCCGAGGCGCTCGGCCTGCGCGGCCATTATCAGCTCATCGAGGTGGCGGGCGCCGATGCGACCGGCCTCAGCCTGATGCTGGAAGGCGTGCGGCGGCTCGGCTTTGCCGGCGTCAACGTCACCTACCCCTACAAGGAAGCAGTGGTCCCGCTGCTCGACGAGCTGGCGCCCGGCGCATCCGCGATGGGCGCGGTCAACACCGTCGTCGTCAGGGACAACAGGCTGATCGGCCACAACACCGACACCACGGGCTTTGCCCGCGCGGTGGCGCCGCTGCTGGCGCCCGCCGGGAATGCGGTGGCGGTGATCGGCGCCGGCGGCGTCGGCAAGGCGATCGCGTTCGCGCTGGCGAGCCTTGAGGTGACGGACCTCCGAATCTTCGACAGCGAGCCTGCGCGGGCCGAAAAGCTCGCCGCGCTGCTGACCAGGCATGGCGGCGCGCGGGTGGCAGGAAGCGTCAAGGACGCGCTCGACGGCGCGACCGGCCTCGTCAACGGCACGCCGGTCGGCATGCTGCCGAACCGCGACACGCCGGTGCCAGCGGCGTTGCTGCGCGAAAACCTGTGGGTCGCGGATGCCGTCTATTCGCCGCTGATCACGCCGCTGCTGGCGGCGGCGCAGGCCAAGGGCGCGCGGATCATGACCGGGCGGGAGCTTGCGATCTATCAGGCGGCCGACGCGTTCGAACTTTTCACGGGCCTTGCCCCATCGACCGAGGTCATGGGAGAGGCATTCGACGAGGTGATGGCGGCACGAAGCTCGGCCTATCACGCAGCGTAACCGAAGCGGCCGGACACAAGGCCGCGGACCACATCGACAGACAATGGGAGGAGAGACCATGAAGACGACCATTCTGGCAGGCGCCCTGCTTGCCTTCGCAGCTGCAACCAGCGTCCACGCCCAGGCGATCAAGCTCGCCGACGTCGCCGAACTGTCCGGCGGCGGCGCCACCGTCGGCACCAATTGGAAGAACGGCATCGACCTCGCGATCGAGGAGATCAACGCCAAGGGCGGCGTGCTCGGCCGCAAGCTGGAAGTCACCCATGCCGACTCGCAGTCCAACCCGGGCGTGGCGCGCGCCCAGGTGCAGAAGGCGCTCGACGCCGAGCCCTATGTGCTGCTCGGGCCCGGCTATTCCGGCTCGGTGAAGGTGACGGCGCCCCTCGCCGCCGAAGCCGGCATCGCGCAGATCATGGGCGGCGAAGCCGCCGAGCTGACGCAGGCCGGCAACAAGTTCCTGTTCCGCACCTCGTTCGGCCAGCAATCCTCGATGCCGAAGGTCGCGAAATACATCCACGACGAGATGAAGGCGAAGACCGTCGCGGTGGTCTGGGTCAACAATGATTTCGGCCGCGGCGGACGTGACATGGTGAGCAAGGAGCTCGAACGGCTCGGCTCCAAGGTGGTCGCCGACCTCTCGACCGAAGCCGGCCAGGCCGATTTCGCCGCCGACGTCGGCAAGATCAAGGCCGCCAATCCTGACGCCGTGTTCGTCTATCTCAACGAAGAAGAGAGCGCGCGTATCCTGAAAGAGCTGAAGCGTCAGGGTGTCACCGCGCCGCTGATGGGCGAGACCACGTTGATCGGCCAGAAGGTGATCGAGCTCGCTGGCGACGCCGCCAACGGTGCGCGCGGCCATGTCGGCCTCACCACCGACGCGCCGGTCGATCTGGTCAAGCAATTCCGCGAGAAGTTCTCCAAGAAGTACAATTATGTGCCTGATCACAACGGCCTGAAGGGCTACCTCGCCGTCTACATGGTGAAGGCCACCACCGAGAAGATGGGCAAGGTGGATCCGAAGAAGTTCGCCGACACGCTGCACGGCCTCACCATCAAGGCCGCGGACGAGCCGGGCATCCTGATGGACGTCACCTTCAGCGACACCGGCGACATCGACCGCCAGAGCTTCCTGGTCGAGGTGGTCGAAGGCAAGCAGGTCGTGAAGCAGGTGCTGCCCAAGGTGAAGTGAGATTACTTCGCCTCTCCCCGCAGGCGGGGAGAGGCCGGAATTTGCGCCAGCAAATTCCGGGTGAGGGGGACTCTCCGCGAGTCTCTCTGTCACCGTCCTTGCGGAGACTCCCCCTCACCCCGCCCTCTCCCCGCAAGCGGGGCGAGGGAGACGAGAGATCAGGGCGAGGGAGAAGATAGAGGGGAACATGTCCAACCTATTCGATCTTCTGGTCGCGGGGCTCGCCACCGGCGCGATCTATGCGCTGGTCGCGGTCGGCTTCACGCTGCTGTGGCAGACCTCGCAGACCATCAATTTCGCGCAAGGCGAGTTCGTGATGCTGCCGGCCTTCCTGATGCTGGCGGCGATGCATGCGGGCGCGCCGTTCTGGCTCGCGATCATCCTCGGCATCCTGCTCTCGATGATCCTGCTCGGACTCGGCTTCAAGATGCTGCTGGTCGACCCGATGATGCGCCACGGCGTGCTGCCGCTGGCAATCGCGACCATGGCGCTGGCCATCGGCATCAAGGAAGCGGTCAAGCAGTTCTTCAGCGCGGAAGCCTCGCCCTTCCCCTCGATCGTGCCGACCGGTGACGTCTCCATCCTCGGCCATGCCGTCTCGCTGCAAAGCATCGGCGTCCTCGTCGTCGCCATCCTCGCCGTCGTCGGATTGACGACGCTGCTGAACCGCACCTCGCTCGGCCATCAGATGCAGGCGGCCGCGCAGAATCCGACGGTGGCGCGCATCATCGGCGTGCCGGTCGAACGCATGATCCTGCTGACCTTCCTGATCAACGCCTTCCTGGTCGCGCTGGCCTCGCTGCTGATCACGCCGATTTACCTGGCAAAATTCTCCTCCGGCGAGGTGCTGGGCCAGGCCGCCTTCATCGCCGCGATCGTCGGCGGCTTCAACCAGGTACGCGGCGCGATCGCCGGCGGCCTCCTGATCGGCGTGCTCGACAATCTCGCGGCGGCCTATGTCTCGACGCAGTACCGCGCGGCGGTACCGATGATCTTCCTGATTGCCGTCATCCTGTTCCGGCCGCAAGGACTGCTCGGCCGCGCCGAGGAGCGCACCGTATGAGCGGCTTCGCCAAACCCCTGAAGATCGCGCTCGGCCTCATCGTCATCGTCGGACTGATCGTGATTCCCATGAACTTCAACCGCTACGGCCTGTTCATCCTGAGCCAATGGGCGGTGATGAGCATCGCCGCGATGGGACTCAACCTCACGCTCGGCTATGCCGGCCAGGTCTCGCTGGCGCAGGGCGCGTTCGTCGGCATCGGCGCCTATGCCGCGGCGATCATGACCACCCATGGCTGGCCGCTGCCGGCCGCGATCCTGGTCGCGATTGCCTTGAGCTTCGCGGTCGGCTGGGTGCTCGGCTATCCCGCGCTGCGCGTGCAGCACCACTATCTCGCCTTCGTCACGCTGGCCTTCTCCACCCTCGCCTTCCTGGTGTTCCGCAACGAGAGCTGGCTCACCGGGGGCATCTACGGCATCTCCAACATTCCGCGCCCGCACGTCTTCGGGTTCGCGACCAACAAGCCGCTGCCGTTCTACTATGTCTGTCTCGGCTCACTCGCAATCGTGTCGCTCGCGGTGTGGTGGCTGATCCGCTCGCCCTGGGGGCGCGCCTTCATGGCGCTGCGCGAAAACCCCTTGCGCGCGCAATCGCTCGGCATCGACACGCGGCGCTACACGCTGATGGCCTTTGCGATCGGCTCGGCGCTGGGCGGCGTCGCCGGCGCGCTCTATGCGCCGCTGACGCAGTATATCGATCCCGTTCCCTTCAACCTGTCGCTCTCGCTCGACCTGCTGATGATGGTGATCGTCGGCGGCGCCGGCTTCTATTTCGGCCCGTTCCTGGGGGCGATGATCGCGGTGCTGCTGCCGGAATGGCTGCGCTTCACGGAAGGGTATTATCTGATGCTCTACGCGATCGCGGTGATGCTGCTGCTGATCTGGTCGCCGACCGGCATTCTGGGGATCCTCGACCGCTATCTCGCTGAACGCCGCACCAAGGCCGCCTCAGCGTTGCGCGCCGTCGCAAAATCGCGCCTGGAGACGGCACAATGAGCGCGGTCCTCGAAGTCAGCGACATCAAGAAGAGCTTCGGTGGCATCCACGCCGTCAACGGCGTCTCTTTCGACGTGCGCGAGGGCGAGATCCTCGGCCTGATCGGACCGAACGGCTGCGGCAAGTCCACGCTGTTCAACTGCATCCTCGGCCAGCTCACCCCAAGTGGCGGCGAAGTGAAGCTCGACGGCAAGCTCGTCACGGGCCTGCGTCCCTCCGAGCTCAACAAGCTCGGCGTCAGCCGCACCTTCCAGCTGCTGCAGGTGTTCCCGAAACTCTCGGTGCGCGAGAACCTGATCCTCGCGGGACAGGAGCACCAGGGCAACATGGCCTCGCGCCTGGTCGGCCGCTCCGACGCCGGGCTGACGGATGCCGCCAACCAGATGATCGGCTTCTTCAAGCTCGACCATCTCGCCGACGAGCCGGCCGGCGGCCTCTCCTACGGCCAGCAGAAGCTGCTCGACGCCGCCATGGCCTTCATGGGCGGCCCGCGCCTCGTGCTGCTCGACGAGCCCGCCGGCGGCGTCAACCCGTCGATGCTGGCGGACCTCAAGGACCGGCTGGTCGCGATCAACCGCGAGAAGAACGCAACCTTCGTCGTGATCGAGCACAACATGGAATTCGTGATGTCGCTATGCTCGCGCGTGATGGTGATGGCGGAAGGCAGGGTGCTTGCGATGGGACGCCCGGACGAGGTGCGCAAGAACCCCGCCGTGATCGAAGCCTATCTCGGACATTGAGGAGGAGACCATGAGCGAGCCGATCCTCTCGGTGCACAATCTCGTCGGCGGCTACGGCAAGATGACGATCTTGAACGGCACCAATTTCTCGGTGCCGCCGGCCACCATCACCACGATCATCGGCCCCAACGGCGCCGGCAAGTCCACCGTATTCAAGGCGATCTTCGGCCTGCTCAGGCTGCGCGAAGGCAAGATCAGCTTCGCCGGCCGCGACGTCACGAACTTGAGCCAGCGCGCGCTGCTCAATGCCGGCATCTGCTACGTGCCGCAGGGCCGCAACATCTTTCCGGAGTTGTCCGTCCGCAGCAACATCGAGCTCGGCGGCGTCGCGGCCGGCAAGGGCCTCGATCTGCCCGCGCGTATCGAGGCGGCGCTGGATCTGTTTCCGGCGCTGCGCCGCAAATCCGCGCAGCAAGCCTCGACGCTCTCCGGCGGCGAGCAGAAGCAGCTCGAGATCGCGCGCTCGCTGCTGCTGGAGCCGAAGCTCGTCCTGATCGACGAACCCTCGATCGGCCTGTCGCCGCTGATGGTGCAGCAGACCTTCGACATCCTGAAATCCCTGCGCGACCGCGGCGTCACCATCCTGATGATCGAGCAGAACGCGCGCTCGGCGCTGGAGATCTCCGACATCGGGATCGTGCTCGAGCTCGGCCAGACCCGCATGGTCGACGACGCCAAGCGCATCCTGAACGACCCCCGCATCGGCCAGCTCTTCCTCGGCGGCGCCATGGAGGAGAGCGCGGCATGAGTGCGCGCATGCGCATCGCCGTTGCCGGCGCCGGCCTGATCGGCCGCCGGCATATCGAGTTGATCGAAGCCTCGAACGATTGCGAGCTCGCCGGCATTGCCGACCCCTCGCCTGCTGCGAAGGACTATGCGCAAGCCCGCAATGTCGCCTGCTATGCCGACCATCGGGCGCTGCTGGCGCAGGAAAAGCCCGACGGCTTGATCATCGCCTCGCCCAATACGCTGCATCTGCCGATGGCACTCGATTGCGCGGCGGCGGGGGTGCCGGCGCTGATCGAAAAGCCGGTGACCGAGACCGTCGCCACCGCGCAACGACTTTGCGCCGCCGTCAGGCAGACCGGCGTGCCGATGCTGGTCGGCCACCATCGCCGGCACAATCCGATCATCAAGGCCGCGCGCGAGGCGGTGACGAGCGGCCGGCTCGGCCAGCTCACCGCCGTGGTCAGCCTGTGGCTGTTGAAGAAGCCCGACGACTATTTCGAGGTGACCTGGCGCCGCGAGCCCGGCGGAGGGCCGCTGCTGATCAACCTGATCCACGACATCGACAATCTCCGCTTCGTCTGTGGCGAGATCGCCGAGGTGCAAGCGCTGACCTCGAACAAGGTGCGCGGCTTCGCCGTCGAGGACACCGCCGCGCTGCTGCTGCGTTTTGCGAATGGCGCGCTGGGAACGGTGACAGTGTCCGATGCCACTCCGGCACCGTGGAGCTGGGAGCTGGCATCGGGCGAGAACGCTGCGTACCCCAAGCAGGATCAACCCTGTTACATTTTCTCCGGCACCAAGGGATCGCTCTCTGTTCCGAACATGGAGCTGTGGTCCTACGCCCAGCAGCCCGGCTGGTATGCGCCGCTGTCGCGCGAGACGATGACACCAGCGGCGTTCGATCCGCTGGTCGAGCAGCTCCGGCATTTCTGCGCGGTCATCCGGGGTCAGGAACAGCCTTTGATCACGGCCGAGGATGCGATGGGAACACTCGCCGTCGTCGAAGCCGTCAGCGAGGCCGCGCGCACGGGCCAAAAAGTTTCACCGGGGCGGATCATGGAGCAGGCCGCATGAACAAGCGCTCGATCGCCACCGTCTCCCTCTCAGGCCCTCTCGACGAGAAGCTCCGCGCCATCGCCGCCGCAGGTTTCGACGAGGTCGAGATCTTCGAGAACGATCTGCTCTCGTTCGGCGCAGGCCCGCGCGACATCGCAAAGCTCTGCGGCGATCTGGACCTGAAGATTTCGGCGTTCCAGCCGTTCCGCGATTTCGAGGGCATGCCGGAGCCGCAGCGTACCCGCAACTTCGCCCGCGCGGAGCGGAAGTTCGATTTGATGCAGGAGCTCGGCACCGATCTCTTGCTGATCTGCTCCAACGTCTCGCCCGCCTCGCTCGGCGGCATCGACCGTGCCGCGGACGATTTTCGCGAGCTTGGCGATCACGCCGCCAAGCGGGGCCTGCGCGTCGGCTACGAAGCGCTGGCCTGGGGCCGCCACGTCAACGATTACCGCGATGCCTGGGAGATCGTGCGGCGCGCCGATCATCCCGCGATCGGTGTCATCCTCGACAGCTTTCACGCGCTGGCGCCGGGGTTTCCGACCCGTGCGATGGCCTCGATCCCCGGCGACAAGATCTTTCTGGTGCAGCTCGCGGACGCGCCGAAGCTCGAGCTCGACATCCTGTCATGGAGCCGGCACTTCCGCTCCTTCCCCGGCCAGGGCGATCTACCGGTCGGCGCGTTCATGGCGGCGATTGCTGCAACCGGCTATGCCGGACCGCTGTCGCTGGAGATCTTCAACGACCAGTTCCGCGCCGGCTCGGCCGCGCAGACCGCACTCGACGGCCTGCGCTCGCTGATCCTGCTGGAGGACCAGCTTGCGCCGGATTGGCCGAAATTTGCCGCCGAGCCGCTGGCCCCGAAGGCGAAGAGCCGCGGCACCGGCTTCGTCGAGTTTGCCGTCAACGAGAGCAAGGCCGGCGACCTCGCCCGCCTGTTCTCGCAGCTCGGCTTCCGCAAGACCGGGGCGCATCGCAGCAAGGCCGTGGAGCGCTGGTCTCAGGGCAAGGTCGAGCTCGTCATCAACAGCGAGACCGACGGCTTTGCCCATTCCCACTACGTCACCCACGGCCCCGGCGTCTGCGCCATCGCGCTCGACGTCGACAATGCCGGCCTTGCCATGCAGCGCGCCGAGACGCTGAAGGCGCGCACCTTCTACCAGCCGGTCGGGCCGGGAGAGCTGGAAATCCCCGCGATCCACGGCGTCGGCGGCAGCCTGCTCTATTTCCTCGATCAGGCCGGCAAGAATTGGGACACCGATTTCGAGCCCGTCCCCGTCCCTGGCGATGCCAGCGCGGATGCGCTGCTCGCCGTCGATCACATCGCGCAGTCGATGCCCTATGACGAGATGCTGTCCTGGCTGTTGTTCTACACCGGCATCCTCGATTTGAAGCGCCTGCCGCAGATGGAGATCGCCGATCCCAGGGGCCTCGTGCAGAGCCAGGCCATCGTCAATGCCGACCAGAGCCTGCGCTTCGTGCTCAACGGCTCCTCCGCCAACCGCACGCTGCCGGCGCGCTTCATCTCGGAGTTCTTCGGCTCAGGCGTGCAGCACGTCGCGTTCTCGTGCCGGGACATCTTCGCGACGGTCGCGGCGATGCGCAAGCGCGGTGCGGATTTCCTCGACATCCCCGCCAATTATTACGACGACATCGAAGCCAAATACGATCTCGCGCCGGAGCTGATGGCGCAGCTGCGCGCCAACCACATCCTCTACGACCGCGAAGGCGACGGCGAGTTCTTCCAGGTCTACACCCACATCTTCGACGAGCGCTTCTTCTTCGAGATCGTCGAGCGGAGGGATTATCAGGGATTTGGCGCAGCCAATGCCGGCATCCGCCTGGCAGCGCAGGCGCGCGAGGTGCGGTCGGCCAGCATGCCAAGGGTGTAGGCTCTCTCCACGCCGTCATTGCGAGGAGCGGAGCGACGAAGCAATCCAGAATCCCTCCGCGGAAAGACCCTGGATTGCTTCGCTGCGCTCGCAATGACGATGTGGGAACTATCGAGGAATTCGCTGTCACCGTCCCAGCGGAGACTCCCCCTCACCCTGACCCTCTCCCCGCACGCGGGGAGAGGGGAAGAAGCAGCGGGAGGCATCAACCTCACTTCATCGCGCACTTATCGTGGAAGCGATCCTGATCGTTCTCGACGATGGTCGCCACCGTCTTCAGCGAGAGCTGGCCGTCGCCGTCCTTGACCACGTCCTGCAGGTAGAAGCTCTGCACCGGGATGTGGTTCTTGCCGTACTTGAAGGGACCGCGCAGCGACTTGAAGTTGGCCTTCTCCATCTCGGCCTTCATCGCGTCCTTCTTGCTGGTGTCGCCCTTCACCGCGACCACCGCGCTGTTGATCAACTGCGCCGCGTCATAGGCCTGCGCGCCGTAATAGGTCGGGCGGAGACCCGTGTACTTCTTGCGGTAGTCGGCGACGAAGCGCTTGTTCTGCTCGTTGGGCAGGTCGTTGACCCATTCCTGCGCGCCGGGAACGCCAAGCGCGTTGTCCTTCTGCAGCGGCAGCGACAGCTCGTCGACGGTGAAGGCCGTGTAGAGCGGCATCGTGCTCTTCAGGCCCGCCTGCGCGTATTGATTGAGGAACTGCACGCCGGCAGCCCCCGGATAGAACACGAAGATCGATTCCGCGCCCGAGGCGCGCGCCTTGGAGAGCTCGGCGGAGAAATCGAGCTGGCTCGGCCAGACCGTGTATTCCTCGCCCTTGACCTCGCCCTTGAAGGTGCTCTTCACGCCCGCCAGCATATCCTTGCCGGCCGCGTAGTTCGGCCCGATCAGGAACACGCTCTTGACGCCCTTCTGGTTCATGTAGAGGCCCATGGCGGCGGGCGTCTGGTCGTTCTGCCAGGAAGTCGAGAACACGTAGGGTGAGCACAGCTCACCGGCGAGCTGCGAGGGGCCGGCATTGGCCGAGATCAGGAAGGTCTGCGAATCCACCGCGGTCTTCAGCGAAGCCAGCAGCACGTTCGACCAGATGTAGCCGACGATGAAATCGACCTTGTCGGACTGCACCAGCTTCTCGGTCTTCTGCTTGCCGACGTCGGGCTTCTGGCCGTCGTCCTCGTAGATGACCTCGACCGGCTTACCGTCCATCTTGCGGCCCATGTGGTCCAGCGCCAGCTCGAAGGAGTTGCGCATGTCGTTGCCGATCACGGCGGTCGGGCCGCTGAAGGTCGAGACGAAGCCGATCTTGATGGTGTCGCCGGCGAAAGCCGGGCTCGCCAGCACCAGCGCCGCTGCGCCCGCCAGCCAGAATGCCGTTTTCATAATCACTCCCCTCCTTATGATTGAGCCCGCAAGCGGGGTGATCGCCGCCTTGGGCCTTCTCTATTGAACGCAAAATCTGTCGAGCCGCCAATGGCTCAGCGCCTGCCCCTGCACCATATTTCGCCCCGATCGGAGATGGCAAGAAATATAATGCTACTTACTTCGGCCAAGGCCTGACCAGGCCTGCGGCGCTTTTTCGCGCCGGATCGATACACCCCGCCTATGCCGCGATTGACAACCTCTATTGGACCGCGACGGCCGATCCGCACTTAAATGAGGACAAAGCAGCAGCGAGATTCGAGGGCGTATCATGGCCGCACATCCCCATCGCGTCGTTATCGTCGGCGCCGGCTTCGGCGGGCTGGAGGCGACCTACCGGCTGGCAGGCGCTCCGGTCGAAATCACGCTGATCGACCGCCGCAACCATCATCTGTTCCAGCCGCTGCTCTATCAGGTCGCGACCGCCTCGCTTGCGACCAGCGAGATCGCCTGGCCGATCCGCCATCTCATGCGCGACAGGCGTGAGGTGACGACGCTGTTTGCGACCGTGAGCGGCGTGGATTCCGCACGACGCTGCGTACTGATCGACGACGGCAGCGAGGTGCCCTACGACACGCTGGTGCTCGCGACCGGCGCACGCCACGCCTATTTCGGCCATGACGAATGGGAGGCATGGGCGCCCGGCCTGAAGACGCTGGAGGATGCGACCACCCTGCGCCGGCACATCCTGGTGGCGTTCGAGCGCGCCGAGCGCGAGACCGATCCGGCAAAGCGCGCGGCGCGGCTGACCTTCGTCATCGTCGGCGCCGGCCCGACCGGCGTCGAGCTCGCCGGCACCATCGCCGAGATGGCGCATCACACCTTGCCCGCCGACTTCCGCAACATCGACACCCACAAGGCGCGCGTCGTGTTGATCGAGGCGGGACCTCGCGTACTCGCGGGCTTCCCCGACGACCTCTCGGCCTACGCGCAGGCCTCGCTGGAGAAGATCGGCGTCGAAGTCGTGCTCGGGCAGGCGGTCACCGAGATCAATCGCGAGGGCGTGGTGTTCGGCGGCAAGCTGCTCGAGGCCAAGACACGGATCTGGGCCGCCGGCGTGCGCGCCTCGCCCGCGGCCGAATGGCTGGGTGCACCCGCCGATCGCGCCGGGCGCGTGCAGGTGGAAGCCGACCTCACCATTCCAGGCCATCCCGAGATCTTCGCGATCGGCGACACCACCAGCATCAACGCCTGGAACGGCAAGCCGGTGCCCGGCATCGCGCCGGCGGCGAAGCAACAGGGTCGTCATGTCGCGGAGACGATCAGGGCGCGGCTGCGCGGCGAGAACAAGGGTGCGTTCCGCTACAAGCACTCCGGCAGCCTCGCCCAGATCGGCAAGCGGCTGGCTGTGATCGACTTCGGCAGGGTGAAGCTGCGCGGCGCCATCGCCTGGTGGATCTGGGGCATCGCCCACATCTACTTCCTGATCGGCCTGCGCCACCGGCTCAGCGTCGCGCTGAGCTGGCTCTGGATCTACGCGCGCGACCAGCGCGCGGCGCGGCTGATCACGCAAGGGAGCAGCAAGGTGGTGTAGGGACGTTTCTCTTACCCTCCCCTGGAGGGGGAGGGTCGGCTCACATGGAGCGCAGCGAAATATGAGACGGGGTGGGGTGACAGTCTCTCCACCGAAGCGGTGCCCGTGCTGAGAGAT
>ERZ1034411.50-NODE-50-length-52690-cov-11.215978_pt1 | contig 52690 bp, 54 predicted proteins | sample MGYA00520583_ERZ1034411 | MGnify/ENA primary metagenome ERZ1034411 (study PRJEB33736, sample SAMEA104288481) | Azolla microphylla | place: Ecuador | collected 1982 | study: EMG produced TPA metagenomics assembly of the PRJEB19522 data set (Is there foul play in the...
CAGCCTTGAGCCCGTCTGATCGCAGGTCTACTTCCCTCCCAGTTGCTCTTGGATGAGAGGGCGATGAGATCAAGCAAAGCTCGGGCGAATTGCGCCGCGAGGCTGCGAAGCCATGTCTGCAACTACGCATTCGGTGTCATCGCCCGCCCCAGTGCGCAATTGCGCACAAGGCAGGGAATGACAGCGTCGCTTGGAGCAGTGAGCTTCCGCATCATACTCCCTCGCAATGACGTGGAGAGAGCGTACACACCCACTGCTTTCGTGCCCCGGACGCAGCGCAGCTTTCTTGCGATGCGATGCAGAGCGGGGGCCCATCCATCCGCATGGGGCCGTGTCGCGCTGGGTCCCGGCTCTGCGCCGCAACGCCCGAAGGCGTTGCAGCTTGTCCGGGACACGAGGCTCCTAATTCAACACCCGCTTGTTATCAGGGCTATCCAGCGAGAACGCCGGCACGTCGATCTCGAAGCGCTCGCCGCTTTCGGTGACCATCTGGTAGCGGCCGGTCATGAAGCCGGAGGCGGTGGAGAGCGGCACACCCGAGGTGTATTCGAAGCGTTCGCCGGGGGCCAGAATTGGCTGCTCGCCGACCACGCCCTCGCCCTTCACCTCCTGCTGGCGACCGGAGGCGTCGGTGATGATCCAGTGCCGCGTCTTGAGCTGCACGGTCTCCTCGCCCGAGTTGGTGATGACGATGGTGTAGGACCAGAAATAGCGGGAACGGTCGGCCGACGACTGCTCCGGAACAAAGTTCGGCTCGACGGTCACTTCGATGTGGCGGGTCACGGCGCGGTACATGGTTGCTACCATACCGAAATCCGGCGCCGGAACCAAACGCCGCGGCCGGCCTTGGCGACATCGTCCCGCCAGAATTCGAAGGGAAGGACACCGGCGAGGGAAACACCCGCAAAGGGATACCCCACATGGTCCGGCCGCTTTGCGAGTTCGGTAGCGGACCGGTACACTCCTCGAGACGTCGCGATTTGCGGAAGGGTTTTTGGCCCCCGATGACCATTGCCGACCAAGTGACGGGAACGACGATCGCGGGAACCGCCAATCCCGTCGACGGCGCGTCCGTCGACAGCAAGCCCGCAGGAGCGAAGCCGCGCGCGCGGGCGCCGGCCATCACGCTGCCTGCGATCGGCGAGCGCGAGCTCCGGCTCGACCTGTTTCGCGGGCTGGCGCTGTGGCTGATCTTCATCGACCACCTGCCGCCGAGCCTGCTCACCTGGTTCACGATCCGCAATTACGGCTTCAGCGACGCCACCGAGATCTTCATCTTCATCTCCGGCTATACCGCCGCCTTCGTCTACGGCAGGGCGATGCTGGAGAGCGGCGTCGTCATCGCCACCGCGCGCATCCTGCGCCGGGTCTGGCAGATCTACGTCGCCCACGTCTTCCTGTTCACGATCTTCCTCGCCGAGATCTCCTACGTCGCGACCAGCTTCGAGAACCCACTCTACACCGAAGAGATGGGCATCATGGATTTCCTCAAGCAGCCGGACGTCACCATCGTGCAGGCGCTGCTGCTGCGTTTCCGCCCCGTCAACATGGACGTGCTGCCGCTCTACATCGTGCTGATGCTGGCGCTGCCCTTGATCCTGTGGTCGATGAAGTGGCGCCCCGACGTCACGCTCGGCCTCTCGGTCGTGCTCTACGCGGTCACCTGGGAGTACGACCTTTACCTGTCGGCCTATCCGAACGGATTCTGGGCCTTCAATCCCTTCGCCTGGCAATTGCTGTTCGTGTTCGGTGCATGGTGCGCGCTTGGAGGTGCGCGACGCATGTCGCGCATCCTGGCTTCGCCCGTGACGATGTGGATCTCGATCGCCTATCTGGTCGCCGCGTTCTACGTGACGCTGACCTGGTATGTGCCGCAGCTCTCCCAGTTCATGCCGAAGCGGATCGAGCAGTGGATGTATCCGATCGACAAGACCGATCTGGACGTGCTGCGCTTCACGCATTTCCTGGCGCTGGCTGCGCTCACCGTGCGCTTCCTGCCCCGGGATTGGCCGGGCTTGAAATCGCGCTGGCTGCGCCCATTGATTCTATGCGGCCAGCATTCCCTCGAGATCTTCTGTCTCGGCGTCTTCCTGGCCTTCGCCGGGCACTTCATTCTCGCCGAAGTCTCCGGCGGCGCGGCCATGCATGCGCTGATTAGTCTCTCCGGGGTCCTGATCATGTGGGGCGTGGCCTGGGTGATTTCGTGGTACAAGCGCGTGGCTGACAAGAGCGGTGCGAAAACCAAAAACGCCGTCGGCAACGCCGATCTGGCGGGAGGGGGCTGATGAAGGCGAAGGTTCTCCTGAGCCTGATCCTGCTATGCGATAGCCTCGCCGCGCCTGTGGCGCGCGCGGGCGATGCTGCGCCCGCGGCGCCTTCCGTGCCCGCGGCGTGCGAATTGCCGTCCTATCTGCTCGCCAGCGAAAGCCAGCTTCCCAAGGTCGCCGACGCCATCAAGGCCGGCAAGCCGCTCGAAATCCTGGTCATCGGCAGCCGCTCGACCACGATTCCGTCCGCCGAGGACGCCTCCTATCCCGCGCGCATGCAGGTCATGCTGAAAGACAAGCTGCCGCCGCAGGAGGCCGTGCACGTCTCCGTAGAAATACAGAGCAAGAAGACCGCCGAAGAGGCGGCCGGCAGCTTCGTTAAGCTGATGGAAGCAAAAAAGCCTACTTTGGTGATCTGGCAGACCGGGACCGTGGACGCCATCCGAGCCATCGATCCCGACGAGTTTCGCGGCGCGGTGACTGAAGGGGTTGCCGCGCTGCAAAATGCGGGGGCTGACGTCGTCTTGATGAACTTGCAATACAGCCCGCGTACGGAGACCATGATCTCGGCGCCGCCCTATCTCGATAATATGAAGGTGGTGGCGCAGGAGCACGATATTCCGCTGTTCGACCGTTTCGCGATCATGCGGCAGTGGAATGATCAGGGTCAGTTCGACCTGTTCAGCCCGTCCCGCGGGCCTGAACTGGCGAAGCAGGTTCATGATTGCCTTGGCCGGGCGTTGGCACAGTTCGTGATCGACGCAGCTCATCTGGAGCCGGCCCAGCAGCAAAATTGAGGTCTAGCGTTAATGAGTTCTCTCCGCCCTTTTCGCCTGACGGCATGGCTGGCCGCGCCTGCAGCCGCAGCGCTTCTGTTGCTGGCGCTGGCCGTGCGGTCGCACGCGCAGACGCAAGCCGCACAGGCAACGCCCGCGCAGTCGGCTGATCCGGCTCCCGCGTCGCCGTCCCAGACCACCGTGGCCGCGACCACGCCCGAGCAGCGCGGCGTCGCGACGCGCGCCATCGACAAGGTGAAGCAGGTCGCCAAATCCGCCGCCGATATTTTCAGTCGCGTGCCCTGCCTGCCGCCGAAGGGCGGCTCGAAGACGATGGGTTCGCTGCCGCATGTCGCGGGCAAGCTGGTCGCCGGCAAGCCCGTCGTCATCGTCGCGTTCGGCTCGTCGTCGACGGCCGGCTTCGGCGCGAGCTCGCCGGAGTTCAATTATCCGAACCGTCTCGCCGCGCAGCTGCGCCGGCACTATCCGACCGCCGACATCACCGTCGTCAATGCCGGCGTCGGCGGCGAGGACGCGCCCGAGATGATGAAGCGTCTGCAGACCGAGGTGATCGACGTGCATCCGGATCTCGTGATCTGGCAGGTCGGCACCAACGCCGTGCTGCGCAACCTCGATCCCGGCGACACCGCAAAGCTGGTCGAGGACGGCATCGGCCGCATCCAGGCCGCCGGCGATGCCGACATCGTGCTGGTCGATCCGCAATATTCGCCGGCGGTCAACCAGCGCAAGGAGAGCGCCGGCAAGATGGTGAATCTGCTCGGCAAGGTCGCCGAGCTGCGTCACGTCGGCATCTTCCCGCGCTTCGAGGTGATGCGCGACTGGCACGAGAACCAGTCGATCCCGGTCGAGAGCTTCGTCATCGCCGACGGCCTGCACATGAACGATTGGGGCTATGCCTGCTTCGCCCAGCTGCTCGGCGACGACATCATCCGCTCGGTCGGCCAGATCAAGCTGGGCGTGAACGTGCCGGCGGACGTGCGGACGTATCGGCCGATGTAGTTCGCTTTACCCTCCAGGGGAGGGTAAGAAAGATCACGCCTTCTCCAGCGCCGCCGTGAGATCCTCGATCAGATCGTCGGCATGCTCCAGCCCCGCCGAGAAGCGGATGAACCCTTCGCTGATGCCGAGCGCGGCACGGTCCTCCGGCTTCAGGCGCTGATGCGTCGTGGTCGCTGGATGCGTGACGAGGCTCTTGGCATCGCCGAGATTGTTCGAGATCTTGGCGAGCTTCAATTCATTGAGCGCGCGGAACGCGCCCTGCTTGCCGCCCTTGACCTCGAAGCCGACCAGCGTCGAGCCGCCGCGCATCTGCTTTTTCACCAAGGCGGCCTGCGGATGATCGGCGCGGCCGGGATAGACCAGCCGCGAAATCTTCGGATGGCTGGCCAGCACGTCGGCGATGCGCGCTGCGGTATCGGTCTGCGCGCGCACGCGCACGCCCAGGGTCTCCAGGCCCTTGAGCAGGACCCAGGCGTTGAACGGCGAGATCGACGGGCCGGTCTGGCGCATGAAATTGTGAATGTGCTCGGCGATGAAGGCTTCCGACGACAGGATGATGCCGCCGAGACAGCGGCCCTGGCCGTCGATGTGCTTGGTCGCGGAGTAGACGACGACGTCGGCGCCGAGCGCCAGCGGGCTCTGCCAGATCGGGGTCGCGAACACGTTGTCGACGACGAGCCGCGCGCCGCCCTTGTGCGCGATCTCGGCGATGGCGGGAATGTCGAGCACGTCCAGCGTCGGGTTGGTCGGGCTCTCCAGAAAGAACGTCTTGGTGTTGGGCTTCACCGCGCGTTGCCATTCATCCAGATTGGCCCCGTCGACCAGCGTGGTCTCGATGCCATAGCGCGGCAAGAGGTCCTGGATGACGTAGAGGCACGAGCCGAACAGCGCGCGGGAGGCGACGACGTGGTCGCCGGACTTGAGCGGCGCCAGGATCGCGGTCGTCACCGCGGCCATGCCGGTTGCCGCCGAGCGGGCGGCCTCGGCGCCCTCGAGCTCGATCATGCGGCGCTCGAACATCGCAATGGTCGGGTTGGAGTAGCGCGAATAGATGAAGCCGGGGTCCTCGCCCTTGAACCGCGCCTCGCACTCCTCGGCGCTGTTGTAGACGTAGCCTTGCGTCAAGAACAGCGCCTCCGACGTCTCGCCATATTGCGAGCGCAGGGTGCCGGAATGGACCAGGCGGGTTTCGGGACGGTAGTTGGCAGGCGACTTCGACATAGGTACCTCCGACATGACCGCTTCGTCGAAAGCGGGCACAAAAAAACCGGCCTGGACATGTCCACGGGCCGGGATCTCAGAGGTCCCCGGCCTGTTTAGCGACTTATTTAACGTGGCTGCAAGCCGGCCGGCTCAAATCACCACGGGATAAGTGATGCTCATATTCCGCAATGCCCTTTCCGTCAAGGCGTCCATCGGATAGCCGTAAAAGACCTGTATTTCCGGCCTGCCCGGATGCATTTGAGCCCTGATGAGGACCCCCGGTTGACGTTCACGGTCGCGCCCGACGCCAATGGTATCCTGCCCGACCGCATGATCGCGGCGATGGCGGAGGCAGGCCTCATCCTGCCCGCCTATGACTTCGTGGAAAGCCAGATCCAGCCGGCCAGTCTCGATCTGCGCCTCGGCGACATCGCCTACCGCGTCCGCGCCAGCTTCCTGCCCGGTCCCGGCGCCACCGTCGCCGAGCGCATCGACGAATTGAAGCTGCACGAGTTCAGCCTCGCCGACGGCGCGGTGCTGGAGACCAACTGCGTCTACATCGTGCCGCTGCTGGAGAGCCTCGCGCTGCCGCCGGAGATCGTCGCGGCCGCCAACCCGAAGAGCTCGACCGGACGGCTCGACGTTTTCACCCGCGTGATCGCCGACGGCACCCGCCGCTTCGACATGATCGGCGCCGGCTATCACGGCCCGCTCTATGCCGAGATCAGCCCGAAGACGTTTCCGGTGCTGGTGCGCGAGGGCTCGCGCCTCAGCCAGGTGCGTTTCCGCACCGGCGACGCCATCCTCAACGCCGACGAGCTCGAAACACTCCATGCTACGGAACGCCTCGTCGATATCGACGATGCCGATCTGTCCGGCGGCGTCGCGGTTTCCGTCGACCTCTCGGGCGAGAAGGCCAACGGCTTCGTGGGTTACCGCGCCAAGCGCCACACCGGCGTCGTCGATGTCGATCGTCGCTCCGGTTATGCGGTGGAAGATTTCTGGGAGCCGATCTCGGCCCGTCCCGACGGCAGCCTGATCCTCGATCCCGGCGAGTTCTACATCCTCGCCTCCAAGGAAGCCGTGCAGGTGCCGCCCGACTACGCCGCGGAGATGGTGCCGTTCGATCCCTTGGTCGGCGAATTCCGCGTGCATTATGCCGGATTCTTCGATCCCGGCTTCGGCTATGCCGGCGCCGGCGGGCTGGGATCGCGCGCCGTGCTGGAAGTGCGCTCGCGCGAGGTGCCGTTCATCCTCGAGCACGGCCAGATCGTCGGCCGTCTCGTCTACGAGAAGATGCTGGCGCGCCCCGACGCGATGTACGGCCAGCGCATCGGCTCGAACTACCAGGCGCAAGGCCTCAAACTATCGAAGCATTTCCGGGTGTAGCGCGATCCTGTAGCCCGGATGGAGCGCAAGCGTAATCCGGGGCAGTCTCACTTGCGGCACGGTCCCGGATTGCGCTCCGCTCCATCCGGGCTACGAGGTGCTGACATGAGCAATCCATCCGAACTCGACGCAAAGATCGCCGAAAACGTCGCGGATGCGCTGATCTATTCGGATCGCTCCGGCACGATCATGCGGTGGAATGGCGCCGCGACGACGCTGTTCGGCTTCTCCGCGGCGGAAGCGCTCGGCCAGAATCTCGATCTGATCATTCCCGAGCATCTGCGCGCAGCGCACTGGAAGGGTTTTGAGGCCGCACTCGCCAGCGGCGCGATGAAGCTTGCGGGCAAGCCGACGCTGACCCGCGCGGTGCACAAGAGCGGACGCAAGCTCTACATCGAGATGACCTTCGCGCTGGTGCGGGATTCCGGCGGCAACGTGCTCGGATCCGTGGCGATGGCGCGCGATGTCACCGAACGGGTCGAGCGTGAGCGCGCAGCCAAAACGCCGCCGCAAACTTCGTGATGCGGAATTGGCAGGCGATCGCGCAGGGCGCCCTGCACGGGCGTCATGTTGCTTGCCGGAAGGTGCGGTGACACACTCGATCAAAATCAACGATCGGGAGCGAACATGGCCGCCGCCTCAGACGCCGCGCAGGAAGCCCAATGGAAGCGCTGGCGCGCGGTCGCCGAGCTCTATCACGCCTACTTCACCGGACTCATCCTCGCCGTCGTCACGCGGCGCGGCACCGCCGATGCGGCGGAATTCGTCTTCCGCGTGTTTCGCCGCCAGCAGCAGGAGCGCTTCCTGCCCGGCCTCAAGAAGCTCGGGATCGATCATCTGCCGCCGGCGGTGGCGGCTGCGCAATATCACTACCTCTCCAACTGGATCGGCGGCGTGCATGTCGAATACATGTACGAGAGCGACACCAAGGCCTGGATCCGTTATCCGCCGCCGCGCTGGATCTGGAAGGGCACCGCGATCTGCGGCGTACCGGGCGAGGTGAGCCGCGCGATGCTGCGCGGCTGGCACGCCAACAACGGCGTTGCGCTCGGCGATCTCAGGCTCGGCTTCGTCTGCACCAAGCAGAGCGTCGACGGCCAGGACGGGCTGGAAGGTTACTACCATCAATACGATCATCCGCTTGAGCTCGACCAGCGCCTCGTGTTCGCACGCCACCTCGAAGCACCGCTGTTCGATGCGAAGACCGCGCCGGCACTTCCCGTTGCGAGCTGGCCGAAGCCGCGCCTGGAGAAAGCCTATCGCAATTACGCGATGGAATATGTCCGCACCGCCGCGCCCGTGATGGTGCAGCTGTTCGGCCCGGAAGACGCCGGCTATCTGCTGCGCCTCACCGGCAAGCTGATCGGCATGCAGTATTTCGACGAGGTCGCAGCGGCGCTGGCGATGGGGCGCGGCGGAGTAAGTGAATTCGCATCGTTCCTGAGCGCGTTGTTTGCCGCGCAGGACGATGCCGCGGAGATGACGCAGTCCGAAGGCGCATTCGAGCTCCGCCAGCAGAGCTGGAAGCTGATGGACGACGTCGCCGACTATCATTTTGCCTGCACCAAGGTGCTGGAGGGACTGTTCGAAGGCCTCGCTGCCGGATGCGGACGGCATATTGCCGTGCACGTCCGCCCCGCCGCCGGCGGCCGCCCGCCGTTGGTCTGGACGATCGAATAGCTCTCACTTGCTGAAATGCGCTGCCGCAGGGCACGCCTGCATCTGGCGCAGGAGGAATCGCTCCGCAGCGTGCTAACAAGCCCTCGCTGCGCCCTGCGCGCGAACAAAGTTATTGGCACACCTACGCATTGCCGCGCCGCCAATGGCGCCCGGAGAAGACATGTCCGACATCGCCGAAATCCCGGTCGATGAACAAGAGCGTCCGCTGCCGCCGCCCCCGCGGCCGGTGCGAAGCGCGCTCGTGGACGGACCGATCCTGCGCACGCTGCTGTCGCTCGCCTGGCCCAACGTGATCGCGCTCTCGGCCGGCACCTGCACGGTGATCGCCGAGACTTCCTATATCGGCCGGCTCGGCGTCGAGGCGCTGGCGGCGATGGCGCTGGTGTTTCCGACCATCATCCTGACCATGACGATGTCGGGCGGCGCCATGGGCGGAGCGGTAGCATCCGCCATTGCACGTGCGCTCGGCGCCGGTGATCGCGAGCGCGCGGCCACGCTCGCCATGCATGCGATGCTGATCGGAATCACCTTCGGCCTCGTCTTCATGCTGGGCATGCTGATCTTCGGGCCGAAAGTGCTGGAGATGCTCGGCGGCCGCGGCGCCGTGCTGAGCCATGCGATCGCCTACACCCAGGTGTTTTTCGGCGGCGCCGTGCTGCCCTGGCTGCTCAACACCATGGCCGGCGTGCTGCGCGGCACCGGCAACATGAAGCTGCCGTCGTTCCTGATCCTCAACTCCGCGGCCTGGCAGATCGTGCTCGGCGGCACGCTCGGCCTCGGGCTCGGCCCGGTGCCGCAGTTCGGCATGCGCGGCGTCGCGGCCGGCGCGCTGATCGCCTACACCATGAACATCTGCATCATGGGCTGGTACCTGTTCTCCGGGCGCGCACGCATCACGCCGAAGCTGCGCGGCCTGCGCATCCAGTGGGCGATGTTTTTCGACATCCTGAAGGTCGGTGCCATCGCCTGCTTCTCGCCGCTGCAATCGGTGCTGACGATCTCGATCTTCACCCACATGCTGGCGCAGTTCGGCACCGCGATCCTCGCCGGTTACGGCATCGGCGCGCGGCTCGAATTCCTGCTGACCTCGATCGCGTTCTCGTTCGGCATCGCCTGCGTGCCGATGGTCGGGATGGCGATCGGCGCCGGCAATATCGCGCGCGCCCGGCGCGTCGCCTGGATCGCCGCCGCTGCTGCCTTCGCCGCCGTCGGCGCACCGGCCTGCATCGTCGCGATGTTCCCCGACCTCTGGATCAACATTTTCACCGACAGCGCGGCCGTGCGCGCGGCGAGCCATCAATATCTCTCGACGGTCGGACCGTTCTACGCCTTTTTCGGCATCGCCACGGTGATGTATTTCTCCTCGCAAGGCGCCGCCAAGGTGATCGGGCCGGTGCTGGCGCAGACGGCGCGGCTGATCTACATCTCCGTCGCAGGCTTCTGGCTGTCGACCGATGAGGCCGACGCGCAGAGCTTTTTCTGGCTGGCCGCAAGCTCGATGGTCCTGCTCGGCCTGCTCTCGTCCTCCAGCGTCCTGCTCACGCGCTGGGGACCGCGCGCGAGTTCGCCCGCGATCAGGCCGGCATTATCAGGTGCCGACTAAAGCGCGATGATCGCGCTTTAGGTTGTCGTTCGAGCATGATCCCTTCGGAAAACCGCTGCACATCTTTCCGGATCATGCTCTAGCGATGCCGGTGGCGGCGATGGCCGCTGCCGCCGCCGACATTGGCGAGACGCATCAGTTGCGGGATCATCGCCATCATGTCACCGCCACCGGCACCGCCGAGCATGCCCATGATGTCGCCACCACCGAAGCCGTCCGGGATGGTGCCGCCGCTCATCGGCGCGTAGCCGCCGTAATTGGGCGCGCCGAAGCCGCCGCCGAGATTGCCGGCGGAGAGGCCATTCAGGCCGCCGCCCATCATTCCGCCAAGACCGCCACCAAGTCCGCCGCCGCCATTCTCCATCATGCGGCTCATCATCGGGCCCATGGTCTGCATCATCATGGCAAAACGGCGCTTGCCCATCTTCGCCTTCATCATCTCCAGCATCGGGGCCATCTGGGTCATCATGTCCTCGCTGCCGGCGCCGCCTCCGCCGCCGAATCCGGCGAACTGCGCCTTCGCGGGCGTGCTCGCGACGGAAAACAGCAGCAGCACGGCGGCCGCCTGGCAGATCACCTTGTCCGCACCTTTCATGGCATGCTCCTCGCGTGCGCAGGCCCGCCGGGAGAGCGGAGCCAACCGGACGCACGCCGCCATGGTTAGGGCTGGCGAGGGCGCCGCTCTGTGAGAAAACTCACGGAGCAGCAAAGCTTGGATCGCGGCTCATGCCGCAACGGGCGGGAATGCCCTGTGCAGGGCGGGCTCGGCCTGGCGGGTCTGCTCCTCGACATAGGCCGCAAGCTCGTTCGGCAGCATGTCGATGATCCATACCAGGCGGCTTTTCCGCTCGCCGTCGGCGATCACCTGCACCGAGGCGCTGTAATGCTTCAGCCGCTCGTTGCTGATGGCATAGACGAGACGCCGCCGCGCCTCGTCGCAGGCGACCAGCACCTCGCGCGCCACCGAACCGTTGGCGAAGGTGACGATTCGCGCATCGCCCTCGAGCGTGCAGGCGGTGACGAAGCCCGGCACCAGCCGCTCATGCAGCGCGCCGAAGTCGCGCACGGCGTCCCAGACGTCGCGCGCGGGGGCGTTGAGGGAGATGTCGTTGTAGATGGTGGCCATGGGGATTTCCTCGAAATCGGTCTTGTCGGGTGGGCAAAGGCGCGTAGCGCCGTGCCCACCATTTGAATTGGCGCAGGCAGTCGGTGAGCACGCTTCGCTTTGCCCACCCTACGAGATCTCGCCTGCGGCTAAAGCTCACACACAAACCGCCTCGACATTGTTGCCGTCGGGGTCGATCAGGAACGCTGCGTAATAGGTCGGGCTGTAATCCTTGCGCGGCCCGGCGCCGCCATTGTCGCGGCCGCCGCTCTTCAAGCCTTCGCTGTGGAACGCCTTGACCGCGTCATGGCTTCCGGCGCGGAACGCAATGTGCGCGCCGTCCGCCTTGCGGCCCTTGTTCAGGTGCAGCCACAGCGCCGGCTCGCCCTTCGGGCCGAAGCCGGCATAACCATCGCCGCTGGAGCACAGCACGTAGCCGAGCGGCGCCAGCGCCGCGGTGTAGAAGCGCGTCGCGGCGTCGAGATCGGCGACGCGAAGTCCGATGTGGTCGTACATGTCAGTCTCCATGTGCAAAGCGCGCCGAAAATGGCGCGCGCCGGAGACCAAGCTAGTCGGGGCGAGGCGGGCGGCTCTTGGAGAATCTTGCGCTTGGCACCCGGCTAGCTCGCCGGCGCCTCGGATTGCCAGCGGATCACCCGCCTGAGGTGATAGACCTGAACCCACATGTTCGTTCCGATCAGGCTGACCGTTGCCACGATCAGCGCCGTGAGCTTTTGCGGATCGTGAAGGGCGAGCGCGAGCAGGAACGCGGAAAGCGCTGCCGTGACACCGAAGCTGAACCAGAGCCCGATGAGGCGCGGGGCAAACCAGGCCGGCTGACCGTCGACGCCCCATTGCATCGGAATCCGGCGCGAGGTGATCCGGCGGCCATAATAGATGGCGCAGCCGGCGATGAACGCGAGGCCGACGGCAAGCGCGACCAATGTGGCCGCAATCACATCATTCGGGGCACTGTTCATCTGCCGGGTCAGCCGCGCTGAAAGAGGGTTTATTCGCTCTTTGGTTGTAATATCGCGCGGCGTGCCGTAAGCCCAGTGCGACGCGCCCGTCTGGTCAACAGACTATTACCCGCCCTGCGGCCGACCTGTCTCAGTTGAGGACGAGGCGTTCGGCGAAGATGCTGCGCTCTCCGCGCGAGGCCTGGCGGAATTTGCTCGGCGATACGCCGGCGGCGCGGTGGAACGTGCGGACGAAATTGGAGAGATCGCCGAAGCCGACGTCATAGGCGACATCGGTAACTGCGATGTCGTCGTCGGCGAGCAGCCGCGCGGCGTGGCGCAGCCGCGAGCGCACGAGATATTGATGCGGGGTGACGCCGAGCACGCTGGAGAACAACCGGAGGAAATGGAACGGGCTGAGGCCGGCCTGCATGGCGGCCTGCTCGAGATCGACCTCGGCATGCGAATTGTCGTCGATCCATAGCGCGGCTTCCACCGCGCGGCGGCGGTCGCGCGCATTGGGGGTGGCCGGCTTGCGCGCTTGGCCGGAAACGACGTCGATGAAACGGCCGGCCAGGATCTGGCCGACTTCGTCGAGGCCGATGTCGCTGTTGCCATCTGCCGCCGTCTGGGCGAGCTCGCCCAGAACCATCAATTCCGGCAACGGGGGCGTGGCGCCGACCCGCCAGATCTCGCGCCGTCCACTGAGGGCATCGACCATGTCCTCGCTGAAGAAAAATCCCAGGCAGACATCGCCGCTGACATGCTCATGCGTGCAGGTGTATTCCTCGCCGGGCGCGCCGACCAGCATCGAGCCCGCCACCAGCTCGAAGAACCCGGCGCGGCACTGGCAGCCGAAGCTGCCCGAGCGGACATAGGCGATGGAATGCCCGGTGCGGCATTCGGCAAATGGCGTATCGTCCGGTCCCGCGTCGCAGCGGAACTCGCAGACCGTGAGCGATTGTGACGTCAGCAGCGTGGTCGCGTCCATGCCGCCTTATCTAGGCATGATCCGGACAAGTGTGTAGCGGTTGTCCGACAAGATCATGCCCAAAATATCAAAGCTAAGGTGCGATCGAGATCGCGCCTTAGGTGGACGGCCTCGGCGGGGCAACGGGCAGCAGCACCTCGAACAGCGTCTTGCTGGCGACGGGGTGGGCGCCCTCCAGCGCCAGCAGCCGCCGCTTGGAGATCACCCCGCCATAGGGCGACAGCCGGTCGGCGTAATTGCCGGCCTCGAGCACCCGGTGGCAGGGCACGATCAGCATGTAGGGATTCCTGGCGATCGCCTGTGCCACCGAATGCGCGGCGCCTGAGGCGCCCAGCGCCTTGGCGATCTCGTGATAGGTTCGCGTCTCCCCGCGCGGAATCGAGCAGGCGAACTCATAGACGCGCCGGTTGAAGCCGGGCACGGCGCCGGCATCCAGCCGGACCTCGGAAAAGTCGGGATCGCCGCCCTGCAGCAGGCCTGTGATGCCCTCAATCGCCAGCTCGGCGTTCTCGGACGGCCGTTGCTCGCGCGCTTCGGGATGGGCCTGGAAAATCCGGCGGCGGGTGTCGATCTCCCGCGCCTCCGGCAATTGCACGGCAACGACGCCGGTGCTGCTCCAGATGATGCCGCAACGGCCTATGGCCGTGTCGAATATCGAGTAGCCACACCCCACCATGCACACGCCCCACTCAGTGCACGTCTCTCCCCAGACATCCGATCATAACACCGCCACAATCCGGCGCACCCAAAATCTTATCAGGACGTTAACAAGTGTCGGGCCGGGCGCGCCAAACCGCTTGGCGGCAGGCGCCGTCTCGGCTAATCAGGTTGGGCGTGAGCAGCGCTTCCGCGGGCGTAGTTCAATGGTAGAACGGCAGCTTCCCAAGCTGCATACGAGGGTTCGATTCCCTTCGCCCGCTCCAAGGCCGCTTTCTTGCATTGTGGGCAGCTGCAAGCGCCATCTCGACGCCACCAAGCGCCATCTCGACGCCACGGCGCCATCACGCATCTCGGAAGGCCTTCGGGAAGGTCACGTCTGCCGAGAGGTCGAGCTCGAGCAATGTGTTGCCGTGGTTGGCAACAGCTCCGACCGTGAATGCGCCCCACGCGAGCACGGTAAGCCGGGCTTGATTATTGACTGGACTGATCGGCTGCACCGATGGGGCAAATGTTTCGTGGAGATGAAACTCGACGGGCTCCACGAGTTTGCGCGCAACGCCCGTCACGGCGAGATCAATCCTGAACCATCCCGGCCTGACATCCGAAGGCTGCACTGTGGCCGATAGGCGCAATCCATCCTTCTCGGCTTCCCCTCCGAACTGGCCCTTGTTCCTGTCCTCCGGATCCACAATCGAAGCTTCCGGGAATGCCGTTCTCGTTGTCGCGATTGGAGCCGGCACGGCCATCTGCGGCGCAGCAATTTCGGTCTGTCTGGATTTCAACTCCTCCGCGGCGGCGGCAACGTCCTGAACACTCTTCTTGACCGCCGAGAGCTCTGCGGTGATTCCTCCGGGAAGAACGATCTTGGTCAAGCGGTCGCGAAAGATCAGCACGACTCCGATAACGACGGCGAGACCCAGCAGAAACTTAGTGCCGTCGTCGGCGGAGATCTTGATGACGCCGAACATGCTGAGCATTCCAAGCAGGAGGCAGACGGTTGCGATGATCCAAAGCCCTGCGCCGACGACCGCTTCCGAGTTGAAATTGCGCATGGAGACACCCATTGAATAAATGTCGGGCCTGAATCTGGAGGCCCTTAAAACAGCTTGCAATATGGAAACTGTACGCGGTGGCCCGTTAAATGCAACTGGCGCCGGTGCATGCACGCAAGGATTGTTTCGTCCGGCTCGCGATGTCGGTGATCGCCTGCGACCCCAAATTTCTAATATATTGGTCGTGCGCTCCCGGCACACACCGCTCCCCCGGCTTAAGCTTCTCCAAGCTCCCGGAATATGGTCCTCGTTTCGGGCAATGTTCGGATGAAACCCATGGACCAGCCAAAACTCGACCGCGCGATCGGTCGTCGCTTGAAGACGGTGAGGACGCAGGCGGGGATGACGTTGAACGAACTCGCTGCCCGCTCCGGCGTCAGCCGGGCCATGATCGGGCGGGTGGAAAGGGCGCAAAGCAGTGCCACCGCCGCGTTGCTCAACAAGCTCTGCGCGGCGCTCGATGTCACGCTGAGCGACGTGGTCGCGCTTGCGGAAAAGCCGCCGGAGCGGCTGGTGCGGCTCGCCGACCAGCCGCATTGGCGCGATCCCGACAGCGGCTATCGCCGCCGGCACGCCTCGCCGACGGATGCGGCGAGCGGCATCGAGATCATCGTGGTCGATTTGCCGGCCGGCGCGCGGGTGCCCTACAGCCCCTGGGGCCGCAACGCCTTCACCCAGCAGCTTTTGATGCTGGAGGGCGCGATCGCCGTGTATATCGACGCCAAGGCGGTCCGCTTGCGTGAGGGCGACTGTCTGGATTTCGACGTGATGCGCGCCGTGATCTTCGAGAACGAAACCAAGCAGGACGCGCGCTACGTCATCATCACGCGGCGCGGTGCTTCATACGGGAAAATGTGATGTCGCTGATCGTGCGGGATGCCACGCTGGAGGATGCGGCCGATATCCTCACCATCTACAACTACGCCGCGCTCAACACCACGGCGGTCTGGACCGACGGTCCGGCCGATCTTGATTCGCGGCGTCAATGGATTCTCGCGCGGCAGCAGGCCGGCTATCCCGTGCTGGTTGCGATGAAGGGCAGGGACGTCGTCGGCTTTGCCTCGTTCGGCGATTTCCGTCCCTTTCCCGGTTATCGCCACACCGTGGAGAACTCGGTCTATGTCGACGAGCGGAACCACAGGGCCGGCATCGGACGCAGGCTCGTCGCGGCGCTGATCGAGCGTGCCACCACGATGAACAAGCACGCCATGATCGCCGGCATCGACGGCACCAATGCTGCTTCGATCGCACTGCACGCCTCGCTCGGCTTCGTCGAGGTCGCGCGCATGCCGGAGGTCGGCTGCAAGTTCGGCCGCTGGCTCGACCTCGTCTTCATGCAGAAGCAGCTTGCCAGCGACGTGAGGCCTTGACCATGCAAATCCGTATCGGCGATACCTTCGATCCCCGCGTCATCGCGCTGCTCGATCATCACGTCACGGCGGCGCGGGCACAGACCGCGCCGGGCAGCGCGCATGCGCTCGATCTGGCGGGCCTTCGCGCGAGCGACGTCGCGTTCTGGACCGGCTGGGACGGCGAGACACTGGTTGCAACCGGCGCGCTGAAGACACTCTCGGCCATCCATGGCGAGGTGAAGTCGATGCACACGCTGCAGACCACGCGGCGGCGCGGTTTTGGCGGTGAAATGCTGCGTCACATCATCGCCGAAGCCCGCACGCGCAGCCTGAAGCGGCTCAGTCTCGAGACCGGTTCATGGGACTATTTCAAGCCGGCGCATGCGCTCTACCAGGCGCACGGCTTCGTCCTCTGCGGCCCGTTCGAGGGCTATGCCGAGGATCCCAACAGCCTGTTCCTGACCCTCGATCTGAACCGCTGAGCGGCGCCGCCGCCCGGCAGTTCCGATCGGACCGATGCTCAGGCCAATTGCGGCAGCGGCTGAACCTGCTCGCCGACCCAGGAGCTGAGCATCCGGTGATACAGCGTCGCGGACTGCCACAGCACGCGTTGATAGAGCCTGCCCTTGTCCGAGTCCTTCGTGACGTCACCGCAAATATCGAGGCCCATGGTCAGGTGGTGAGCGTCGACGTCGGTGTGGATCTTCCAGTAGCGCCCGCTCAGGATGCTGAGCCGGTCCAGCACGGGGATCACCGTGGAATAGAAGTCGAGTGCGACCCCTTCGCTGAGCAGGTTCAGCGCCACCACCTGCACGTCGTGCGGATCGCGCATCGCGCTGCGCCAGCAATATGAGATCGCGTTCAGCGTTTCCATCGTCGGCGGGACCTCGCCGGGTTCGGCGTTGCGGAGAAATCCGTGCTCGGTCATCCAGGCGATGAGTTGATCGGGATGGTCAGCCTCCTCCATGGCGTGCTCGGCAAAGATGGGCTGATAACGCTTGTCCTGGCACAACGAGGACCGCAGACAAAGTGCCTGTGTGAATTCGCGCGACTGGTGGATGAGCTGGTGAACCCATTCCAGATCCCCAGGCAGGGACGCGTCGACGACCTGCCTGAAGAACGGGCCCTCGCGCAGCTGCGACCGGTATTGCTCGGAAATGTCAAATAGCCATTGCATCCTATTCGCTTTCGTCTGGCCTGACGCAGAGCTGCGCCGGGCGGTCAATAAACTGGAAGGATACGGAGGAGCGTGACCCCGCGCGTCCTGCGTTCGACCGAGACCCGCCGCGCGCCGGGCTCGCGCGTGAGACGGCGCACACACTGGCCGGCGGGACTCGAAAACCCCGAGTTCCCCTCAAAATGAGTTGCGCACCTCAAAACACCTCTGCTAGCCTTCAGCCATGGCCGAGACCCTGACCGCGACTGCCCTGACGCTGAAGGACATCGCCCGCGAGGCGGGCGTCAGCCTCGCGACGGTGGACCGCGTCCTGCACAACCGGCCGGGCGTGCGGCCCGAGACGGTGCGGCGCGTCCAGGCGGCGATCGAGCGCAATTCGTTCCAGCCCCATGTCGCCGCCGCCGAACTCGCCCGCGGCCGCGCCCGCCGCTTTGCCTTCGTGATGCCGTCGGGGCCGAACCCGTTCATGCAGCAGATCGAGGCCTATCTCGGCGAGATGGAGGCCTGGCTCGCGGCGCGCCGCCTCAGCGTCGAGACTGTTACAACCGACGTGTTCGATGCGCCCGTGCTTGCGGCCTCGCTCGAGGCGCTGTCGGGCGATTACGACGGCGTCGCCGTGGTGGCGCTGGATCATCCGAGCGTCCGCGCCGCCATCAACGATCTCGTCGATGCCGGCACCAAGGTGGTGACCCTGGTGTCGGACGTGCCCTCGTCGCGCCGCCACCATTATGTCGGCATCGACAACATCGCGGCAGGGCGCACCGCCGGCGCGCTGGTCGGGCGGCTGGTCGGCCAGAAGTCCGGCAAGGTCGCGATCGTCGCGGGCTCGCAGGGCCTGCGCGACCATGCCGAGCGCATCTTCGGCTTCAACCAGGTGATGGCCTCGGAATTCCCTGATCTCGGCGTGCTGCCGGTGCTGGAGGGGCGCGATGAGGACGGCCGTTCGGAACAGGTGCTGGCGCGGCTGCTCGGCAGGCATGCCGACATTGTCGGCCTGTATAACGTCGGCGCCGGCACCCAGGGCGTCGCCAAGGCGTTGAGCGATGCCGGCCGCATTGAGGTGGTGTTCGTCGGTCACGACGTTACCGTGCTGACGCGCCGGCTGCTGTTGCAGGGCGTGATGGATGCCGCGATCTCGCAGAACCCCGGACACGAGGCGCGCGCCGCCGTGCGCGTGCTGCTCGCGCTCGCCCGCGGCGAGCCGATCTTGCGCGAGCAGGAGAAGATCAGGATCGACATCGTGATGCGGGACAATCTGCCCTAGCGGCAGGTGGATATCGAACGGGCCATGGCGGAGAGCGCGACGATCGAGATCACGCATCGCAAAGGGCAAAGAGGAGGACGATTTGTATCTCGGACTGGACATCGGCACGTCCGGCGTCAAGGCGGTGCTCGTGAGCGAAGCCGGCGCGATCCTCGCGACGGCAACGCGCGAGCTCGCCCTGTCGCATCCGGCGCCGTTGTGGTCCGAGCAGGACCCTGAGTCCTGGGTCGATGCGGCGACCAGTGCGGTCGACGATCTCGCACGCCGCCATCCGCGCGAGGTGGCGCAGGTTCGCGGCATCGGCCTCTCAGGCCAGATGCATGGCGCGACCCTGCTGGACGAGGATGGCAAGCCGCTGCGCCCCGCGATCCTGTGGAACGATGGCCGCTCGCAAGCCGAATGCGCCATGCTGGAGCGGCGCTGTCCCTCGCTGCACGCGATCGCCGGCAATCTGGCGATGCCTGGTTTCACCGCGCCGAAGCTGCTCTGGGTGGCGCGGCACGAACACGACGTTTTCGCGCGCGTTGCAAAGGTGCTGCTGCCCAAGGCCTATGTCCGCTATCGCCTGACCGGCGAGATGGTCGAGGACATGTCCGATGCCGCCGGCACGCTCTGGCTGGATGTCGGCGAGCGGCGTTGGTCGGCCCTGCTGCTGCATGCCACCGGCCTCGATCTCCACCACATGCCGCGCCTCGTCGAGGGCAGCGAGGTCAGCGCGGTGCTCGCGCCGGACTACGCGCAGCGCTGGGGCATGGCGAAGAACGTCGTCGTCGCGGGCGGTGCCGGCGACAATGCCGCAAGCGCGATCGGCCTCGGCGCCATCGCGCCCGGGGATGCGTTCCTGTCGCTCGGCACATCGGGTGTGGTGTTCCGCGTCACCGATCGCTTCGCGCCGGCGCCTGAAACCGCCGTGCATGCGTTCTGCCACGCGCTACCCGGCCTCTGGCATCAGATGGGTGTGATGCTGTCTGCCGCAGCCTCGCTCGCCTGGCTCGCCGATGTGATGGAGACGCCGGCCGCGGCGCTCCTGGCGCCGCTCGGCGAGCGCGTCGACGGGCCGAGCCCGATCAAGTTCCTGCCTTATCTCGATGGCGAGCGGACGCCGCACAATGATGCCGCCGCGAGCGGCGCCCTCATTGGCTTGCGCGGTGCGACCGGGCGCAGCCAGATTGTGCAGGCCGTGCTCGAAGGCGTCGCCTTTGCCGCGCGCGACAATCTGGCGGCGTTGAGCGCGGCGAGCGGGCCCATCACCGAAGTGGATCTCGTCGGCGGCGGCTCGCGCTCGCCGCTCTGGGCGCAGATCTGCGCCGACGTGCTCGGCATTCCGGTCCACCGCGTCGAGGAGGGCGAGGTCGGCGCGGCGCTCGGCGCCTCCAGGCTCGGCCGGCTCGCTGCAACCGGCGAAGCGCCGGCCGCCGTCTGCACCCGCCCGCGGCGGCTTGCGAGCTTCACGCCCCGCGCATCCGTGGCCGCCGCCTATGACGAGGCCTATCGGCGCTGGCGTGCGCTTTATCCCGCATTGAAGGAGACGATCTAAGTGAACGCGTCAGCCAGATTCTTCGATGCCAGCGCACCTGTCGCCTTTGCCGGCGAGGACGCCGCCTCTACGCTCGCCTTCCGCTGGTACGACAAGGACCGCATGGTTCACGGCCGCCGGCTGGAGGACCACTTACGCTTTGCGGTCTGCTACTGGCATTCGCTGTGCTGGCCGGGCGGCGATCCCTTCGGCGGCGAGACGTTCTTGCGGCCCTGGCATCACGGCACCGACGCGATGGCCCAGGCGCGCGCCAAGGCCGATGTCGCCTTCGAGCTGTTCCGCCTGCTGGATGTGCCCTACTTCACCTTCCACGACGTCGATGCGGCGCCGGAAGGCTCGTCGCTCGCCGAGTCCGTCGCCAACCTCAACGCGATCGCCGATCTGTTCGAAACGAAGATGGCATCGAGCAAGGTCCGCCTGCTCTGGGGCACCGCCAACCTATTCACGCATCGCCGCTACATGGCGGGCGCCGCGACCAATCCGGACCCCGAGATCTTCACCTATGCCGCCGGCCAGGTCCGCGCCGCGCTGGAGGTGACACACCGGCTCGGCGGCCAGAACTACGTGCTGTGGGGCGGCCGCGAGGGCTATGAGACGCTGCTCAACACCGATCTCAAGCGCGAGCTCGACCAACTCGGCCGCTTCGTCTCGCTCGTCGTCGAGCACAAGCACAGGGTCGGTTTCAAGGGGCCGATCCTGATCGAGCCGAAGCCGAAGGAGCCGACCAAGCACCAATATGATTTCGATGTCGCGACCTGCTACGGCTTCCTGGAACGCTACGACCTCCTGAAGGACGTCAAGCTCAACATCGAGCAGAACCACGCCATCCTCGCCGGCCATTCCTTCCATCACGAGGTCGCGCTCGCCGAGGCGCTCGGCGTGTTCGGCTCGCTCGATATCAATCGCGGCGACGATCTGCTCGGCTGGGACACCGACCAGTTCGCGATGAACGTGCCGGAGCTGGCGCTGGTGTTCCACGAGATCCTCAACCGCGGTGGCTTCACCTCGGGTGGGCTCAACTTCGACGCAAAAATCCGGCGGCAGTCGATCGATCCCGATGATCTCATTCACGCCCATGTCGGCTCGATGGATGCCTGCGCCCGCGCGTTCCTCGCCGCCGCCGACATGCTTGATGCCGGCGTCCTCACATCGCCGCTTGCGAAGCGTTACGACGGATGGTCCGGCTCCGAGGGCCGCGCCATTCTCGGCGGCCAGCGTTCGCTCGCCGATCTCGCCGACCGCGCACTTCAACCCGGCTTCGACCCGCAGCCGCGCTCGGGCCGGCAGGAATATCTGGAATCCCTGGTCAACCGTCATGTCTGAGGAAGTCCGCTGATGGCACATGTTGACGCGACCCCGGTCCTCGAACTCCAAGGCATCGGCAAGGAGTTCGGCGCCATCCGCGCGCTGCACGACGTCGATCTGCAAGTCCAGCCGGGCGAGGTGGTCGGCCTGATGGGCGACAACGGCGCGGGCAAGTCGACGCTGGTCAAGATCATTGCCGGCAATTTCCGCCCCAGCCACGGCGAGATCCGCTTCGCCGGCAATGCGGTCCATTTCAACCGGCCCGTCGATGCCCGCGGCGTCGGCATCGAGGTCGTCTATCAGGACCTCGCGCTATCGGACAATCTGACGGCCGCGGCCAACGTGTTCCTCGGCCGCGAGCTGAAGCGCAAGTTCGGCCCCATCGCTCTGCTCGACCACAAGGCGATGGCGGCGCGCGCGCTGGAATTGTTCGGCGAGCTGCGCTCCGAGACGCGGCCCGACGATCTCGTCAAGCAGATGTCGGGCGGTCAGCGCCAGGCTGTCGCGATCGCGCGGACGCGGCTCTCCAATGCGCGGCTGGTGATGATGGACGAGCCGACCGCTGCGATCTCGGTGCGCCAGGTCGAGCAAGTGCTCGGCCTGATCCACCGGCTGAAGGAGCAGGGCGTTGCCGTGATGCTGATCTCGCACCGCATGCCCGACGTGTTCGCGGTGTGCGACCGTGTCATCGTCATGCGTCGCGGCGAGAAGCGCGCCGACAAGCCGATCCACGAGACGAGCCCCGAGGAAATCACCGCCCTCATCACCGGCGCGAAGGAGGCGGCGTGATGGCCATGCCCATGGAAAGCCCGATCAGCTTCACCAATGTCGGCAAGATCAAATGGTGGCAGCGCGGCATCTTTGCCTCGCAGACCGGCTACGTCCTGCTCGCGCTCGCCGTGCTGCTGGTGATCATGCATTTCGCCAGCCCGTATTTCTTCACCGAAGGCAACATGCAGAACGTGGCGAAGAACTTCTCGTTCATCGCCATCGCGACGCTCGGCGTCACCTTCGTCATCATCACCGGCGGCATCGACCTGTCGGTGGGATCGATGATGTGCTTCTCCGCGATGATCACCTCGATGGTGATGACCGAGCTGTCGGCGCCGGGCTCGCCGCTGGTGCATATGGCGGCCGACGGCAAGACCGTGCTTGCCAATGTGCCGGGCCTGATCCTGCTGATCTCGGTCCTCGCCGGCCTCGGCGTCGCGCTGATCGCGGGTCTCGTCAACGGCTTCTGCATCGCAGTGCTCGGCCTGTCGCCCTTCGTCACCACGCTCGGCATGCTCTCGATCGTGCGCGGGCTCGGCTATGTCGTCTCCAACGGCCGCGGCAGCTTTCCGGGCGGACCTGATGCCGACTATTTTTACGCGCTCACCTCGGGTGACGTGCTCGGCGTGCCCGTGCCGTTCATCTACCTCGTGATCCTCGCACTGGCGATGGCCGTGGTGCTGCATCACAGCGCGTTCGGCCGCCACGTCTTCGCGCTCGGCGGCAACGAGAAGGCGGCCGAGCTGACCGGCATCCCGGTCGTGCGGGTGAAGATCGAGGTCTACGTGATCTGCGCGCTCGCAGCAGGCCTGCAGGGCATCATCATCTCCGGATGGCTCGGCTCGGCGCCGGCCAACATGGCGACGTCCTATGAGCTCAACGTGATCGCGGCGGCCGTGATCGGCGGCGCAAATCTCGCCGGCGGCATCGGTGGTCCGCTCGGTGCCATCGTCGGCTGCGTGCTGCTGGAGGTGATCCGCAACGGTCTCGTGCTCGCGCAGGTCTCCTCCTACTGGCAGCAGACGCTGGTGGGCGTGATCATCATCCTGGCCGTGCTGGTCGATCGCATCCGTTCGCGGATGAGCTGAATTGTCGTCATCCCGGGAAGACAACGAAAAGGCCGCCCGTCCGCTTCCCGGGCACTTCCAAGAGGATGGGCACCAAACAAGGGTGGAGGAGACAATGAGGAAATTTCTTCTGGCCGGCATCGCCGTCGCAATGATGGCAACTCCGGCATTCGCCGCGAACTACCGCTTCGTGATCGTGCCCAAGGCGATGAACAATCCGTTCTTCGACTTCGCACGCGACGGCTGCCTGAAGCGGGCCAAGGAGCTCGGCAACATCGAGTGCATCTACAAGGGCCCGGTCGAGCACGAGCCGGCGACGCAGGCCCAGATCATCCAGGACTTCGTCACCCAGAAGGTCGACGGCCTCGCCATCTCGGTCGCCGACGTCGCAGCGATGACCAAGTCGATCGAGGCGGCGACCGCGGCCGGCATCCCGGTCATCACTTTCGACGCCGATGCGCCCGGCTCCAAGCGCATCGCCTATATCGGCACCAACAACAAGGAATTCGGCGTCGCGCTCGGCAAGCAATTGCTGAAGATGCGCCCCGATGGCGGCAAGTACACCATGGTCTCGGGCGGTCCCGGCGCCAAGAACCTCGCCGAGCGCGTCGACGGCGTGCGCGAGGCGCTGAAGGGCTCGAAATGGACCGAGGTCGCGGGCTCGCCAAGCTTCTGCAACGACGATCCGGCGCTGGCGGTCCAGCAGATGACGGACATGCGCACCGCGACGCCCGATCTGGCTGCGATCGTTCCGATCGGCGGCTGGCCGATGTTCGCGCCCGAAGGCTTCAAGGCCTTCGCCAGCCGGAACAAGAAGGACATCGATTCCGGCAAGTTCACGCTCGTCGTCGCCGATACGCTGAAGATGCAGCTCGAGCTCTTGCGCGACGGCTATGCCAATGCGCTGGTCGGCCAGCGTCCGTTCGAGATGGGTGAGAAGGCGATGGACACGCTGCTCGCCATCAAGAAGGGCGAGAAGGTTCCGGAGATCGTCTACACCGGCCTCGACCTCGTCACCAAGGACAACGTCGCGCAGATGTTGAAGTAGGAGTGCCCGCCAGCCCCGCGCTCCTGCATGCCTCCCCCGCTTGCGGTTTTCGCAAGCGGGGGAGATGATCTCAGCTATTGGAATGAAGACAAGGCAATGGGAATGAAGCGCTCGCGGCTCGGCTCGCTCGACGTCACCTCAATCGGGCTCGGTTCCGCCCCGCTCGGCGGATTGTTCAGTCCGGTCAGCGACGCCGATGCGGAAGCGACGATGGCGCGCGCCTGGTCGGCGGGAGTGCGATTCTTCGATACCGCACCGCTCTACGGCTTTGGCCTCGCCGAGCGGCGGGTCGGGGCCTTCCTACGGCAGCAGCCACGCGACTCCTATGCCATCTCGACCAAGGTCGGCCGCCTGCTGCGCGCAACCGATGGCGGCGTCGGCGAGGACGAGCACTACAAGGGCACGGCGCGCGAGCGGCCGGTGTTCGATTTCAGTTATGACGGCGTGATGCGATCGGCGGAAGAAAGTCTTGCCCGTCTCGGGCTCGACCGTGTCGACGTGCTGCTCGTGCACGACCCTGATGATCACCATGACGAAGCCGTCGCAGGTGCCTTCCGCGCGCTGCAGCGCCTGCGCGCCGATGGCACGGTCAAGGCGATCGGCGCCGGCATGAACCAGTCGGAGATGCTTGTCCGCTTTGCCGAGGCCGTGCCGGTCGATTGCTTCCTGCTCGCCGGCCGCTACACGCTGCTCGACCAGGGCGCGCTGGATGCGCTGTTTCCGCTCTGCACGGCGAAGAATATCGGCATCCTGCTCGGCGGCATCTACAACAGCGGAATCCTGGCCAATCCGCGCACCGGCGCGAAGTTCAATTACCAGGACGCCGATGCCTCGCTGGTGGCGCGGGCGCTGGAGCTTGATGCGCTCTGCCGCAAGCACGGCACCGAGCTGAAGGCCGCGGCACTTCAGTTCTGCATGGCGCATCCCGCCGTCACCGTGGCCGTGATGGGCGCGCGCAACGCGGGCGAGGTTGCCGACAACATCGCGATGTCGGAGAGGGCGGTGCCGGCGGCGTTCTGGCAGGAGCTGCGCGCGCGAAACTTCGTCGATCCCCGGGCGCCGCTGCCGACGGGAGCGTAAGCCATGGTCATCGACGCCCACCAGCATTTCTGGGATCCCGCGCGCGCCGACTATCCCTGGATGGCGGCGGAGGAGCTCGCGCCGATCCGGCGCGCCTTCGGTCCGGCCGATCTCGCGCCACTGCTGAAAGCTCATGGCATCGACGCCAGCATCGTGGTGCAATGCCGCTCGTCCCTCGCGGAGACCGAGGAATTCCTGGCGATTGCGCAGGCGACGCCGTCGGTGATCGGCGTCGTCGGCTGGGCTGATCTCACCGACGGCGCGCTCGGCGACACGCTGGACCGGCTGCGCGGCGTGCCGGGCGGGGACAAGCTGGTTGGCATCCGCCATCAGGTGCATGACGAGACCGATTCCGATTGGCTGCTGCGTGAGGACGTTCAGCGCGGCCTCACCGCCTTGTTCGCGCGCGACCTCGCCTACGATTTCCTCGTCCGCACCCGCGAGCTGACTGCCGCGATCGCGACCGCGCAGGCCTTTCCGCGGGCGCGCTTCGTGCTCGACCACGCGGCCAAGCCGCCGATCGCCGACGGCGGCAGCACCGAATGGTCCGACCGAATCCGGGCGCTCGGGGCCTGCGGCAATGTCTGGTGCAAGATCTCGGGGCTAGCGACCGAAGCGATCTGGAACGACTGGGATGCGGAACGGCTGTTTCCGTTCGTCGCCCACGCCGCAAGCTGTTTCGGTGAGGACAGGCTGATCTTCGGCTCGGACTGGCCGGTGTGCCTGCTCGCAGGGAGCTACGGCGAGATCAAGACCGCGCTGGAGGCGTGTCTGGCGAGGCTTGGCCCGCAAGTGCGGGACAAGGCGTTTGGCGTGAACGCCAAGGCTGCGTATCGGTTGAGCTAATTGCGGTGGATGCGCGCTTTTCCCCTCTCCCACAAGGGGAGAAGGGAAGAGGCGGCCGCGCCGCCTCGCGCTGCCTGACTATTCCGACATCGGTTTGTCGGAGATCTCCCAGTCCTTGCCGCTGAAGGTGGAGATGAACAGCGTCTTCATCGGCGTGTAGTCGTCGGGCGTGTAGCTGTAGGTTACGCCGTCGAGGAAATAGGGCGAGTGGAAGCCCTTGAGATTGGACGCCTGCTTCAGCACGTTGGCGCGGGTGAGGTCGTCGCCGCAGCGCCGCAGGATCTCGCCCATGGTCACGGCCTGGCCGTAGCCGGCAAAGGCGATGGTGTTGTCGGGGTCGATGGTCGGCATGTATTTCTTGCGCAATTCCTCGAACGCCATCACGTCGGGGTCCTTTTCCCATTTGGGCAGGCCGACCTCCTTGTTGTAGCGGATGGCGACGATGCCGGTGGCGTTCTCGAGGCCGGCGGCATTGAGGATCGAGCGGCCGGTCGAGCCGGCGGAAAGAAGCTGCAGCGGTTTCCAGCCGAGCTCGGCGACTTTGCGGATCGACTGCGACGTCGCCTTGCCGGTGGTGATGTTGTAGAAGACGTCGGCGCCGGACTTCGAGAGATTGATCAGCTGGGAATCGACCGTGGGATCGGTGAGGTCGTAGGTCTGCTCCATGATGACGGATGCGGTGCCGCCGGCATCGGCCAGCACCTTCTTGAAGGGCCCCAGGAAGTCGCGGCCGAAATCGTCGTTCTGGTAGAGGATGCCGATCTTGGCGTTCGGCTTCACACTGACGACGTGCCGCGCCAGGATGCGCGCCTCGGTCGGATAGAGCGGCAGGCCCGCCATCGTCCATTTGAACTCTTTCGGGTTATTCCACTTCGACGCGCCGGTGTTGAGCAGCAACTGCGGCACGCCCTTGGAGTTCAGGTATTTGTGCACGGAGGTCTGCGGCGCGGTGCCGAGCGAGCCGTAGAGCGCGAGCACTTCCTCCTGCTCGACCAGGCGCCGCGTCGCCTCGACGCATTTCGGCGCGCTATAGGCGTCGTCCATGGTGAGGAACTTGATCTTGCGTCCGTTGATGCCGCCCTTCTCGTTCAGCATCTGGAAATAGGCTTCACCGATGCGCCCGAGCACGCCATAGAGCGAGCCGGGACCGGAATGCGGCACGGTCTGCCCGATCTTGATCTCGGTGTCGCTGGCGCCGGCATCGTATTTTTTCTCCGCGGCCCAGACGTAGGGCGCGGGCAGGGTGGATGCAGCGATGGTGGCGAGCGCGGCGGCGCTGAAATCGCGCCGCGATGGATTCTTGGTCATTTTTGTTTCTCCCTAATGCGCGCATTGTGCTGGCAGGGGAGCACGGCTCGCAAGTGGGAAGTCACCGCTTTGCGACGCAATGACGCTTAAATCTCAGTGCGTCAGCGCCTAGACTCAAGTTTTCTCGGCGACCACGACGAGGCCGCGCACCGGCTCGTTGTTCTCGATGCGCGGTGAAGCCGGCTCGAGCGTCAGTAGCTTCAGGCCCGCCTTGGCGATGGCGCCGCGGACATATTCCGCCGAATGGGCATAGCGCAGGCCTTCGCCGAGCACGATGCCATCGCCGTCATGCGTCTCCAGCGTGAAGGCGAGCACGCCGCCCGAGACGAGCACGCGTCTTGCTTCGTTCAGAACCGGTGCGAGATCGGAGAGATAGACGAAAGCATCCGCGGCGACGACGAGGTTTGCGCTGGCATCAGCCTTGGTGCGCAGGCCCTCGATCATGTCGGCGACTTCGAGCTCGGCATAGAGGTTGGTGGCGCGCGCCTCCTTGATCATGCCGGGCGACAGGTCGATGCCGATGAAATGATCGACCTGCTTGGCGAAGGCAGCGGCCGCGAGCCCGGTGCCGCAGCCGAGGTCGATGGTGCGCTTGAAGAAGGCCGGCTTCCTGGCGGCGACGCGCGCGGCCACCACCGCCTTGAAGATAAGGCTCGGCGCGCGATACTCGAGATCGTTGACCAGCGCGTGCTCGAAGCGTGGCGCGTATTGGTCGAACAGCGCCTGCACGTAGGCCTTGGGCATCTCCGCCATCGCGGTGTCGCCGAGCCGCATCAGGTGCAGGCCGGCGCCGTGCTGATCTTCAGGGTCCGACCTCCGCGCCTCCCGAAACGCCGCGATCGCCTTCTCGCGCTCGCCGAGCTGCTGGCGGATCTCGCCGAGCGTGAACCAGGCCGAGGTGAAATTGGGCGCGAGCTCGATCGCCTGCTCGATGAGGTCGGCGGCGGCGGGCAGGTCGCCCTTGAGCTGGAGGTCGCGCGCGAACTCGAAACGGCGGTCGGCCATGAGATCGCCGGAGGTCTGGAACAGGCGGAGCGGCATTGGGAACCATCGCGTCATTGCCGGGCTTGACCCGCCTGCGGGGCCGAAGCCCCTCCGGCGCGGCGTAGGCCCGGCAATCCATCAAAAAATGGACTCTTTAAAAGGATGGATGCGCGGGTCAAGCCCGCGCATGACGACTTAATCTGGAGTGGCTCCTTCCTATATGTCTCACATGCGCCCGCAAGACATCCTGTTGCCAGCTGCTGCCGGCCTGTGCTGCAAGCCCGGCGGCTTCCATATCGACCCTGTCCGCCCCGTGGAGCGGGCCGTGATCACCCACGGCCATTCCGACCACGCCCGCCCCGGCCACGGCGCGGTGCTGGCGACGCAGGAAACGCTGGACATGATGCGGCTGCGCTACGGCGAGAATTTCGCCGGCTCGACGCAGGCCATCCGCTATGGCGAGGAGATCCGGCTGGGCGAGACCAACGTGAAGTTTCATCCCGCCGGCCACGTGCTCGGCTCGGCACAGATCGCGGTCACCTGCAAGGGCACCTGCATCGTCGCCTCCGGCGACTACAAGGATGCGCCCGACCCGACCTGCACGCCGTTCGAGCTGGTGCCCTGCGACGTCTTCATCACCGAAGCGACGTTCGGCCTGCCGGTATTCCGGCATGGCGATGCGAGCGACGAGGTGGAGAAGCTGCTGGCGTCGGTCGCGCTGTTTCCCGAGCGCGCGCATCTCGTCGGCGCCTATTCGCTCGGCAAGGCGCAGCGCGTGATCAAGCTGCTGCGGCAGGCCGGCTATGACGCGCCGATCTATCTGCATGGCGCAATGGACGCGATCACCGCATACTACCAGAGCCGCGGCATCGACCTCGGCGAGCTCAGGCCGGTGAAGGGCGTCAAGAAGGCGGCGCTCGCCGGCACCATCACGCTGGCACCGCCCTCGGCGACGTCGGACCTGTGGACGCGCCGCTTTCCCGATCCGGTCACGGCCTTCGCTTCGGGCTGGATGCGCGTGCGCGCCCGGGCGCGGCAGCGCGGCGTCGAATTGCCGCTGGTGATTTCCGACCACGCCGACTGGGACGGCCTTACCGCCACGATCGGCGCGACCGGTGCCGGCGAAATCTGGGTCACCCACGGCCAGGAAGATGCGCTGGTGCATTGGTGCCGAAGCAAGGGCCTGAAAGCGCAGCCGCTCGATCTCGTCGGCTATGGCGACGAGGAGGAGAGCGAAACGCCGGCCGCGAGCGAGGTCGAGGCATGAATCGCTTCGCCGAACTGCTCGACCGTCTCGCTTACGAGCCCGGCCGCAACAACAAGCTGCGTTTGCTCACCGGCTATTTCCGCGAGGTCGGCGATCCCGATCGCGGCTATGCGCTCGCCGCGCTCACCGGTGCGCTCAGCTTCAAGCACGCCAAGCCGGCGCTGATCCGCGATCTCATCGCATCGCGTACGGATGAAGTGCTGTTCGGGCTTAGCTACGATTACGTCGGCGATCTCTCCGAGACGGTGGCGCTGATGTGGCCGAAGGCAGAGCTCGCCGCTCACAACAACCCGCCGCCCCCGACCCTCACCGAGGTCGTCACCACGCTGCGCACGCTCGGCAAGACCGAATTGCCGAAACAGCTCGAGCGCTGGCTGGACGAGCTCGACGAGACCGGCCGCTGGGCGCTGCTGAAGCTCGTCACCGGGGCGCTGCGCATCGGCATCTCCGCGCGCCTTGCGAAAACTGCAGCGGCCGCGCTCGGCGACAAGGACCCGCACGAGGTCGAACTGATCTGGCCCGGGCTCTCGCCGCCCTATCTCGACCTGTTCGCCTGGCTCGAAGGCCGCGGCGACAAGCCGGTCAATCGCGATCCCGCGCCGTTCCGCCCGGTGATGCTGGCGCATGCGATCGAGGATGCGGATTTCGCCGCGCTCGATCCCGCCGACTACATCGCCGAATGGAAGTGGGACGGCATCCGCGTGCAGGCCGTCGCCGGACGCGACGAGCGCGGCCACATCACCGCGCGGCTCTATTCGCGCACCGGCGAGGACATCACGGGAAGCTTTCCGGATCTCGTGCCGTCGCTCCGTTTGCCGGGCGCGATCGACGGCGAGCTCTTGATCCTGCGCGAAGGCCGCGTGCAGAGCTTCAACGTCCTGCAGCAGCGGCTCAACCGCAAGGTCGTCTCGCCCAAGCTGATCAAGGAGTTTCCGATCCATCTTCGCGCCTATGACCTGCTCGGCGACGACGAGAACGATCTGCGCGAGCTGCCGTTCGCCGAGCGGCGCGAGCGGCTGGAGACCTTCATCGGCAAGCTCGACGATTCCCGCATCGATCTGTCACCCACCGTTTCATTCGCGAGCTGGGAGGCGCTGACCGCCGCGCGCGCCGATCCTGCGAGCGCCGGCGCGGGCGAGGACGCCGACGCCGTCGAAGGCGTCATGCTGAAGCGGCGCGATGCGCCTTACATGCCGGGGCGGCCGAAGGGGCAGTGGTGGAAGTGGAAGCGCGATCCGCACATCATCGACGCCGTGCTGATGTACGCGCAGCGCGGACACGGCAAGCGCTCGTCCTATTATTCCGATTACACCTTCGGCGTCTGGACCTCAGGGGAGGGCGGTGACGAGCTGGTGCCGGTCGGCAAGGCCTATTTCGGCTTCACCGACGAGGAGCTGTTACAGATCGACCGCTTCGTCCGCCGCAACACCACGGAAAAGTTCGGCCCCGTGCGCCATGTCGTGCACGAGCCGGAGCAGGGGCTGGTGCTGGAGGTCGCGTTCGAGGGCTTGCAGCGCTCGCCGCGGCACAAATCCGGCGTCGCCATGCGCTTCCCCCGCATCAGCCGCCTGCGCTGGGACAAGCCGCCGCGGGAGGCGGACAGGCTGGAGACGCTGGAGCGGATGCTGAAGGCGGAGGCGGCGGAGATCGAGATGTGAGGCGTTGATGCCGCGACAACGGCGGCGCGCTCCCTCTCCCGGCTTGCGGGAGAGGGCTGTCTCCGCAGTGGAAGTCCCCAAGAGGCGAGAGCCCTCACCCGCGCCTTCGGCGCGACCTCTCCCGCAAGCGGGAGAGGTTAGGGAGCCTGCGGCCGCCAGCGAGCACAATCGACCCGCTAGCGCCCGCCCGAATTAAACTCCCGTAACCCGATTGACGCTCGCTTGCGGGTTCCCCATGTGCCTCGCCGTGCCCTATAATGGGGTCGAAATCGCCCTGAGGAGTTTGAGATGGTCCAAGACGTCAGAGATTTGCCGGCCGGCCGCAGCGATGGCCTGAACCGCTTTCTCGGCGGCTCGCCGCTGGCGGTGGCGTTTCGGCTGGTCCTGCTCTCGATCCTGGTCGGCGTCGTGCTGGCCGCGATCGGATTCGATCCCTGGAACATCCTCTATAGCATCCGCCTGCTGTTCCAGCGCCTGTGGGATCTCGGCTTCGACACCATCAACTGGCTGTGGCGCTACTTCCTGCTCGGCGCGGTCATCGTGATCCCGATCTGGCTGCTGTCGCGCGTGTTCGGCACGCCGCGCCGCTAGGTCCGGCTTCAAACGGAAGGAGCCGCAGCCGATGCAATTGCGCTTTGTCGGCTGCGGCGACGCCTTCGGCTCCGGCGGCAGGCTCAACACCTGCTTCCACGTCTCGGGGCGCGAGGCCAACTTCCTGATCGATTGCGGCGCGTCGGCTTTGCCGGCGCTGAAGCGGCTCGAGATCGACCGCAACGATATCGATCTCATTCTCATCACGCATTTCCACGGCGACCATTTTGCCGGCCTGCCGTTCCTCCTGCTCGACGCGCAATTCTCGCGGCGGACCAGGCCGCTGACGATCGCGGGCCCGCAAGGGATCGAGAGCCGGCTGCGTGAGGTGATGGAGGTCTTGTTCGAGCATTCCTCGAAGACCAAGCAGCGCTTCGAGCTCGACGTCGTCGAGCTCGCGCCCGGGCAAAGCCGCGCCTTCGGTGCCGTGACGGTGACGCCCTATCCGGTCGTCCACGGCGAATCCGGGGGGCCCTTCCTCGCCTACCGCGTCGAGGCCGAGGGCCGCACGCTCGCCTACAGCGCCGACACCGAATGGACGGAGACGCTCATTCCGCTGGCGCATGGCGCGGACCTTTTCATTGCCGAGGCCTATATGTACGAGAAGGTGGTCAAGAACCATCTCAGCCTGAAGACCTTGGAACAGCATCTGCCCGACATCGGCGCAAAACGCCTCGTCCTCACCCATATGAGTGACGACATGCTGTCGCGGCTGGATGATATTGCGCATCTCGCCGCCGAAGACGGCATGGTCCTCGTATTCTGACATGCACGCGCCTGCTCCGCTCAAGATCGGCTCCCGTCAGGTGTTCGCCATCGCCGGTCCCGCAATGGTCGCGAACCTGACCACGCCCCTGATCGGCGTGGTCTCGACCACGGCGATCGGCCGGCTGGACGATGCGGCGCTGCTCGGCGGCGTCGCGATGGCCTCAGTCATCTTCGACTGCCTGTTCTGGTTGTTCGGCTTCCTGCGCATGAGCACGCTCGCCTTCACCGCGCAGGCGCTGGGCGCCGGCGATACGCGCGAGCCGGCCGCGATCCTGGCGCGCGGTTTCATCGTGGCCGGCCTGATCGGCGCCGCTCTGATCGTGCTGCAGCTGCCGCTGGCAGCGCTCCTGTTCGATCTCATGGGCGGCAGCGAGGGCGTGACGCGGGCAGCAAAGACCTATTTCAAGATCAGGATCTGGTCGTCGCCCTTCGCGCTCGCCAATTACGTCATCCTGGGTTGGCTGATTGGCCTTGCCCGCGCCAATTCGGCCCTGCTGCTTCAGGTCGTCATCAACCTCGTCAACATGGCGGCGACGATCCTGCTGGTGCTGGTCTACGATACCGGCATCGCCGGTGCCGCGATCGCCGCGCTGCTGTCGGAGGCGGTCGGACTTGCCCTCGGCGTGATCGTCTGCCGGCACTATGCCGCCGGCGGCTTCGCCGTGCCGCACGCGAACCTGCTCGATCGCGACAAGCTGTTGCGGCTGCTGGCGGTGAATTCCGACATCATGATCCGTACCGCGGCGCTGATCGCCGTGTTCCTGTTCTTCACCGCCAAAGGTGCGCAGGCCGGCGACGTCACGCTGGCCGCCAACTCCGTGCTCAACAATTTCCTGCTGATCAGCGCCTTCTTCCTCGACGGCCTCGCCAATGCCGCGCAGCAGCTCTGCGGCCGCACGCTCGGCGCACGCGACCCCAAAGGCTTTGCCGCGTCGACCCGGCTGGTGCTGCTCTGGGGACTCGGCTTTGCGATCGTCGTCGCCGTGCTGTTCGCGCTGTTCGGGCCGGCGCTGATCGATTTCATGACGACGAGTGAGGACGTTCGCCGTGCCGCGCGCGAATTCCTGCCCTTCGTCGTGCTGGCGCCCATTCCCGGCGTGTTCGCCTTCGGCTTCGACGGCATCTATATCGGCGCGACCTGGGCGCGCGAGATGCGCAACCTCATGCTGGCCTCGCTCGCCATCTTCCTCGCCACCTGGTGGGCACTGCAATCGTTCGGCAATGCCGGGCTGTGGTGGGCGCTGATGGCCTCCTACCTCTCGCGCGGCGGCTTGCAGGCCGCGCGCTATCCGGCGCAGTTCAGGGCAACGTTCTCTTCTCCTTCTCCCCGCTTGCGGGGAGAAGGTCGGGATGAGGGGGAGCCTCAGCAAGGACGGTGAGAGTTGGACTCGTGGAGAGTCCCCCTCACCCGGAATTTGCTCTCGCAAATTCCGGCCTCTCCCCGCGAGCGGGGAGAGGCGAGGGACTACATCCCCGGCCAGTCTTCGGCGGTGAGCGTCGCCGCATCGGCGCCGACGATCTCGGACAGCGAATCGCGCCCGGTGCGGAGCAGCGTCGAGGTGAGGTCGCGCTTGATCTCGTCGACGAGGCCGAGGCCCTTGTAGACCAGCGACGAATAGAGCTGGATCAGGCTGGCACCCGCGCGGATCTTGGTCAGTGCGGCGCCGCCGGAGTCCACGCCGCCGACGCCGATCAGCGGGAATGCGCCCTCGACGCGCACATAGGTCTCGGCGACCATCCGCGTCGACAGCCGGAACAGCGGCCGGCCGGACAGGCCGCCTTGCTCCTTGGCGCGCATCTCCTCCCGCAGCGTGCTCGGCCGCGAAATCGTCGTGTTCGACACGATCATGCCGTCGACCCTGCGCGAGCGCGCGACCTGCACGACATCGTCGAGCTGGGCGAGGCTCAGATCCGGCGCGATCTTGAGCAGCACCGGCGTGTCGCCGGCCTTCTGCCTGACACGCTCGCGGGCGTCGATCACGCGTGCGAGCAGCTCGTCGAGCAGCGCGCCTTCCTGCAAATTGCGCAGGCCCGGCGTGTTCGGCGAGGAGACGTTGACGGTGAAATAGCTCGCGACCGGCGCGAAGGTCTCGATCAGCTTGACGTAATCGGCGACGCGATCCGGCGAATCCTTGTTGGCGCCGACATTGACGCCGACGATGCCGCCGTGCTGCGCGCGCGCGGCAAGCCGGCGCAATGCGACGTCCGCGCCGTCATTGTTGAAGCCCATGCGGTTGATGATGGCTTCGTCGCGCTCGAGGCGAAACAGCCGCGGCCTGGGATTGCCGGCCTGCGGCTTCGGCGTCACCGACCCGATCTCGACGAAGCCGAAGCCGAGCCGCAGCAGCGCGTCCGGCACCTCCGCGCTCTTGTCGAAGCCGGCGGCCATGCCGATCGGGTTGGGAAAGTTGAGTCCGAAGGCGCGCATCGCGAGCTTGGGATCGTCGGTGCGCGGCTTGATCGGCGGCAGGAAGCGCAGGCCCTGGATCGCCAGGCGATGCGCATCTTCCGGATCGAGCCAGCGCAGCACGGGCAGCGAAAAGGCGTCGAAAGCGCGGATCACGGGGCAAGCTCCGGAACGTCGTGGCCGCCGTCGGAGCGGATGTTGAGATTCATCACCATGATGACGGCGCCGAGATCGAGCTCGCCGTAGAGATGCGGAAACAGCTCCTCATTGCGCGAGCGCTCCCAGCGCAGTTCGCTGCCGAGCGCGTCGCTGTCGATCTCGACCAGGAACAGCGCGCGCTGCCCGAAATAGTGCTTGCGCAGGGTCTCGGGAACCTGGGCGGCGGTCGAGAAATGGATGAAACCGTCGCGCGCATCGTCTGCGCTGCCGAGGTAGACACCCTGCCGTTCCGCCTCACGCCAGGCCGAGGCCGGACAGATTTTGTAGATCTTGACCACCGCTTGCGCAGCCCTGTTGCTCTTTGAGTCTTTTGGGTTTTTTCGTCTATCGCGGGTCTTCAAAAGCCCCGGCGCGACCGTAAAGGCCGCCCCTGCCGAACTCAAGACCTCAAGCCATTTCCGGTCCGATGAAATCGAAGCGGGGCTCCAGATCCTCGTTTTGACGCGTTTTCCTGGCGCGAACCGGTATCCGCTTCGCTTGAAAACGCCTTCTCCCGCCGCCTCTTGCGCGAAAAACAGAAAACCGGTTGATTTGAGGACAGTTTTCCTGGGTTGCGACAGGCTGGACCTTCCATGGTCAGACAGGCCAAAGCGCAGAGGATACTGACTCACGACCAGATCTGGGTCGCGCTGGATCGGCTGGCGGCGCGCGCCGGTCTGTCACCGTCCGGCCTTGCCAAGCGCGCCGGGCTCGATCCCACCACGTTCAACAGGTCCAAACGCGTCACCTCGGACGGCCGCGAGCGCTGGCCCTCGACCGAATCGATCGCCAAGGCGCTCGCCGCCGCCGACGCTTCGATCGAGAGCTTTGCGAAACTGATCGACGACGACGCCGGCGATTCCCGCTCGGTCCCGCTGCTCGGCTTCGCCCTGGCCGGCGCGAGCGGGGCCTTCGACGAGTCCGGTCTTCCTTCCGGCAAGGGCTGGACCGAAACGGCGCTTCCCGCCACCGAGGACAGCCGCACTTTTGCGCTGGAGATTTCCGGCGATGCGTTCGCGCCTGTTTATCGCGACGGCGACATCGTCCTGGTGTCGCCCGATGCGCCGATCCGCAAAGGCGATCGCGTGCTGGTGAGGGGCAGGGCGGGCGAGGTGACGATCGCAACGCTGAGGCGCCGCACCGCGAAGGCACTGGAGCTGCAATCGCTCGATGCACCGCAGGCCGCGCGCACGATGGCGGCGGACGAGGTGGCGTGGATTGCGCGGATCGTGTGGACGAGCCAGTAGCTATGACCTTAACCGCAACATGACCCCCATACCGGCGCCGCGTCCGATTCGGATCGCCATTGCGACTCACCGGACCTCTCGCATAGGTTGCGGCCGATACTACCGCTCCAGCTTTATCTTAGGGGAATACGATGAATCGCCGTCATGCATTGAAGGCCCTCGCGGGTCTCGCACTTTGTCCGCTCTGCAAGCCGGCCTTCGCCGCCGAAGGCGCGCATTGGAGTTACGAAGGCGCCGGCGGCCCGGCCAAATGGGGCGATCTCGACGCGGCCAACAAGGCCTGCGCGGTCGGCCTTCAGCAATCGCCGATCGACATCGAGGGGACGATCAAGTCGCAACTGCCGGTCCTGAAGCTGAATTGGGGCAAGAGCGCCGACACCATCGTCAACAACGGGCACACGATCCAGCTCAACTTCGCCGAAGGCAGCACGCTGATGCTCGGCGACGTCAAATACAAGCTGCTGCAGGTACACTTCCACCGGCCGAGCGAGCACATGATCGGCGGCAAGAATTTTCCGATGGAGGCGCATTTCGTCCATCGCAACGAGGCCGGCGGGCTCGCCGTGGTCGGCGTGCTGATGGCGGAGGGCCGGGCGAACCCGGCCTTCGGCAAGATCGTCAAGACCATGCCGGCGGCGGAAGGCCCGGCGGTGAAGGCCGATGCCGGCATCGATCCGCACGCCATGCTGCCAACCAAGCTCAGCTACTTCCGCTATCCCGGCTCGCTGACGACGCCACCCTGCTCGGAAGTGGTCGAATGGCTGCTGCTGACCACCCCGATCCAGGTCTCGGCCGCCGACGTCGCCGCGTTCGCAAAGCTCTATCCGATGAACGCGCGCCCGGTGCAGAAGGACAACAGACGGTACGTGCTGAAGTCGATCTGAGCTGGCGCTCCAATCAACGGTGTCGTCCCGGCCTAGTGCGCAATTGCGCACGGGCGCCGGGACCCATACCGCGTGGTGTATCGGAAGGTGGCGGTCTTCGTACCGACGCAAGCGCAACTATGAATCTTCGCCCCACTTCTCCCTGGGGTTATGGGTCCCGGCGCCCGTGCGCAATTGCGCACTAGGCCGGGACGACAGCGGAATGTGGGTCGTAGAGCAACGCGTTCCTCACGCGCTCCGTGCCAGCGCGCCGTCGATCATGTTGACGGCGTTCTGCACGCCATACACCGCGACGAAGGAGCCGAAGCGCGGGCCCTTCTCCTGGCCGAGCAGCACCTGGTAGAGCATGTTGAACCAGTCCAGCGTGACGCCGGGACGGCCGTCCTTGCCCTTCTTGACCTGGTCGAGGAACGGCTCGCGGCGGCCGATCTCGTAGACCACGTTCTGGATGTCCTCTGGCGTTGCCTCCGGCGCGAGCTGCGACAGCGCATCGCGCAGGTCCTGCAATGCGGCGCGCTCGGTGTCGTTGGGCACGCGGAACTGCTTCGTCGGCGCGACGAAGTCACGGTAATAGTTGATGGCGTAGCCGACCATGGCGTCGAGCTTCGGATGCGTCTGCGGGCTCACGCCGGGACGGTAGCGGCCGATGAAGCCCCACAGCGTCTCGGCATTCTCCGCGTTCGACGACGACACCAATGTCAGCAATAGCTGGAAGGTGACGGGCATGTCGCCCTGCGGCGGCTTGCCGTTGTGGATGTGCCAGACCGGATTGCCGAGCTGCTGCTTGCCGTCCTGCTTGGGAAAGCCATCAATGAATTGCTGGTAATCGTCGACCTGGCGCGGGATGACGTCGAAAAACAGCCGCTTCGCCGCCTTCGGCTCGCGATACATGAACAGCGACAGCGATTCCGGCGAGGCGTAACGCAACCATTCGTCGATGGTGAGGCCGTTGCCCTTCGACTTCGAGATCTTCTGGCCCTTCTCGTCGAGGAAGAGCTCGTAGTTGAAGCCTTCGGGCGGCGTGGCGCCAAGCGCCCGGGCGATCGCACCGGACAGCTTCACCGAGTCGATCAAGTCCTTGCCGGCCATCTCGTAGTCGACACCGAGCGCGACCCAGCGCATCGCCCAGTCGGCCTTCCACTGGCACTTGACGTTGCCGCCAGTGACGGGCGTCTCGACTTCCTCGCCGCTGTCGGGATCGACATAGGTCACCGTGCCGGCGGCAACGTCGCGGCGGATCATCGGCACCTGGAGCACGACACCCGTGGTCTTGCTGATCGGCAGGAACGGCGAATAGGTCGCGCGGCGGTCCGGGCCGAGCGTCGGCAGGATGATGTCCATGATCTTGTCGTAGGCGGCAAGCATCTTGAGCAGCGTCGCGTCGAAGCGGCCGGACTTATAGTAGACGGTCGAGCTGGCGAACTCGTAGTCGAAGCCGAAATGATCGAGGAACGCGCGCAGGCGCGCGTTGTTGGCATCGCCAAACGACGGATGCTCGTTCGAGAACGGGTCCGGCACGGACGTGAGCGGCCGCCCCAGATATTGCGCCAAGAGATCCTTGTTGGGGACGTTGTCGGGCACCTTGCGGAAGCCGTCCATGTCGTCGGAGAACGCGAGCAGGCGCGTCTTGATCTTGTCCTCGGTCAGGACGCGGAAGGCATGGCGCACCATCGAGGTGCGCGCGACCTCGCCGAACGTGCCGATATGCGGCAGGCCTGACGGGCCGTAGCCGGTCTCGAACAGCACCTCGTCCTTCGGGCTCTTCCTCAGCCGCGCGACAATGGCCTTCGCCTGCTCGAACGGCCAGGCGTTGGATTGTTCGGCGAGCGCACGCAGGTCGCTCGGGCTCATGCTGGGATCGATAACGGACATCAAGAAGGGCCTCCGGGCCGCGGAAAATAGCGAATTTTGCGCGGAATGCAATTTTGTGGGCGGTATAGCCTCTCGCACCGTCATTGCGAGCGAAGCGAAGCAATCCAGAATCTTTCTACGGAAACAGTCTGGATTGCTTCGTCGCAAGGGCTCCTCGCAATGACGGCGGAGAGAGCAGCGAAGTAGTTAGAACGGGCTCACCGAGAAATAGCGCAGCCACAGGTCGGTGTAGCGGCCTTTTTCCCAGACCCGGAACAGCGCCCAGTTCAGGGCCTGGCGCAGCACGTCGTTGCCCTTGCGGACGGCGATGCCGATGCCTTCGCCGAAGAAGCGGCTCTCGACGAAGGGGCCGCCGGAGAAGGCGCAGCAATCGCCGGAATCGGTGCCGTTGATCCAGAACGCCAGCGAGATGGCGTCGCCGAAGATGAAGTCGACTTCGCCCTTGCGCAGAGCGGCACGCATCGCGTCGTCACTGGGATAGGGGTGCAGCTCGGCGTCGGTGAACATCGCCTTCAGATAGGCCTCGTGCGCGGAGCCGGCGATGACGCCGACTTTCTTGCCCTCGAGATATTCCGGGCGGATCTCCGGCATCACCGCGTCCTTGCGCGAGGCGAAGCGCGCCGGCACGCGGTAATAGGGATCGGTGAAATCGACCCGGGCGCGCAGCTGCGGGCTCACCGCCATCGAGGCGATGATGGCATCGCCCCGGTTGGAGGACAGTGCGTCGACCAGCGTCTCGAAGCGGCGCATCTGAACCGTGCAGGTGACCTTGATCTCCTCGCACAGGCTGCGGGCGAGATCGACGTTGAAGCCGGCCGGGTTGCCGTCGGCGCCGGTGTAGTTGAATGGCGGGTAGTCGGTCTCGGTCAGGAAGCGGATCACGGTCAGGCGCGACAGGTCGGGTCGCTCCGGGCGACGTCGCGGATCCCAGAAGCCCGGCACGGCCTGCGGCGCCGCCTGAGGGGCGACCTGCGGCGTGGCCTGGGGCGCCGCCGGGGGCCGCTTGGCGGGCGCCTGGGCGTTCGCGGCGGGCAGGCCTGACAGCAGGCACAGGCCGGCGGCCAGTGCCATCAGCAAGCCACGGACAGATTTGAACGATTTCGCCTGGTGCGACGGAGCCATCGGCCGGAATGAACGAATTTCACTGGGATCGGAGGGCGTTATAGACCATCCCGGCGGGAACGCGAGCCGAAATGCGGCCAGGGTGAAGGTCCCTCCGCCGTCATGCCCGGCCATGACGATGTGGAAAGCGCTGGGCCCAAATCAGGGGCCTCAAAGATACCTCTTCAAATCCGCCGCCGCCTCTTCGGGCGTCCGCTTCAGATTGAACGGCGAGACGAAGCGGCCGTCGCGGTCCATCAGATAGATCAGCGCGGTGTGATCCATGGTGTAGTCGCCGTCCTTGGTCGGGACCTTCTTGGCGTAGACCCGGTAGGAGGTGATGACCTTGGCGGTCTCGGCGGGATCGCCGGAGAGGCCTTCGAGATGCGGATCGAAGCTCGATAGATAGTCCTTCATGGTCGCCGGCGTGTCGCGCTCGGGATCGACCGAGATGAAGATGGCATTGACCCTGTCGGCATCCTTGCCCATCGCGCGCAGCACTTCCGAGATCTCGAACAGCGAGGTCGGGCAGACGTCGGGGCAATGGGTGTAGCCGAAGAAGATCAGGGTCGGCTTGCCCTTCAGGTTCTTGTCGGTGACGGCCTTGCCGTGCTGATCGGTGAGCTGGAACGGACCGCCGATCGCGGCCGGCTGGGCCACCTTGCTGACCCCGCCCATGGCCCAGAACATGATCAGGAGCCCGACAACAAGACTTGCGGCGAAGGCGGTCGCGATCACCAGCGGACGGGTGGCGGAACTCATGAGCGGAAAACTTCCTGTCGCGGATCAGAAGCAGGCGGCGAAGCCGGCCCTGATCATTTCGAAGAACATCTGCGTGCCGTAGTGGAACCACAGCGCCAGCGCGCCGAGCACGAGCAACCCGCCGATCGCCGCGCCCGCCCACAGCAGCACGGACGGCGTCCGGCCGGCAGTGGACGAATTGTCCTGTAACGGATGCGAGGGGTGCAGTGGTTGAGCCATGACAACGATCGGGGGCGGAAGCCCGGTTCCCAGGCTCTCAGATAGGCTTTGGCCCGCCGGGGGGCAAGGCGCCGCCAGCGATCAAGGCGCCGCCAGCGCTCAAGACGCCACGGGCGGGGCGGAACGGCGTCAGGCCGGGAGCGTCAGTGCAGCAGCTGGCCGCGGGCGGATTCGAGTTCCTCCCCCTGCTGCGGCAGGGGCCGGCGCGACGGCTTGATGGTCGAGGCCTGCGCGTCCAGGTAGCAGGGCTTGTACATGGCCTGGAGCTGCTTGCCCTTCAGGAACAGCATGTGCGGGGTGAGACCGCCGCGCTGGCTGATCCAGCGCTTCACCTGCGAGGGGTACATCGCATAGAGCATCTGGGTCGCCTCGGGATTGGTGACGGCGCGGCCGTTGCTGCCGAAATCCCAGGCGGCGTGGAAGCCGAGCGTCGCGCTCGAGGTCACGCAGATGCGGTCATGCGGGATGGCGCCGAGGACGATGGTGCAGGCGGAGGCGCACAGGCCGTCGATGATGACGGTCTCGCCGGATTGACGCAGGTCCTGATACTTGTCGACGTAGGTTCCAATCCGGCCGCCGCGGTCATCCGCGATCCGAACCACCGCGTGAGATGCCCCCATGCCAGCGATCAAGAGAACCGCCGCAAGCAACCCCGTCAGAAACTTCATTGTCCCCCGCCCCAGTCGAATTCGAATCTGCGTGTCAGGTGGTGATGCACTGCTAGCGTCCGTCGTAACCGCGGTTTTGTCTAGGCAGGCCGGCTCGATCAAAACAAATTCAAATCCAGTGTTGCGTCCGCGCTGCACTCGGACGGACTTAATCCCAAAGTGGAACAAGTTAAGGATGTCTTACGCGTCACGCCCTTGATCTCAGTTACAACCGCTGGCTTCAATCCGGGCAAATACAGGGGGAACCCATGGAGAGGGGAATCATGACGGGGGAGAAACATGGCTGAGGAGACCGATGTCATCGTCGTCGGTGCGGGATTGTCCGGCCTCGTTGCCGCAACCGAGATCGCGGACGCGGGCAAGCGCGTGATCGTGGTCGACCAGGAGGGCGAGCAGTCGATCGGGGGCCAGGCGTTCTGGTCGTTCGGCGGACTGTTCCTGGTCAATTCGCCGGAGCAGCGCCGGCTCGGCATCAAAGACTCCTACGACCTCGCCATGCAGGACTGGCTCGGCACCGCCGGCTTCGATCGCGACGAGGATTTCTGGCCGCGCAAATGGGCCGAGGCCTATGTCGCGTTCGCGGACGGCGAGAAGCGCGACTGGCTGCGCGCGATGGGCCATCGCATCTTCCCTGTGGTCGGCTGGGCCGAACGCGGCGGCTACGACGCGATGGGCCACGGCAATTCCGTGCCGCGCTTTCACGTCACCTGGGGCACCGGCCCCGGCATCGTCGAGCCGTTCGAGCGCCGCGCGCGCGAGGCCGTCAAGAGCGGTCGGCTGATCTTCAGGTGTCGCCATCGCGTCGATGCGCTCTCGATCACCAACGGGGCGGTCGATGGCGTCAGCGGCGCCGTGCTCGCGCCTGACAATGTCGAGCGCGGCAAGAGCTCGTCCCGCACCGTGGTCGGTGCGTTCGCGATCAAGGCACAGGCCGTGATCGTGGCCTCCGGCGGCATCGGCGGCAATCACGAGCTGGTGCGGCAGAACTGGCCGGAGCGGCTCGGCACGCCGCCAAAGTTCATGATCTCCGGCGTACCCGAGCATGTCGACGGCCGCATGATCGGCATCACGGAGAAGACGGGCGCACGGCTGATCAACCGTGACCGCATGTGGCACTACGTCGAGGGCATCCAGAACTGGAATCCGATCTGGCCGCGTCACGGCATCCGCATCCTGCCGGGACCCTCGTCGATGTGGTTCGACGCCACGGGCACGCGCTTGCCGGCGCCGCTGTTCCCCGGCTCCGACACGCTCGGCCAGCTCAAATACATCATGTCGACCGGCTACGAGTATTCCTGGTTCATCCTGACCCAGAGCATCATCAAGAAGGAGTTTGCGCTGTCGGGCTCGGAGCAGAACCCCGATCTGACCGGCAAGAGCTGGCGCATGACGATCAAGCGCGCCACCAACAAGGGCGCGCCGGCGCCGGTGGAGGCGTTCAAAAGCCATGGTGTCGACTTCATCGTGCGCGACAAGCTCGAGAACCTCGTCGCGGAGATGAACAAGCTTGCCGGCAGCGACCTCCTCAAGCTCGAGCACATCAGGATGCAGATCGAGGCGCGCGATCGCGAGATCGCCAACCCCTACGTCAAGGATGCGCAGGTGATGAACATCCACAATGCGCGCCGCTATATCGGCGATAAGCTGATCCGCACCGCATCTCCGCACAGGATTCTGGATCCCGCGCAGGGGCCGCTGATCGCGGTCAAGCTCAACATCCTCACCCGCAAGACGCTCGGCGGTTTCGAGACCGATCTCGACTCGCGCGTGTTCGGCGCCGAAGGCAGCGTCATTCCCGGCCTCTACGCGGTCGGCGAAGCCGCGGGCTTCGGCGGCGGCGGCGTGCACGGCTATCGCTCGCTGGAAGGCACCTTCCTCGGCGGCTGCCTGTTCTCGGGCCGCAATGCCGGGCGCGCGGCGGCGAAGGCGGTGGGATAGGCCATGCGGCGGTGGATGCGCATCGGGGCACTGGCCGGGGCATTGGCCGCCGTTTCGGCCGCATCCGCCGAGACGATCGACGTCAATGGCGTCAAGCGTTCCTACACCGCGCAGCTTCCGGCCAAGAAGCCGGCGCCGCTCGTGGTCGTGCTGCACGGCAAGACCCAGCGTGGCGCCGACATGATCGCGCGCACAGCGTGGCCGCAGGTCGCAAAGCGCGAGGGTCTTGCCGTCGTCTTTCCCGACGGCCTCAACCACGCGTGGGCCGATGCGCGAACCAAAGCGGGGCCTGCGCTCCGCGGACCGCCCGAGGGCACCGACGACGTCGCCTTCATCGCAAAGCTCGTCGAGAAGCTGGTGGCGAATGGCACCGCCGATCCAAAGCGCGTCTACGTCACCGGCATCTCCAATGGCGGCGCCATGACGATGACGCTTCTCTGCGCCCGCGCCGATCTGTTCGCGGCCGGCGCGAGCGTGATCATGAACCTCACCGACGAGGCCGCCGTCACCTGTCATCCGTCGCGGCCGCTGCCGATGCTGCTGATGAACGGCACGGCCGATCCGCTGGTGCCTTACGCGGGCGGTCGCGGATCGAACTATTTTGCCGCAGACGGATTCTGGTCGACCGACGAGACGCTGGCGTTCTGGCGCAAGCTCAATGGCTGCGAGACCGTCAACGCGGCCAGCACCGATCTGCCCGACAGGAACGCCGCGGACCAATCCACGGTGACGCGGATCTCCTCGCGCTGCCCCGGAGGCCACGACGTCGTGCTCTATCGCGTCAACCACGGCGGCCATCGCATGCCCGGATTTGCTCCGGATGCCCGCTTCCCCCGGGTCGCAGCCGGACTGCTCGGGCCGCAGAACGGCGACATCGACGGCGCCGAGACGATCTGGGCTTTTTTCAGTCGGTTTCAGTAAGGGCACATCCCTGGCAGTGACGCATGCGCCGCAGGCAATGCATGCGTGGCAGGGCAACGCATGCGTGCCAGGGGTGGCACACAGTAAGTCGCTGGGCTAGACAAGGCCGCCATTTCAGTGAGGAGATCCCAATGAGCATTCAGCGTTTCGAAACCGGTCCGCGCATGAGCCAGGTCGTCGTGCACGGCAACACCGTCTATCTCGCCGGCGTCGTCGCCAACAAGGCGGCCGGCGAAAGCGTGACGAAGCAGACCCAGGACATCCTGGCCACCATCGACGGCCATCTCGCCAAGGCCGGTACCGACAAGTCGAAGCTGCTCTCGGCCACGATCTACATCACCGACATGAAGACCTTCGGCGAGATGAACGCGGTGTGGGACGCCTGGGTCTCGGCCGGCAACACGCCCGCGCGCGCCACCGTCGAAGCCAAGCTGGCGGCGCCGCAATACACCGTCGAGATCATGGTGGTTGCCGCGAAGTAATCTTCGCAACCAACAGAGATGCGAAGAGAGCGCGATGACGACGTCATCGCGCTCTCTTTTTTTGCGCAATGATAACCTCCGAGGTAATCGATCGGCGCGCATGAACCTTCGATAGTGACGGCAGCCGAACACGGCGTCATCGAAGGAGAGCATCATGACCGACCCCACCACCGTCGCCCGCCGCTACATCGAGCTCTGGAACGAGCGCACGGCCGGTCGCCGCCGCGAGCTGCTCGGCGAGAACTGGACGAATGATGCGAGCTATGTCGATCCCCTGATGAAGGGCGATGGCCGCGACGGCATCGATGCGCTGATCGCAGGCGTGCAGCAGCGCTTTCCCGATTTCAAATTCACTCTGATCGGCGAGCCCAATGGCTACGGCGACCACATCCGCTTCTCCTGGGGCCTCGGTCCCGACGGCGCCGACAGCCCGATCAAGGGCACGGATTTCGCCGTGCTGAAGGACGGCCGGATCAGAAGCGTGACCGGATTTCTCGATCAGGTGCCGGCAGGGGCGTGAGACCGCAAACCCTTCGTTGCGCGAGTACGACAGGGAACTGAGTTTGAACTTCCACATGAGGTCGTCATGCCCGGGCTTGTCCCGGGCATCCACGATCTCGGTGCTGCACGAAAGGCGTGGATGGGACAAGCCCGGCCATGACGACGGTGGAGACCGGCGTGCCCGATGGACAGCATCATACGCGATAGTCCCGTCGCAGGAGAGGGCCGCACCCCTCGACGAAGCGATCCCTACGGCTTACCTGTCATGGCGTGACGCGCCGTATCCTCAAGAGTCAGGCCGAGACGCCTTCGCTGCTGCCCGACCGCTTCAAGGCGTGGTTCGCGGCCCGCGGCTGGTCGCCGCGCGCGCATCAATTGGCACTGCTGGAGAAGGCGCGCGAGGATGCCAGCACGCTGCTGATCGCGCCGACCGGCGCCGGCAAGACGCTGGCGGGATTTCTGCCGACCCTGGTGGAGCTTTCGACCCGGGCGGCCGGACAGAAGGCCGCTGAGCAGCAAAGCCTCGTCTCCACCGGCCGTGGCCTGCAGCGGACCGGTGGCCTGCACACGCTCTACATCTCGCCGCTGAAAGCGCTCGCCGTCGACATCGCGCGCAACCTCGAACGGCCGATCGCGGAGATGGGCCTGCCGATCAAGGTCGAGACCCGCACCGGCGACACGCCGGTGTCGCGCCGCCAGCGCCAGCGGCGCTATCCGCCCGACGTGCTGCTGACCACGCCCGAGCAGCTCGCGCTGTTGCTGTCCTCCGACGACGCGCCGTTCCTGTTCTCCTCCCTGAAGCGCATCGTGCTCGACGAATTGCATGCGCTGGTGACGTCCAAGCGCGGCGATCTGCTCTCGCTCGGCCTCGCGCGGCTGTGGCGCCTTGCGCCGCAGATGCGCGCGATCGGCCTGTCGGCAACGGTGGCTGAGCCGGAGCAGCTCGCGCGCGTCCTGGTTCCGCAGCCCGACGGAAGCGAGGCGGCCGCCGACATCGTCGTTGCCGGCGGTGCGGCGCCGCCGCAAGTCCAGATGCTCGACACCCGCGAGCGCCTGCCCTGGGCCGGCCACAGCGCGCGCCACGCACTCCCGGAAATCTACGAGCTGATCAAGGCGAACAAGACCACACTGGTCTTCGTCAACACCCGCAGCCAGGCCGAGATGCTGTTCCAGAATCTCTGGAGCATGAACGACGACGGCCTTGCCATCGCGCTGCATCACGGCTCGCTCGACGTCGCCCAGCGCCGCAAGGTCGAGGACGCGATGTCGGCGGGCCGCTTGCGCGGCGTGGTCTGCACTTCCTCGCTCGATCTCGGCGTCGACTGGGGCGATGTCGATCTCGTCGTCAATATCGGCGCGCCCAAGGGCTCCTCGCGCCTGATGCAGCGGATCGGCCGCGCCAACCACCGTCTCGACGAGGCCTCGCGCGCGGTGCTGGTGCCGGCCAACCGTTTCGAGGTGCTGGAGTGCCGTGTCGCGATCGACGCCATCGCGGAGAACGCGCAGGACACGCCGCCGCTGCGTACCGGCGCGCTCGACGTGCTGGCTCAGCACGTGCTCGGCTGCGCCTGCGGCGAGCCGTTTCTCTCCGACGAACTCTATGCCGAAGTGCGCACCGCCGCGCCCTACGCCGATCTGTCGCGGCAGGATTTCGACGACGTCGTCGATTTCGTCGCCTCCGGCGGCTACGCGCTGAAGACCTATGAGCGCTTCGCCCGCATCAAGCAGGACAAGGAGGGACGTTGGCGCGTCGCGAACCCGAAGGTGCGGCAGAGCTACCGGATGAATGTCGGCACCATCGTCGAGGACGACATGCTCAAGGTGCGCCTGGTGCGCTCGCGCGGCGGAGGTACGGGCTCCACCGGCGTGATCGCGCGTGGCGGCCGGCTGCTCGGCGAGATCGAGGAAGCCTTCATCGAGGGCCTCTCGCCCGGCGATACCTTCGTGTTCTCCGGCGAGGTGGTGCGCTACGAGACCCTGGTCGAGGACCAGGTCTATGTCTCCCGCGCGCATGACAAGGACCCCAAGGTTCCCTCCTATATGGGCGGCAAGTTTCCGCTCTCGACCTATCTCGCCGAGCGCGTGCGCCGGCTGCTCGACGACGGACGCGCCTGGGGTGGCCTGCCGGAGCAGGTGCGCGACTGGCTGTCGCTGCAGAAGGATGTCAGCCGGGTGCCGGGGGTGCGCGAGCTCCTGGTCGAAAGCTTTCCGCGCGCCAACAAGCATTATCTGGTCTGCTATCCCTTCGAAGGGCGCCTGGCGCATCAGACTCTCGGCATGCTGCTGACGCGCCGGCTGGAGCGTGCCCGCGCGCGTCCGCTCGGCTTCGTCGCCAATGAATATGCGGTGGCGATCTGGGGGCTCGGCGATCTCTCCTTCATGATCCGCAACGGTCGCATCGACCTCAACGCGCTGTTCGACCCCGACATGCTCGGTGACGATCTGGAGGCGTGGCTCGCCGAATCGGCGCTGATGAAGCGCACGTTCCGCAACTGCGCCATCATCTCCGGCCTGATCGCGCGCCGGCACACCGGCGAAGAGAAGAGCCGCCGCCAGGTGCTGTTCTCGACCGATCTCGTCTACGACGTGCTGCGCAAGCACCAGGCCGATCACGTCCTGCTGCGCGCCGCACGTGCCGATGCCGCCACCGGCCTGCTCGATCTGCGCCGCCTCAGCGACATGCTGATGCGCATCCACGGCCGCATCACGCACCGGGAACTCGATCGCGTCTCCCCGCTGGCGGTGCCCGTGATGCTGGAAATCGGCCGCGAGTCAGTCTATGGCGAAGCTGCAGACGAGCTTCTGGCCGAAGCCGCCGATGAGCTCGTCAAAGAGGCGATGGACAGAAGCGGGTAAGACGTGACGACAGGCGCGCAGGTATCGGGGGATGTCGACGACATGCGCGTGTCCACGGTCACCATCAGCGATGTGACCTTCGCCGCCGATCTCTCCGGCGCGCTGTTCTGGGAAGAGCAGCGCCTGCTCGTCGTCTCCGACCTGCATCTGGAGAAGGGCTCCAGCTTCGCCGCCCGCGGCGTGCTGCTGCCGCCTTACGATACGCTGGCGACGCTCAGTCGTCTGGCTGCTGTCGTCTCCCGCCATGACCCGCGCACTGTCATCGCGCTCGGCGACAGCTTTCACGATCGCACCGCGCATGAACGGTTGTCGGCGGACGATCGCGATGCCGTCGCCGCGCTCCAGACCGGCCGCGACTGGATCTGGATCTCCGGCAACCACGATCCGATGCTGCCGCGCGATCTCGGCGGCACTGTCGCGGACGAGGTCGCGATCGGCCCGATCACCTTCCGTCACGAGCCGACCGGGGCGTGCGGCGAGATCGCCGGCCATCTCCATCCCAAGGCACGCGTCTCCGCGCGCGGCCGTTTCCTGGAGCGCCGCTGCTTCGCCTCCGACGGCATGCGCGCGGTGATGCCGGCGTTCGGCGCCTATGCCGGCGGCCTCAGCATCCGCGACGCCGCCTTCGCGAAGATCTTCCCGGCCCGGGGCTTTGTCGCCCATCTGCTCGGCGACCGCCGCGTCCACGCCATTGCGGCCTCGCGCTGCTCCTGAAATTTCAGGGTCGCACTAGAACAAATTAAGAACACTTTAGCAAGTCTTTGATATATCATTGTGATTCGGCGCGTTGCCGACACAATATCTAGCGTTTGTCAGACTTTGCGAGGACTAGATGTCCACCATCGCCTTCGATCAATTTGCCCTTACCCGGATCGCCGATTTCGCGCGGTCGCTGTCACGGCTGCATCAGGCGGCGCGGCGCCAGAGGATCGACGACGATCAGTTCGACCGCGAGTTCAACGCGGTGTGCCAGTCGATCTGGGGCTACACCATCGATGACGTCAGCGACGATCTGTTCGCGGTCGAGGATCATCTGTTTCTGGACACGCTGGACGAAGCGCAGGCGCGCATCTTCGCGGCCGGGCAGGGCTACGACCTCGTCGGCGATCAGGGCATGCTGACGGACTGGTGGGGCTTTTGCTGGATGATCCTGGCCGAGAAGCGCGGATTGTTGACGGCAGAAAACCGCGCTGCCGCGCGCGCGGCGATCGAGGAGAAATATCTGGCGGCGCCGAACGTGATCGGGGTGATCATCGGGAGGTGATGCTCTCTCCTCCGTCATTGCGAGCGCAGCGAAGCAATCCAGAGTGCCCCCGCGGAGGCATTTCTGGATTGCTTCGCTGCGCTCGCAATGACGGCGTGGAGAGAGCGAGGGCCTTAATCCAACCCCGCCCGCTTCGCCGATTTCTGCGTCGTCGCCTTCGGCACCGTCACGTCGGGCAGGGCCTCGCGCACGATCTCGGTCTGTGCCGGCGCATCCGCCGACACGGTCTCTGCCCGCACCGGGGCCACCTTCATCTCGCCGAGGCGGGCGCGGACCTGGGCGGTGAGACCGGGATAGGAGGCGACCGGGGTGAAGTCCGCGGCCTGGTCGTTGCCGACGCGAATGCCGGTATAGGCGACGAGACCATCGGTGGTGGCGATCACGTCGCCGGCCTTCAGCGAGGAATCCAGCGCGAGATCGACCGGGGCAAGGCCGACCGGCTCGCGGCCGTTGCAGGTGCAGTCCGAACGCAGCGCCTTGCGATAGGCAAACGCGTTCTCGCTGTCGGCGTAGCGCTCGCCGGTCTGCGACGCCGCACCATCGATCGAGGAGCCGAAATAGACCTTGGTTGCGCTGGCGGGACAGAACGCCTGACACATCTGGGCCGGCGAGGCGAGGCCGCGCATCAGCGGAAAATATTTGCCGTCGCAGCTGCGCACGCAGAAGGCAGGTCCCGAGCCCCCGGCCGCCGCCGAGCGGGTCGGCGGCACGTATGGCTGGGTTGCGGCATTTTGCTGCCCGGTGAAGGGATCGGCGTAGGAGCTCGCTTGTTGCGGCACCTCGCGCTGCGGCCGCTGCTGTTGCATACCGCCGAAGAAGAAGTCGAACAGGCCTTCGGCCGAAACCGGGGCGGGAGCCGCAAGCAGCGGTGCTGCAAGCGTGGCGGCCACAAGCATCGCGCGACGCCGCCGGCGCGCATGGGACAGGACTGTACGCAACGCTCACTCCACCCGACGCTACTGAACCGGCCGGGATCCCCTGAGGGATCTCAGCACATGATTCACCATAAGGCGGGATGGTAAATGAGCGGTTGAGGGGGAGCCGGTCTCGTGCCCCGGACGCGGCGCAGCGCTCCTTCAGCGGTGCGCTGCAGAGCCGGGGCCCATGCCGATGCCGAAAAGAGCTGGGTCCCGGTTCTGCGTCGCAGCGTTACACGCTGCGCCGCGCCCGGGACACGGGAGAGAGAGCCGTTAAGCCTTCAAAAATTCCGACGCCTTGTACAGCGAGCGGAACGGCAGGCCGGCCGCGCCAAAAGTGTCGGTGGCGCCTTCCTCGCGATCGACCATGGTCAGCACCAGCACCACTTCGGCACCGGTCTCGCGCACGGATTCCACCGCCTTCATCGCCGAGCCGCCGGTCGTGGTGACGTCCTCGACGATGACGACGCGCTTGCCGGCGAGCGTCTCGCCCTTGGGCAGGCCTTCGATCGCGAGCTTGGCGCCGTGCTCCTTGGGCTTCTTGCGCACGAAGAAGGCCGCGATCGGATGGCCCTTGATCCAGGAGATCTGCGCCAGCGCGCCGGCCAGCGGCACCGCGCCCATCTCGAGGCCCCCGATGAAATCGAGCTGGTCGTCCTTCAGCGCTTCATAGGTCAGCTCGGCGAGCAGCGTCGCGCCCTCGGGGTCGAGCATGGTCGGCTTGAGGTTGAAGTAGAAATCGCTCTTGCGGCCCGACGCGAGCGTCACCTCGCCGCGGCCGAAGGAGCGCCGGCGGATGATTTCGAACAGGCGGGCGCGGGAGGCGGATTTCGACACGGCGGTCCCTCGAACAGGGTTTTTGGAGGAGGCGGAATTTATCCGCGACCGCCGCGACATTCCAGAGGGGGCGCCCCTCGTCAACAGGGATCGGCCATCCCCGGCCGCCGGTTGTGGGGCCGCGACCTTCTGGAGTAGGTGAGAGCCCGGATCGAGCCGACGCCTCCTCGGGGAGGAAACGGGCATGGGAAGGAAACGAAAATGACCATCGAGCTGCACACCTGGAACACGCCGAACGGCCGCAAGATCTCGGTCGCGCTGGAGGAGATGGGGCTGCCCTACAAGGTGATTCCGGTGAACATCACCAAGGGCGAGCAGATGGCCGAGGGGTTCCTGAAGCTCTCGCCGAACAACAAGATCCCGGCAATCGTCGACCCCGAGGGCCCGGACGGCAAGCCCGTGAGCGTCTTCGAATCCGGCGCGATCCTGCTGTATCTCGGTGAAAAGACCGGCAAATTCCTGCCGAAATCGCTCGGCCAGCGGATTCCTGTCTACGAATGGCTGATGTGGCAGATGGGCGGCTTCGGCCCCATGCCAGGCCAGGTGCACCATTTCATCGCGCTCGAGAACGAACAGGACCGCGCCTACGGCCTGAAGCGCTACATGGCCGAGACCCGCCGGCTCTATGGCGTGCTGGACCGTCGGCTGGCGGACCACGATTTCGTCGCCGGCGAGCTCTCGGTTGCCGATTTTGCCATCCTCGGCTGGGCCTGGCGCCACCCTCGCCACAAGGTTGATCTGGCCGACTTCCCCAACGTCAAGCGCTGGTACGAGGCCCTGATGGCCCGTCCGGCCGTGAAGCGGGGGATGGAGGCGAAGCTGGATTGATGGTGCTCTTACCCTCCCCTGGAGGGGTCCGGGACGAGCGTAGCTCGCCCGTGGTCGATC
>ERZ1034411.53-NODE-53-length-51747-cov-26.160083_pt1 | contig 51747 bp, 51 predicted proteins | sample MGYA00520583_ERZ1034411 | MGnify/ENA primary metagenome ERZ1034411 (study PRJEB33736, sample SAMEA104288481) | Azolla microphylla | place: Ecuador | collected 1982 | study: EMG produced TPA metagenomics assembly of the PRJEB19522 data set (Is there foul play in the...
CTGAACCCCATGGAGCGATTATGGCAGTTTATTAAACGTCAGTTCAAAGGTGAAAGTTTCTCACATCTCGACCAATTGCGTCAAGGAGTTCAACATGAATTAGCTCAATTATCTTCTGAGGTCATCTCCTCTTTGACCAGTTATGATTTCATCCTTGAAGCTCTGTTTCACCAAGCTTTATTCTGTGCAGCCTCATAGAGAATTTGTATAACTTCATTACTCTTAATTAAATTGACTAAAATATCTAGCCAACCCAAGCAACAACAGATAAATTATGACACTCACCGCTACATAATATAAATATGTAGAACTAAATGAGCACCATGTTCCGCTCATAGTGGGAACGACAATGAAAGTGATTGAATTAGTTACAGGTTATCTTGTTCTGCAACCACAAAGACATAACGAAAAAACCTAAAACTCAACCCCCAAAACCCGCACCAAAAACGCCCACTTATCCGCCGCTTCCTCAATAATTTTCGCCGTCGGTTTACCTGCACCATGTCCAGCTTTCGTTTCAATTCTAATCAACACCGGTGCATTACCAACATGACATTCTTGCAAAGCTGCCGCAAACTTAAAACTATAGGCAGGAACTACCCTATCATCATGATCAGCCGTAGTAATTAAAGTACTAGGATAAGCTGTCCCCCTCTGCAAATTATGCAACGGTGAATAAGGATAAAGAGTTTTAAACTCCTCCGCATTTTCCGAAGAACCATATTCAGCTATCCAAGCCCAACCAATAGTAAATTGATGGAAACGCAACATATCCATCACACCCACTGCGGGTAAAGCAGCAGCAAATAAATCAGGGCGTTGTGTCATAGAAGCACCCACCAACAAACCACCATTACTACCACCACCAATAGCCAGTTTTTTAGGTTGAGTGTAATTATTAGCAATTAACCATTCAGCCGCAGCAATAAGATCATCAAAAACATTCTGCTTTTTCTCCTTCATTCCCGCTTGATGCCATTCTTCCCCATATTCACCACCACCGCGCAAATTAGGTACAGCATAAACTCCCCCCATTTCCAGCCACACTAACAAACTTACGGAAAAATTAGGAGTCAAGGAAATATTAAAACCGCCATATCCATAGAGATAAATTAGGTTATTACCATCTAATTCAATGCCTTATTTGTGAGTGATAAACATCGGTACTTGTGTACCGTCTTTACTTTGATAAAAGACTTGTTTTGTCTCATAACCATTATCATTAGCATTAAAATCTATCTTGGGCTGACGGAAAATTTCACTTTTACCAGTTTTCATGTAGTAGCGGTAGATAGTGTCCGGTCTAATAAAGCTGGTGAAACTATAAAATGTTTCTGTATCATAACGTTTACCACCAAAACCTCCAGCAGAAGCGAGTTCTGGTAATTCTACTTCGCGGATATAAGTTACCAGTGAGATCAAATATTTTAATTTGGCTGTGAGCATCTTGGAGATAATCAGCCACAAATTGATTATTTAAAATGCCAACACTTTCTAATTTTTCTGGGGCTTGGGGAATAATTTCTAACCAATTTTATGAGGCTTGATTTTGAGTATAAATGGCAATAACTCTACCCCGTGGTGCATTTAAATCTGTACGAAAATACAAAACTCCATCATCATGATCAATAAAGCTATAATCTGCCTCAAATTGGTTAATTAATTCGACCACTTCAGCATTAGGGTTAGTCAAATCTTTGTAAAAAGCCAAGTTTCTGTAGTCAGTTCCTAGCCAAACCGAAATAATCAGATATTTGCCATCTTCTGTTACAGTTCCACTAAAACCCCATTCTTTTTCATCAGGACGATGATAAATTAATATGTCTTATGATTGAGATGTACCAAGTTTGTGGTAATAAAGTTTGTGGTAATAATTAACATCTTCTAATTTGGTTTTTTCATTTGGTTCATCATAACGACTGTAGAAAAAACCTTGATGGTCATTAGTCCAAGAAGCACCAGAAAATTTAACCCATTTTAAATGATCTTGTAAGTCTTCACCTGTTTGAATATCTCTAACTTTCTATTCTTGCCAATCTGAACCACAGGTAGATAAACTGTATGCTAAAAGTTGACCATTTTAACTAATTTCAATTCCCAAAAGAGCAACTGTACCGTCTGCGGAAAGTTGATTAGGGTCTAGTAAAACTCTAGGTTCTGCATCTAAAATGGGGAGAATATAGAGAATACTTTGGTTTTGCAGTCCGTCATTTTTGAAATAAAAGTAGTTTTCACCTTCTTTAAAGGGAATACCATACTTTTCATGATCCCATAATTTTGTGAGACGCTGTTTAATTTTTTCTCGCGCTGGAATTTGGTTTAGATAAGTGAAAGTAATTTGATTTTGTGCGTCAACCCAGGCTTTTGTTTCTTCCGAATCTGGATCTTCTAAAGCACGGTAAGGATCGACAACCACAGTACCGTGATAATTATCAACTTGATTGCTTTTTTTGGTGGTGGGATAGGTGAGAGGAGTTTGAGAATTAGAGATAGTTATAGAAATTATTGCGGTGCATTCTCTATTTTCCCCATATCCCCATCTTTAGGCTACTACTCAAGAATATAAATTAGGTTTTGGGTGTGAGGACTTTTCCCGGTCCCCAGTCCCTACTTAAGCGATAACCAGTTTTTCCCCTTTCAGCATCCGGGAAGCTGCTTCTAGTAGTGCTTCTTCTAGATAGGGTTTGGTAAAGTAACCACTAGCACCCAATTGAACGGACATTTGTCTATGTTTATCTGCACCTCGTGAGGTGAGCATGGCGATAGGTAAATGATTGAGAGTGGTGTCTTTTTGGATGCGTGATAGCAATTCTAGTCCATCACATCTGGGCATTTCAATGTCACAGAAGACGATATCGCAAGGTAAACCAGAACGTAGTTTATCCCAGGCTTCTTGACCATCACGGGCTTGTTCAACGCGATAACCTGCTTTGTTGAAGGTGAGGGAAAGTAGTTCTCGAACAGTGATTGAGTCATCGACTATTAGAACTGTGGGTTCAATTTTTACTTCTGGGGCTTCAAGCATAGGAGGAAGGGCTTTCCGCGGCCAAGAACCGCCACCAATTTGTCTGGACATCTTACCTTGGAAGATGTCGATGATTTCTAAAACGTCGGCAATGGGCATAATGCGACCATCACCGAGAACGGTAGCACCGGCTACACCACTGGGTTTGGGTGCTGGCCCTTCAAATTGTTTAATAACTATTTCTTGCTCGCTGAGAACTTGGTCTATTTGGAGGGCAACCATTGAATTGCTTGACCGCAAGATCACGACAGAAAGCATGTCATCATCTCGCGTACTGCTGTAGATACTGGCACGACTGATCTGGCGATTGAAGGCTAAAATTTCCTGTAAAGGTCGGAATGGTAGAACTGTATCCCGCCAGTAAATAAATGATTGTCCATCAATATCTTTGTGAATATCTGTGATGGGTATATCTACTGTGTCTTCTACGCTGTCCATTGGGAAGGCAATTCTGGATTTATCGGATATGCAGCAGAGAGCTTTGCAGATACTCAGGGTGAGTGGTAGACGAATAGTGAAGGTGGTTCCTTTACCTAGTACAGAATCTGTGCTAACTGTGCCGCGAATTTCGTTAATATCGTTTTCAACTACGTTCATGCCCACACCCCGGCCTTTGATATCATCAATTTCATCGGCGGTGCTGAAACTGGGCAGGAACAAAAGTTCATATAAGTCTTGGCGGGTCAGATTTTGCGCTTCTTCTGGTGTGATGATCTCTTTTTGAATTGCTTTGAGTTTGACGTTATGGTGATCAATACCAGCACCATCATCGGTCACGGAAATAACTGTTTGGTTGCCTTGGTGGAAAGCACGGATGGTAATGATGCCCAGAGGTAGTTTACCTGCTGCTTTGCGGACTTCTGTTGTTTCAATACCGTGAGCGATCGCATTGTTGAGCATATGAGTGAGTGGATCGGTCAGATGATCCAAAATCATCTTGTCAATTAATGTATCTGCCCCTTCTGTTACCAACTCTACTTGTTTTCCATACTTGATACCGTTATCCCGCACTCCTCGACGCAAGCGATCAATAGCTTGAGCAAAAGGCACCATTCGCGCTTTGGTTAGTCTTTCTTGTAGCTGGGTGGTGACTTGGCGGAACTGCCGTGCTACACGCTCAGTTTCTTCGGTGACAAAGTCAATGTCGCTGGCTGACTCCCGCAGTCGGACAATGTATTCTATTGTTTCTTGGGAGAGGGTATGGAAAAGGGTAAATTGATCCATTTCCAGTTCGCTAAACCCTCTGTCATTATTAGCATTGCTAGACTGTCCATATTCTCTGGATCTGCGGCTGCTTAACAGAGAAGCTTCTAGGAGCGATCGCTCGTATAACTCCTGCATTCTTCCACCCACATCTGAAAGATGCTGTACTTGAATCAGCAAGTTATCCAATGACTGTCGCAGACGTTCATGATCCTGCTCTAAGGTGTTACGATTTACCACCAACTCTCCAACTAAGTTACTCATCTCATCCAGTTGTTTAACTGGAATTTTCATGCCTTCTTCTCTGAGCCGACGAGTAGTGGGACGTGGTGTTTTACTGGCAGTAGATTTTGTAGTTCTGCCTTGAGCTGCAATGGTTTGATTGACTTCAGCCAGCAATTTCTCTAAGTTCCTAAATTCATCGGATATTTCTGAGTCCACAAAAGCATTCTGAGCTTTGGAGACTGTTGGTTGACTGACTATCGGTGCTGTTTTAGGCGTTTGTGTTGCTTGGGCATCATCTGTATTCAGCAATGCTTCTAAAGCCGCAAAATCCACATCTGGCATGGAATCGACATTAGGGGATAAATCTATTTCTTCCTCTAAATCTAATAATGTTTCTAAATCAGCAAATTCATCCTGGATATGAACCTGATTTTCTGGATTAGCTACTGCTGTAGTTTCTGCCTCTAGTTCTTCATGATTTGCTTGTTCAAGGTTTACCAGAAACTCATCAGATAAATCATCTGTAATTTCGTTTTCTAGCCCCAATTCTAAGAAAGTAGCATCCCAGGAGGCAGTATTGATGTCTTGTACCAAAGTTTCGTTGACTTCTTCCTCTTGTGCCTCTGGCTGTGTCGCGACACTGAAATTGAGAAGATTGAAATTATGAGCAGTATCAATCTTTATATTTTCCTGGCGAGCAAGTGTTGAGGAACTTTGGCTTATACTTATATTCTCTAGGGAGACTAATACATTCTCCTTATTGTCATCAAAACCAGCAAAAATATCTAGTTCCAGTTCAGCATTTGTTTCGGAAAATTCCTTAGTAAATTCTGGACTAAAATTCAGAGTTTCTGGCTCAGGAGAGAAGCTATACATTTCTGGTAAATACAATTCCCCATCATCAACAATGCTAAAAGTATATTGGGAATCTGACCAGTCAGAAAATATATTATTATCTGGCTCTGATACCAATCCCAAATCCCCTAATTTTTCTTGCTCCTGTGCAGTACAATCAAAGTCTTCCAAGTAATTCAGGTTAGAAACTGGCTGTTGAGTATCACCTAAAGTTTCTCCAAATGATGCAAATATATCTTCTTCTAATTCCCTCACTACATCTTGTTCGACTCCAGCATTGAGTCCTAATATTGCTGCTGTATCTGTCGGATTCCAGAAGTCAAAATCATTTTCAGCTTGTGAAATCTCTGCTGTTGTTGTTTCTGGTAAAGAAAATATATTTATATCAGCAATTTCTAAATCTTCGGTTGTTTCTATTGATAAATCTGCTTGAATAACGGGTTCTATTTCGCCCAGCAAATTATCTGAAAACAAGTTTTCTAGTTGAAGCTGATGCTGTTCTGATGTGGGTTCACCAGCTACAGTTATTTCCTCTGGTGAATCAATCTTGTTAGTGGCTGAAAATTCTTGAAAACTGCTGGTAGTGAATACGGATTCTGGTGGTGTGAGTTCCTCTGAAGAAGGCGACTCCTCATCATCTGGTGTTAATCCCCAGAGACTTTCCACTAATTCATCCGTCGTATTGATACTTGTTAAGCCAATTTCTTCTGAAGATTGTGACTCTTCTGGCTCATTTATCGTCAATTCTTCATTATCAATATTAGCTAGGGAAAATTCTAAATTTGTATGAGTAATGGCAATATCACTATGTTCTGTATTCTCTGGTTCTGAAAAGAGTTCTCCAAAGAATAGGTCTTCTGTGATATTAGTGGGGCTTTGTCGCTGATCATTGTTAGTGTCATTATCTAATGGTGAAAGTAAATCAGCTAAATCGGCATCAGCATATTCAAATCCAGTGTTATTACTTCCTATTTGATGAATGGTAGTTTCTATGTTTTCTTCATTTTGCCAATGTTCTTCTAAATCAGGAGTCTCACCTTCAAACAAGTCGGCTAGGGCACCCAATTCAGCACTTCCTACCTCTAGTCCATTATGGTCAGGAGCATTGCTATTTAGATTGAATATGTCGTTTTGATCAGTGAATAAGGAAGTGGCACTCACAGAAGTTATATCTGTTTCAGTTAGTGCTATTTCTGGCAGCAGTACATTATCTGTATGTTTTTCTAGTATATTTGCAACTCGTGTGACTGTTGGTTGGTCTTCAACCCAATCAAGTTTTAGTTCATCTGGCCACTCAAGTTCGGGAATTAGTTCCAGTGCTTCTAATTCCTGACAAATGGTTATTTCTGCTTCTCTACCTTGAATAACTAATTCTTGGGCTTGTTTAATTTCGGTAATCACTATTTTAGCTAAGGTCAGATAAGTATTGTCAGGATTGGCTATCGCATTGGCAGCTGCTTGAGACAATTTGCACCAATTGGACAAATTCATTGTCTCACCAAGTTTAACTAACTTGTGACAGCATTCCTTTAAATTATCCCGTGATGAAGATGTGTTACCTTCCTTAAACAGTTGCAACATCTCCCGCAAGGACTTTAGTACATGAGAGTGAAACTCTGACCACTGTTCACTAGCTACTACAGCTTTTGCTGGCTCTTGTTGAGGTACTAAATCCTGTTTTGGTGCTTGTATGGGTGCATTTGCAGCAATGGGGGTGGTAGTTGCTCCTGATTGTTCAAGCAGTAGTTCTAAATGTTGATTTAGTCCCTCCAAGAATGGTTCAGTTTCTAACATCAAAGTATTAGCCGTTTCTTCTGACAAACCAAACGGACTACCCACATGATCTAACAACGCTTTTAAAGTATCAGAGACACCAAGAAACAAAGACTCTAGCTTTTGGTCAACCTGAACTGGATGCTCTTTGAGAACTTTAAAATAATCTTCCAAACGGTGAGATGTCTGCTGGATACTGTTTAGGCCCAGCATAGCTGCCCCTCCTTTAATGGAGTGAGCAGCCCGGAAGACTTCGTTGATCATTTCTGGGTCGTTGAGGGTATCTTGTAGCTTCAGTAACCCCTGTTCGATTGTATTCAGGTGTTCTCGAGCTTCTTCAATAAAGTAACCCAAAATCCGTTGTTGTTGTTCCGGCTGCATAAACAAGGATGAAGAATAAAGGATGATTGACACTCCCCAACCTGAAGGTAAAGGGATTCTTAAGTAGCTCAAAGGCTTATGTCAGGGTAGGAGCAAGGTGAAGCACAAATATATTTTATACTTCATCCTTATTCCTTTATTTAGATTCAATGGTTTCCACCCGGAAGCGTTCTACGGAAGCAATCAAGTCGCGGGATACTCCCACTAGGTGTTGTAAAGCGGCTGAGACTCGCTGTGCTTCTTGGGATGTTTCTTGGGCTGTGAGTTCCACTGATTGCATCACCTGAGCGACAGCAAGAGAGGTTTCGGTTTGTTCTACAGTATCGCTGGTAATTGAGCGTACTAGACTATCAATATGATCAGCTACTTGGATAATGTTTTCTAGCGCTCGCTTGGCTTCTTCTGCTAGTTTTGTTCCTTTAATTACTTGTTGTGTACCTTCTTCCATCGCTGTCATTACAGAGCTAGTTTCACTCTGGATTTGCATCACGATTTGTTCGATTTCTTTTAAAGATTTGGCAGATTTATCAGCTAATTGGCGGACTTCATCGGCTACAATCGCAAATCCTCTTCCCGCTTCTCCTGCTCTTGCTGCCTCAATACTGGCATTGAGCGCCAATAAGTTAGTTCTAGAAGCAATCTGCGATACCAAGGCGACGATAGAGTTAATTTCTTGAGAAGATTCTGCTAATCGCTTCACTTTGCGGGTAGTTTCTGCCACTGTCTCCCGAATTTCCAAAATCCCCGCCACTGTATTTTCTACTGCTTCTCCTCCTTTGAGAGCGATCGCACTGGCATCACGAGCTACAGTTTCTGCTTCTTTTGCCGCTACTGCTACCCGTTGAATAGATTCGGTCATTACCTGTACGGAATTCAACGTCACTGCTAACTCTTCTGCTTGACGCAAAGCATCCCCAGATAATGCTCTAGCAAAAGTTTCTGAATTAGTCGAGCCTTTGGTTACTTCTCGTGCAGCTACTTTCACCTGCTGCACAATATCCCGCAAGTTTTGAATTGTCAGGTTAAAGGCATCCGCAACAGCACCTAGTACGTCTGCTGTCACCTCAGCTTGAACTGTTAAATCTCCTCTAGCCGCGCCTTCTACGTCGTCTAAGAGGCGGATAACTTGGCGTTGCAAGTTTTCTTTTGCTTCCTCTTGTTCCAGCGCCTTGCGTTGCGCTTCATTGGTAGTTGTGAAAATTACCCGCGCCATATCGTTGAAACTCGTGGATAAGTAGCCTAATTCATCTTCTGAGTAAACTGTGGCTTGAACATTGAGATTTCCCTCTCGGACAGCATCAAACTGAGCTTGTAAATCCTTAGTAGTGCGCCGAATTTGCTTGAGTGCGAGATTACCCATAAAGCCAGCCGTCATACCACCAGCCACTCCTGCGGACAAAGCCATTGCCCAACCTGTATTCCGCACCGATTCCCGTTGTGAGGGTTCTGAAAATTCTGTAGCGCCAAAGCTAATCAAAGCTGCTACCACGGCTGAGGTTAGCCCCACTGTGCCACCGATATACCATTGCTTCTTCTCTAGAGACGCATTCTCAAAAAATCCAAACAAGCCTTGATCTATATTGACAGTTGGTTCTAGTTTAGAAGCATCTGTTTCTGTAAAAACAGGAACTGCTTCTTGCGCTCCAGTAATTGTGAATAATTCTTCATCACGGTCAACGACGTTATTTAGTGAAGGATTATCAGTACAACTACTGCTACCGCAGGTTTTACTAACTCTATTTTCCCTGGTGTCTGACAATAACTCTATATCATTGTAGTTAGAATCTGCACTGAGATCAAAGCTAGGAATACTGCCTAAATCATCAAATTCCTTAAAATCATCCAAAAACTGAATATTTGGTGGAGTTTCTCCCTGCAAACGGTTATTATCTTCATCACTAGCAAAGCTTTCTGAGCCAAAGGCAGACTCAAATGCTTCTAAATCGAAACTATCATCATCAAAGTTATGTTGATTTTGTTTCCCATCTGAATTAGCCTGCTGATCGGTATGATCAGAATTGTTATTTAAAGATGAAGATACTTGATTATTAAAGTTAGAAGCTGAGTTATTGTTTAGTTCGTCTGGAATTTGTTGTAACAAACTATCTGCACTACTCAAAGAAGTGTCGTCACTGATGTCTATAAAATCTTCTCTAGTGAAATCATCATGGAGTTCTTGTTCATCAATGATGACATGAAGATTTTTATGACTATTGCTGGAGAAGCCCAAATTCCCCATATTTATATTCTCAAATTCTGATGAATCTGGTTGCCTGAATGATTCAGGCAGCGATGAAGCGTTATAGTCATCTGATAAATTAATATCTCCAAAATGTGAGTTCATTTGAACATCATTCATGGCTGAATCCCCTTGATCAGAATTTCCATCAAGGTCAGAGAAATGATTATTTTTTTGGCAGACAGGAGATAATTCCAATTCTCCTAATGCTTCACTGCCACTGCTACTTGCTTGTAGTTCAGTAAATGGTTGATCTAAAGCAAAAGGATCATTACCAAAATCTACTGTGTTACTGGATATTTGATCAAAGTTAAGACTGTCTAATGAACTATCAAACGGATTACTCACAGATATATCTTCGAGAGCTTCTTCAGATACTTCATAAGCACCAAAAGATTTTAGATTAAAACTGGAGTTATCCAAGTCTATATCAACTCCTAAATCTAGTAATTCTCCTTCATCAGTTACCAGCCCGTTTGATACTTTCTCAGAATTTATTAGTTGTTCGAACTCTATTTCTGCTGCGTCTTCACGCAAAGATTGTAGATATAGATTGATATTTTCAAGATAACCAGTGGCAGAACCAATAATTCCTTCATCATCTGTTAAATGAAACACCTGCTCATATTCGGCTTTTGCTGTTTCAAAATGCTGCAAAACATAGTATATATGACCCCGCAAGAGATGAGAATTAGGATCATCTGGTAGATTATTTACCGCTTGGTCTACTAAAGTAGCCGCAACCTCATAATCTCCTTGTGTATACGCTGTTACTGCCTGCTGATATTTAGAATCTTGATCATCTATATTTGTTGTTGCCATTTCCACCCTCCCGACTTCATCCTGCCCACCTAGCACTTCGCAAAATTGCCGTTTGATCTATTAGTCGCAGATACTTATTATTGTTAGTATCTAACCATTCTCCACGTAAAAAGGGAGCCATAGTATCTGGGATGTTATTTGGCGGCATCAAAGATTGTGCATCTAGCCAGCCCATACCACAGATTTGCTCGACCCCTAAGCCTACTATTATGTCTTGATCTTCAATAGCAATTACTGGTATCTCAGATTTATCTGTGTTTAAGGGAGTTGCATCCCCTAGAAATTGACCCAAATCTGCCACCCAAATTAATCGCCCTCGCAAATTAAGAGTGCCTAAAAGCAGTGGAGAAGCGTTAGGAATTGGGGTGATGCGATCAGGACTAAGTTCTATTACTTCCCGGATGCCAGTTGCTTGCAATGCAAATTCCTGATGCGAGGGAATGTAAAATCTTAAATGTAACTCCCCTTCAGGACTTTCTAGTTGTAATTCCGGGCGAAATTGGTCTTGACCACTACCACTTAAAAAGTCGGGTTTGCTAACCATGTTCTTTTCATCCTTATCCTCGCAGCAGTTGTTTGACTGTTCCTACCAATTCAGTTGGTTGAAACGGTTTGGCTATGTAAGCGTCGGCTCCCTGTTTCATACCCCAATAGCGATCAAATTCTTCACCTTTGGATGAACACATGACGACAGGGACATTTTGGGTCTTGGGATCGGACTTTAAACGCCGACAAAGTTCGTAGCCGTTCATCCGGGGCATGACAATATCTAAAACTACTAAATCGGGAGGTGTACTTTGAATTGCTTCTAAAGCTTCTACTCCATCCCCAGCATGGGTAACAGTTAGACCACTAGCTTTAAGGAGGTCTGTAATCATCTCCCTTTGGGCGATACTGTCTTCAACAATCAGAACTGTACTCATAAATCCCTATCTACCTCCTGCTTTATACTTTCTTTCTCTGGAATTTTCCCCAATTGTCTATACAAGCGACTTATTGTATAAATTATTTATACTGCCTCACTAGTTTACTGAGTATGGCAGTTTTGCTAGTGTTGGCTGATTCTGTGATAACATTTTTTACCCTATCTTTGAGCAAATCCACAAGTCTTGTATTCTGTTTATTTTCCCACAGCCGAATCTATATTGATATATTTTTCCACAAGCATCAGTAATTCAGTGTCTGGAAATGGCTTGGTTAAATAATCTGTAGCCCCAACCATCCTGGCTCTGACGCAATCGATAAATCCTTCTTTCCCTGTCAGCATGATAATTGCTAAAAGACGAAATGCTGTAGAATATCGCAGTATGGAACATATTTCATATCCATCTAATTCTGGCATGGCAATGTTGCATAAAATTAAATCTGGCTTGAGTTGAAAAACGAGGCTGAGGGCTTCTAAAGGTTTGGTGATCGAAATTGCTTTATACCCCTGTGGTTTTAAGATTGACTCTACTATTTCACAGATGGTGATTGCATCTTCAATGCATACTACCCGTCCTTTGTCTTTATCTACCTGCTGCCAGTTTGGTGGTTGATTATTAGCACCTGAAGTCACATAATATACTAATTATAGCCATCCCTGTTGTACGTAAGGATATATTGCTTTGGCAACGGTTAAAATATCACGATTCACATAACGAGCCAATTGGCGCAAAGTTGTTTTACCATCAGCCCAATGTTGTAATTTATTCACTCTTGATCCTAGTAGTACGTCGTTGAGTCTGGTCGTGTCTGCCAGAACTAGTAACTGTTCTGGTAATTGTATATGTCGGTACATATGCTTCCGTTTTTCCATTTAGGCAGTAATTTTTGTCACTAGAACCGTAATTTCCCAGTTAGTTAATTCTGGGACAAGTGCTGCACCTAAATCAAAAATGAAACTACCTTGGTGTAAACTTAGTAAATCAAATAGTGTCTCATGCACCAAGCCGTGAATAATATTCCGGGCTACTTTTGGAGTGATTATATTCTGTTCCAAGAGTGACCAAATGTAACCATACTCCGGAGAACTCATTGATTCTAAGTTGGCAAGCTGCGTTTTATTAAGCCGTTACTCAACTTGGTAGTGACGCAAATAATCGTCAATTCGGTATAAACTACTTTCACCAGCTTGACAATAAACTATTTGCCCGTTTAGAAAAAATACAAACCAAGACTGTGGTTTACTTTCCCCCACAGGATGATCCTTGATACCTTCTTCTTGACTAGGTTTATGCCTCTGATAAGAGCTGTGCGCTTCCACCCACAACTGCCCTGTTCTTTGTCCTAAGGAAATCAGTTGTAGAATACTGCAAATATCCATCTCCTTTAAATTCCCCTGCATTTAGCTAAAAAACCCTCCTTGACTTTCCAGAGAGATTACTTGATTAATTGTTACCAAAATTAGGGTGCAGGGGTTAAGGTGCAGGGTGTATTGGGCTAATAAAAAATTATTTGATTAAATCAACACCCTGCTCGATACCCAAGTGCTTGAAAGCCCACGCCACTAGATTTCAGCGGGCAGACCCTGCCAACGCAGTGGCTCTTCAACTTATGGATGGGGATACCCCCACACACCGCACCCTACTTAACTTCAGGTTTTCCATATTTCCAGTAGAATGGCAGGATGATTATCTATGCCAGCAGTTTTAGTAACCAAGTATGATTATTTTGTAATGGATTTTTGACGAAAATAGTGTTCACACGGTAGCCGTAGTCACTATTATGTATACAGGACATAAAAGTTCCGACCAGAGCGCATCTACCACATATCAAGATATATCAAGATGTGAGATATCAGTTCCATAAATAGTTTTGTCTATCTTGTGCTGCTAAACTTAGCATAAATAAGATAAGTTAACAGAATAATCTAAGGTATATCCTAAAACACGGACGTAAAGTGCATCAAAAGGACTAGCGGTGTGCTGTATCTAGCAGAAGTACAAAAGCAGAAGGGCGGTTTACTCGGTGGTGGTTCTAAAACAGAACTCAAACTACTAGCTTGTCAACGCAGCGACCAGAATTGGAGTACTGTATCGGAAGAAACTATTGGGGCTGAAGAAGCCAGCAAATTAAATGATGGCGCACTGGTACTGGTGGAACTGAGTCCGAATCGTCAAGTAAAGCGAATTCAGGAAGCAGGTCGTCCGCTAGTAAATATTTTGCAGAATTTTTCCCGCCAAATGGAAAAATTTAAGCTGAAAGAAGATGAGATTGACCAGTGGAAGCAATCGCTAATGTTTCAAGTCCAAGAGCTAAATCGCCGAGAAATGGACATGGAATCGCGCTGGGAACAACTCCAACACCTGGAACATGAGGTACAAGATTTAGAAAAACAAAAGCAGGAAGTGAAATCATCCCGTGAGCAAATTGAACAGCTCCGGACTGAAGTTGAACGCAATCGTCAGGAACTAGAAGGTGCTTGGGAGCATTTGCGGGGAGAACAGCGTCGTTTAGATGACCTCCAAGCATATTCCCCCCAAGGCACGGTTGTGGATGAGGCGCAAACTAAGGCAATTACTGATTTACTCAATCGCTTGTCTGGTGGTGTTGGTTCCACTGTTGCATTGCGGGAAAACCTCAATTTTGCTTTTGAACTCCTAGAACAACAGCAAGCTACTCTCAACGCACATTGGCAACAACTGGAACAGCAACAGTCTTTAGCTCAACAACAACAAGGTGAAGTTGAACAACTGTCGCAATCTTGGCGCGATCACCAAACCGAATTTCAACAGTTCCAAAATTCTCTACACCAACAAATAGCTGAGTTACAACTAACTACAGCAACACTTAAAAACAAACAAGGGTTGTCTGATATACTTAAAGAACAGTTGGGAACTCAACAAGATTTATACCAACAAACCCAGGCTTTGGTAGCAATGGCTGACAATCTGCTTTTTGGCCAGCAAGTTGATGTAGAAGTTTTGGAGAACCTTCCCCTGGAAGAACTACAAAAAATAGTTCAAGACTTGCACGATAAACTGGAAATTGATTCTAGTTTCGTTCAAGACCAAGAACAAGAGCTAAATTACAAAGAACAAGGTATAAAAGACTTAGAAGCAAACATACAACAAGTGTCTGGAGAAGAACTAAAAAATTTAGAATTAGAACTAGCTGAAGAAAAAGACCTCTATCGGATGCTCAATAAAAGTTTAAGACCTCAACGCAATAATTTACTCAGGCAGGAGCAAACTTTTAAACAGCACCAAAAGATACTGCTGCAACGACAAGGACACTTTGTTATCGACTCTCCAGGTAATAACACGATTAATTTAGATTCAATTGTTTCCCAAATTGATAACCAACGACAACACAATTTCCACGAATTGCAAAAGCTGGAAAATGAGATTCAACAGCTAAGTGCTGATATTGAGATTAAGCAGGGGGAAATTGATCATCAAACTCAGGAGCTAGAGTCCAAGCATCAAGAACTCAAATCAATGGAAGAACAACTACTCAACTTGCAAAGGGCAACTGCTGAATGCTGGGGTAGGGTAAATTTATATCAACAGGCACTACAACCTATTCAAGATTGCTTGGATAGTTTCCGGGATAAGCTGCACACGATATCAGACTCTTTAACTCATGTTGAAGAGGTTGGTGATTCTCAACGTCAGACTATTAGCGAAATGCGTCAAACCATTCAAAGTTTGATGAATATGCCGGATGTATTAGTTTCTTAGTAAAAAGGAAGGATTAAAATCCTTCCTTTTTACTAAGTTATGAAAATCCAGTCACCTTGTACTTGAGCGATCGCACCTCCAGGAAACGGATCGGTTTGGGAACGATTGGGGGCTGTAATTAAAACCCTTAACTTCTCAATATGTTCAAAGTTGGGAGCATCAGGTAATATTTCTTGTAATACCTGACGCATTATCCTACGTTGCAAGGCTAGCGGTACTCTTTTTAAGATGCGACGATTTAGTTGTAAAATATCATTCTCACCCTTTTCTGACGCTTCCAACCGCAATTGATGGGCTGTTTGTTCTAAATACTCTACCTCTGCAAGCAGGAGTTCGGCGGTTTGAGCCAAATTTGATTCTACCTGGGGGTTAAAATTTTCTTTTAAATATGGGATTAATTCTTGACGAATGCGATTTCGTGCATATTGTAAATTTTGATTGGTGGAATCTTGCCAAATTGGTAAATTAAATTCCTGACAAAACTGCTCCGTTTGGGAACGGGTAACTTCTAACAATGGACGCACGAGGATAATATTCTCATTTAGTGGACGTTGCCAAGTTAAAGCTTGTAAACCGTCAGCACCAGTACCGCGCATCAAGTTGTAGAGTAGAGTTTCCGCACGATCGCTTGCAGTGTGTCCAGTGACAATATATTGATAATTATGAACTTCGGCAATTTTTGTTAAAGCTTGATAACGCCAATTTCTGGCTGAGGCTTCATTCTTAACTCGATTTGTAGCGGTTTCTAAATAAAAAGGTGTATGCCAATTGTGTGCTAAATTTTCCACATGGTGAGCATTAGCTTGGGAATCTTCACGCCAGCAATGATCACAATGAGCTATAGCTAAACTCCACTCCCATTTTGGTTGTAAATCCAATAATAGTTTAATTAAGCACAAAGAATCTTGTCCACCAGAAACCGCGACTAATAACTTTTGGTTACGTGCAAATAAATGACGGGCGCGGATAGTACAATGTATTTCGGCGTGGATGGCAGTCCATGTCATGAAAGAATTTTTAACCGTCAGATTAAACTTAGATTTTATCCCACATTCCGCACCTTTAACTGTCACAATCAGTTACTACGGAACTGAAGTCATGAAAGAAGAGTAAAAATATACATTTATCTATAAAAGAAAACAAATTTTGGAGGTCAATCTTTTCCAATTTAAGGTTTTTGGTACTAAACATGGTAATAGAAACTCCACAGAGGTAGTAAATGTTGATTCGCCAGAGGCTAACCCCATATTGGGATTTTCACCTATATTTTTGATAGTTTGATCAAAAAAAAGCTAAACCTTCTCTGAATTCTTCAATTTCAATTAATAGTTCTACTTCTTGTTTACCTTGCAACGTCCCTGCTGCAAGTTCTTGAGAGCGCTCTTCAATACTCCCAAATAGTTTTTTCAACTCGACTATAGTTGTCTGAGCTTGGGAATTAATTGGTGGTTCCCCGTACTCGTCAGTCCAAGATTTGAGATGTTGCAGAAGTAACCGTGTCTGTCCTGGTAATCCTGAATAAAGTTGGATTAATTTGACTATTGTAGTATCAAATGTATTTTCTTTACAGAAAGTATATGTTTGTAAAAATAATTCCTCACCATCAGCATCTAATCTCTGAATCATTTGATTTTTAACTTGCTCAACGAGAACTTAAGCCTGTTTCATTTGATAGGGTTTTTGCATCTGGAACACTCCATGAGATTGAGCAATTTATTCTGGTGTTAATCTTGATAATATATGAAATATATTGTCACACTTCTCTTCTTACTTATCAATTAAAGTCAGGGGGTGGTTCTCATTAGTAATCTTTTCGTCATCAATATATGCTAGAGATAATTGCTGTTCCTCTATATCTAATGACTGTGGATAGTTTTGAATTTTGTCTACTTTTTCTATAACATCTGTTACTGTAATATCCTCATCAATCAAAGAAGACGATTCTGTATAATTGGGAATATATTCAATCTGGTCGATACCATAGTTTGGTAATATATCAGTATCAATTACAGATATAAATCCTGGTGAAAATTGATCCATTGTGGTGATGTTTGTATAAACTAAGTTGTTGATGAGTCCGAAAGTGGGAATAGCAACAGATACATCAAAACTAGTTTGATAGCGAAATTCTCTCAGTTCAAAATCTAGTTCAAAATTCCCTATAACTAGTTTACAATTAGCTCGTTACAATTAGCCCTATTGATAAATCCTGCAACAGACAACAGTTTATTTTCAGGTACGAGAGTAGGATAAATTGAGTAAAAAACTATTTGCTGTTTTGAGTATACTTTAGCGTAGCAATTCCATGTACCATTTTTACCTTGGCAGGTAAGACCTAATATAGGTTCACCTTCAATTTTGATAAATGCCCAGTCATCTTCTATAAAAAAAAGTTGACCAGTCTTTGAAAAATATCTTCATAGTCATAACTAGGATTAGCTAATTCTTTAAACCCCTCTACTAGTTCCTTAACTCTTTGAGAAATAGTTTCTTCATCCATAGATGATATACTACTATCTATCCATTCTTACAGCCCTTTGCTTATTTTATCTCGAGACTGAGCAATGGTTTCATCAGTTATTGATTGAAGATTATTTTCTGTCCAATCCTGGAAGAAATTGATAATGGCGCTGTTAAAATTTGCGCTGTCAGATATGTCCTTATTTATTATAGATAGGTTTAGGTAATCCCAGAAGCTACGGTAGCCTCTTTCAACTGGTAAACGTGGTTGTTTAACTTGTAAGCCTAACCAACTTTCTGTGTTAAAAAGTAGATGAGTGGGTTCTGATTTACTAAGTTGATGAAGAGAAGCAGGTGCATTATTCAAATGTGGGTACAGGAGTGGTAGGAAATCAGGTTTTAAAGTAGAGCTATGATTTCTATATTAGTTTCACTGTTAAATCCTCCATTGGAGACAGAGCCAGGTAATTCGGGTTGCAGGTTGAATCATGCTTGTCTGTCTATTTGTTGGTAGAGTTCAGGGGGTAATTGAAATACCAGATGCGACTCGACAAGGGTGTTATCGAGTTGTTTAATAGTTAATGTTGTTGCATTTACTATTAAAGAAGTCTGGTTAGAACTATGTAAAGTTAGTTCGGCGTTTAACTGATGACTTTAGCTACTATCACTGTTTACGTTATTGAACGAGATTTTTGTCAAGCTGCCTATTGGTCATTAGCAGGGGCTGTTTTATCTTGGGTAGGTTTGATGCACAGCTATAAGATAAGTGGAAGATCGCAGATACGGTTATTTGGGTTGAGGAACAGGTAGTAGTTGGGCTGTGGGTTATATTTTGCTGGCTATTTTGTTTTTCTACCTTTCTTGGCAAACAAGACAACAACACGAATAATCCTAAAAGTGTCTAGAAAATATCACGTAACTTTTGGTGGAATTAAGCATGAACATAGATAATCATACTTTAGACTTGGTGACTGGAGGATTAGCGATCGCCATTCTTCTAGGTGGAATGCTAATGATGTTTACTACCGTCTTGACAAGCAAGAAATAATTATCTTCACCCAGTCTGGCTGGGTGATAAATCACCTTGTATGAATTAGCATTTATGTATCCTCTTAGATCCCCGACTTCCTGAAAAAGTTGGGGATCCTGTGATTGATTACTTGCGATCTGATACGAACGCAACTTTATTTTTAGAGAACAACCAATTACTAAAGTGCTGTATTTTCGCAGTTAAACTCTTAATTAAGCTGATTTGCGGTTGTTTTCTGGGTGCTGCTAGTTTTAAAACGACCTCTAGCAACCAAGGGGCAAAGTTTTGACACCAGACGGCTAAATGAGATTGCCATCCGACTAAAATTTCTGATGTATCCTTTTGCAGTCCGATCATGAGTGCTTGGGCTACTTGCTGGGGTGTCATAGGGGTGACTCCACGAAATAGTTTTAAGTCGCGCACCATATCTGTGTCGGTGAGGGTGGGAAGTAAAGCGACAACGCGGATGTTGTGTTCTGCTAGTTCCCGACGCAAGGCTTGAGTAAAGCCTAAAATTGCAAATTTGGTGGCTGAATAGGTGGCCATTGTTGGTGCTGCTACTTTCCCCATCAGACTGGAAACATTGATAATTGTTCCCTCTCTTTGACTAACCATACGTCGCGCTATCAGACTCGTGAGGTTATACATTCCCAACAAGTTAACGGAGAGTTCTTCTTGCACTTGGGGAAGTTTTGATTGCAGAAATGAGTTTTGATATGCGACTCCTGCACAGTTGACAAGTATATGGACAGGTCCATAGTTGCGCCACAGTTGGGCGATCGCAATATTCACGTTGACTGATTGGGTTAGATCTAAGGCGATGATAATCGTTTCGGTGCCTATTTCCTCGATTTCTTGGGCTACTTGGGCTAATTTATGGTGATCGCGTGCTACCAATATCAGCCGCTTTACTCCTTGCTGGGCTAATTCTAATGCGATCGCTTTACCAATTCCACGGGAAGCCCCTGTAATTAAAGCAACTTTGCCTTGAATATTCATCGGTTTTCACCTCCAAATTCTTGGACTTACCTCTGCTTTTTGCTATCCAAAAGGTAAGATAATTGATGAACAGTAAGATTGTTACGCCAGATATTTCTGTTTATTACTCCTTTGCAATACCCCTTAATTGCCTGTACAAAACAGAAATTCCTCGTTGATACCATAGATTAGTCAAAACTCAAGTTGATTGGCAGAGTGGATACAGAGCATCGGTTTTACCTCTTTTTCATCCGAGCATTCACCAGTTGGTTGGCACTACACACCTTAGCAACTAAATCAAGAGATTGCAATCTTTTTTAATAAGAATTTCTTAATATTTATTTACAAAGAAAAATAATATATATTATATATAGAAATTTTTTGGTTAGATAAGTTTTGATTAATACTCAAGGCCTCATAATACTGCAAAGGGGTGAAACTTGGACTTATGTCATACTGATAGCGCAGCGTGGCGTAAGCCATGGGTAACGTAGTGCAACGCAGTATCTGGGAGATTCTTCACTATCTCTTTCAGAGACGCTCTGCGAACTTTCAGAATGACACTTTTGAACGGTTTTCAGTATATATCCATCCCCTGACAATATACCCCTAAACCCCATTCCCTGGAAATTTTCAATTACTGACCAGACACTCTAAAATGAGAGCAGCAAAAGACGAATCGGAAAACAAGCACACTCCATGCGTATTTCTTTAACCTGGCTGCGTGAACTAGTAGAAATAAAACTTAGTCCAGAAGAATTAGCCGAAACCTTGACAATAGCAGGGTTTGAAGTAGAAGATATTGAAGATCGCCGCACTTGGTCCAATGGCGTAGTTGTGGGGAAAGTGCTTGAGCGTCAACCCCATCCCAACGCTGATAAATTGAGCATCTGTCAAGTAGATATTGGTGCAGATGAGACTTTAAATATTGTTTGTGGTGCGGCTAATGTCCGTGCTGATATTTATGTCCCAGTTGCCACCACAGGAACTTATTTACCAAATATTGATTTAAAAATTAAACCCGCTAAACTTAGAGGTGTCCCTTCTAACGGGATGATCTGTTCCTTAAAAGAACTGGGTTTACCCACAGATTTAGACGGAATTCATATTTTTACCCAAGAAAATCTGTCTCTGGGTAGTGATGTTCGTCCATTGTTGGGTTTAGATGATGTGATTTTAAATGTCACCGCGACAGCTAACCGTGCTGATGCTTTATCTATGGTGGGGATCGCCAGGGAAGTCGCAGCCTTGACTGGTGGTCAATTATCTATTCCACAACTAGAAAACGTGACAATTGCCCAAAATACAGGAAATTTAACCGTAAAAATCCGTGAGACTCAAGCTTGTCCGGCTTACATCAGTACAGTTATTGAACAAATCAAAATCGCCCCATCTCCTCAGTGGTTACAACAACGTTTGCGTTCCGCTGGAGTCAGACCAATTAATAATGTTGTAGACATCACCAACTATGTTTTATTAGAATGGGGACAACCTCTCCACGCTTTTGACAAAGAGCGTTTACAATCTGTAGCTAGTAGTGAAAATTTAACCGTTGGTGTGCGCTTTGCTGATGCTGGAGAAACCTTAAAAACTTTAGATGGACAAACCCGTACTTTGTCAACCCAAAATTTGTTAATTACTGCTAATAACAAAGCAGTTGCTTTAGCAGGAGTAATGGGTGGAGAAGAAACAGAAGTTCATGAAAGTACACAAAGTCTAATTTTAGAAGCAGCTTTATTTGATTCTGTCGCCATTCGTCGTTCTTCCCGCAGCGTGGGATTAAGAAGTGAAGCTTCTGGTAGATATGAAAGAGGCGTAAATCGAGCCGAATTAGAAATAGCTAATAACCGCGCTTTATCGTTAATTAATGAATTAGCGTCAGGTGTGATTCTCCAACAACAAATATTTGATACTCGTCCTGATCCCTCCACTTGGTCACATTCTATCTTACTGCGTTTAGATAGAGTCAATGAAGTGCTAGGTCCGATTCAATCAGAAGAAGAAACTGGAGAACTGGAAGTAGATGATGTAGAAAAAATCCTCACTGCGTTGGGATGTGAATTATTTAAAGATGAGGAATGTACTTGGAAGGTGACAGTACCCCCTTATCGTTATCGTGATCTAGAACGAGAAATTGATTTAATTGAAGAAATTGCCCGTCTTTATGGTTATGATAAATTCTGCGACACCTTACCGGATAAAGCAGAAGCTGGTTATTTATCTTTAGATCAAGAACTACTCCGCAAAATACGATCTTATTTACGGGCAGCAGGTTTGACGGAATTAATTCATTATTCTTTAGTCAAACCAGGAGAAGATAAACAGATAGTCCTTTCAAATCCTTTATTTACCGAATATTCAGCACTGCGAACTGATTTAATCGCTGGTTTAATTGACGCTTGTCAATATAATATAGAACAGGGAAATGGGATGCTGAATGGTTTTGAAATTGGGCGGATTTTCTGGCGAGAAGAAGAAGGTTTAGACGAAGCTGAAATGCTGGCTGGGATCATGGGTGGTGATTCTACCCTTGGTAAATGGTCACGTGATGGACGGGAACAAACCCTGACTTGGTTTGAAGCTAAAGGCATTTTAGAAAGTCTATTTCGTCAATTTAATTTGCAGGTAGAATTTCAACCAGAAAATCGAGATTCCCGTTTGCATCCAGGACGTACCGCCTCTTTATGGGTGCGGGGAATCAGATTGGGTACTTTTGGACAAGTTCACCCCCAACTGCGACGGGAAAAAAGTTTGCCCGAGGCCGTATATGTGTTCCAATTAAGTTTAGATGTGCTATTGAATACCCTGGATGATGATCAACTGTTAGTTCCTAAATTCCAGCCTTTTTCTACCTATCCAGCCAGTGATAGAGATATTGCCTTTTTCTCTCCTGTAAAAGTCACCGTTTCGGAAATTGAAAAGGTGATCACCAAAGCTGGTAAAGGGTTATTAGATTCTGTGGAATTGTTTGATGAATATCGTGGTGAAAATGTGCCCCCAGGACAAAGGAGTTTAGCTTTTCGGTTAATTTATCGTTCAATCGATCGCACTCTCACCGATGCAGAAGTAGAAGCAGTGCATAATAAAGTTCGTGAAGCTTTAGTGGAGAAATTCGGAGTGAGTTTGAGAAGTTAAAATTTGGTAATTGGTGATGGTTTATTGGTGAGCCAGTGGCTCATGGGGGAAACCCCCATGAGCCACTGGCGAACTCGAAGGGTGATTGATAAGAGTTTTTCATTAATTACTAATTCTCATTATCAAAACTACTCAAAAACAGGGGACCAAATTTCAGTAATCGCCACTTCCCAACCAGGTAATAAATCAGGAAGTTTTCAAATATTACCATCTTTTAAAATCACTGTTTAACCATTACAAGAAACTTCTACTGTTCTTGTTTTAGGATTAATTAAAATTCCCACTTGTGAAGGTAAATTAATAAAGTCTTGAATCTTTTTTCTGAGTTCATCTATAGAATCAGTTTTAGATTTTACTTCAACTACCAAGTCAGGAACTAATTGTGCATAATCTTCTGTTGATTGCTTAACTCTATCAGCACGTACAAAAGTAACATCGGGCGCACGCAAGTCAGAATTAGGTAATTTAAAACCTGCACTAGAACCAACTACAGGGCCTAGTTTACGAGGCCTGACCCAGTTTCTTAACAAAGCTGCAAACTGAGTACCTACTTCTTCAGATTCATAACCTGACGGACTCATAATAATTATGCTCCCATCTACTAATTCCATCCGATAGTCTGGATATGCTATCTGTATTTCTTCTAGTTCTTTCACGGTTAAAGACATAATGCTTTTCTCCTGAAATACTACGGAAATACCTATTGGTTGTCTTATTCGATTATATCTTACTACTAGATGTTGCGGCTCGCAAACATCAATACTCCGGCTTGCAAACAAGACAACTTGTCGCTCAAATCAATTGCAAATAAGCATCCTGCTTATTTGCAAAAGGTTTTGGAGTCATATCAATAGTAAAAGAACTTGGGTAACATGGCGAAGAGACGATTTAGCCCTTGAGCAAGGTAAGCTTGTCTTTCACTTGCTCAAGGGCTACTTTAGGTATACCGAACCGTAGTTTGAATAGCTGGAGTTCCCTTTTTGGGGATATGACTGAGATAATAAGCAACCTCCTCCAAAGTCCATCCGGCTTCACGCGCTAGGTGAGCAAAATCATGTTACAGATCATGAAAAGTTACATCATGGATAAGTTCCCACTGTCGAACATTTGCTTGTGCTTTAATGTTTTTCCACCAGCGATGAATGCCCGCAACAGTTAGCCGCTCACTGCGCTGAGAAGTAAAAGTGTAAGAACTCTCAGGATCTCGTCCACCGTGATAAATATATTCATTCAAAGGTTGTTGGGCAGCATTAATTTAGATCAATATCTCCCGCCTTACCGCCCTTGTAACCAACGTGCAACCAAGCAACTGTGAGGCCAATAATATTAGGTATGCTCCATCCTTAACCACGAAACATCACTCACGCGACAACCAGGCCAGTCGCAACAACCAGCCCAGTACCCCAGTGCAAACACAGCGTGGCTACGTCGATGACCATCTTGTTCGATCAGGTTCCGTAAAATATAACGTTCATCAGTACTCAATTGTCTTGGAGCTAAAAGTGCTTGAGGTAGAATGTTTAAACCTCTGGTGGGATTAAGAGGCAAAATCCCCTTCTCCTCAATCAGCCAACGAGCAAAACCACTGACAGCAGATTTAACCCGCGCCCTATGAGCAATGCTAGAACCTGACTGCTCCAGATAGGCAAGATAAATAATTTCCATCGCCGTTTTTGTCAACTGTTCGGGATAAAAATCTCCTCCACACCCAGGCCATTCTACAATCCAAAGCAGAAGTTGTCTGAGAACGCGGATATAAGCATCAAAAGTGCTATGCATTTTACCTCTTAGGAACTCCTCATACTCTACTAGTAGAGCTTCAGCCTCAGATAATAACCGTGTATCCACAGCACCAAACTTCCTTCAAAAATTTCTGTGGTGAGTTTTAGAGCCTCATTTGAAACTAATCTATCTCGAATTGTGATACTTTTTCACCCAACTAGCAAGAGAAAGTAATTTCTGTGCTCAGTTTTCTGCTACAAAAGTAAATGAGGTAAACATACTTGGAGCATGATCCGCAAGAAAATCCCATCAGAATCTTTAACCAACTTGCGCCATCGACTTGATATGTTACCAAGCCGTTGCCGAGAGCGTCCGCAGCTCATGGAAGAAACGGGAAATTTGTACGGCGTGTCAATAGATCCCCTATATCGCGCTTTGCTTAACTCATCCCGACCCAAATCCATCAACCGCTCAGATAGTGGCACACCTGGGAACTTGTCACAAGCAGATATGGAAACAAGCAGATATGGAAATGTACTGCAAAGTCATTGCAGCGACGAAAATTCGCACGTGCAAAAAGAAAGGGCGTCACGTCTCCACGGCACGGGCAGTTGAACTTTTAGAAGATTTCGGGATGAACACACCACAAGCTTTAATTAAACCACCCAAGGGCTTGTTAACCAAAGCTACTGTCAACCCTTATTTGAAAACATGGGGCTATGACCATCTCACAATGACCCATCAACTACCTGCAGTAGCTTTTCAGGCAGAGTACAGCAATGAATGTTGGCATTTCGACCTTAGCCCGTCAGATTTAAAAGACGTCAAACAACCATTGTTGGTAGAATCGGCGGAAATCCGCTATTGATACTTTATAGTGTCGTCAATGACCGTAGTGGTGTGTGTTATCAGGAATATCATTGCGTCTATGGAGAGGATGTGACAGCAGCCTTGCGCCTCTTATTCAATGCCATGACAGCGAAACCCTCGGATGGATGCCCCTTCCAAGGGATTCCTAAGATGATCTATACGGATAACGGACCAATTGCTAAAAGCCATGTATTTCAAAACGTGATGGAATGCTTGGGAATGAAACTTGCTACCCATATCCCTGCGGGTAAAGATGGTAGAAGAGTAACAGCTCGCTCCAAAGGTAAATTTGAAAGACCGTTTAGGACAGTTAAAGAAGCCTACCAAACCCTTTACCACTTTCACGAACCAGAAAATGAAGTTGAGGCTAACCTATGGTTACGCTAGTATTTGCTAAATTATAACGACCAAGGACACCGTATAGAAGCGCACTCTCCCCTGGAGGATTCGTTGCAGAATCTGCCCAAAAGCGGAATCAGGCAGATGTGCAGTTGGGAGCGGTTTTGTACTTTTGCCCGCGAAGCGCAACGAAGGAAAGTGGATGGTTCCGCTAGAGTATCCGTTGAGGGCATAGCCTATGAAGTAAACCCAGACTTGGCATCTCGGTGGTGCTGGCTGGTCATCCCAAATTGAAAAATGATTTGCGCCGTCCGACTATGGAGGAAATTGGGTATCGAGCAACTGTGTTTTCCTTGGAAGGTATTCTTGGTAATCAGCGAGAATATATTGAATGGCTAGTATCGGAATATAGTATGTCTGATCGTCCCATAGGTGAAATATTGGAGGGAGAAGCTATTGAATTACTTGCCACGTGGCTATTGATACCACTACAAATTGAACAACATTATGACCCTAGCTTTGGAGGCTGCATACCGAGTCGCGGTTCAACCTGTTACTACGGCGATTTTGGAGTCCGTTCTGTCGAAGCCAATTGATGATTTGGAACCCACTCTCACAAGGCATGGCTATGACGTGAGAGGCTTGGCGGAAGAAATGCTAAATCGGCTGAAATTAAATCACTGTTTCGTGGGCAACTTGATCCAACTCGTGCGCGTGAATTACAGGAGCAAATGTTAGCTGCAGGACTACCACTTTAGTTACAAGTTATATTTGGTTCATTAAATATGGCAGAAGATCAATACTCCTATAGACAAGCATATCCACTGCAAGTGCAGGCAGTATTTGTTATTTGCAATTAATTTGACCCGAACTGGTTGATTGCAAGCTGGTTACAATTATTTTGAGTCTGTTTGCAATTAATTTGAGCCACAAATTGTCTTGTTTACAAGCCGGAGCGTTTATGTTTGGGAGCCGCAACAGCTAGAAGCACTATTTTGAATTGTTTAGTTGCATATATATGTACGGTTGGAGGATTTTCCCCCAAAATATGCCATAACAGAAGCGAAGATACTACCAAACTTGGGTGTCTATACATGAAAAATTCTCAAATTCATTTTAGCGAACGCCATGCAGAAATTGATCTTTACCAACTCCAGAACCTATTTAATATCGCCGCTTTCTGGGCGAAGGGACGTAGTGTTGAGGATTTAAGCATAGCTATTGCTAATAGTGAACCAGTGGTTTCTGTTTGGGATAGAGAGCGTTTAATTGGCTTTGCTAGAGCTAATTCTGATGGTATTTATCGCGCCACAATTTGGGATGTAGTCATTCATCCAGAGTATCAAGGTAATGGACTGGGAATTAAATTAGTAGAAACCGTTTTGACTCATCCACGAATGCAGGTAGAGCGAGTTTACCTGATGACTACTTACCAACATGCATTTTACAAAAAGATAGGTTTTCAAACTAATAGTACAACTACAATGGTGCTATACAATCAATCTCATCTAGATTCTCTTCCATGTGGTGATGTTCAGCTTCAGGAATCGCTAGGGGCATAGATATTTGTAATCTGGTCAAATCCTGCTTTGCCTCTTTGGTGATGGGAGAAGGAATAATTTCTAATTTTCCTCCCATCGCTTCTAGTAATTTTTGATTAAGTAATAGCTTCATTCCTGATGACATTTCCATATTTTCTTGATTTATCTTTTTTTCAGATTCAATCAAGTCTATAGGTTCACTGTAAATTACAGCATGATTCGGGACATCAAGCCAGATATAAACACAATTATTTGTAGCTGCGGTACTAGCAGAAAGATAAATACCGCCTTCTTCCATTTGCAAAAAGGTAGTATTTACTAAATTAACTAGTATTTGACGTAGCCAGCGATAGTCTGCTAAAACGTAAATTTCTGGTTCTGGAAGTGATATAGTAAATGAATAATTACGATTTGCTGCCAGTATATAAGTTAATTGATGAACTTCCTGTAAAACTTGGGTTAACTGTATAGAGTGAATTTCTAATTTGTTTGTGCCTTGGTCGGTTCTGGCCACGCTGAGAATTTCATCAATCATTTTGAGCAATTTTAGCGATCGCTCATAGGCTTGAGCTACAAACTCCCTCTCTTCGGCTGGATCTTCACACAAATCATTCAAAATTAACTGATGTAATCCAATTAGACCATTGAGGGGCGATCGCAATTCATGGGTAGTCCGTGCCAAAAAACCGGCTTTAAATTGGCTCATTTCTCTAGCTTGATGGTAAGCCAGTTCTGTATTTTTTACCTGTTGTAATAAGTTATCTTGTAATAAGTTCTCTGTCTGTGAAGATACTGGAGCTAAATCAGACGAAGTTGGTGATGATTTTCTCAAAAACCAAGTTAAACTACTCCCGACTGCTATTCCTGCCGCTAAATATGACCAATCGTTTAAAGTTGTCATAAAAAGTTTGATGGTTGATGCTCAATGATATCTTGTCATTTTTTCATCATACTTAATTTTTAATCTTTAATTTCTAATTTTTCACAAATTCTGGGGATTTAAATCCCCCACCTCATAAAATGACCCAGTGTTGTAGCGGGGTTTAAATCCCCGTTATATCACTTAATCACGAATTATTTTAATCACACCTTGACGTAAAATTTGCCAATCATTCCCCATCCATTTAGCAACTGTAGAAGGTATACCTAATCCTTTATATTCTGTAGATTCTAGAGTAAAAACTTCCGGAAACTGCATTTCTATTTCTGCAAGAGTTTGTAAAGCAGGTTGTCCTGATAAATTGACACTAGTTGTAGCCATCGGTCCAGTTTGTGCCAAAATAGTTTGAGCAACTGTATGATTTGGTACTCTAATTCCAATGGTTGTAGGGTCAGTAGGATTCATGACTTGGGATATTTTATTACTAGCCGGTAAAACCAAAGTCAAAGCACCAGGCCAGTATCTATTCACTACCTCTTGCCATATTTGATATTCAATATCGCTACCTTGAACATAGTCCCATAAATCCTCAGCTTTAGCAGCCATTAAAATTAAGGGTTTATCTAAACTGCGTTGTTTTGCAGCATAAATCAATTCTGCTTGTTCCGGTATCGTGGCCAGTGCGGGAACCGTACCTGTGGGGAAGCTGATTAGTTTTCCAGCTTTTGCAGCATTTAGCAGAACTTCTAGAGAAACATTCATAAATTTTAAAAAACTACTTATCTATTGTTGACAGAAACCCATGCACTTCCTCAAACAAAACGCGGTACACATAGTTTAGAAGATCCTGTTTTTCCTGGATTGGTAATTACTTATGAACAAATTTTTTAACAAGCTGATATTCCTTAATCAGTAATCTACAAGTGAAAATAAAGTCCTGTTAATCTTCTTAATGCTCTAAATCCTGATTCAGACAGTTGTATAAGCCACAGCAAAACGTTCAATTCCTGCTAAATCACGATGAATGGAAATATTACAATAATGACCTTTATTTTCTAATAATTCTCTTACTATATCTGCTTGTCCTGCCATCATTTCAATCAACCACACTCCACCGGGACGCAAATACGCAGGGGAAACTTCTATTAAATGACGAATACAATCTAAACCATCAGCACCACCATCTAAAGCTAGATGTGGTTCATGTTTAAGGACTTCAGGCTGTAAAGTCAGTACGGTATCAGTGGGGATATATGGCGGATTTGATACCATTCCACTAAACTGACCCTTCAAAGATTCTAGCGGTTCCCACCACGAACTTTGATAAAATTTAACTTGTTCCCCAAAACCCATATTTTCAGCATTGGTTTTAGCAACCGCTAAGGCTTCTGGGCTGAAATCAACAGCATGAATAGTGGCATTTATCAATACCTCAGCTAATCCCAGTGCGATCGCACCACTACCAGTCCCCAAATCAGCCCAATGACCTGATTGTACACCGCCACTTACAGCAGCGGCCACAGCCAAATCAATCAACATCTCCGTTTCTGGTCTGGGAATTAAAACTGCACTTGATACTGCGAGTTTAAACATTCGCCAAGGTGTGACTCCAGCAATATACTGTACCGGCAAGCGGTCATGTAAGCGCCTTTGCCACAACTGGTCTAACTCTGCCAAAGAAATCTGGGTCTGGACTTTATCCCATGCTTTGAAAGATTCCAAACGCAGGCTCAAGCGGTCTAATCCAGCTATTTCCTGTAAAAGCCAATCTACTTCTACAGGAGATATATCATGAGTGATAGCACTCTGAATAGCTTCATTTCGCCACTGCCAAAGTTCCAAACCAGTAACCGGCTGTTGACTTATCATGTTTAACCCTACTTAGAAGGCTAAGCTTTAGGCTTAGGCGCATTATTATTTGGAGGCAGAGTCCTAATATATTCTCTTGACTCTCGGGATGGAACCAAAACCACCTGGTTTAACCAAGGCTCGTCTTTATCTTTTAAAGTTTTAATCACCCCATCCACATCAATAACTTGAATATCTGCCTTGGGAAATTTAGGCTTCACTTGGGTTAATAAACCTTGTGCATCTTGCCTACTCAAGAATAAAGGAATCATTTGCTGTTTATTTTGACCCAGTTGAATGGGGACATATCCTTTATCTGGTGCAAATCTCACCGCAAAGATCGGTACACTCTTAAATTGATCTACTTTTTGACCGCTGGCACGTAGCAAGTCTAAAGCCCCTTTTAATTCTTTCTCTACAGGTTTAAAAGCGAATACAAGTCGATTAGATTGATCTTTGGTTTGTTGCAACTGTTGATAAATTACACCCAGAGGCACCGCAGTTACTTGCAGTTTTTTTGCCATGTCTTCCAGTTTTGGGTCTTTAATTTGAGCTTTCTGCAATTCTTTGATAAAAGCCAAAGCTTCCTGCCGACTCATATATACACCTGTTACTGAGGCGCTTTGTTTCCCATTTTGTGGAGGCAAGGTACGACTCAATGGCAGACCTTTATCATTAGTAATCAAATAAACGGGTACTGAGTCCAATTTATTTTTGATTTGTTGTTCTGATAACGCCAACACAGGACTATTAAGAGACGTAACACTTCCTAGCAGCGTACTACCTATTAAACCTAAGCTTGTGCCCCAGCGAACTAATGATTTCATAACTACTCCTCACCTCAATATCAATAATTGAATTAACTTAGACATCTGAGAAAATGATGGCGTTTTATGGCGTTTCATACAGCAACAACTAGTTTTAGTTATACCAAGCTATTTAATGTATAAATAACTTATAGACTTATCTAATTGTTTTTAATCTGAGCTTTCTATTCATTACTAAATGCTGTATCGGCCTATTATATTTCTTCCCAAGGCAAGATTGATATCCGGGACTCCTAATGATTAAGAACAATGCTATTTTATTCTTTTTCACAATTATGGATGACGCTATCACTCAATCAATCGTTCCAGGTCCCATTGCACTCTCAAAAATCAACCAAGATTGACATTTTTTCTATAGCAAGTATAGACAAAAATCGCACAGTTCTGCCCTAGCCAAAATTAAAAGACTTATTTTTATTAACAATCGGGATGACAGGATTTGAACCTGCGGCATCCTGCTCCCAAAGCAGGCGCGCTACCAAGCTGCGCTACATCCCGGAAATACTATTTTGCTTTTGATAGTTTAGCAGCACATAACTAAAATCATGTTTTGCTTAAGCATCTCTCTAACTATATCATTCTTAAAGCAGATTGCCAACCCCTTACCTGGAAAACATTAAATTACTTGCTCAGTAAGAGTTTTTTTTGTTGACTTAGCCTGACAAAGTTGATCCTGCTAGATAACTGCTCATCGCCAAACCAAATAACAATAGCACATCTTCAGATAGCGAATTTATGGTGGCAACCTGTTTTGTTCGCAAATTAAGGATTACTGAGGATACCAAAACATCCCTTTAATACCTTCTGGGTCAGGCATAAAACCCATAGTCCGGTAAAAATCTACAACTTGGGGATCAGCAAAAAGAGTAACATTGCTAATCTCCTCACTTCTGAGTTTTTTGAGGACATATTTCATCAATGCCTTACCCATCCCTTGACCCTGGAAGTCTGGGTGAACTACCACATCCCAAATAGTGGCATTAAAAGCATGATCTGAGGTAGCACGGGCAAAACCAATCAACCTTCTTTTATTTCCTCGCACTTGCCACATAGACGCGACGAGAAAACTATGCTCAATGGCTTTTTTTACTTTTCTCAGAGGACGACGGGACCAACCAACCGCATCACAGAGTTCTTCTAGTTCATACAGGTCGATATCTCGCTCAGTGCTAAAAACGATGTTATCGCTACTAGCACCAGATTTGCCTCTATCGCCCGCCGTATGCTCACCAAATGCGGTTGTTTTATTTGTCGCTACAGATTCAGAACTACTAAACCAAGTTTTCCAAAAACCCATGCCAACGTGGTGCGGGTAACATGACTGAATTGATTGCTACTCTTTGAGAGTGTTGATTCATCCATAAAATGACCATCTTTACTCTATCCCTAAACACTTAACTCAAGATCTTTGGTTTTGCATTTTGAGGATTAGCCATAATAACAGCCAGCTACTGAATGTCTCACACCAATCATTTTTAACTTTAACATTTAGTTTTACTCTCCCAGCTAAAGCACGGGAGATTTTTTCCAGATGCGCTGCCTCTTGACTCCTGGGTTTTTGAAAGTGGTTGCTTTGTTTATCCACTAAAATCAAGATACTACATTATTATGAGGCATTGTGATTTGTCCAAACTGAAAATTTTGCAGACCTTTCGGGTGATAAAGGCTCAAAAACACATACATACTCCAGCAATATTAGAGCGCAAGAAATCGGTGATGGTATCATATTGAGGTGATTTCTCAAAATGATTTTACCGATTTAAGAGGGCGAACAGCCTTTGATCCGGACGATAGAATAATATTGGGTGGTAATTTTTTTCTGTAAATCACCTAAATAGGCAAGAACAAATTCTGTATAATTGCCACCAGTAGCTGGTATGATATCAAACCTCGACTACTATTATCACTATTGGGCAAACCCTATGAGAAAGCCGCCAAAATGGAAAATACAGAGTTCTGCACCTAAATGAATTACAAAATTTAGTTACAAAAGCAAATATAAAGCTAGTTTTACTGCTAACTGTTGCCATAGTTAAGAGCAAAGTAGTAAATAACACAGTTGTGAGCTTTAGTCTTAACAAAGCAAGCAAGTCTTACCTCCAACGATGACTTCTGGTTTAAAATCTTCGACACTGGAACTCCTAAAACGCTTTAACAGAGCGTTTCCACAATTTTATGAGCAATTTGTTAGCAGCGAGATACAACTTCAAAATTTACGACTGGCATACCGCTTATATAAAACTAGGCGGGCTGTTATAGAAATGAAATCGGAGGGGACTAAAAGCGCATTGCATTTTGCATACCGTAATCAGTCTTTTCTCCTCAGCGATATCTTTGGTGTACTGGCAGCTTATGGTTTAACTATTCACGGTTTGAGTCTTTATGGTCAGATTCGACCACCAATGTTAGTTTTTATTAAACTTCTAGTATCTCGTGGGAGCAAAGCTCTAACCGAAAAAACCGCCGAAAATGTTTGTCGTGCTATTCGTGAAGCCTTGGGCAGTCGATTTGAGGTAGAAGAGATGTTAGCAGTGGAATTTAACCTGAATGTTGGTTTAGAACAAGTACAAACCGAGTTCTACGTTGATCCAGTTTTTCACCTTCCAGCCTTAGTTATTGAAGCTGATAATCAACCGGGATTATTTTATAAAGTTATGTACGGCATCTGGCAGGAAGACCTGCTGGTGGTCAATGCCAATTTGTTGGTTTGGCGGGGACGTACACGACTCATACTTTACTTGTTAGGACCCAATGAAAGCTTGATACCTGAATATCTGGGTCACAAAATTGCTGAAGGAGTGCGACAGAGGTTACTCGGTCAATGAAGGGTGTGGGGGAAGAAGTAGGGGAGCAACGCGAGAAAATGAGATCATTTATCATCAAATGACCAGGGGGAGCAGGGGGAAAAAAGAAAATAGTTTTAATTCTCATTAAATTAGTGACAACTCTCACTGGCTCAGAAATACACGCGTTTTGGGTGTTTAGTTAAGTCCCTTCCTCCCCTGCCTCCCCATCTCACAAAATCGCGTTGCTCCCCCTTGATCCCTGCTCCCGACTCCTTGTCCTCTTTACCACCTCCTGCCAAGCGGTACGATATACGTATGGCAATAATAGAAATCTTAGGCGTTCCACACGCATACGAGTTGACGGCTCCCACGTCTTGCCCCCATGCTTTAGTCTTTATCCACGGCTGGCTCAATAGCCGTGTATACTGGCAACCCGTGATTTCTCGCCTTTCAGCAGATTTGCAGTGCTTGTCTTATGATTTGCGAGGTTTTGGCCAATCCCAGTCTGATTCAAAATCGGATTTTAATCGAGCAGAAACTGTTTCCAGCTTAACTGCCACTACAGATCATGATGTGGTCACCTATCCCCTTGAATCTCCGTATTCTCCCTGTGCATACTCTCAGGATTTAATCATCCTGCTGCAACATCTGAATCTTTCAAGTGTTTGGCTAATTGGTCATTCTTTGGGGGGTACTATTGCTATCACAACTGCTGCTCAATTACCTGATTGTGTTAAGGGAATCATTTGTATTAATGCTGGTGGTGGGATTTATCTCAAAGAAGCTTTTGAGCAGTTTCGCTCGGCAGGGCAGAAATTTTTACAAGTTCGCCCACGTTGGTTGTCCCAATTTCCTTTGATTGATTTGCTCTTTACTAGAGCGAGTGTTTCAATTCCTTTAAATCGTTATTGGGCGCGTCAACGAGTAATGGACTTCATACTTGCTGATCCAGAAGCAGCTCTAGGGACACTTTTGGACTCTACGACTGAGGAAGAAGTTAACCGCTTACCCCAATTGGTTTCACAGATTAAGCAACCAGTTTATTTTTTAGCTGGTGCTGATGATAAGGTGATGGAACCTAAGTTTGTACGCCATTTAGCTAGTTTTCATCAGCTTTTTCAGTATGTTGGCGATAATTTTATTGAAATTGCTAATTGTGGACATCTAGCTATGTTAGAACAGCCAGATGCAGTTGCTGATCACATTCGGTCATTAGTCATTAGTCATTAGTTATTGGGTATTGGGCATTAGGAAAATTACTTCCCCATATCCCTCATATCCCTGATCTCTCCCCCTGCCTTCTAATACAATTGCATAACTTGACTTAGGGATAGCCGAGAGTTCACGCCCAAGGTTAGAGGTGATGTATGTCCACGGGCTAGATGATCAGCCGCTGCACAGCCTATCATAGCGGCGTTGTCTGTACAATATTTTAAGGGGGGGAAGAGGGCTCTGATGTTATGCTCCTCAGCTGCTGCTTGTAGGTGCTTTCTTAGTCCAGTGTTGGCTGCTACGCCACCACCTACGGCGATCGTATCTAGTTTATAATCACGGGCGCAGGTAATCGCTCTTTTGGTTAAAGCTTTGGCTATGGTTTCCTGAAAACTGGCGGCAATATCAGCTATTGGCAGTTCTCTACCATCTTTCTCAAATTGCTGCACTAACCGTAACACCGCAGTCTTTAATCCGCTGAAACTAGCATCATAGCGATGATAACCCCCACCTGGTAGAGAAATTTTTCCTTCTGGTAGCGCAAAGGCGTGGGTATCGCCTGTTTGTGCTAATTTATCAATGATTGGTCCACCCGGATAACCAAGCTTTAATAACCGTGCTACCTTATCATAAGCTTCCCCGGCCGCATCATCACGGGTTTCTCCTAGAGTTTCGTATTTACCACAATCTTTTACATAAATCAAGCTTGTATGTCCACCTGAAACGAGTAAGCTAAGAAATGGGGGATCTAAAGTAGGCTGCGCCAAGTAAGTTGCGTAAATATGTCCTTCCAGGTGATGAACTCCCAAAAAAGGCTTCTTATGAACCATCGCTAGAGTTTTGGCAGATGTCAAACCTACTAACAACGCTCCTACTAGTCCTGGCGCACAAGTGGCGGCAATCGCATCAATTTGTTCCCAACCCATAGAGCTTTCATCCATAGCTTGCGCTATCTGTTGATTAAGAGTTTCTAAGTGTTGGCGTGATGCTACCTCCGGGACTACCCCTCCATATTGTTGATGGACAGGAATTTGCGAGGCTATGATACTGCTACACACTTGACGATTGTTCACAATTGCCACAGCAGTTTCATCACAACTGGTTTCGATAGCTAAAACGGTTGTCATAGGTATTGGTAATTGGGTATGGGGTATGGGGTCTCGGGTATGGGTCATTAGGAAAATCACTTCCCTATATTCCCCAGTCCCCAATCCCCAATCCTCACTTTTGGTTGAGAAGCTTTAACTTTTATTTACTTAAACTTTACTCGATTACCCGCCAAGAGTATGATGACTTGCTAGTTATCCAAATTAAACACTGTACAAGCCGCTTCGTTTTGTACAAATAACTTCTTGTTTTGTAATAAAAGGAAACAACTCCATGCGACGATTGTTTGCTTTGATTTTAGCGATTGGTCTTTGGTTCAATTTTGCTCCTCAAGCACAAGCTCTGGGAGCTAACCTTGTACCTTGTAAAGACTCTCCCGCATTTCAAGCACTAGCCGAAAATGCCCGCAATACCACTGCTGACCCAGAATCTGGTAAAAAGCGGTTTGAGGGTTATTCTCAGGCACTTTGTGGACCTGAAGGGTATCCTCACTTGATTGTTGATGGTCGTCTTGACCGCGCTGGTGATTTCTTGATCCCTAGCATTCTCTTCCTTTACATTGCTGGTTGGATTGGTTGGGTTGGTCGTGCTTATCTACAAGCGATCAAAAAGGAATCTGATACTGAGCAAAAAGAAATCCAAATTGATTTGGGTCTAGCACTACCCATTATCAGCACTGGATTTGCTTGGCCAGCAGCAGCAATCAAAGAACTTCTCTCTGGTGAATTAACAGCTAAGGATTCAGAAATTCCCATTTCGCCACGCTAATTCATCTGTTCTCATTCAATTGTTCTTGGAGACTAAATTCATGGCTGACAAAAGCGATCAATCATCCTATTTGATCAAGTTTATTTCCACAGCACCTGTGGCAGCTACTATCTGGCTGACAATCACAGCAGGCATTTTGATCGAATTTAACCGCTTTTTCCCTGACTTACTTTTCCACCCTCTACCATAGGGTAAAAACGGGATTGACATCAGTAAACAGTGAACAGTAAACAATCCCATAGCTGATAACTGTTTACTGATAACTAAAATAAATGCCAACATTTTGAATTTAGAGGCAAGATAAAATATGGCTCAAGCAGTAGATAGATCCAAGAATCTCCCCAGTGATCCTAGAAATAGGGAGACAGTAAGACCAGCTGGACGTGATCCACAAGATGGGAATCTAGAAACCCCAGTGAATTCTTCTCCCTTGGTTAAATGGTTTATTGGCAACTTGCCTGCTTATCGCCCTGGTCTAACTCCTTTGAGACGTGGGTTAGAAGTAGGTATGGCTCACGGTTACTTACTGTTTGGACCTTTTTCTAAATTAGGTCCCCTGCGCGATGCTCCCAATGCTAACTTAGCTGGTTTGCTGGGTAGCATTGGCTTAGTTGTAATTCTTACAGCTTGCCTATCCCTGTATTCCAATAGCAATCCAGCTAAAGCTCTTCCCAGTGTGACTGTACCCAATCCTCCAGTAGACGCTTTTAACTCCAAAGAAAGCTGGAATAACTTCGCTAGTGCTTTCTTAATCGGTGGTATTGGTGGTGCTGTAGTTGCTTACTTTTTGACTAGCAATTTGGGCATAATCCAAGGTTTAATAGGTTAATTTCATGTGTGGTAATGGGTAATAGGCAACGGGTAATTGCAGCAACTGACAATTACCCATTACCTATTACCAAATTCAACTGCTAATTATCCAAATAGGACTGTTTCAATTTCGTTTAAAGCAGCGTCAAAATCGTCATTCACGATTTGAATATCAAATTCATGTGCGGCTTTTATTTCCTCTTGAGCACGGTGCAGACGGCAGGCGATCGCTTCATCAGAATCTTGCCCCCGTCCACGTATCCGTTTCTCCAATTCCGAAGATGACGGCGGTAGTATAAAAATACTGAGGGCGCTAGGAAAGGAAGCACGAATTTGTCTTGCCCCTTCCAGTTCAATTTCTAGCACCACCAACTGACCAGACTGAATGTGGTCAAGCACTGCTGCACGGGGTGTACCGTAATAGTTACCAGCAAATTCCGCCCATTCCAAGAATTCCCCTTGCGCAACTAATTGTTCAAACTTGCTGCAGCTGATAAAGTAATAGTTTTTGCCGTTTACTTCTCCTGTCCGGGGAGAACGAGTCGTTACAGATACTGAATAATACAGTTCTGGATGACGTTGAAGGAGCTTTTGCATCAAAGTTCCTTTGCCGACTCCACTAGGGCCAGTCAAAACAATCAGCTTGCCCAGAGACGGGCTTTCTTTCGTAGTAGCACCACTAGGTAAGGGTAAAACTTGCATTATCCGTTCAACTTGTGAATTAATCAGTAGACACTATTCATCAGTCTTGTATTAGTTGCCAGCGCAACCAAGCACTCAGAAATTAGAAATTTGTAGCACTAGTGACAGAAAACTTGTCTATTTCATATGCTACGGCCGATACATAACAAATAGGAGGGTTTATAGACCCACATCTAATTAATTATCTGCCGTCTGATGATCGCGGGAAATAACAAAGCGATTTGCTACCGTTTCCGGCTGAATCGCTGATAAAACTACATGACTGGAATCAGTTATAATTACAGCCCTAGTCCGACGACCATAAGTTGCATCAATCAGTTGGCCTCTGTCCCTAGCATCAGTAATGATGCGCTTAATTGGGGCAGATTCTGGACTGACAATGGCAACTACTCGATTGGCGGATACGATGTTGCCAAAACCGATGTTGATTAATTGAATGTCCATAAAAAAAACTGGCGCTAAAGGCGCTAGTAAAAGCTTGTGATAAACATATTCTCATGTTATACCTAAAGAATGGGAGTTACAACGATTAACGTCTTGATATCTTGAGTTTTCTAATAACAACAGCTTTTTTTTAGCTCTTTATCAGCTAAAAATATCAAATATCTTTCTAAAGGTATATGGAAAATTATACTCATAAGAGTTAATAGGAAGTTTTCTTGACGCTCTCCACCGTAAAGTGGATATTCTTTGGCGTTAAGTTCTCTAACCAAGTTTTTGTACCCTTACCACAAATTTATGCTTACGAAAGAGGCTCTGGTACAGGGCGGGGAAAACTGGGGGATTGGGAATTCCCCTACCACTCATAGTTTAAAGCTAGCAAAATTGCCAGTAATTTAGATTTATCTGAATCTCTTAGTACTGCACAGTAATTAACCTGTCCTTTAATTCAATGTATTTCATTACTTCCTAACTCAGATTATTATCCCTTTGCTGATTTATGACTAATCGCAAAACTGATAATACTAAGATTATTAAAAATAGCACCAAACCAATTGTACAAGCATAGCTAAATTCTAAATTAATAAATGCTTGCTCATACAAATAGTAAACGATTGTTTTAGAACTATTGAGTGGACCGCCTCCAGTCATAATATAAACTTCTTCAAAAACTTTAGTAGCAGAAATAGCAGAAACTACAGCTACCAAAGCTAAATAAGGCTGCATTAAAGGTATGGTAATATCTAAATGTTTACGAATACCATCTGAGCCATCAATTGCTGCCGCTTCATAAACATCAGGAGGAATAGATTGCAACCCTGCTAAATAAATTACCATGTAATATCCTAAACCCTTCCAAATAGTTACAGCCATGACGCTGGCAAGTGAAATGGGGACAATTCCTAAGATTTTTTCAGGACTGCTTAACCAAGGAATTCCTTCAGGAAATATTCCTAAATTTTTTAAAAATTGATTTAGTAAACCCTTCTCTGCATACAACCATTTCCAAGCTATTCCTGCTACTATCATTGAAATCACTACAGGAGTATAATATGCAGTTCTAAACCAATTCATACCCCGCAATTTTTGATTTACCAAAATTGCCAAAATTAAAGGAGCAATTACTAAAACTGGTACAACTCCTATAAGATATAGAATAGTATTTTCTAAGGTTTTCCAAAAAACAGCATCTTTCCACAACCGGAAAAAGTTATCAAATCCTATTAATTTAGTAGGTTCTCCAATTTCTTGATAGCTGGTAAAGCTGAGGTAAAATGCTTGTATTGCCGGCCAAAAGACTGTTAAGCTTACAATGATTAAAGCAGGTAATAAGAATAAATAAGGTGTTAATTTTTGGTGAATGAGAATCCAATTTTTTTGTAGGAAAAATCTATTTATCATAGCTATGTTTGACGTTCTGAATAACAGTTAACTAAGTCGGCGTTAAGAAATCCACTTATGCAAGGAAATGTTATATTAACAAATAACTCAAAAATTGCTTATGGGGCAGTTTTTACAAAACTATACATACAATCGTATGTATTCTATTTCGTTAGTTAGAATAAATACCATTGAATACTGAATTATATTATACATCTCCCACAAATATAGGACTTCTATCTGATTTTTGTTGGCTTAGCCTGCGCTTTGCGCTTACAAAATTGCGTACACATCTGATGGAGATGTGTTTTGTTTCTTGTTGCCTATTCCCTGACTCAATAAAAGAATATGGCTTTGTCTTCTATAAGGGATACATAAATACAAATCGCAGGGCTATATATAGGTGATCAACCCTTAACTTACATTTATTTAGTTACGAAATGCGGTAAATCTATCCAAGGAATGATTTTTAGTGTTTACCCGTAAAGTGTCGGTATGAATTTTGTAATCTTTACTATAGAAAATCATGATTTGTGAGGAGAGCAGATTTTGACAAATATAAAATTTTTAACTACTATAAGTCCTAATTGGGTGCAGTTTACAGGAGCAACCCTCCTAAGTTTTCTTTTTGTAGCTACAGCTACTTTTCAGTAAACCGCATCTGCTAATGAAAAATTTGTCACTGAGCATCAAAGTAATGAATTGAGTTATAGCCCAACGGCTGAAGCATCTTCATTTGCCTGATACAGAAGAATTAGCATCAGAAGTACAAATAGAAAAAAATCTAGTTATTCCTCAAAAAAGTGAAGCAATTATTCAAGACAAACAACCCCAGCTAATTTAGTAAAACTAATCTTATTATCATCAGCACCATTTTGGGCCAAAATGGTGCTGATGATGGGGCTACTCAAATCAGAACCAACTTTGTGAATTTAGGCGCTTCCTCACATATTTTACAGCAACTGGTAAAGACTCTATATGGTCTTTGTCTCTCTCTAAGAGCAGCAACTTCTGGTCTTCCTACTGCTCAAGTAACAACAGGCAATTTAGTGGCAAGTCTTAAAGTTATAAAAGCTACTTCTGTAATTTCCCAAGCAGATCCTGTGCAGAATGTTAATATTAACACGGCTAATATGGATATTAATAGGTTAAATGCTGCCATCAATGGTTACAACCAGATTGTCCGAGAAAGTAGTCCAGAAACTCTCAAACAGCTATCAAAAAACGAAAACTTTCTGGAAGCTGGTAGGGTGCTGAGACAATTAAGGGCTGTGCTGAAATAGCATCAAGTTTTTTAAAACTAACTCAATAGTATAGTTAAGTCATATTTTCGATTCAACTACCATGTCTTTTATCAGAAAGCATGGTATTTTTATTTTTTACCATTATTCACAACAAAAGGAAGTGGAAAGTTTATGTATAATTTAGCTTATGTAATAAGCTATTTATCATGTAACTTACATAATAAATAATGTTGAGAGCATTAGGAATTTGATATCAAGTTAATCACATTTTCTCAGGGGCTATTGATCCAATACTAAGGTTATATGAGGTGTTGACTATATTACTAAACCTTTTCAAGCAGAGGATGTATTAATTAGAGTTCAGCATCAACTAACTATTGTTAGAAAACACCAGGAATTTTATGAACATAATCAGGATTTAACGAGGGAAATTGAGGGATGCAAGCAAGTTGATTCCAAACTGAAGTTGTTACTAACAACGATTAATTTAGTTAGTCAAGCTCCCAATTTACATCATACCATAGAGGTTGTATTGAGTGAAGTTTTCGGATGATTGATTGGGAATATGGTGAGGCTTGGATGACTAATTCAGATGGTACAAGATTGGAATTATATCAAGCTTACTATGATTGTTTTGATCAAGCGTGAAGACGGTTTCATCGAGCCAGTTAACAGTACAGTTTTGCAGCTGGAGTTCAACTAATAAGACGAGTTTGGAAAACTCAGCAACCGGAATGGATTCAGGATGCTTCTCTGGTGCAGCAAGATTCTTTTTCAAGGGTCGAATTGGTGCAGGATGCCGGTTTAAAAACTGTATTTGCAGTACCAATTAATATAGAAGGAAATATACTTGCGGTGATGTGCTTTTTTAAGCTATCGCCTTTACCTCATAATCCAGAACTTGTGGAGTTGGTAAATGCAGTTGCTTTGGAATTGAGTGGACTTATTGGCCGTAAGCAAACAGAAGAAGCTTTGAAACAAGCAAATAAGGAGTTATTACGATTAGCTAATCTAGATGGATTAACACAAATTGCCAATCATAGGTGTTTTGATGAATCGCTGACTAATGAGTGGCTACGATTGTAAAGGGAACAATTACCTTTGGCATTGTTACTTAGTGATATAGATTTTTTCAAATCCTACAATGATTACTATGGACATCAAGCAGGTGATGAATGTTTGCGTCAAGTAGTAGTTGCAATGTTACAAAGTTGCAAACTTTCTGCGGATTTGGTACCCCGTTATGGTGGTGAAGAATTTGCCATCCTACTACCTAATACAGATTGAGAGGGAATACAGATTTAGAGGGAGCAATTCATATCTCTCAAAAAATTCAAGCCCAAATAGCCAGAATAGCCATCCCTCATCAACGATCATCTGTTAGTGGTCAAGTAACATTGAGTATTGGTATTGTTAGTATGATTCCTACCATTTGGGCTTTACAAGAAGACATGATTGCCGCACCAGACCAAGCACTTTATCAGGAAAAGGCTCAAGGACGCAATACTTACTGTGTGTATTCTGCTGTTTAATTACCAGGTATTTATGAACTAATGCAGGTAAATGAAGTACAAAATTTAGTAATAAAAACTTACACCAAAAGGATTTTATTGCTGATTGCTGACTGGTACTGAATATTTACTGTTTATTTCATCTTCAGACTTTAATATGCAATTATCTCTATCCCACATTCCGCACTTAAATAAGTAGCATAAATCAACTACATTTACAGGCAATTCAGAAGTATAGTTTTTAAAAACCCAGTAGCCATGAAGATATAAATCATGCACGTCAAAGTTCCAGCTTTCTCATTGTATAAAAAAAGCTAGTTAGACAACAATGTCCCCTACTTCGTTTAATTTGAACTTCTCAATCACTTATGAAAATACAAGACTATGCAATAGTGAATTAGAGATTTGAAAACTAAGAAAATAAATAATACTTTTGACAAGCTGTAGGTAGGAATTGGAAAATTCGACAACCTTCCTCTGTCAAGTTCAGAATCCTATGAACTCCTTGTGTAATCAGAAAATGAATCCCTTGAAAACATACGCCAGTTGCTGCCTCTTTCCGAGGAGCTTCCCTAACAAGTCGGGGAACCAGCCCAAGGCACTGGCTCTGAAATATCCAACGTAAAGTAGGGGATTCTGTAGGTTTATTCAGTTGATTTTTAACTGTCGCTTTTTGCGTCTTTAACGAGATTCTTAATTGTCTTTCTCCCAGATTATAAACCAAAAGACACAATGCCATTAACATCATCATTGTCTCTACTCTTTCTGGATTTTTCACAAAAAGACTATGGGTGAAAAATGACAGGTCTCTGATAAATCTAAATCCTCTTTCTGTTGATTACTGTTCTTTATATATCTCAATATTTCTATGGTTTCTAATTCCCTTGTCTCTAAAATATTTGTTGCTAAAATAAATCGACCACAAGAGTTATGATGTTGGGTGATTAACTCTTGATTTCCTATTAGTTTACCTCTTACTTGATACAGTACTGTTTGTCCTTTATTTAACCTCTTAGTAATTTCTAAGTCCGATATTTTATGATATTTTAATTTCGCTGCCAGTTCTTTAATCTTTAATTCCGCTAAGGATGTCTGTTCAAATTCTTCTTTGACTAATCTACCTACTTGTTTACTGATCTTTAGAAACTCCTCTTGAATGCTTTGGGTTAATTTCTTTTAAGTCTGCTTTTTTTCTGTCTGCACTTTCTACTTATAGCCATCTTTGCTCTATTCCCCCATAAGATACTTCTTCTTGATAGCTATATCCTTTGATTTCACTTGGTTTCAGTTCTATACTGGTAAATGCCTTGACCAAGTTTTTGGCTTTTTTAATGGATAAAGGTACTCGACTTATCCATTTCATGTTCGAGCTTAATTCTAAATTACTTTCGCTATATAATGGACTATCAGCCACCATCATTATACTTTCAAAATCTATTTGTTTGTCATACTCCACCAAGATTTGAGCAAATACTGCTTTATCTGATTCATTTCCTGATGCTCCTCTAAAAAATAAGGGTATATCTCCGTCACTACTTACTAGTAAATCTAATATACATTGTTTTAAGTCTGGACGATGGTCACGAGAATATCCTTGTGTGATGTTAATCTGATTTTCTCGGTTCATTCCTAATTCTTGTCCTCAATTATTCAGGCAATTATTATACTCTCCATGCAAATGCAATGAGGTTGAACCTAAATGGGAATATTTGGTTGATTGCTACTCCATGTTTATTTACTACTTCTAAGGCAATTATTAGGAATAATTTACTTAATCCATATTTGTATAGCTTATCCCTTAATCTGCCTATTTTATCATCATTTAAATCTTCAGCTTGAATTCCCGCTCCTAATAAATGTTCTATGGCTTCTTCCTCAAGAACTTGAGGAAATGAATATAATAGTCTCCATAGAAAACCTAGTTCATAATGATTCCTTTAACTATTTCTCCTATATTCACTTTCTCTCTAATATCTATTCTGAATATATGATTGATTCTTTCTACAATTTCTATCTCATCTATTATTCCCAATTGATCCAATTTATTACTCTCAAACTCTTCTTTTTGGTAATTCATATTTTTGGGTGTTTTTATTTAATTCAGGCTCATTTACATTCATTTTCTCATCTTTTATCCTGAATTTATTGTCAATACACCACCACCTGGATCCTTACGTATTGTCTATTTTTTCTACTATATTTTTTCTACTATTTTACCTATTTGGTTACTAACTAGTTATTTGTATTTTTTCTATTGGTGGATGTAGTACAAGATGAAGTGCCTAATGTGGGGTTTATCAGGAAAATAAGTAACTGATGAAACGTAACTATTCCATTAATATGGTATGATTCGTGATACAGATATGACTTAGGTTTCCCACTTTAATCGGCAAGGAAAAGTAGAAGGATTTGTTGGTTTAATTAGAGATATTACTGAGCAGAGAAAATTACAAGATGCTGTCAAACAAAGTCAAGAAAGATTTCGGAAACTAACAGAAAAAGTGCGCGTAATTCCTTAGGAAGCAGATTACAAAACCGGAAATTTCACATAGTGAAGATATTCACGGGTATTCCTTAACGGATTAGTATACCACTAATTTTTGGGTAAAACACATCCATCCAGATGATCAAAAGTGGGTGGTTGATTATTGTGTTCATGCTTCAGAATCACAAGAGAATTATGAACTTCAGTATAGAATGTTGTCAGCCGATGGTAGGGTAGTCGGGCAATATAACATTGTGAATGTGGTGTGGGTTGAAAATAATCCCAAACAAATGCATGGGTTCATGATTGATATTACCGAACGCAAGCAAGCACAACAAGAACGAGAAAAATTATTAAAGCAAGAACAAGCTGGAAGGGCAGAAGCAGAAGCTGCTAACCGCATCAAAGATGAATTTTTAGCGACACTATCTCATGAACTCCGCACTCCCCTTAATGCCATACTGCGGTGGTCATAGTTACTCAAAAGCCGCAAGTTTGATGAAATTACCACTGCTAGGGCATTAGATCCGATTGATCGTAATAGCCGTGTTTTAGCACAGTTAATTGAAGATGTTTTGGATGTTTCGCGGATTATTTGCGGCGAACTGCGATTGAATCTGCATTTGGTAGAACTTACCCCAGTGGTCTCAGTAGCCATAGATACTGTGCATCCTGCAGCAGATGCGAAAGAAATTACGATTAAATCCCACTCAGAAGTGGGGGTAGTAATAGGTGATGCTAACCGCTTACAACAAATTGTCTGGAATTTGCTTTCCAACGCTGTCCAGTTTACACCCAAGAGAGGAAAATTTTAGGGAGGACTCAAACGCATTATTAATTCCCGTGTGCAGATTCAAGTCAGTGATACCGGAGGGGGCATTAATCCTGATTTTCTACCTCATGTATTTGAACGATTTTTCCAAGCTGATAGCTCGACTATGCGCTCGCATGGAGGATTAGGACTAGGACTAGTAATTGTCCGTCACCTGGTAGAATTCCATGGAGGCATAGTCTCAGCTACCAGTCCCGGACTTGAGCAGGGAGCCACCTTCATCGTCAATCTGTCCATGAAAGCCGTTACTGTTGAATACAATACATCAGAGCAACAGCAACTTCTCGTTGATGATGATTTTTTGAAACAGCAATTATCTATCTTGCAAGGGCTGGCAACTGCATAAGAATAATTATCCAAATCTACTCATATCTGCTCAATAAGTATGCTATAATTAAGATGTGAGGAAATTAACTATATCAGAGGTTACGGGTACTTGTTGTTGATGATGAAGCAAGTGCAGGGGATTTGCTGATCACAATTTTAGGGCAATATGGCTCTTAAGCAATAACTATTGCTTCTGTAACAGAGTCTTTGAGAATTTTATCCAGATATATTAATCAGTGATATTGGAATGGCAGAAGAAGATCGCTATACACTAATTCATAAAGAAGTTAGAAATAAGAAGTTATAAATCTACCTAGTCATCAGGAAGGATAAATTCCCTTCCTGCAGTCGCCGTCACAGCTTCTGCTAGAGCAGAAGACCGCACCCAAGCCTTATTAGCTGGTTTTCAATTACATATTCAAACCTGTCAATCCTGCGGAATTAGGGGCTGTGGTAGCACATTTAGCAGGAAGAACTTAAATCAATTCACAACAATTCAAATCAAAATAATTCGTAATCTACTCCCATGGCCAATACCCAATGCCCAAACCCCTAATTTTGATCTGGAAGTGGAAACACCAGAGATAATAAGTTAGTCTTTTGAGAAACAGCAACAATAGATTTTTCATAACTTTATGACTACCAAAACTCAAGCTATTAATCCGCAGAATAAGTTTCAGTGTGTTGGTATCATCAACCGTGCAAATAGAATCTTCATCGGAATGGTTGCGGCTGTCCCTATTGCTTTGTCATTACCCGCAGAAGCATTGCAAGTACAGATAACACCAACTGCTCCGAAACTGGGAGATACACTTTCAGTCATAATTGATGTAGCTAGTCAAGAAAATGTGATTAATCCCACAGTGAAAGTTGGGGAAGAAACATATCCAGCTTTTGCAATTTCCCCTAATAAGTATCGCGCTTTTATTCCTACCACTCCACTAGAAAAAGCAGAGGTAAGAAAAGTCACAGTAACTGGAGATAGACAAGAAAGAAATTTAGCAGTAAAAGTAAGCGCTCGGAAATTTCCCGTCCAACGTATCACCTTACCACCAGGAAAAGCCGGAGTACAAGCCACAGACTATGAACTCCAGCAAGTCAAAGAATTTAAAGCCCTACAGACACCAGAAAAATTTTGGAACGGAGTTTTCCTCAGACCAAATAAAGGACGCATGACCACAACCTATGGTGTACGTCGCTACTATAATGGTAAATTTGCAAATGACTACTACCATCGTGGTCTAGACTACGCTGGTGCAGCAGGTTCACCCGTAATTGCCCCAGCCCCAGGACGAGTTGCTTTAGTAGGTACAGTTTCCCAAGGTTTCCGTGTTCATGGTAACGTAGTTGGCATCGACCACGGTCAAGGAGTAACCAGTATTTTCATGCACCTCAGCCGCATTAATGTCAAAGAAGGAGATATTGTCAAAGCTGGTCAACTCATTGGTGGAGTAGGTTCAACAGGTGCTTCCACAGGCCCGCACTTGCACTGGGGTTTATATGTCAATGGAAAATCTATTGATCCCACATCCTGGCAAACCAAGGTCGTTGATTAATAATTCGTAATTCGTAATTCGTAGTTAAATTCATAATTATGAATTATGAATTTGTTTGGCATCATCAATTGCTTTGTCTATTCCCTGTATTGCGTATTGCTTAAATTTAATCGTGAGAATTAATTATGAGTATTGAAAAAATTGTCGAACAAGCCCTTCAGGATGGTTATCTCACACCAGTAATGGAAGCCGAAGTTGGGCGAATTTGTGATAACGCCTCAGATTTCTCCATTGAAGAGTACATGGCTCTAGATCGACTCATGGGTTCATTGTTGATCGGTGAAGTAGTGGCAGTACCTCGTAAACAATTTATTAACGTCATGGAGGAATTGGTACTAACTGAAGTAATCGGCAAAGTAGCAGAAATCGAAGCCACTTCTGAAAGCTCTCTGGACGTGGGAGATATCACCGCTTACGCTCTTAATCGTCTTCCACCTCTGTATGCTACTACGGAAGAAGGAGCGAATTACCAGCGCCAACGCGCCAAAACAGAACTTCAAAACTTGATTTGTCAACAAGTAGCCAAAGCCATTGATTGTTACTTAGATAGACCTGAATTCTTCCCAGAACGTCAAGCCTTAAGCAAACACACTGGTAATGAAGTCCTCAGCCAAGTTAGTAACTTACTCCAAGTTTACGCACCCAATTTTGAACAAAAATCACATCCTTAAGGAGTCAGGAGTTAGAAGTCGGAGTCAGGAGTCAGTAGTCAGTGGCAAATATTAGAAACTGACAACTGACAAGTAACTAATTTCTCACCAAAACTGGTGTGCCTAAACTCAATTGTTCATACAGTATTCGGACATCAGAATTACGCATTCTTAGGCAACCATGAGATACTGCTGCTCCTATTAGGTCAGTATTAGGTGTACCATGAAAGCCAATTTCATTTCTTCCATCTGACCAAAACCCAATCCATCTATCTCCTAAAGGACTATCAGTACCTGCTTCAAATACTTGGCCAGTAATTGGATGCTTCCAAATGGGATCATGTTGCTTGTGTATGATTTGAAACTCGCCCGTTGGTGTTTCCCAACCCTTCTTTCCTACAGCAATTGGATAACTAGCTATCACTTCATCATAGCGGTAAACATAGACCCGGCGATCGCTTAAATCAACTATCGCCTGTGTTCGACTAACTTCCAGTCCCTGAACAGATTTAGCTTGAGCTACACCCGGGAAGAAAAATCCCTTGGGACTATGATTCTCCTTTTTATTCTCTCCCTTTTCTGGAACTGTCAACTTTGTCTTTTTTGGTTTGTCCACAGCACCATCTGTATTTGGCTTGCCTTGTACTAACCTAGTCCCAGGCTTGGTAACAGAGGAATTTGGTCCTGATGGAGGTACAGACACCCCCAAAGCCACTTCTCCAATACCAATAAGTTCTGGGGAATTTTTACCAGAGTCAGTGCGGGTGGTGGGATTTTTCCTCAATGTCGTGGATGCTGATTGATTTAACTGCCCTGTCGTTTTCATAGTATGCCAATGGACAGCCAGAGACAAAATTGCTGTGCCAAAACAGAGGAACATTACCATCCGCGCTACAGATTTATTTCTTGCCATTGCCATCGCTTATTGTTTATCCCTGACCTATCTGGCTCTATAAAATTATGGACTACCCAGACCAGTCAATTAGCAAAAAATTTATCAATTATTATCAGTTGTCTCATTACGCTGACAATATCTTCATAATTTAGCAGGAGTCAGGAGGATAAGAAGGTAATTCTCAATGCCCAATGCCCCATCACCCACACCCGGTTTTTGGTCAAGGGGTAGTAGTCAGTTGTTCAAGTGAATACATTTTACTAATTTTTTTCCCTAAACCCAAGACCCAGCAATGTACACTCAACACTTTTTTAATAATTCCTGATTTATATATGGTTATCTCATAAATCCGTCACCTAGCCTGGGAACTTCTGAAAAATTATCCTGTCTAATAGCAGGGGATGATTTAACGCCAGTAAGATCTATGAGTCAAGCGATTACGGTATCCTGGTCAACGGTTGATGCAACTTATTCGGAAGCATCGGTGCAAGTTGACAAACTCTCAAATCACGATCTAATTTTACGCTGTCAAGCAGGATTGCGGCCAGATAAAGCTGCCTTTGCAGAACTCTTGCGTCGCTATCAGACTCAGGTTGATCGGGTTTTATACCACCTAGCCCCTGATTGGTCTGACAGAGCCGATTTAGCTCAAGAAGTGTGGATTCGAGTCTATCGGAATATTAACCGATTACAAGAACCTGCTAAATTTCGGGGCTGGTTAAGCCGTATTGCCACTAACTTGTTTTGCGATGAATTGCGTAAACGCAAACGGGTGGTTAGTCCCCTATCACTAGATGCTCCTCGTTCCCTAGAAGATGGCGAAATGGATTGGGATATTGCTGGTGACAGTCCAGGTCCAGAAGAAGAACTGACAACCAGGGAATTTTACGAACAATTGCGAGATGCGATCGCGGATTTACCAGAAGTATTCCGTACTACAATCGTTCTCAGAGAAATTGAAGGCATGGCTTATGAAGAAATCGCCGAAATGACAGGCGTTTCATTAGGAACAGTCAAATCGAGAATAGCTAGAGCCAGATCCAGATTACAAGCACAGTTACAAACCTATCTAGATACCTAAATTTACAATCTGTTTCCTCAGTTCTATGGCAGAATTTAAACATATTAAAAATTCCTGCAAAAATAGATTTTTTCTGCCTCATGGAAGCAAATTTAACTAAATTCTCGTACTTAATCTCCTGTGTTTGCCCGTGTATGAATTGGTAAAAACGTTAAAATGAATACTGATTCTCAGTTCTACGACCGTTCCCACTCCCAACTCTCTAGTGATGTATCAAATGGAATGGCTCAACATACCAATGAATTAACGGCTGCTATGGATATGGAGAAACACGATAACCAAGGGCATAAAGAAGCCGATCGCTTCGAGTTATTGAGTGCTTATCTTGATGGTGAAGTGACAGCGTCTGAACGTAGGCAAGTGGAAGAATGGCTGGCAACGGATGACTCAGTTCAATGCCTGTATCAGCGACTACTAAAGTTAAGGCAAGGTGTAAAGTCCATGCCTATACCAGCATATCAAAACTCACCAGAGGTTACATTTCAACAGGTATGGAAACGTTTACGCAACCGTACCCAGTTAAGCTGGTTGGTTGGTGGTGTAGCTGTAGCGGCTTGTGTAATCGGCTCAATATCTGGGTTAATTCCTGGTAATACAACCAAATTGGAACTAGTACAACAGAAAATACAACCAATAGCGGTAACAACACAGCCAGTAATCCCGGCTTCACCACTAATGGTAGCGTTGAACAACCCAGTCATTGAAATTCCCAAAACAGCAATAGCTTCTCCAATCACACCAATTGATGAGTCAAAAACTCTGGAAAAAGACACAGAATTAGACATCAATTAATCAAGTGTAGAATTCAGGAGTTAGAAGTCAGGACTTCCTCCAACAACCATCTCGTTGAGGAATAACACCTAGTTGGTAAACTTTTTCGGGTGGCATCCAGTACACCCAAGCCCAACCTGAAGATAAGTCAGTTGACTCAAAAATCTCTATATATTATATTCGCGATTATAGAGGTTTTCTGTTATTGGTTTTGTGGAGTGATAATCTTCTAGAGTGTTCCAACTAAAAAATGATCCAAAACGTCAGTCGCTTCCGCAAAAGATTTCAACAAACCACTTTTTCAAGGTTGGTAAGCGGTGAATCAGCTCTTCGATGTCCGCCATTGCTTGTTGTGTCAGTTTAACTCCTGTA
>ERZ1034411.58-NODE-58-length-47874-cov-3.716222_pt1 | contig 47874 bp, 63 predicted proteins | sample MGYA00520583_ERZ1034411 | MGnify/ENA primary metagenome ERZ1034411 (study PRJEB33736, sample SAMEA104288481) | Azolla microphylla | place: Ecuador | collected 1982 | study: EMG produced TPA metagenomics assembly of the PRJEB19522 data set (Is there foul play in the...
ATTGGAGATTTGGCACCAGCCGCTGGAACATGATGCTGCGGAACTTGGTCATCGCTGGCGACTCGCCCATCAACCGGTTCCAGGTTGCGCGTGGGACGCGATGCGCAAACCATTCGTCGTGGATTTCGTGGGCAAAGAAGCGGTTGCGCATCAGCATGGCCACTTCAAACGCCCAATCCTCCCGCTCCCGTCGTTCGGCAGCCGACAGGTGTTTGGTGAAGTGCTCGCGCAATGCCAGGACACCGTAGTGCACATGGCGCGCTTCGTCCTGGATCACATAGCGCAGCAGGTTCTTGAGCAGCGGCTCTCCGGTTTGGTTGTACATGGTGGAGAAGGCGCCCAGCGCAAGTCCTTCGACCATGATTTGCATGCCGAGAAACTTCACGTCCCAGCGGGAGTCGGTGAGCAGGTCGTCGATGATGACGAACAGGTTGTCGTTGACCTTGTAGACCCGCTCCAGCTTGGTTTCCAGGTAGCGCAGGAACACTTCCAGGTGGCGCGCCTCATCCATCACCTGCGTGGCACCATACAGCTTGCCATCGACCCAGCTGACGGACTCGGTGCATTGGGCGGAAGCGTACAGGGCGCCTTGCTCGCCGTGCATGAATTGGGACAACATCCATGCTGCGAAGTGGTAGTTGAGCTTTTGTTTCTCGGCGGCGTCGAGCTTCACGCCGGCCGCTTCCAGACCCTCGTAGGGTACGAATGGTGTATGTCCGAGGATGGGAGTTGCCGGATTCATCGGATCCACCGCAGTGCTCCAGTCGAGCTGCCATTCGCCATCCCACTGGTTGGCGACGGCCCGGCGGTAAAGGTCATACATCTCGGGGAAGTCGGTGCCGTAGTTCAGATCGAAGTGGACGGCGTGGCCGGACTTCATCGGCACGCAGTCATCCCCCTTGCCCTTGCGCTGCCACAGACCCCGGTAGGCCGAGGGCAACATGCTCGCTCCTACTTTGGGATCGCGAATCTCCGCAACCAGCGAGACATTCTCCAGAGTGCGCGTAATCTTGTTCTGCATCCTCACAGGCAGGCCGCGCATCATGCGGTCCAGCTTCGGCGCTTCGGTGGTGGCTGTACTCATGTGTTTCACTCCTCACGGGTTGGGACGGTGGTGGGCGACGAAGAGGTTCCGTAGAACTCCAAAAGCGCCGCGATCATGCGTTCATGACGTATCGCTACCAGCCGGTGGATGGCAGGGATGACGGTGTAGAGCAGAGAATCAATTTCCTTTGGGCGCAGCTCGTGGAGGCGATCCTTGAACAGGGCCACCTCGCGCTCGAGCAGCAGCTTGGCGGCCTGGTCGATGTAGCGGATGTCTCGCGGGCTGAAGCCTTTTTCGGCATTGATGCCGGAGTCGCGCACCAGTGTCCACAGGCGAAGACACTCCGCCTCGTCGGCGTCGAGGTCTTCGTCATCGGCTGCAGTGAGGAGTTCGATATCGCGCAGCTCCTGCAATTCGGCAGACGTCAGGCCCAGTTCGCGGGCCAGTTCGCGCGCCGTTCGGGGCTTGTCGCCGGGCCGTTGCCGCCGTAGCTCGTTGAGCTTCAGCCGGCGCAAGGCTTGCAAGGTCGCGAGCTGGTCGGCGCTGAATTGCAGTTGGGGCTGGTCGGCAAGCAAACTCTTGATCGCTTTCAGAGTCAGCAGATGCTCTTCGCGCAAGGAGCGGATCAGGTGCAGCCGATGCAGGTGCTCGTCGCTGTAGAGAGCCGCATTGCGCGCGGTCTTGCGCGGCGGCGGCAACAGGCCTTCGCGCAGATAGTAATGGATGGTTTCCTTGGTTACGCCCGAGCGCCGAACCACCTCGCCGATCCGGTAGGCGGATGCCCTGGCAGCGGTCATCAAACCTTCTCCTCGACGGTTACGGTCGCCTGGCGATGCGGGTAGGCACAGCACGCCAGTGCATAGCCGGCCTGGCGTTCCGGTTCGGTCAGGCAATTCGGCGCATCAGTGGCGACATCGCCGTCGAGCACCTTGATCTTGCAATGGCCGCAGCCACCCATCGTGCAGCTGAACGGCAACGCGACGCCGGCCCGCAGACCCGCTTCGAGCAGGGTTTCACCGGGCCGCACAGTGACTTCTCTCTCCGACCCGCCGACCCGGAACACCACGGGATGCGGGTCGTTGGGATGGGGGCGGGATTCGCGCGCGAGTGTGGTGAATTGTTCACTGGCAATGGCCTGCTCGGGAACCCCGCACGCGACCAGCGCGCCGCGCAGGGACCTGTTGAAACCGTCCGGCCCGCAGAGATAGTAGCGGGCTGCGGAACCAGGCGCGGCATCCCGCAGAGCGGCTGCGTCGATGCGGCCGACGCGACCTCTCCAGCTTTTCGGAGGCTTGCTAAGCAGGTAGCGGATGCTGAGGTTCTTGTGCCGGCCACCCAAGGCGTCCAGCCGCTCCCGGAACAAGATGTCCTGCTCGCGGCGATTGCCGTAAATCAAGGTGATCGGGGTACGGCTGTGTTCCTGCTCCAGCAACTGCTCGAGCATCGCCATGATCGGGGTGATACCCGAACCCGCTGCCGCGAACACGTAGTGATCCGGCGCCTGCGCAGGCAGCACGAAGTCGCCACTTGGGCCGGCAAACTGAATCCAGTCACCCGCCCGCAGCCGGGTATTCAGATACGCCGACATCACCCCGCCCTCGACGCGCTTGCTGGTGACGGTCATCGTTCCGTCCCTGGGAAGCTTGCTGAGGGAATAGGCTCGCTTCACGGTCTGGCCATCGATCTGCGCGATCAGGGTCAGAAACTGGCCAGCGCGCACGCTGTCCGGAATTCCGTTGTCCGGTGCGAGCACCACAGACGTTGCCTCGTCGGTCTCCTTGGTAACGTGCCGCACCTGAGCCCGGTGATGGAGTTGTTCGGGCCGAACGAACCGAGCCCAACGCTTGGCGCTCGGTCGAGGTCCCGAGGAAATCAATACGAGGTGTTGGGTTTCGGCGCGGATGGTCATAAAGAGTCAGAACATAGTGAACAGTAACACTATGCACTATATGCTTTAAGCCTGCAACCGAGCGCCGTTGCAGCTGCTGTCTGAGGGCGACCAACTGCTTATGTTGAACCGATCGCCACGTGCTGGCGCACGACTTTTTTGGACGGACGGGAACTCCCGTCCTTCAATACTGCGATAGTACATTAATGTACTATTAACATCTAAATCATGAAAGCGCGAGGTGTTCCTCGCCAGGTGAACTCCATAGATTATTCGCGGCGCGCCGTGGTGCAGCAGATTTGAGCGATTGAGCCCGAGTGCGGCGAAGCCTTCGCGAAGTTGACGCAATTTCGGACTTTGGCCTTCGCCGAAGAGGAAATTCACGTTGCGATAATTTCGTGTTGCTTCATTCAGGGAATCCAATGCCGCTTCCGCCTCGCCACTTAAGTTCGGCGAGCCGTACCCCTCCGATACTCCGTAATTGTCGAAAATAATTGCATCAGATTGTCCAGCGATTGTCCCGGCCGGGAGTCTGACGCGGTTGTATTGGGAGGAACCTTGCGTGTAAAGACTGGACGTGCCAAGGAACACGAGGGCAGGGGGTTTGGCTATCGGTCTCCCGGCCATTTGACTGGCAATGATGCTGTAACCAGCGTCGTAGCGACGCGCATAATCGTTGACCACGCTCCTGCTCATCATCAGGAGGCATGCCAGTTTGCCGCTCAGCATTCCACTGTAAGGCGGTGCACCGCCGCAAACAGTGATTTCCATCATTGCCGTGGCCGAGAATGCCTTTTTCAGTTGCCTGAGCGTCTGATTTACCGCCCACTCTCCGGCGGGACTGTTGAGCAGCTGCGAAATCGACCGAGCGGCGCTTAACTCACGATACGCCCGCAAGATTTCTCGGATAGCGCGGATTCGTTTGGCACGAAAAAGCGGTGTCCTGGCCATGGCCTCAAGGTCGACCGTCGTGATGTCATCCACCTTGAGTTCGGCCGGCTCTACCTCGTCGGGCTGCTTGAGTTGTTGAGTCCTGCTACCCGACGCGTCAGTCTCAGCAACAAACAGCTTATCCAGCAGTTGATCGTCGATTACTGATGGAAGCCCACCGGAGATGGGCGTGTCGGCGAGGTAGATTTGATCCAGATCGTCGCGTAGACGTCGCCTAAATGCGGTCAGTATTTCGTCGTCAGCAACATCACCGGCCTTGATGCGTGCTTTCAGGCCTTCCACGGTCCAGCCGAGTTGCACGTCTCGCGGTCCCAGTTGCATTACGGCGTTGCCTAGAGCCGTAATTCCCATGACGGGATGAAACGGTTGCGCCGCATCACGAATCAAATAAAACAAGTTGCGGCCAGGGCTGCTTCGATAGCGCGTCGCCCAGTTGTGGCGAAAATATCGCCAGATGTCCATGAGGCGAATTCCGCTATGTTCGTCCCGCTGATCTCCTTCAACGAGTTGCAGGTAAGGCTGGCAAACTGCCGCTAGCGGCACGGTGCGCTCGGCTCGAGGCAATCGGGCGATAGGTTCAAGTTGGGCCGCAAATCGACGGCCATCTACTATCAAATCAGTGATGGGCCGGCAGGAAGAAAAGCGGCCCGGGCGCTCCAGGCTTAAGATGAAGCGCCGCGTCGCTGGCTCTGCAAGTTGATCATTGCGCCCAAATTCCAACTGGCGCCGGATAGCGCTCTTGTTGTGGTCGACGTCACCAGCTGAGCCTGGCCGCACGTAGATTCCGCCACGCTCAGTTTTCGCCTCCCAGCCCATACACAAAAGATCGCGGAGCACCAGTGCAGCGGCGCGCACACGCATCTGCTTAATGTTGTCGGTTTTATTGAACTGAGCAACTTGCTGCAGTTGTGAAACTGCCAGTGCCGGGTTTCGTACCGCGCTGACCAGGTTCGAGTGGCCGGCGCCGTCGTCATCCAGTTTGGGAGAAAATGGCCTCCAGTCGTCCACGATTGAGTCAGTAGCCTTCTGGTGGGAGGGGTCAGGGGGCGTTTGGCGCTGGGGGCGGGGCTTTCGAGACTCAGCGCTTTGTTTTGTGGTCATGAGTATGCGCCTAAGACTCGCGAGGGCTGGCCGCAAGTCCCCTTTCCGCCGGCACCAGCTCTCGGGGTACATTTCGTCAAGGCCGCAGTCAACTGATCCCCTCCCGGAAGTGCGGCCTTGTGGCCAAGTAATTTAATTTGCTGGCAATTATCGTGCAGGAGACTGGGTCAGTCCATCGGGGCCTCACGGCTCCTTTAGACGGCCTGTTGTTCTTGCTCCGGCCGGTCGAGTTGCGCATGCGCAACTCTGACACACCTTTCACCGTAAGCGCTGCGGCGTGACCCAGCAGATCGGGGAGCGAAGCCCTTATAGAGGAGGGCGCAAGGCAGCTCGTTTTGATCGACTTGTGATCCAACCTGTCGTAATGGTGATGGGGTTACGGGAGCTGTCAACGCAGTAGGCCCGCAAATACTTGCTGTTTTGTCGGACGAAGTGACGCCCCAGTTCCCTCTCCATCTGCCTGATGCTTGCCCGGCTAAAATAAATCCGTACGCCTCCGTGTCCGTCGTATTCCTCCTCCCCATACCGGTCCAGCCATTGGTCAACAACTGGTGGGATGCAGCGCTGCTGCATTCGCTGCGTGCTGTGGGCTGATTGGCTCATGACTTGACCCCTTCCGCCTGCGGTTTCCCCAAAGGGCCCACTTCGAGCTCTTCTAACAACCATTCCTGTGCTTCCTTCAGAACCTTCGCGTGGTCCTTGGTGCCTGGAACGAAGTCATCGGAAAGGTAACAGCTAAATCCGAACATTGTTGACGGCAAGTCGAGTGCGTAAATACCTTTCTGGTGCCTTTCCTCGGCGGCGATTCGGATGTAGTACATCGGATCAGCGTAGACCGCATCTAGCGCACGAAGCGGGCTAGTCGGCATTTCTTCGTATAGATCCTTGAACTCGGATCGGACAATCATCAGCGGCAGGTCAAGGGTTTGGAGCAAGCCATTGCTGGACCGCAGAAACATCAAGAGGCGATTGATGAATGCGTCTCGCACCAGGTTGTGACGCTCGACGATTTCGTTTAGTTCATCGACGACATCTTTGTCGATGACCATGTTGACTTTGTGCAAGCCCAGTCGCTTGAGCTCGCCGGCGATAAATCTCCTTGCCGGCTCCGAATTCTTTTTGCCGGCCATGTCCTCAGCCAGGTGATTCAGTTCGGTGCTGATCATCTTGTTCATGAACGCATCGCGCTTGATGCAGAGGCTTTCGATCTGCTCGGAAAAATTCTTGAGGAGCGGGCCGTAAATCTTGACCGTCATCTTTGTGGCAGAGGTAGTAGGCATTCGCATCTCTGTTGTGTGCCGAACTCGATGCGAAATCGTAACCGCTCTAAATCCACTCTGTACAGAATTTTGAGTACATAAATAGAGAAGAATTCTGTACTTCGCATAATCTATCTTATGTAAAATACTGATTATTAACGATTTTTTGTAATTATACACAAGCATAGCCCAGAGTATAATTACGGCGCAACCGGGGGACGGCGCGCAAGCGTCAGAAGCCCGCCCTGCCCTCATGGCAGGTACTCGAACTCGTCCTAAGCGACAGCCACCGCATGGCTTCGGCGCCGTCCGGCGCCAGGGGTGTCGCTGGCCGCCTGGACTACCGACGCCTTCCGCAGTCCCAGGCGCTGTAGACCGGCGCGAGCCGGCGGGAGAGTTCAGCATGAACTCGACCACAGCCTTAACCTCGACGATGAAGGCGTTTGCTTTTCGAGACGCCGACTACGCGGACAAAGCTGTCCGTGTCGCCGATGCTTCTGGTGATGAAGACGCGATTCACCGCGCCATCGTTCGCCAGCGTGAAGCGCACGAGGTCCTGCTTAAGTTCATTTACCTTTGAGCTGAAGCAAGCAAGTAGGACGGAAGCCGGCGCGGAAGCGCCGGCTTTCTTATTGGGCATTGCCAGCGGGAATTCATCTTCGGCAAGCGGCGGTTGGCGGTGGCAGCCCTGGTGCTGGTAGGGTCTGCAGCTGGGGACACACTGGGAGAAATTCAGCGATGAAGGCGTTAGCTTTAGGGCTCGCGATTGCCATGACCGCAACGGAGTCGGCCGCCGCCGCGCCGGCGCCGAATGACGCGGGGCCGGCATTCGTGTCGCACTGCCGCTCGGGAATTCGTCTGCTGAACAACGACACCGCCGGCAATGACAACCTGGGCGCGGTGCAATGCCTTTCCTATATCGACGGGTTCCTTGACGCCAATGGTGTCACGCACCTGACCAATGACGGCAAGCAACTGTTTTGCCTGCCGGAGCACTTCTCGGTCGACGAAGCGGCGCGGGTCGTCGTGAAGTGGGCGGACGCGAATCCTGAACAGCTGCACCAGGGCCGCAGGATGATCGTCATGATGGCGCTGATGCAGGGCTACAGCTGCCCGGCTGCGCCGGCGCCGAAGTAGCGGGTGTCTCCATGCTGCTCAGCGATCTCCTCAAGCTCGAAGGCGTCGACGTCGCCGCCGTCGATCGCAACGCACGGATAACGCTCTGCAGGCACGTCGCGCACAAGAACAAGGATCTCAACGCAGCGATCCAGCGCGACTACGGCCTGCTGAACGCCTACCAGTGCGAGCAGGGCGACGACGTGTTCAAGGCCTCGGGCCTGATCCTGGCTTTCTTGCCGGACTGGGGCCAGCGCGCGGTGTTCGCCGGCGCGTTCCGCAACGAAGGCCGCATCACGGCGCAGGACTACTTGAAGCTGTTCCCCGGCAATCCGGTCGGGCAGTTCGACGGGTACGAGCACGTCGGCGCCGACATAGGACACTACTACTACCGCCTGACCCCTGCTCCGCTGCTGCACGCCCTGCAAGGCCGCCTGGTGGTGGATTGGGGCGGGTCGACGCGAACCTGGTGCCAGTTCAAGCTCGACAAGCCGGTGGTGGAGCTGTACCCGCCGGGATACGTCGCCCCGTTCGTTGACTACTACGACGTGCTGCTGACCTTCGACGAACTCAAATCGGTGGTCAATCATCCTGACGGCAACCGCCTGTGGCATGTGAAGCTGCGGTCGATCGCAGCGGTGTACCTCATCACCGACCTGGCGGACGGGCAGCAGTACGTCGGCGCCGCGTATGGCCAGGACGGGCTGCTAGGGCGCTGGCGGGCCTATGTGCAAAGCGGCGGCCACGGCGGCAACGATCTCCTCGTGAAACGCCTGAAGGAGCGGCCCGGTGCCGAGAGGAAGTTCCAATTCTCGATCCTGCGCGTGCTGGACAAGAACAGCACGCAGGAGCAAGTCGTCGCTGTCGAAAGGATGATGATGCAGAAGCTGGGCTCGCGCGCCTGGGGCCTCAATCACTGACGCCGGCGGCGTTAGCTCTTGGCCTGGACCGCGGCCAGGAACATCGAGACGCACTGGCGCACCTGGTCCTTGATGTCGGCCGGCGCCGGCGTCGCAGTGCCGCCGGCGAGCTGCTTCACCAGCTGCTCGCCGGCGAGCATGCCCAGGAAGATGCCAGCCAGGCGCAGCTCGGCGCCGCGCGAAGCGACCTTGTGGGTGGCCAGGAAGGCGCCCAAAGCCTTGCGGGCAGCTTCCGGGTAGGCGTTGAACCACTTGCGGCTCAAGGCGGCGAAGCGCGGCGCCTCCGCGATCATCAGCCGGTGCAGCCGAATGGAGTTCTTGCTGTACAGGGCCGCCAGGTACTGCTGCCCGATCGCCTGCAGGCCCGCCTGCAGCTTGACGTCGCTGGCCACCACGTCGGCAAAGGGTATGGCGGCCGCCTTGCACTGTTCGTCGACGACTGCACCGAGCAGGCCGGCCTTGTCGCCGAACATGGTGTAGATGTTGGTCTTGGTGCCGCCGGCGCGATCGACGATGGCGTCGACGCTGACGCCTTCGTAACCCTGCGACATGAACAGGTCGGCGGCGACCTTCAGGATCTCGGCCCGGCGGGCCTGTGAGCGTGGACCACGAACATTTGCCATGCGCCTTTCCCCTCGATGTTGTTAAGTGCCGTCAGGCGATCGCTTCCAGCCCTGCATGTAGCCTGGCCGCGTCGTCTTGAGCCAATAGTTTGACCGCCCGGCGATGTAAGGGGAATCGGCCTTTTTCGCCACCACGCCTTCCAGCTTCAGTTGAACGGCGTGCGCGTAGACCTCTTCGCCTTTCTCCTCGATGTAGTCGACGTGGCCGAGCCCGCGCGCCGCGGCGGGGATCAGCAGCTTCAGCCTGGCCTTGCGATCGAGCAGCGGCAGCTGGCGCAGATCGCGGCCCTTGTGGAACAGGATGTCGAAAGCGAACAGCGCAACGGGGATGCCGCGGCCGCGCAGGCTGTTCAGGGCCGCGAAGTCCGGCATGCCGTTGCCATTGAGAGCGCATACCTCGGCGTCGAGCACCCACCGGCCGGGGACTTTGGTGAGCACGTCGACCAGGTCGGGATACCAGCTGGTGGCGTCCCTGCGCTCGCGGGTGCGCAGTCGCAGCGCGCCGCCGTCACGGCCGGCGAGGATGCGGTAGCCGTCGTATTTCAGTTCGTAGATCCAGCCCGGGCGCGAGCGGATCGGCGCCGGCTTGGCGAGCATGAGGCCGATCTGTTCGAGTTCTGGAGTCATCGCTATTCCGCCGCGAGCTGGCCGCGCAGCTCGCCGACGCAGTAGCCGCAAGCCACGTGGAAGTACGTCGACGCCTGTTCCTGGTCGACCAGCTCCAAGTACATCTCTCCCGGGCGAATGGACCGGTCGCAACCACTGCAGGGGCATGCGCTGATGCAGCGGCCGCAGAGCACGTCGATGGGCGATGAACGCGGGAGCTGGCCTTGCGCCAGCTTCTGGAAGATCAACTCCCGCGTCGCCTGGTCCATTGGCCGCTCATTCAGAAGCGCGGGGCGAGTTCTTCGGCTTCGGCCCACAGGCGCCGCCATTCGCGGTCGTATTCCGCCGCCAGGTCGGGCACGTTGCGCAGTAGCAGCGCGTTCTCGGCGTTCCGCTTGGTGGCCGCCTCGGTGAAGTTGAACGAGCCGGTTTCGATGTTGCGGCCGTCGATGACCAGAAACTTGTTGTGCATGATGGCGTAGTTGCCGTTCAACCTGGTCGGCACACCATGATTGGCGATGAAATTGGCCGCGGTGTAGCTGCGGGAGTTCTCCTTCCGGTCGGCCACCACCTCCACGTCGATGCCGCGGTCATGGGCGCGCACCAGCGCCGCGGCGATCGGGCTGCTGGTGAAGGAATACGCGGCCATGTGCACGGAGGCGCGGGCCTCCTCGATCGCCTGCACCACAACGTCGACGGCCGCGTAGCCGTTGCCCGCCGGCGACAGGCCAAGCACTACAGGGGCGGTGGGATCGACGCGGGGGTGGTGCTCGAGGAGCGCGCCGAGCGCGTCGTCGAGGCTGGTGTGGCGTCGGCGGCCGGAGGCGTCCGCCGACGCCGCCACGGCGGCGCAAAACAGGGCCGCGGTAAGGATTCTGGTCAGTTTGCGCATGTTGTCGCTAGTCCCGCGTCGTCGATACAGCCGGTGATCAGGTGGCGGCGCTGCAGCTCGGCGCGCGCCGGGTATTGGATCTGGTCGCTGGCCAACAGCTCGTCGACCAGCTCGTCGGTGTAGCCCGCCGCGCGCATTGAGGCGTGCAGGCTCAGGCGCGAGTCTTCGGCGGCCTTGCGATCGCCGGTAATCGACTTGCGCACGTCGTGGAAGCCGAGAGCGCCGCCAGGCGCGAGGTAACGATGCGGCAGCAGCAGAGCCAGGAAGGCGCAGGCGCTGTCGCATGGCCCGGTCACGCGGGCTTCGTCGAGCTGATGGGCCTGCAGGATCTTCGCCGCCTCGAGCATCGCTTCCACGTTGCCGCCGTGGTTCGCGCCGAGGGTGAGCCGCCGGGGGTGGCCCCCGGCTGCGTACACCTGGCGCAGGCGCTCCGGGAGGCTTTTGCCGATCGCGCCGTCAAGGCGCAGGGTGTCTCCGTCCAGTGCGAGGCGCTGCGTCATCTCCAGCTGCGCGTTCTGCGCCGCATCCGCGTTGAGCGCCATTGCGGCGAAGCTGAAGGCGAAGGCCAGGCCCGCCAGCGCGATGGGCCAGTCGCCAAGGACGCGGCCGCCGGCGGGAACCTGTTCCTTACCCTTGGCTTTGCGCGGGGTGGCCACCACAGCCACCAGGCATTGCAGGATGGTGGCGCCTAGCAGGGCCGTGCAGGCCTTGGCGGTGGCGGTCGCCGACTGGAACACGCTGGCCGGGTCCAGGCCGAAATGCGGCACCAGCCGCGCGAATAATCCCGCCATGACCGCAGTGGCGAGCAGGGCGAAGTCGACCCACAGCAGTGCAAGGGACAGCTGCCGCCGCGTCATCGGTCGCGCACCAGAGGCTTCACCCTGACGGCGATGTCCTTGGCCTTGTCGGTCTCCTGCAGTGCCAGGTCGTAGCGGGCCTGCAGCTCCATCCAGTACCAGGCGCCGGTGCCGAAATAGATGCCGAGACGCATGGCCGTGTCGGGCGTGATCCCGAGCGGGCCCTGCTTGAGCAGCCGGTTGATCCGCATCGGGTCGATATCGAGGTCGCGAGAAGCGCGGTACGGGCTGACCTTGTGTTTGGTCAGGCGGCGCTTCAGCTCGGCGCCCGGATGTTGCGGAGCCGGCACGTCAGCCGCGCAGGCGGGCCAGCAGCAGCGCGCCGTGCGTCGCGGTATACGAGCTGCTTACCTCGCCGCCGGCGGTGCCGCGGGTGATCGGCAGCAGCTGTGCGACTTCGTAGCCCGCTTTGTCCAGGGCGTTGGCCTCGGCGGCGATCGCGTCGGCGAGCGCCTGCAGGTCCGGTTCCTTGGTGTTGGCGGTGACCAGGCCCATCAAGACCTTCGTCTTGACGGGCGGCGCAAGCAACAGCCGGCTGGTGTAGCGGTCTTGTCCCATAGGGGCCTCCCTGGGACGAGTTTAGCAGAGGCTGCTATGCCCGCAGCCTTGCGGTTTTCCGCAACGGCGAGGGCACGCCCCACCCTCGCGGCCAGGAGGGCGGGAGTTCATCTGCGTTGACTTAGAACAGGTGCATTTGCGACTCGGCAGCTGCCGGCGCGGGCCCGGTGATGGGCGGTGGCTCCGGCGCCGGGGGCGGCGGCGGTGCCGCAGCAGCTTCCGCTTCCGCCCGCCGGCGCAGTCGCGCGCCCCATCCGCCGAGCACGTGCGCCGGGGTATACCAGCGGCCCCATTCGGTCCGTGCGAGGGAATTTCCGTGCACCACGATCCCCGGCACGTACAGCAGCGATAGCTGGATGTAGGCCATGTGAACAGCCGTCTGCTCGATGTCCTGGGCGACCACGTGCATAACGCGCTGGTAGTTGTGCCCCTCGTCGCGCATCGCCTCCGCCGCCGCGATCACCATGCAGCCGGCGCCGCAGGCCGGCTCGTTGACCCGGATGAAGCCGTGCTGTTCGATCATGCTGCCGGCGTCATTCAGGGTCATGCGGCTCATAGCGCTGGCCACGTGGTAGGGCGTGAAAAACTGGCCGTGCCAGTAGTCGCCCAATTCCAACGCCATGAACAGCGCGCCTAGACAATCGTGGAAACCAGCCTCCAGCGATTCGGTCACGGCCGCGAGCATCTGCGGGAAGCGAGCCGCCTGCTCGGGCTCGTAGCGTTTCACGATCTGCAAGTAGCGGGCTTCGCGCTCCTCGAATTGCGCGCGGTCGACGCTGTTGCTGATGCTCAGCGCTGCCAGCTCGCAGAAGTCGCGGAAAACTTCATGGGCGCGGTACGCGCGGGCATTGGCCTGCAGCAGCTTGATGAACTCGCGCTGGTGTTCGTCGAGTCCGCCGGCGGACGTAACACGCTTCGGCACAGTGGTTCCCCCTTGAGAATGGTCGATGGCGACGTGATCGCGTCTGCCGCGATCACTCGCCACGGAAACCAAACCCCGTAGGGCGCATGGCGGTCACAGCACCGACCCGCGCAGCGGGCGCAGTCATCGGCCGTGTCCTTCGCTCGTCGGCAACGCCGATCGAGGCGGAGGGTCAACACGGCCGGCGAGCGGGCTTGACGGCAATGCGGCGCGCGCAGCGCGCTGGTGCCCTCGACAGTCAGGCGCAGCCTGTCTGTCTCACTACAAGCAGCTGCTGCCGCAGGCAGGAACGGTGTCTGCCTGCCAGCTGTTTTCCAACAGGCGGGAGTTCATCTGCGTAAGGGAAACTTGCAGGGCTTCAACACGCAACGTGTTGAAGCGGGAGTTCATCTGCGTTGGGTGTTGCGCATGCGCAACACATAAAAAACGCCGGCAGGGCCGGCGTTCTTACTGCGAGAATCGTGAGAGTTTGTCAGCGCTGCTGATGGTGAGCGACCAGCTCGCGGCACACCTGGTCGCTGTCCAGCTCGCCGCTGATCCAGCGCTCGTACAGAGCCTGCGCGAAGGGCGACGGCGGCGGCAGCTGCTCGATGTCGCAAGAGCGCGCGGCAGCCTCGAGCGCAGCGCGGCGCGCGGCGGTATCGACCTTCGGAAGCGTGGTGGCAACGGCGTTTCGCATGCGCATATTTTAGCAAATTCGGCTTGTTTCCTCAGCTTTTGCTGGGGCTGGCAGGGGTCAGCAATTGCAGCGGATCGAGGTCGCGCGGCAGGCCGTTAACCCATTCCCGCACGGTCCATTGGCTCAGTGCGACGCCGTGCGTTCGGCTCAGCAGCTTGGAGATTTTGAGCGCACCGCCCCAGTTCGCGCGATGGAGCAGCACCGCCTGGTCTTTCAGCGCCTGTGGGAGTTGTACGCGCTCAAGGGTTGGCTCCGGCGGTGTCAGGCTGAAGGCTTGCATGGTCTGTTCCGTTATGCGGCGCGGAAGTGCGCGGCGGTTGTCACCGGCCGCGGCGCTCGGGCAAGGCTCGCGGCGCAGCGGCGACCGAAGGCTGCCTTGCCGGGGCGCGGTATGCGGCCGGTATCGTCGCGACACTTTGCAGTTCCGCGCATCACGGAACAGCAGCCGGGAGAAGCGCAGGGGCTGGCGCAGCGCGCGCCGTGGATAAGCCGTGGACGGGTCGGCTGCGCCGACTGCACGCCCTGCCTGGCCCGCTGGGGGCCGACTCCGGGCGCGCTCCCGCCCACCGCTTACCCACCGCGGGAGGGCCTTTCGCGGTAACTGTACAAAAGAACAGCTAGTGGGGCAAACTCGGCGCCCTATACACCAGCCGCACGATTTGCGGGACGGCGCACATGCCAGTTGCACTACGCCCAGGCCGGAGCGCACAGCGCGGCCGCCACAAAGCCGAGACGGCAGTGCTCGGCCGCGCCGAGGAAGACCCCCCGCTGCTGGAGCTGCGCCTGATCGAATCGCCGGCGTCGTCTGCGGGCTTCCCGTCGCCGGCGGCGGACTACCTGGACCTGCCGCTTGATCTTAATCAGCTGCTGGTGCGCAATCCGGTCGCAACCTTCTACGTGCGCTCGGCTGGGGATTCGATGGTCGACGCGCACATCAACGATGGCGACATCCTGGTCGTCGATCGCTCGATCCGGCCGACTTTCGGCCGCATCGTCGTCGCGGCCTACGACTCAAACCTGCTGGTGAAGCGCTACGGCCAGGTCCGTGGCCAGGCCGCTCTGGTGTCGGAGAACAGCGCGAAGGCCGCGGCGTATCCGCCCATCATCATCAACCCAGAGCTGGAACTGGTGCTTTGGGGTGTCGTGACTGGCGTAGTACGCAAGTTATGACGGCGCCGCGGCGGGTTGCCTTGGTCGACTGCAACAATTTTTATGCGAGCTGCGAGGCGGTGTTCGATCCGCGCCTGGCCGGCAAGCCGCTGGTGGTCCTCTCCAACAACGACGGCTGCGTCGTCGCGCGCTCGCGCGAGGCCAAGGCGCGCGGCATCAAGATGACCGAGCCATGGTTCAAGATCGCGGAGCGGCACCGCGACGTGATCGCCATGTCAAGCAACTACACCCTCTACGGCGAGATGAGCCGTCGCGTGATGCAGGTGCTCGGTGAGATGGCGCCGGCGAGCGAGGTCTACTCGATCGATGAGGCATTTTTGGACCTGACCGGCGTGGCCGACGTGGTGGTCCACGGCCGCGAGATCCGTCGCCGCATCCTCGAATGGTTGGGGCTGCCGGTGTGCGTAGGCATCGCGTCGACCAAGACGCGGGCGAAGCTCGCGAACGAGATCGCGAAGAAGCGAGCGGAGCACGGCGGCGTGTTCGACCTGGAGGCACTGCCGCAGGACCTGCAGGACGAGCTGCTGGGGGCGCTCGATGTGGGCGAGGTCTGGGGCGTCGGCTCGCGCCTGCAGGCGCGCCTGGCCGCCCTGGGCGTGCACACCGTGGCGCAGCTGCGGGATGCCTCACCGGCGATGCTGCGCGAGGGCTTCGGCGTAGTGCTCGAGCGCACCGCGCGCGAGTTGCGCGGTACGCCCTGCCTGGAACTGGAGCAGGTGCGGCCGGCGAGGCAGCAGATCATGTGCAGCCGCTCGTTCGGTGCCGAAGTGGAGACGTACCAGCAGCTGCGCGAGGCGGTGCTGAATTTTGTCGGCAACGCAGCCGGCAAGCTGCGCGCCGAAGGATCGGAGGCCAACGCCCTGGTTGTATTCGTGCAGACCAATCCGTTCAAGGCGGACGTGCCGCAATACTCCCGCGGGACAACGGTGCCTCTGCCGACCGCGACGTCGGATCGGCTGCGGCTGGGCCGGGCGGCGCTCGCAGGCCTGCAGCACATATACCGCCCCGGATTCCGCTACAAAAAGGCGGGCGTGATGCTCACCGGGCTAGCGCCGCACGGCGAACGCCAGGTGGGGTTGTTCGACCAGCCCGAGCGCGAGGAGCGGCGGGAACGCCTGAACCAGGTCCTGGACCGCATTGAGGCGCAGTTCGGCTGCGGTGCGATTACGGTGGCGGCCGCGCGGCGGCACAAGGCCTCGGCCTGGCCGATGAAGCGCAGCCGGTTGTCACCGGCGTACATGACCGATTGGGGCGAGCTGCCATTGGCGCGTTGAGCGCTGGCGGCATCAAAACAACGCGGCTCCATCGTCCGCCAGCGGTGCTGCCGGCGCCTTTTTCTTGCGTGGCGGCATCGGCGCGGGGTGCGCCGTGTACTCGTCGGGATTGAACGGCTGCAGCAACTCCATCGCCTCGTCCGGCTCCGCATCGAGCCAGCGATCGTAGTGCTCGGGTGGCAGCAGCACCACGGAGCGCTTTTCGTCGTTGGGGCCGTGGAAGCGCTTCATCAGCGGGTGGTCCTCGGCATTGATGGTCACCATCGACATCGAGCGCACCAGCTCCTCGGGCGACTTTCGCCAGGTGTCCCAGATGCCGGCGATCGCGAAGGGCTTGTCGTCCTTGCGATGGATGCGCCAGCGTACCGGCTTGCCGCCCTCGTAGTTCGGCTCGTAGAGCGCCATCGCCGGGATGATGCAGAACTGCTTGCGCTTCCAAGGGCCGCGAAAGCTCGGCTTCACCGCGATCGTCTCGGAGCGCGCGTTGTAGCACTTACGCGCCAGGCTCTCGTCCTTGGAGAAAAACGGGATCAGTCCGAACACGGCGCGCGCCGGCACGCGCTCGTCGGCGTGCGAGCTTGAGCGCATGACCACCGCCGCGTCGTAGCCCGGGAAGGCCTCGGGCGGATACTCGAACGGCGGCTCAGGCGAGTCGAAGTAGACCGGGAAGATGCCGGGTAGCGGCAGCTGGTAATCGACGCACATCAGTATTCTGCGGCGATGCGCTTGAGAAACTGCTGCGTGTACGGCGTCACTTCGCCGTGGTCGTGGTAGTCCTGAACCACGCGCGGGTCAGCGAAGTGCCGGCGCGCCGCGTCGTAGTTGGGGAGCTGCAGGCGACGCACGAAGTCGACGAACTCGTCGAAGTCGGCGACGTGCTGCTTCGGCTGCCGGCCTACCGCCAGCTCGATGGTGCCGCGGCTGAGGAAGGAAAGCAGGTTGGCCAGGCCGTCGGCGCCGACGAACTCGCTCAATGAGGCCCACTTGTGCTGCCTGCCGCCGTCGCAGGTGTTCTTGTGGACGATGCGGAAGCTGTGGTCGCGGTTGGTGTCGTCGGTGTCCCACACGGCGATGCCGGCGGCCGCGTTATTGATGGGGCTGTTGCAGTGGTCGCAGATCCAGGTGAGGTCGTTCACGCTTGTCACTCCCGTGTGATGCGAGGCGGCAGCGCGGCGGCCCCGGGATCAGGAGGGACAGGATCGGCGCAGGCGCCAGGCGAAGAGTTTGTTGGGGTTCAGCGGCGCCGCTGGCCGCCGAAGCGCAGCCAGATGCCGAGAGCCGCAAGGCTGCCGAGCACCACGGCGATGGTCGCTACTTCGAGCATGGCTTCCTCCTTGGGAAAAGGGCCAGGACCGCACGCCAATTATACCCCTCGGGGGACGCCAAAAGCCCGGTACCCCTCGTTCTGAGGGGCGCCGGGCAATGCGTGCTATTCACGCTTGCGCTTGGCCGGCCGCTTGGGCGGGAGGCCCACCGTCCACAGCACCAGGCCCAGGCCCAGCGCGGTGAACGCGGCGTATACGAGGATGGCGTTGCGCAGCCAGGTGTTCAGCACCAGGGCGGCGATGCCGGCCTTGATGCTGTCGAGGCCCAGGGTGCGCAGGTCGGCGAGGATCGCTTCGCGGCGGGAATAGACCGCTCGGCGAACAAACCGCAGGACACTGCGGCCCGCGACGCGACGAGTGCGGCGGGTTTTGCGGTTCATGGTTGGCTCCGGTTGTGACGTGTGGGATACACGGCCGGAGGGGCGCAACAGGACTGGCGATCAGGGGTGGCGCGTCCCCGCTCATCGGCCGCGCAGCGGGCGTTGCAGCGGAACGCGCCAGGCGCAGCCCTCGCCCTTGAACGGCAGGCCGCGCCCCTTCAGTGTTCCCGCTCACACGTCACCGGAGCCGAACCGCTTCCGCACTACGCTTTCGTGCGGGCCGGCAGGCAGGGTTGCTCGATCAGCGGCCCAGTCCCTGCTGGCGATCCGCTGCGCGCAGGGCGTCCTCGATGTAGGGCTTCAGGTGCTGTGAGCCCTGGAAGAAGCTGCGCTCGAACGCCTCCATCGTGCGCTCGCTGCTGGCCTTGGAGAAGTCGAGCGGTCGGCCGGCTTCGCGCCCGAGCTGCTCGAAGTAGGCGCGCAGCGCGCGGCCGTTGCCCTCGCGGAATGGATGCAGGGCGTTGGCGTCGTTGAGGTAGTGGGCGGCGCGGTCGACGAACTGTTCGCGGAACGTGCCCTTGAGGTGATCTTCCTTGGCCAGCTTCCCGAACAGCTTGTTGGCTTCGGACTCGATGTAGCCGTGGTGCGCGAAGTAGGTGTCCTTCTTCTGCACGTCGACCGTGCGGATCTGGCCGGCCCAGCTGTAGACGTCCTGGAAGATGTGGTGATGGACCGCCTGCAGGTGCGGAAGATCGAAGCGACCCTTGATCGGGTTGCGGTTGAGTTCGACGAGGCGCATCTGCGTGATGTCGCGCTCGGCCTGGTCGAGCGCTCGGGCGTCGGTGATGCCGAGCTTGTTGCGCAGCACGCCGGTGCGCGGATCGGCGTAAGGGTCCTTGTCGCTGTACTGCGCCACGCGCGCGCGCCTCTCAGACCTGGCTGTGGTGCCGCACCAGCAGGGCGATCACGTCCTGGGTGCTGCGGTCGCCGGCGGCGTAGCTGTCGTAGAGCCGCTGTGCGAACGCCGAAGGCGGAGGCAGGCCTTCGGCGTCGCAGGATCTTCCGGCCGCGTCGATGGCCACGCGGCGCCGCGCGAACTCGATGTCGTCGACGGCGCCGGCGGCTAGAGCGAGCGGCATGGCGTCATCGGTCCATCCCCCGGGACTGCTGGCGCTGCTGGACCTGCTGCTGGCCCTGCTGCGCTTCCCGGGTCTGCTCCTGGCGATAGGCGCTGCTCAGCTCGCGCGAGGCGAACGGGGACTCGCTGCGCGCGCCGTCGTGGCGTGCCAGCTGCGCCGCGATGCGCTGCGCTTCCTTGTACGCGGGGCTCTCGGGCTGGATCGTGGACACCTTGCCTTCGAGCTGACGCGCCACCTGGTCGGAGCGCTCGACGACGATGCGGCGATGCTCGGGATCGACGCGCGGGTTGCGATCCGGGTTCAGCTGCTTGTCCTGGATCGCGGAGTCGAGGCTGCGCGCCGCGACCTGGTACTGCACCGCGTCGACCTGGCTGCGGCTGATCTCGATGGGCTTGCCGCCGGCCAGGCGCGCCGCGATGCTGTTGGTGATCAGCTGGTCGACGTCCTTCTCCACGCGGTCGGTGCGCGGCCGCGCCTCGGCGGCCTTGTCGGAGAGGGCGTCCTTGGCGGCGTAGGCCGCGGCGAGGCGCGGATTCTGCGCCGCAACCTCACGCGGCTGGGTCAGGAAGTCGCGCGCTTCCTGCTTCTGCGCCGCTTCCTGCTTCGGCGCCGGCGGCGCCTGGAACTCGACCTTGCCGCGGTCGCGGTCGGCGCTGTAGGTCAGCTTCACGTCCTGGTCCTTTGTCGGCACCACCGCCAGCCGGTCCTTGAAATGCGCGACGAAGTCTTTCTCGCCGGTCTGCTGCAGGACGTGGTGCTGGGTCTTCTCGACGATCGGCCCAGTGTACTCGCCGGCCTTGTGCCCGGCGATCTGCACTCGGGCACCGGGTACGCGCTGCTCGGCCTTGTCGATCGCCTGGGCAAACGACTTCTCGGCGGCGCTGACGTTGGCGTCGCGGTGTTGCTGCAGCTGCTGCCCGTAGGCTTCCTTCGCCCAGGTCGGAATCTCCGCGGACGGAGCAGCCGAAGTGATGCGGCCGCGCTCTAGCGTCAGCAGGTGCTTCGGCGCCTGGTTGAGCGCGGAGGTGTCGTAGACGAATGTGTGGTCGGCGACCTTGGACGCCTGCGCGATCAGCGGCGCGGAGCGGGCGTACTCGGCTCGCACGGAGGCTTCGGGCGCATCGCGACCGCCTTCCTTGACCCGCTCGGCGACGCGGGCCACCGCCAGGTCCGGCGACTGCGTCTGCACGTGGCTGACGACGACGCGGTAGCCGGCCTTCTTGGCGTCGTTCACCAGGTCGAGGTCGCGCTTCTCGGCGAAGCTGGTCTCGACGATCACGCTGCGCCCGGCGCCGATGGCATCACGGGCCAGCTGGTTCGCGATCAGGTTGCCGGCGCCGTAGGCGCGCGTGCTCTGCTCGCCCAGTTGCTCCTTCTGCACCTTGTCGGCGCTGACCAGGGCTTTGTCGGCGCTGATGTATTGAGATCGCAGCTCGGGGGCGACGCGGCGGCTCGCCTCCATCGTCTGCTCGTAGAACGTGGTCTTGCCGGAACCCTCGGGACCGGCGAGCACAAACAGCGTGGGCTTCCCCTCGGCCATGGCTGGTCTCCCTTAGTAGGTTTCGACGGCGCCGCCGGCGACCTGGCGGACGCGGGTGCCATCGGGCAGTTCGCCGACGCCGACGCCGCGGCGGCGGCGGTCCTCCCAGTAGTCGTGCGAGGCGCCGGGGTTTTCCATGCGCTGCGCGAACTTGGCGAAGAACGCCTCCTGTTCCTCCAGCGTCATTTCGGACACCTCGATGCCGCCGTTCAGGGCGAGCTCGACGTGGTCCTGGTTGAAATCGGGCGAACGCGCGATGGCGCGCCCGATCTGAATGTAGTGCTCGATCTGTCCGGTGAGGCTGCGGCTCTCGCGCGCCGCATCCTCCCGGATCGTGTCGTGCAGCTCGTCCGAAATCCTGATCGACTGCGACATAGGCCTGCCTCGCTGCGGTTGGTGTGGCAAAATGCCACATGCAATTAGGATAGTTTGCAGGCTAAAACTGTCAAGTCGCATGCAAAAGTAACTTTTTGCGTAAATCGAGGTAAAACAAGCCCGAGTTGCGCATGCGCAACTTCCAAGCGGGTCAGCTAGGGGTTGAGACGAATCGCGGAGACGAGGCGGTCGACGACTTCGGGCAGACCGTCGAACAGGTCCTCGCCGGCCTCCGAACGACGCAGCAGTTCGTTCAGAACGGCGCTGTTGACTCGATAGCGCTCGGTGCCAGGCTGCAGCATGTCAGCGGTCGGCCAGATCAGGTCCTGGGTGGTCCGGTCCTTGATCAGGCGCAGGATCGCCTTGCCCTCGGGCTCACGGAGGTTGCGCGCCATCCAGGCGACACAGCGCGCTGCCACGTCGGCGAGCTGCAGGCCGGGGGTGTCGGCGGAGTTGCCGAGAGCCGGCGGAGCAGCCAGGTTGTAAGTGAGCTGCGTGGTCTTGCCGTTGAGCGTGAAGTGTTCGACGTTGGTGTTGCCGACCTGGGTGGCAAACAGCGGAGCGGATTCAGCCAAGGGCTTTGACGAGTCGCAAACCACCAGCATCGGACCCAACTTCGGAGCGAGCACACCTAGCAAGGTGTTAAGGCTCGAAGTCGTGAGATCCAACAGGTACTTCGGCGCAGACTGGAGTTCTTCGAGCACGGTCTGCTTGTGCAAGGCCGCGAATCGGCGCAGCAACACGGACGCAGGGTCGGCGCCGGGCACCTGGACCACCCCGAACAACACATCGGTCGTCAGCTGCGACTGCGAAAGGAACATCCCTTCGAACTCAGCGAGCATCTGCGTGCTGAGGTGGTCGCCATTCTGCGCTGCGCGGAACAGCAACTGACCGAGGAATTGGTGGAAGCCCAGGTTGTAGAAAAACTCATTGTGATCCTGCAGCACCGACTCGAACACGTACTCGAAGAACTTGTACGCCAGCGACATCCGCTTGTGCATGAAGGTCACGCGCAGGTCGGCCGGCATCAGGCTCAGCAGCTCGATCGCCTGAGCTCGCTCCTTCGGCTCCTTCATCTTGAACTTCAGCTCGGCCTTCTTGATGCCTTTGCGCGCGCGAAAGTCCTTCACCAGCTGCTCGGCGGCAGCGGGTTCCATCGCCAGCGCCGCGTAGACGAACCACGGCTGCTGCGGATCGGACAGGTTGTTGCCAGTAAATCCGGCCTCGTCGAAATAGACGGTACGAGGGCTCATAAGGGCGCCGAGTTTACGCCTAAGACGGAGTTGCGCATGCGCAACTCCGTGCGCGGACTAGTGCTTGGGCTTGTCCGTGTGGAAGTCGCGGATGCCGTCGCGATCCGCCGCCTGGTCACGGCTGATCGAGCGAGCCACCGCAGCCTTCGCCTTCGGGCTGGTTTCCTGCACCGCGCGCAGCTCGGCCACGCGCCGCTCGAATTCCTTCAGCCACTCGGGGGGCGGGCCGCCGAGCAGGACGGCCGAGATCTTCTTGGTCGCGGCCAGCAGGTTCGACGCGCTGCCGAACACCGCCTCATGATGCTGCGGGTCCTTCGACTCCAGGTACTCGCGCAGCGCCTTGTTGACGGCGTCGGACACCTCGAACAGCTCGCCCTCGGTGAACAGGATGGGTTGCGTCATGTTCCAGCTCCAAGCTCAGGACTGCGGTTAGGCGGGCGGGAGTTGCGCATGCGCAACTCTCCGGCCGCCGGGGGATTCACAGGCCGTCGACCTCGCGGCCGATCGCCTCGATGAACTGCGTCAGCTCGCCCAAGCCGCCGATCTCCAGCGGCACCACAAACAGGTTGCTCGGCGACAGGAAGGTGCGCAGATGGGCCTGCAGGCTCTCGATCGGCCGTTGCTCGAGCGCGCCGCGGCCGTTCAGGCCGACCGGGCGCTTGTGGCACAGCTTCCAGCCCAAGGCGTTGGTGCTCGGGCCGCTCACGCGCGAGCAGCGGTAGCGCACCTGGTCGGAGGCGCGCATGGCGCCGTCGACCACCATCGTCACCGGCAGCTCGTCCCGCTGCAGGGTGGCGCGGATGTCGTCGAGGCTCATCTGCGTCCCGGCCGCGGCCTGCAGCCAGACCCAGCTCGCCGGCGAGTTGTCGGTGGGCACGATTTCCCGGCCGCTGTCGTGGCGCAGGACCTGGCCGCGAAGCGTGCCGCGGCTGACCTTGCGTACCAGCAAGGGCAGGTCGTCGGCTTCCGCCCATTCGCGCACCAGCTGGTCCCAGGCCTGGACGGTGGCCAGCGACAGGCGCGGCCGCAGCGGGTGGCGGGCCCAGTACGCCGCCAGCCGCTCGATCTCGCGGCTGAGGTCGTCGGGCAGCGGGCTGGGGCAAAGCGGCAGGTCCATCAGCCGGCCGGAGGAATGCGCCGCTGGATGCGATCGGCCGGGGCGACGCCCGCCGACAAGGCCTGCAGCTGAGTCATCGGAAAAGACAGCAGGTTCACGCCGATGCCCGCGCGATGCGCGTAGTGGTCGAAGATCACCTGGCCTGGCCCGTTGTACACCTCGTCGAAGCGGCCGTCGCGGTGCAGCTTGATGCCCAGGTAGTAGTCGGGAACGGTGCGAAACGTGAGCGAGGCTTCGCCGAAGCTCGCCTTGATCTGCACCCGGCGACCGTCCGGGGTCACGGCGTCGTGGTTGTGCTGGTTCACCTCGCCCAGCTCGATGTCGTAGGCCAGGGCGGCGATCACCTCGCCCAGGTCCCCTACCAGCTTGCCGTCGATGGTGAATGTGCGGTGAGGGTAGGCTGCGTGCAGGGCGGCGATGCCCTCGAAGATCCGACGCAGCGCCGGCGGGATCGGGCCCTCCCCTGCCCCGTTGAGTTCGCGGTAGGCGCGCTGCTTGCCGTCCTCGGTCCAGGCGACAGCGGCGCCCTGCCCCGCCAGGTCGGCGCGGCGCAGCAGTTCGTCGAAGGCAAGCTGCGCCACGGCCTCCGACTCGGTGTTGGTCTTGTCGGTCGCCCGCTGGTCCGGCCAGCGCACGTAGATACGATGGGTCATGCCCCCTCCCCTCCCCTGCCCGCCTTGCTGCGCGCCTGGTGCTCCATCTGCAGGACCTGCTGCATCAGCTCGGGCGGCAACGTCACGATGCGACGCTCCCACCCTTGCGGCGTGTCGTCCTGGTGCAAGGTCGACACCGCCGCGTGCACCCGCTGCCGCGTGACGCCGTGCTTCTTGCCGGCGGCCGAGCACGTCAGGCCTTCGACCAGCACCGCCCTCGCCGCTTCGGCGGTGCTAGCCTGGATGCGCGGATGCAGCGTCAGCGCCTGGTCGAACTCGGCGGCGCTCATCGCCTGGGCATGTCGGGAAAGCTGCGGCATCGCCCTAGCCCGTCATCCCTTCGTCCGGATGCCCGTCCGGGTATTTGTGCTCGTACAGCTCGCCGGCGATCCGACGCTTCTGGGCCTCGTAGTACAGGCCCTCGTCGACGATCCACTTGTTCAGCTCGACGTCGTCCACCGGTCCCCACTGGTGGATCTCGCGGATGCCGAAGTGATCGAGCGCGAGCACGTCCAGGCAGGCCTGCGCCAGGTTGAGGTCCAGGCCGCGCAGGTCGGTCAGGTCGAACGGGAAGCGCGGCCCGTTGTAGATGCCGGCGAGGAAGCGCACCAGCCGCCGGGTCTGGCCGGCGGTGGGGTTGCGGCGGATCGTCGCGACCAGCGTTTCCAGCCCCGCAACGGCGCGGTCGGTCGCTTCGATCTTGGCGGCCTCGATCTTCTGCAGCTCGTCGATGAACGAGCGGTTTTCGCTGCTCATGAAATGGGTCCGGGTGGTGTCTGGCTGGGGAGCCGGTGCAAGGCGGCATTATCGCAGGGCATGCCTCCGTCGAGCATGAGCCGCAGCTGCGGCTGCGCGATCTTCGGGTAGGCCAGTGAGCGCGGCAGGAAGCGGCGGTCGCACGGGCGCAGTGCCCAGGCATAACGATGGTTGCCGGGGTGCCGGAACGGTCGTGTCAGCTGCGGCAGCCAGTGCGCCAGCCAGGCGCGGCGGTCGGCGCCGGCGGCGAGGGTGTCGGCACCGAAGCGCTCCAGCTGCGCGGCCGCGTACCGCCAGCCGGACTCGCCGGCGCGGATCTTCTGCAGGGCGCGCGGACTCAGGACCGTACCGTCCGGCAGCAGCCGCTGCGTGCGGGCCGTGGCGCGACCAAGATAAACACCGTTGGTCGCCTGATAAATCGTGCCCACGTGTCCACCGAACACGACCCGTCCCTGCAGGTCGCTGCGCGGCTCGGGGTCGCTGTAGGACATGACCCCGGCCAGGCCTTCGCGGCGCAGCAGCTCGAAGCAGCGCCCCAGGAACCAGCTTTCGCCGTTGGCCTCCACGTCCGGGTCGAGCACGAACCGCCCCAGGTCGGCGCGCTCGTCGCGCGCCCCGGGCAGGCAGGCCAGGGCCTCGTAGTTGGTCGGCACCGAAAATACGCTGGCGCCGACCAGGTGGCCGCCGCGGTACAGCCCGAAGCGGTGGACGGCGGCGGGGTAGCTGCGGCTGTAGTGCGCCCCGACCACGTAGTCGCGGGCGGTGGTGTCGTCGCGGATTGCCGCCACCTCGTAGCGCCGCGGGTCGATCGGCTCGCCGGCGGGCTGGTAGCTGGCGCGTCCGCCGCGCCAGCGCTGCACCAGCGGGGTCAGCACGGCCGCCCCTCGAACAGGTCGCCGAGTTGCGCATGCGCAACTCCGCCCGGGTCCGGGTCCGCGCCCTTGCTCATGGCGTGGGCGATGTGCCGGGCGTTGGTCGACACCACCCGGAAGTAAAACGCCATCGGCGCCTTGCGCCGCTTCCAGGCCGTCTCCGCCACCTCGTTGCTCTGCGCCCGCAGGTCGCGCAGCAGTCGCACGAAGCGGTCGCGATCCTTCTGCGGAAGGGCCATCAGCTCCTTCATGGCGGGCAGCTCCAGCAGGGGATTCAGATAGCCCACGTCAGGCCCCCAGCGGCGCCGCCGGCGCCGTCGTCATGCCGTGCAGGCTCATGTCGAGCCTGCCCGTGCGGTAGCGGTGCAGCATGTTCAGCAGGTAGCCCGGTGTGCCGGGCAACCAGCGGTGCCGGTTCCAGTGGCGCAGCAGCTGCTCGCGCTCCGCCGGCGGGAAGGCCGCCAGCTCGGTCCGGGCCTGGCGCCACTCGCGCGCCAGCCGGGCCCGCCATTCACGTTGCGACTTCTCCCAGGCCAGGGTGCGCAGCCGGTGTTCCTCGGCGACCGGCAGCTGGCCGCTGGCGATTTCCGCCGCGAACAGGGGCAGGGCGTCCCGCTCCCGGCGCTGGCGCCGAAGGATTGCGGCGCTCTTGCGGCTGGTCGGCTCGTAGACGTGCCGGGTATGTCGTTGGAAGCGCACGGCCGGGCCCTCAGTGCCTGACCGCGTAGGTCGCCGGGTTGGCGCCGTTGCCGCCCCAGCCGAACATCGAGCCGCTGAGCATCGCTTCCTTCTGTTCGGGCGTGACTTCCAGCTTGAGGTTGTAGGCCGCCACGATGTCCAGGGCGTGTTCTTTGCTCAGCTCCTTGTGGTCCAGGTCGGTGTGGAAGTAGCCGGTGTGGCCGCGGCGGATGCCGACGATGCGCTGCCCGGCGGGATGGCAGGCGACGAAGGCGAAGCACAGCGGGGGCAGGCGCTCGCAGTTGCTGCGCTCGGCGGCGGACAGGTCCAGCCCGTCCAGGTCGCTGAAATTGGTGTCGTTCATCGGGATCGCTCCAGGTGGGCCGGGGGCGACGCCCCCGGCCCGGTCGGATCAGTGGCGGACGAGCTTGCGCATTTCCTCGGCCAGCACCCACAGCGCGCGGTTCAGCTTCACGCTCTGGTCGATGCCGGAAATGCCGCGCGTGGTGACCTGGCGGCGGCGCTCGGAGCTGTAGCAGGTCTGGCCGCCCCGGATGGTGTTCTCCTGAACCCGGTTGAAGACCCGCCACAGGTCGGTGCCCACGTCCGAAGTGCGGCGCGGGTCGATGACCTGGTGCGGCTGGATCGGGGCCCGGTCCTCGTCGTAGCGCAGCTCCAGGGCGGCGCGGCCGAAGGCCAGCTGCTCGTCGTGGCTCAGCTCCAGCGCCTTCATGCCGGCGATGCCGTCCTTCACCGTGGCGAAGCCGTCGAGCACGCGGAACGCGCCCTCGATGACGTTTCCGGTGATGTCGCCCTTGTGCGGGATGCGGATGTCGGCGATCTCGTCGCCGACGATCAGACCGTTGGCGCAGGCGAAGCGGAAGCACCCGCCCAGCATCTGGTAGCTGCTGGTGCCGTCGTGGCTGTTGACCAGGATGATCTCGGGGGTTTCCTCGCTCGCCGCGATCTGGCTGGCGTGGCGCAGGCGGATCAGGTGCTTGGTGAAGTCCTGGCGGCCGGCGTCGCGGCTGCGGCACTTGGCCACCATGAAGGGCTCGAAGCCCTCCTTGGCCAGGCCGGTCAGGACCTGGCTGGTGGGGATGTAGGTGTAGCGGGCGGAGCGGCTGGAGTGGGGGGCCTCGGCGTAGATCGAGGGGGCGAAGGCGCGGATCGCGTCGGCCTGCAGCGGACCGTCGTTGCTGCGCAGCTCGGCGCGGTTGCGCCCGAAACGGGTAGCGAGGGAAGGCATGAAGTGACTCCAAAAGCGGACCGGGAAGCCGCCCGGACGGTGGCCGCGATAACACGGCCATACACGAATTCTAGGGAATGTCCGCTTTGTTGTCAATAGTTTATGTCAGCACTTTACAGCGAGTTGCGCATGCGCAACTATTCGAGGGGCTGGTGCTGTTCGGGGCCGGCGGCGACCGCCGCCGGGCAGCCCCCGTTCCGCTAGATGCCGAGCCGGGGCTGTTCGCCGTGCTTTCGTTCGCTGCCGCCAGGCAGCGAACAGGGGGAGGGAGGTCTTTGCCGTTCCGCTGAGTGCTTCGCCGGGGCCCAGGGCAGGGCCAGGCGGCGGAGCCGCCGCGCCAGCGGACCCTGGAATAAATGGAGGGGACCCGCGCAGCGGGGAGGAAGCCGTTTATGCCGGGAAAGCCGCTGGCGCGAGCGGCGCGCCTGGCCAAGGCTGCCGGGCTTCGGCGAAGTCAGCGGGGCGACCGTTGACCGTCAAAAGCAAAAGGGATTTTCTGCATGCAGAAATGTGCTACGTGGAACATGCGGCCAAGTTGTTGATTTGTAGAGGGGGCAGGGCAATAGGACCCCCCAAACGTGCATGTTCTACGGCGAGTCAGGGCGCAGCGTTCGGAGGCAACGCTGTGGCGGCGCCACTCAACACCTTGCGGATTTGCTCGTACTCATCGGTGAGCCACGAGTCGAACCACTCGCAAAACCGCTCCACCTCGTCGATTGCCCGGTTCATGGCCTGGGGCGAGACATCGACCTGCGGCTGCATCAGCCATCGCGTCACGCCGTTGGCGTCAGTCTCGCTCAGGATCTGGGCTTCGCGGTCGCTGACGAAGATCGGTGACGAAACCTTGTTCAGGGCGTGCTCGGAGTAGCGCGCGTTGATGTCGGTCAGGCGGTCCGGGTGTTGGGCCTGGTTGCGCGCCAGGTCGATCTCCTCGAGCAGGACGAAGTTGACCGGCGCGTGGTCGATGGGGATGCCTGACGCTGCCAGGACCTTGCGGTAGCCGCGAATGAAGCCGAGCTTGCCGAGCACCTTCTTTTCATCCTGGGTGAGCTGGAACACCTCGCGGTGGCGCTCCACCACGAACAGCTTCAGTGACGCCGACAGCATCGACACGCAGGTAAGGCCGACGATGCGGGCGCTGTCGTTGGCCTCGGAGTACTCCACGAGGTAAGGCGGCTCGGGGTCTTCGGAGTAGGGAGGCTGGTCGAATGGGGGCTCGCCGGCCTGGATCTTCCGCATCGCGTCATCGAACGGCTGGCGGGCCTGTCCGTAGAACCGGCGGATGAAGGTGGTGCGCTCCTTGAGGAAAAACAGGTGGTCCATCGCAAGCCGGTTCTGGTAGGAGTTGCGCATGCGCAACTCGGAAGGTCAGGAGGCTGGGGCGGGGGGAGGCGCCTTCGGCTTCTTGAGCGCGTTGAGGTCGATGTTGAGCTTTTTCGCCGCGGCGAGGAACGGGGCCGGATCGTCCATTTTCTTGAACTTCGCCATGTCCGGGCGGCAGCCCTCGACGTTCGGGTTTGGTGCAAAGCAGGGGCTAGTCGCGGGGAGGACGGAGGCCAGGGCGACGGAGCTGAGTAACAGGAGCTGGGCCAGTTCGTCGTGGGCGGCAACGCGATCACTGATGTTCGCGATGTAGCGGCTGGCTTCGGCGTCGGCCCAGTCGTTGGCGGGAACGCATTTGGTCAACGTCGCCGATTTCATCAGCATGCCGTCGCCGTCGCAGGCGAGGTTCACCACCTGCCCTTTACTGAGGCCCGCCAGGTAGTCGGTGTAGCCGTCCGCCATCATGGCGTGCGGCGCCATGAACATATTCGTCCCGCCGGCGAGCTGCAGGAAGTAGTTCTGCCCGACGCTGCGGTCGATGGACGTAACGCGGCCGCTGACGACGAGGTGCTTGCCGAGATAAGCCTTGTCGCCTGCAACCTCGTTGCGGTCGTAGGCACGCTGATACTGGTCGGCGGTGACTCGGATGGCATCGGTCATACCCTTGCCTTCGTCCGAACCGGCCAGGGTTTTGCCGCCGGCGGCGTAGGTCCGGAACTCGTCGACGAGCATGAGGCGCAACAGGCGCTCTTCCTGATCGTTGAGGGTGTAGCCGGGATTCGGCGGTGGCGGAGCCGGAGCCGCCGCAGCCACGGGGGCGGAAACGGGCGCCGCCGCGGTGTTGGATGGCTGTGCCTGCTGGTGCCCACCCAAGCCCCAGACGACGTAACCAACGGCGAGCAGCGCCAGGACAACGATTAGCGGCGCGCGCGACCGAGCGGGGCGATGCGGATGGCCGCAGCTCGGGCAAACGGTGGCTTTGGCAGAGATGGAATGACCACAGTTGGTGCAGCTGACGTTGTTCATCGGGGCTCGCGCGGTCGGTGTAGGGCGCGGTCCTTGAGGTCAAATGTCAGGACCCCGGCGGCGTCGGGGAGGGCGTCGAGCGGATGTTCGCGGCAGTAGTTGTCGATCGCACCCAGCACCGCGTTCTGGTCGACGCCGCGCACCGGGTCGAGCTTGTAATTGGTCCAGGCCCACCCGGAAATGAACCCGATGACCCAGTTTTTAAGCTGGATGCGCGCCGGACTAGGACCATCGGCCCGGAGTGCCGTCCAGTTGCCGCAAGAGTCGTCCGGAACCGCCAGCAGGTGCACCGAGGCGTGCGCCTGCAAGGCCAGCAAGGCGCCGGCGGCAACAAGTACTCGCTTCATCGAAATCCCCCGTCGAGGACCAGATGGTAGCGCGCTCCGGGCGAGCCGACATGGAGTTGCGCATGCGCAACTCCAGCCAGGTGCGGGGGTTCTCTGCGATACTGGATGAAACCACTACGCCGCCCCTCAGTTCGACGCGCAACCCATGACGACACCTTGCCGCCGAGCCGAAGTAGTGAAGGAAGATCGGACAGATCCAGCGGTGCCGGAGTGGGTTCCGATCCGCATCGCGAACATGACGGCGCGGCACGCGCGCCTCTGGGACCTGACGTTCGGCCGGCGCATCCTGGTCGGCAGCGAAGCGCGGGCCGACCGGTTTTGGCCGTGGTCGGTGTTCCGGGTCATGGCGCCCTTGTGGCAGCAGCAGAAGGGTTACCGCTGCAGGGCGCTCACCGTGTTGATGAATGTCCTGAAACCCGGCACTCAGCGCGTCATCGAACTGCCCGTAGGCATGATGCTGCTGATCGAGAAGTATCCGCACGTCGTCCAAGGCAATGCGGAGGGATCGAGCTTCATCTGGCTGCTGGCCTCGGCACCGAAGGACGCGATGAAGGACGTTGGGATCGCCAAGCGACCTTCTCTCGGCCGCATCCTGGTCGATACCGCGATGGGTCACAGCGAAGCCAATGGGCTGGAGGGCCGCATGTGGCTGCATTGCGCTCCGGCCGGGGGGCAGCGCCTGATGGGGTTCTATGAAAACAATTGCGAACTGCTGAACCTGCCCTTGGCGGCCCCCTTGCCGGTCAGGCGTCGGAACGACGGGCGGTTCTTTTATTCCACTGAAGCGCTCGCACATAAGTTGCTTCAGGACCTGGGTAGCTTGAGAATCTAGGCATGAGTTGTGGAGGTACCATGCAGATCAAGATGCCGTATGAGCAGGCGGGGCCCGATGGGGCCGTAGTTCTGTCGTTTCCGGACGACGGCTCCGATGCGCCCGCGTACACCAAATTCGTCCGGAATTTGCAGCGCCTGGCTTCAATGGATGAGGGCGAAATCGTCGAGTTGTTCAGTTCCAAGGACGGCGCGGCGGCGGTCGGCGGGGTTGAATTTGAGGGAGAGGTCGACCCTTGGGACCTTGCTGAACTCGCGGGCACCGCACCGGAGGCTGATCTTGGACCACTAAGCGCTGCTGAATACGAGATTTTTCTGCAGGGCGGAGATCCACAGAGAAGCCGCGACAAGGCGCAGTCGAGCGGTGTGTATGCTGAATTGCACCGCACGATGGATCATTTCAACGAAATCAAGGAACGCAGAGAGCAACTAGCTAAAGTCTTCGTTTCCTGGAGTAGCCTGGGCGGCAACAACGAATGGCGAAAGTTGGTTTCGCGCTTGAAGTCTGTCATCGAGCGGAACAAAACTTCAAAGCCGGAGAAAGATGCAGTACAGATCTACAGCCAAGTGATCGAGATGTACATCCTTTGCGAAGCGATGGGAGATCACCTCAAAGTTCTGCGGTCTAGAATCGGCCAACATGATAGTGAGTTGGCTGATGAAATTGGACGTATCGCATTGGCGCACTACAGTTTCGCGAGGAGTGAACTGGACCGGGCCACTGTTGAAATTGGACACGTTCTCGAAGAACGAGGGGTCAAGGCTCACATCTAGGTCCAAGTAGTTGCGCATGCGCAACTGCGACGCTCATTTGTGCTTGGCCGCTCTCGCTTCCAGTTCTGCGGCCAGGTGCTCCGAAGCGGTGGCGATGCTGTCGAGCGGATGGTCCTTGCAGTAGTTGTCGACCCAACCGAACATCCCCGGTGCATCGACGTTCTTGATGGGATCGGTCTTCGGATGGGTCCAGGCCCAGCCAGACATGAAGCCCATGACCCAGCCGCGGAATTGGGCTCCGAGAACGGTGTTCCCAGCTGCCTGTACCTCGGTCCACTGGCCGCAGCTGGAGCCCGAGATTTCTTCCAGCTGCACGGCGTTGGCGGTGGCCGGCAGAGCTGCGCAGGCGATCAGAAAGAGTAGGCGGTTCACTTCAAACCTCACTGGTCGGGTTGGCTCAGCAGAGCCTGGACGGACGCGGCCTTGCCGCCGTGTTGTTTGTAGGCGGTCCATTGCTCTTTGGTGGAGTCTTCGCAGTCGACAATGGCCTTGGCGGCTTGGTACCTGACCGCCGTGTTTTCGTAGCCGCCAATCGCCGCGATGCGATCCTGCTTGTCGATTGCAGCCCGCGCCGCGAGCGTCGTGCGGTGGCAAGCCTTGATGTACCTGGCGGCGACCAGGGCTTTGTAGGCGTCGCTGTTCTCGTACTCCGCCTGTTGCTGCGCTCTTAGTGCGGCTTGCGTCTTCGCTTCGGCCTCTTGGCTGGCGACTTCTCAATCGCGGATCAAACGGGCATCGGACTTCGCCAGGAACTGTTCGGCGTCCGGGCTGGCACTCGATGCGATCGGCGCTGAAAACGCGACCTCGGACCAGAATTGCTTGTCGAACTGCTTGGTTTCGATCAGGGTCCGAGTGGACAAGTCGGTCACGTAGACAGTGCTGGTCGCAGTGAAATAGTCGAAGCCGGCGTCGGTCTTTTTCGAGCTGAGGCGCAGCAGTCCAAACACCGGGCGGCCCAAGGTGTTGCGGCCGCGAGCCTCCCAGGGTTCGACCAGGCCGGCGTTCTTGGCCTCGCCGTTGGTCATGCTGATGCCCGCCAGACCCATGTTGAACGGCGTCGGCTCGGCTCCGTCGATGGAGCACTCAAGGCCGGATTCCTTGAACTTGCGGCCGCAGTCCGCGATCACCTCGGCGCGTGGCACCAGCAAGGTCATTTCGGATGCGGCTATAGCTGCATGCTGCTGGTCCTGCGCGAGGGCAGCGGTGTGTGCAAGCCCAGCAACGGCGGCAAGCACAAGCGTCAGCTGGCGAATCATGTTGTCCCCGATATTTCTCCCCGAAGCGCTAGCGTAGCCGGCTTCTGACTTTTATGGACGTCGGGGACAGTATCTCGACGTCGACGGCGGCGCCTTCGTGCAGCGTGCTCTGAAACCAGTCGCGTAAGTGCCTGCGGCCGTAAATCCGCGGCGAGCCATTGGTGTTCGCATTGCGGTTGATCGTGCCAAGGATGGGCTCCTTGTTGTCGCCGCAGAAAATCTCGATGGTCTGTCCATGTGCCCCAAACAGGGAGGACGAGTGGACCGGCACGTTGAAGAACCCCTGCTCGTAGTAGGTCGCGCCGATCTTGACCTCGAAGGTTTGCTCCGGCTCGATTGGAGCGGCCTTCGCTTCCGCGGTTTCCTCGATCTCGCGGGTTCGGCGCCCACCGTTCCAGTCCGGGTCGATGATCGCGATGAGGCTGTCTTCCAGGCCGGCGGCCAGATTCAGGTGGAACTGACCGTAGTGCAGCAGTCCCGAATCAGGCAGCGCATAGATTTCTACGGCCTGGCCCGCCTGCAGCAGCTGCTTGATGTTCGCGTTGTTGCGGATGTTGGTCGACTGTCCGGCGCCGGGAGTGCGATAGCCGATCATCCTGGTTGCCAGCGCCTGCACGGTCTTTCCGATGTACTTCACCTGGTCGCCGGCGATGAAGGCATAAAGGATGTTGCGCAGCCGCCCGGTGTCGTCCAGCTCATAGGCCGGAGCATCGTCGACGAGCTTCCAGCACCCCACCTTCTTGAAGCCGACTTCGAGCAGCCGATTCATGACGTCTCCAGTTACGAAAAAGCGCGGGCCGCTCGTCACGGACCGCGCTGCTGTTGCTGGTTTCGCTGGATGGATCAGCTGGCCTGCTTCTCATCTCCAGATTGATCCGCTCTTGCTGCGGGTTTTTGCAGTATGTCGGGGCGGATTCGCAGCACCGCGGCTACGAGGTTGATCGTAGCGGCGAAAATGCGACCGGCGACAACAACCCATTCTTCCTCCACCATCGGAATCTCCCACTGAGCGACCCGGCCTGTCGGTGGCAGCAGGCCGCTGAGTTCAGTACAGCGCGGGTAGGACAACACCGGGCAAGGCCGAATACACATACAACCCAGCGGATACAGATGCTGGTCGTCGCCTGGATGGCGGTAGCGGAGAGTGGCCCCCTTCATGGGTTTGGACTAGAAACGACTCTACGCCGGCAGCAGTGGTCCTTCAAGCGGGCCATAGGGCGGGAAGTTGCGCATGCGCAACTCCCCTCACCCGATCGTCCGCACCCAATCTTCGTAGCGGCCGCCCGGCGGCGCCATGTCCAGGTACTGCTTGACGCCCGCCGGCGTGCTGGCCAGCTCGGCGATCGTCGCATGCTGCTGTTGCTTCATCTCGTTCACCATCCGCAGCTTCTCATCGAGCTGCGCCGCGCGCTCGATGCCGGCGGCCGCCGCCTCGCTGAGGTGGCGGTCATACTGGTAGCTCACGCGGCCAGGCCGCACGACGTGGTCCAAAACCAGCAGCGCACCGGGCGGATGGTGCTGCGGGTGGCTGGTCCTGGTCAGCGAGATGTCGGTTTTCTTGCCGCCGAACTCGATCCAGGCATGCGAGGCGGCACCGTCCCAGGTGCCGTCATTGATCCAGCCCATCACGATTTCGGTCTCGATCTGATGCCGCTCGCGCAGTTAGCGGTTCAGGAACATGGCCAGGTGGTAGCAGCCCTCGGTGAGGCCGGCCCGCTCGACGATCGCAGTGTGGGTCCGCAGGGCGACGTCGGCCAGAGTGCGCTCGGCAGCTGACAGCTGCTGCAGCCAGGCTTCGTTCGCCAGCTTCTGGGCCTCGATCGCGGCCTTGCGCTGCTTGGCCTCGCCCATCGCTACAAGCCGCGGCCGCGGTCGGGTTGCTGCCGCCCCTGCTCGAGCTGCCTCGACTTCGCCTCGGCCTGCTGCTCGGTGTAAGCCCGCACCAGGCTGCCCTCCTGGAACGGATTGTTCGAGCGCGGCATGTCCAGCAGCCCGACGTTGCCGGCGATGTCGCGTGCCCGCGCCTGCCGCTCGGAGGCAAAGTCGGGCCGCTTCGGATCGAGCGGCGTCTTCACCGCCTCTTCCGCATGCTTCACCAACAGGCTGCGGTGCTCGTTGCTGATGTTCAGCTGGGAGTTCAGGTCCATCCGCCGCGATGCGATCGCGTGCTCGGCGCTGTCGATCGCCACCTGCAGGCGGATCTCGCTGGTCGCCCGCTCCGTCGCCTTCGGCTCCTGGCCGCGCGCCACGGCGGCCGCCACCGAATTGCGGATGGTGTTCTCGTTCTTGACCTGCACCGCCGGCGCCAGCGGCTTCGCGTCGACCACCGCCTGGCGCAAGGCGTCTTCCGTCGCGTAGGCCTGCGCCAAGCGCGGATGCTGCGCCAGCGCGTCCTTGCGAGGCGCTGTCAGGAAGGCTCGGGCGGCGGCGTGGTCATCCCCGGTACCGCGCGGCTCAGCCACCGCAGGGACCTTGGGACACCGCGAAGCCACGCCAGCGCGGGGATCGCGCAAGGGCGAGGACCGCACCCGCCAGGGGCGAGACCCCTGGGCTCGACTGGCGATAGCCAGTGCTGGCCGTGCCGGAACGGCCGCCCCCAAAACTCTTTGACCGGCCACGAACCACCGCAGTAAACAACCGTACTTTCATGGCTTTGAACCTGCCCGAATGGAATAGCTTTTCTGTGCTCGGACCACTGCGGAATAGTACAGCGTTGTCGGTTCAAAACTGCGGACAGAGAGTGTTTTTTCCCTAGTTAGAGGGTTAACTTTCCTCAACAATCGCTAACTCCGGACGAAGCGACACGCCGCCGGCGGTATCCCCACCCTGCACCGACCGCTGCGCGGCCAAAATCCGGTTCGTCGACGAATACAGCACGAAGGCCTCATCCAGGCTCAACCCGGTCACGGTGGCCACCACCGACTCGCCCGAGCCGGACAGCAAAGCCTCGACCAGGTCCTGAAACCGCCCCAGCTCGATCGGCTCCGGAAACTCTGGCGCCTTGAACGCCATGAACGCATCCGGGTCGCGCAACATCCGGCCATACACCAGGGCCTGCAGCTGCTGGAACGCCTCGCCGGCGCGCAAACGCAGATCGCCCGGCAGCAGCCGCACGAAATCCCGGGCCGCGGCGTCGGACCCACGCATCAGCTCGACCGCGGCCACGCCCAACCCGCTCACGCGACGGCCTCGCGCGGCGCATAGCCGCGGGCGCGGCGACGCCGCGCTACTGCCGCGAAAGCGGCAGATGCCTCGGCCGTGGTGGGGAAGGGCAGGGTCATGCTCCGACCCAGCCGCGTTCCGATCCCGCCGTAGGTCAGCACCAGGCAAATCGACCCGAAAAGATCCGGCGTCAGCCTGGCTTCGTAGTAGCGGCTGTCGCGCTCCCAGCGCTGAAAGTCCATCGGCGTCACCTCCTGCACATAGCATACTCTGCTATTAGCAAACATCGCTAGGCCTCGGCGAGTTGCGCATGCGCAACTCGTGGCGGTCGCAGACCGCCGAGCTGTAGCGACCTCGGCCTGCCGCCAGGTTGACGAAAGAGAGCAGAGAAATCCCATCGCCAGCGCCGCAGCCTCTTTTTCGGGAAATCGCGAATCGAGAAGCCGCTTCTCTTTCGGCAACCGGCGCGAAGCGCCGTGGGGGGAGCCGGGCGCCGTAGGCGCCTGGGAGGCGAAAGCCCCCTGCGGAGCAGCAATTGACCCGCGGAGCGACCGAAATGGGGGGTGTGCCGGGGCAAACCCGCGTAGCGGGTTTGGGTGGGCTTGAGCCGGCAGGGGGGCTTGCCCCCCTAAGAGGCGGCGGCGGCGTAGCCGCCAAAGGTTCTGGTGATTCGACTTACCCACAATGCAGTGCACCCTGGCTACAGGTTTATAAAGAGGAAAAGATTTTAACTACAGGGGGCACGCAAAAAATTGCCGAAATGCGCAATGGATCAGTGACTTAGCGCAGAAATGCACTTTTGCGGCGGGAGTTCATCTGCGTTGATGCCGGGAGTTCATCTGCGTTGATAAGTCCGAAAAGCGAGCTAAGTCCCCGGAATCCAAAAACAATCTCGCGGGAGTTCATCTGCGTTGATAAGTCTTCGAATCCACAGGCTTATGCACCGCCAGGCGGGAGTTCATCTGCGTTAACTTGGGCCGCCAATCACGTTGACAGAAAGGCGGTTTTTCAATATGGCCCGGCACCTTGCTGGCAGAGAACTTGCGGGAGTTCATCTGCGTTGACAGACCCCGGCGTTTGGTATGGGCGCACCTATAAAAACACCCCGAACCGGCGCCCCTGCCGCATCGAGAAAAGTTGCGCATGCGCAACTCATTCAGGATGCGACGGCGCTGCAAGCGGGAGTTCATCTGCGTTGAGAGCACTGCGGCGAGGCACTTAGAATCGCCCCACCACTTTGACATGACAACGCCCTGAATATGAGCCCGAAGCAGATTTTGAACGGCATGGCGGAACGAGCTGCGCAGCTCAACGACACGCTTGCCGTCAGGAAAGATGAATTTCGGGAGCTGATGGTCAGCTTCGGCAAGACCGTCACAGCGGGGGAGAAAGGCAGCAAGGCCGTACTTGACCTGACGACGTTCGAGCTGCATTTCGTTGGCCTGCTCTTCAGGTTTGTTCACCGGCCCTCGCTGAACATGAAGAGTCACTTCGTCGAGATCCACCAGCGCATCGAAGACATCAATGCGGCGGTCGCCGTCTGGAGGCACGTCGGCACGCTCGAAATCGCCGATGGCACGGTCGCCGACGATGAAGGGCACCGCCACCGTCTCGACAGCGTGGAGGCTGCCGCCCTGCCGCTGTGGGTGAGGGTGTTCAACGCCGTCGACAACCCCAACGGCAACCTGTCGTAGGCGCGAGTTGCGCATGCGCAACTGTCCAAACAGTTGCCTGAGTGGGCCAGGATCGGATAAGTTTCAAGCTCCATTTTGACTGAAGAGGTGACGAAGCAAACATAGTTGGCCCTGAAGCGGGGTGGTGATTGAGAGCCACGTCCGAGCGCTGTATCGGCTCGAATCCGCCTCAGTAAAAGGGTCAAAAATGTGTGCTGAAAAAGTGATCGCCTGGTGCCGGCTTTTTTTTCTCGTCCTTGATTTTGTGCTGATCATCCACGAACTCAAGAAATAGAAAAGCCGAGTGCGAGGGGCGATCTGGGATTGGCTCCAGATCTGCAGATGATGTCGGTGTACTAGTCGCCGATATCGGAACGCCCAGGGCACCAAACAAACAGGATTCATCGACTTAAGCTCGCCGCACCAGTGACTCATGGTTGCAAAGAGCAACACCGACCGCCGAAGCCTATGATCGCTCACCTGTATGAGCCAGGCACGGCGAAGCGACACGGAGTGTAGCTAACTCCCACTGTCGAACGACGAGGTAAACATCAAGCCGCCGCGCGAGGATCGCGACCTCAAAAGCGTGGGGAGAGGCCCGGAAAAACAGGAACTCCGGGCTTTTCTTTTTGTGCCGTCAGGAACCGCCGAACAGGTCGCGCTGCGGGTTGGCGATCGCCACGCTGGTTTTCGACGGCTTGAGGATCAGGCCGCGGTCGATCGCATCGACGCGAGCCTGCGGGTACACCACCTGCACCAGCTTGAGCGCGCGCAGGAAGTTCTTCTTGAAGTCGCGCGCCGCCTGGGGAGTCGAGTAGCTGGAGCCGAATTGCGCCATCAGCGACTCCCAGGGAATCGGATGGGTCGGCCGGCCGATGTAGCTCATGCGGTAGGTCAGCCAGGAATAAATATCCATCGCCATCGGCGAGCCGCGCAGCGCTTTGTACGCGCGCATGTCGATCGGCACCGGCCGATCGGTGATCTCGCGGAAGAAGTTGTCGGTGATGCGCAGCTCCGACTTCCACGCGCCCGCCTCATCGGCCTTCTGCGGCTTCCACAACAGGCTCTCTTCCAGATCGAGCCCATCGGCGATCATCACGTTGCGGATGGAGAATCCCTTCGCGCCAGGCTTGCCGGGAGGCTGTCCGCTGTAGGTCGCCGAGACCATCGAGCCGAACAGGCGCTTCATCTGCTCGACGATCAGCGTGCCGGTGCCGCGCGTGCCGCCGGTGATGTTCTTCACCTCGAGCACATTGCGGAAAAAGTCGGTGAGCGTGTCCCCCAGTTCGATGACCGGCGACCGGGTCCGCACCGCCTCGGTGGTGAGCCAGCTCATCAGCAGGCGAGGGTAGGACCCGAAAGGGATGCCGCCGTTGTAGCCGGCCAGGATGCGCAGCTCGAAGTTGCCGTTGGACCGCGAGTACACATCGGTCTTGGGGTCTTTGTACGGCATCGAGGCGACCACCAGGGCGCGGGCCATGAAGCCCAGGGCGCCGGCCTGTCGCGCATCTTCCTGCTCCATCGCGAACTGCGTGGCGATGGCGTCCTGGACCCAGGCCGGGATCGGCTTGGACGAGCGGTAGTCGAATCGCTCGATCTGGCCGGGAGGCGGGGCAGGCTCGGGAGCGGCCTTGATGCGTTTCACAATCTGAGGAACGGTGTCGACCAGGGCAGCGGGTGACGCAGACTTGGCGGCGGCGGGCGCCTTGGTGCTCGCGGCACGCTTCTTCGCAGCGGCTTTCGCGCGGCTCTTGGTCGGTGCCTTGGTACGCTTGGTCTTGTCGTTCACATGACTATCCTACCGAAGGCTTGGAAAGGCCGCAGGGACGAGTGGAATCATGCCGGGTGGCGCCCTGAAATCGGGCCTGCGTCGAGGCGCGGATTGTGCCCACCACCGCCCTGTTCGATGGACTGCAGGCGCGTCTTGGCGTCGCGCGTGGCGATGTCATCGGGACCTTCGGAGTCGGCAAGAGCCTGGACCGCGGCGGTCAGCAGCTGGCGCGCCTCGGCGGTGTGGTTCTGCTCCTGGGCTCGAATACCCTTGAGGTAGACCAGGTAGGCCAGGCCCGACTTCGTGGACGTGTCGGTCTTGTTCTTGTCGAGCAGCCGTTCGGCCTGGTCGAGAAGCGGGCTGCCTTCGGCGACGTCGCCGGCGGCGAGGAAGGCCTGCGACGTGAACAGCACCACATGGCGGTACAGGTAGTCGGTCGGCTTGAGGTTCTTGTTCGCCAGCGACACCAGCTCGCGGGCGCGGGGCAGGACACGCTCGGCGTGCCCGCTGTCGACTTCACACTGCACGATGCGCAACAGCGGCCGCAGAGTCCATTCGCTGCCCTGGCCGTAATGGCGGATGAGACCACGGTAGGCGGCCTCGTACAGGGGGGTGGCGTGTTCGTAGTCATCGTAGGCGAGGTACACATCGCCGAGCATTTGCTGGCTGTTGAGGGTGTCCTGGCCATCGGGTCCGAACAGGGCGGTGAAGCCATCTACGGCCATGCGCCCCTCGGCCACGGCTTCGTCGAAGTGATGCTCTCCAGGCATCGAGTTGCCCCACACGGAGTGCGCCAGGGCGGTGTACTCATGGAGCTGTATGGTCGGCAGGCCTTGTTCGCCGTAGATCGCGACGAAGTGCGGCTTCACCTGGTCGATGAACTTCAGCGCCTCGGGCCCCTTTCGGCGGCCGACCAGGCTTCGCACGTACATGATGCGAGCGTCGTCGAGCGTGCGGACCAGTTGCGGGTCAGGATCTCGCGGGAACGTGGCGAACAGGGCGTCCAGCTGTTGGAGCGCTTTTTCCTCGTCGCCCAGCTTGTTGGAGAGCAAAGCTTCCACGTAGCGGGCTTTGATCAGCAGCGGATCGGTTTGCGGGCGGTCGCGCTGCAACCGCTCCACGGCCGGCGTGAAGTCGGTGTTGACCTGGTTGGCATCGTCGGTCGCGGTACGGTAGTGCGCCAGGTCGACGCGCGCGCCCAGGGTGTGAACGTCCGCGGCGCCGTAGGCTTCGCCATAGAGGGAAGCCGCGCGAGCGGCGAGCTTCTGCGCTTCGACCGGCTCGCTCAGCGTGTACATCGCGTCGGCCAGTGCCAGGTCGATGCTGGCCTCGGAAAGCGGAGAGTCCTGCAGGCGCTGGGTGGCCTTGGGCAGGGCGGCGCCGATCGCGTCCTTCAGCGAGATGTCGAAGTGTCCGCCGTAGTCGGGACTCGCCGCCTTGAACACGTCGGCCAGGAAGATGTTGAGCTGCTGGGCGGTGTTGCGCTCCTGTTCGGCAACCCGGGCGGCGCGCCGCGTCTGGTAGAGCAGCATGGTGCTGATGGAGAAGCCGACCAGCAGCGCGACGCCGGCGGCGATCATCCACGGCCGGCGCGCGCGCGAGCGTTCGAGCAGCTGCTGCGCGCGCTCGAGGCGGCGCTGGTTCTCGCGCAGGCGCTGTTGCTCGGCGCGGCGCGCCGGAAGGGTACGCAGCCGCTCGGCCAGGACCTGCGCGGAAGGCGTTCGCTTCTGTGGCTGGAAATGGGTCGCCAGCAGGATGTCCTCGCGCAGCAGCTCGTCGGGGACGTCGCCTTCCCAGCCGGTGGCCGCGATGGGCACCCAGCGGCCGACGACGAGCTGATAGAGCATGACGCCCACCGCGTAGACATCGGAGGATGCGCTGGCGCGGCCGCCGGAAAGCAGCTCGGGCGCCATGTACAGGATCGTGCCGGACTCCTCCGCCTGCACCACGGTCTGCGTGAAGCCGTGAACGGTGATGCCGAGCTGCAGATGCTGGGCGGTGTCGAGCAGCCGCGCCGTGCCGAAGTCGCACAGCAGAATCCGGCCGGTCTCAGCCGAGACCAGGACGTTCTGCGGCTTGAGATCCTTGTGCAGCACGCCGACGTTGTGGGCGGCCGCCACGGCCTCGGCAATCTGGGCGACCAGCTCCAGGCGCTCCGCCAGGGGCACGGCCTCGATGCCGCCGCGGCTGTCGAACCAGGTGCGAAGGTCGGGCCCGGCGTATTCGGACTCGATGAAGTAGGGCGACTCGTCGAACTGCCAGTCGCTGATCGTGACGATCGGAGCGCCTTTGCCGAGCGCCTGGCGCAACAGGCGGAATAGCGTCACTTCGCGCTTGAGCGCCGCGAGCTGCCGGTTCTCCTGGCAGAACTTGTAGACGCGCCTGTACTGGGTCTTGTCCTGGATCGCCATCCAGACGTCGCCAAAGCCGCCGCCGCCGATGCGTTCGATCAGTTTCCAGTTGGTGCGGCCGGGTATCTGCATGCCCGGCTTGAGGTCGACGTGATAGTGGGGCTTCTGGTCCGGCGTGGTTTGCACGTCGGCGACCAACCGGTAGCCCACCTTGGGTGTCGTGGCGATGAGCTTCTGCTGCTCGTCGCGCAGGGCCTTGCGGATCTTGCCGATGGTGTTGGCGACCTGCACTTCGCTGACGACGCGGCCGGCCCACACGGTTTCCAGGATTTCATCGGTGGTGACCACCGAGCCGGCATGCTGGAGCAGCAGCAACAGCAAGTCGAAGGGCCGCGGCTCCAGTGCCACTTCCTCGGCGTTGACTCTCACTTGCCGCCGACGCACGTCTACCTCGATGCCGGCGAAGCGCCAGACTGCCACTCTCTCGTCCATAAGAACCGTCGTCTCTGTTACTGCGCTCCGGGCTGTTCGATGTGCTGCGTGGCGCCATGTCGGACCAGGGCCGCGGAATCCTGGGCGGCGCGGGCCCAGGACTCGGAAGCGTCTGCCGGCCGCAGCCTGGCCAGCGACTCGAAGGCCGCGAGCCGGGTACGGGGACAGCCGTGTTCGCGCGTCAGCCGCTGCAGCAGCTCGACGGTGTGCTCGTCGCCGGCGCGCGCCGCCAGGTCGACGATCGAGGCGCGGATCGCCGGCATCGTTCCGGCTCGGGCCTGCAGCTCGCCCTTGACCAGGTCGAACTGCCGGGGCTCGCTGCCCATCGGCACCGGCGCCGGTACCACCAGGTCGAGCGTGACGCTCAAAGTTGGCGGCGGGCGGCGCACGATGACATCGCCAGCGGGCACCAGGACGGCGCGGCCTGCGGCGACAATGTGGGAGCGCGGCGCTTCGAGCCGGACGGGTTCGCCGGCGTAGCCGGCTACGGTCGTCTCATCATAGCGGTAGGTGTCGAGCGCATAGCCGGGCCCGAAATAGCCTGCACTCAGGAGATGAAAGGGCTGGTCCTGGGCGACGTAGTAGGGGTAGGCGGTCTGCACCATCCGCCCCTCGCGCAGGTCCTGCTCGGTGGGCCAGACGTTCGCGCGCAGCATGCAGCCATTGAAAGTGCCAAGAGGTATCGACTGCGTCGAGGCGGTGGCCTTGTCGGCAAGGTATTGTTCGACACGCGGGTTGAAATGGCGCAGCACCAACTGCTGGTCGGCGGCGAGCCGGCACAGGGCGGTGGCGACGTGCGCCAGGCTGTGCGGGTCGGCTGGCACGATGGCCTGCTCGGCGAGCTGCAGGAAGTCCTGTAGGGCCATCGCTTCGCTGGCCACCGCGTCTATCTCGTAGCTCATGCGCTTAACCCTTGGAGCTTCGCGGTCGCGGCCGCCCGGACATGCGGATGGCGGTCGCCGGAGGCAGCCTGCTCGATCAGCGTCAGGCCCGCGGCCGGGTCGACACGGTGAAGGCACTGGATCGCCGTCCATCGTACCCCGTGGTGGGGGTATTCGGTCAGCTTCAGCAGAGCCGGGATTGAGGTCGGATCGGCGAGGTCGGCAAGCAGCTGCGCAGCCATCGACATCTGAGGCCACAACGCCTCGCTGTCGGTGGCGTGCAAGGCGCGCAAGGTGGCGCGGTCGAAAGTCCACCGGAAGGCCTGGAACGAACTGGTGGATATCTTCAGGGCGGGAAGCGGTTGTTCCAGCCGGTAGTCGTAAATATAGCGGTCGGCCTGCAGGCGGAAGATCCCGCCTTCAGGGATGGTTTCGGTTCGCTCGTACTTGAGCTTCACATCAGGGTCGAAGACGTCGTTCTCATAGCCTTCCGGCGGCGAGTAGAGGTCGACCACCAGCTCCCGGCCGACCGGGCTGTACATGCCCAGCCAGGAAGTCGACTGGAGCATCGGTCCGCGGTCCAGCTCCATCAGGCTCAGAGCAAAGGCCGGCGCGCGGAAGGCGACGATCTGGCTCGTTTGCCAGTCCCCCGGAGTGGGGCAAGCAAGCATCCGGGTGAGCGCGACGTTGGCCAGGTGGTGCGCCACCCCTCCGTCGATCAGTTGCCGGAACGGACCCTCCAGGGTCCAGAAGGTGTTGATGCGCCGCCGGTCGAATCGCTGCTCGACCAGGTCGGCGAAGGCTCGGATCGTCGACTCTTGGGGCGACGGCTGCTGTCCTGCGGCCGCAGGCGGGCTTTGGGTGTTCATTTCAATCGTGCGGAAACCGGGGGAGTAACACGCTGTACGGAGATTGTAAGCCGCCGAGGGTAGGGCGGAAACGTGAACCAAGTCACAGCGTAAGCCCTTGTTTTCGGCACAGATTAGTGAAAGGTGAAAAAAAAATGAGAAACCGATGAGACTTTTCGCCGGGCGGAAAGCTAGGTTTCCGAGGGTCGGACGGACAAACTCGGGGAACGTCTAAATCGACGCTATGCAAAACATGAATTCTGCAGTTGCAGTCAGCGCTCATCCGCAATCTCAATCCTTACGGAAAACGCATTTTGACCCTTTTGCATGCAAAAGTGCACTCTTGCAAAATACGGGTACTGGTGAATATCATCAGCCTGTGAACAGTCCACCAGTGTTCCAGCTGCCACTCGGGGAGGCAGAGCCATCGACCTTCAAGGAGGTCTCGGCGCTGGCGGAGACGTTTGCGGTGTCGCATGGGTTCCGGCACTTTGTCCTGACCGGACGCTTCAAGAAACTCGACCAGCAGTTCGCCACCGCATCACTCAGCAACTACCCCGACGAGTACGTGACCCTGTACCAGAGCAGGGGATTTGGGGTTTTTGACCCGGTGCTGCAGCGTTCGCGCATCTCGCCGGCGCCATTCACGTTCGATCAAGTCGATCTGTCGACGCGCCAAGCGCGTGACGTGGTGATAGCCGCGGCGAAGTACGGCGTCGACCAGGGTATTGCGGTTCCACTGCATGGCGCTGAGGGGGAGGGCATCGCCCTGCTGATGGCCGGATCGTTCCCTCCCACCGGCCCCGAGCTGGAACGGCTCTACGCCGAGTGCTGGCTGTTCCTGCGCCAACTCTATCCGACGCTGGAACGACTTCTGAAACCCAAGGTGAAGATCGCCAAGCTCACCGACCGCGAGCGCCAGGTGCTGACCTTGCTGGCGCAGGGCAAGATCCTGAAGCAGATCGCCGACATCGTCGGCGTCAACGAGCGCATGCTGAACTACACCCTGCAGGCCGCAAAGAAGAAGCTGCGCGCCTCATCCCGCGACCAGCTGGTGGCGATCGCGTTGATCAGCGGTCAGATCAGCTGGATGGTGGCGCAGCCGGACCTGGACGTGGAGTTCCTGGTCGGCACCTGATGTTCTGCTTGAAGACGCCGGCAGGGACGCCGGCGGCGATGTAGCGGCACCCTGGAAGCGTTTATCGGCGCGAAAACCGGAGTTACGCGCCGGCAACATGGATGCTTCTGCAAGCGCGCGGCGCTCATTGCGCATTTCGGTATCTACCGCGCTTGCAAATCCCCTCGCAGACTATGCAAACGAGTTGTGACGCATGCGCAATTAACGCATGTGCCTCTTAAATGTGTTGCCTTGCGTGCTTAATCGCTCATCTTGCATGCAATAAGTAATTGTTGCAAGCAACTTGCCAAGGGAAAACAGGGGAATGTTGTCAGCATGTCCGCAAGAAACAATAATGGTGCGACTCCCGAAAAGACCAAAGGCATTACCTGTGGGTGTCGTCGTAACGCTGGTTTCCGAAAGGGAGATGACAAGGGCAGTTGCGGAAGGCCGTCTGGTCCAGCGGATTGTGCTGGAGAGGATCGCCGGCGACTGGCGGCTGTTGGTGTTCCTGAAGGGGCATACCGACGGGATCACCGTGGGCAAGTACCGCGGTGGCTGGCGCCGTTGGAAGCGAATGGAAAAGGTGCTGGCCTACGTGCAGGAAATGATGCCCGAATACCCGGTCGAGCAAATCGACGTCTTCTTGCGGCAATACTCGGATTCGGAGTCCTCGCCGGAGGAGTAGCCACACCGGCACTGGCGGGCGACGCCGCCGATCTCTGGCAGAGTGGGGAAGGCAAGCACCTCTGGGTCGACCACAACGACACCCTTGCCGGGTCGCCGCTCAAGATCGCGCGGCCGGTCCCCACGTCGCAAGGCAAGCTGGTCAACAAATCCTCGTTCGGCAACCTGAAGGTCGCCCTGCCGGTTGACGCCGGCTGCGGCTACAGCGACCGGCAACATCTGGTCGTATGCCTGAACCTCGACTATGCGATGTCGCCCGCCGACCAGCTGCGGGTGCTCGCCTTTGCCAACGACCCCTTCAAGTACAACGCCGGTTCGGAGCGCGCGCTGAAATCCATGGCCGCTCTGATCGCAACGATCGGCGTTCCTCCTGAAAACGCGCTGGCCCTCCTGCAGCCGGCGGGCTGCACCAGCGGCGATTGCGACCGCCGCATCACCCTGGAGCTTCAATGAAAGCCATTCTCCGTGCCGGCTTCAGCCTGGCCGCGGCGCTGCTGTGCGCCTGCTCGGTCTACCCCACCGTCGACGAGGCGAAGGACGAGTTCAAGAGCACGTTCAAGAAAATGCCGGTGGACCGCGTCGAGAAGAGCGAGCTGCCCGGCCTATACGAGGTGTACTCGGGCGGCAAGCTGTTCTATTTCGCGCCGGAACAGAAGCTGATGCTGTTCGGCGAGATGTACACCACGGCAGGTCAGTCGCTGACCCAGGCCAAGATCGGCGAATACATCACCCAGCGCACGCTCAACATCCCGCAGGACGTGGGCGTGACGGTCGGCGATGGCCCGGTTGAGGTCACCGGCTTCCTCGATCCCGATTGCGGCCACTGCGCGCAAGCACATGACTGGCTGGAGAAGCGCGACTACTCGGGCGTGAAGCTGCGCGTCGTGTTCATGCCGCTGCAGCCCGGCTCGATGAGCTACGCCAGGGCGCAGCAGTTCGTGTGTTCGCCGCCGGAGCTGCGGCGCGAAGCGCTGCGCGAGGTGTACTCGCATGAAGATCCGGCCCCCGGCCGGCATTTCCTCACCTGTCCTGGCGGCGCCGCGCAGCTCGCCAAGGAAGCCGAACTCGCGAAGGACCTGGGCATCGAGGGCACGCCCACGTTCGTCGCAAAAGGCCAGACCGTTCTCGGTTTCAACCGGGAGCGTTTGGAAGCGCTGTTATCGACGACGTCGTCAACTAACTGAAGGAGTAGAAGCATGAAGAAGATGCTGATGGTGTGGGCTGCCGTCATGGGGGCCTTCTCGAAGATGGGCCGCCACGGCCGCACCCTGGCGGTGATGCTGCTCGGCACGATGCTGGCCAGCCCGGCAATGGCGTTCACCGCGCCGGCGGCCGGCTCGTTCGGCTATGACGCCTACGACCTGGTGGTCAACAAGGGCTGCGGTGGCCCGCTGGGCTGGGTCGGCGCTGCGTTCCTGATGATCTGGGGCATCTCCAACATCATGAAGCAGTGGCTGATCACGGTGGTCTGCGCGATCGGCGCCGCCCTGATTGTCAAGCTGCCGACCGTGCTCACCTCGCTGGGCGCGCTGATCTCCTGATCGGCTGAAGGACCCCTGGGACTTGCGGCGGGGGCCGCCAGCTCAGCGGGGTAGGGATAAACGGCGGTAGGTCAGTTCACCTCTGCCTCATTTGCGACCGACGACGAGCCAGTACATGCGCATCCGCATCCCGAGATACCTGCATCTGCCGATGCAGATTTTGTGGTTCGACATGGAGGACCTGGCGCTGATCTCCGGCGTGTACTTCATGTGGCTGCTGATCGACTCGATCTGGGTGTTGCTTGGCGGCATCGCGTTGGTCTGGGTTTTCATGAACACCAAGGGCAAGATGCCGCGCGGCTACCTGAAGCATCTTGCCTATTCACTCGGCTTCTGGAGCTCGAAGAGCCTTCCGCCTTCAGGCGTCGCGGTGCACCACGAATGAAAGGCTCACGGTTCCTCGCGCTGATCGACTCCCTGCAGAGCCGCAACCGCGGGCTCGGCATCGCCCTGGTGGTGCTAGCCGGCCTCAACATCGCCAACCTCGTCGCGCTGTTCGCGGCACAGGCACACGTGCAGACGGTGGTGGTGCCGATCGGGGGCGAGGGCATGCAGATCGGCAACGGCAAGGCTGATGCGCGTTACATCCGCCGCACAGCCCGCTACATCATCAACCAGCTCGGCACCTATTCGGCCGCCACGGCCAAGGACCAGTA
>ERZ1034411.59-NODE-59-length-47658-cov-22.578913_pt1 | contig 47658 bp, 44 predicted proteins | sample MGYA00520583_ERZ1034411 | MGnify/ENA primary metagenome ERZ1034411 (study PRJEB33736, sample SAMEA104288481) | Azolla microphylla | place: Ecuador | collected 1982 | study: EMG produced TPA metagenomics assembly of the PRJEB19522 data set (Is there foul play in the...
CACGAACAATTTGTATTCCCTGAGGAGGTATTACCTCGTGGTAACGCTCTCTAATAGATCAGTTATAGGAGGCGGACGTGATCAAGAATCAAGCGGCTTTGCTTGGTGGTCTGGAAACGCTCGTTTAATTAACCTATCTGGTAAACTGCTTGGCGCTCACGTTGCCCATGCTGGTTTAATCGTCTTCTGGGCTGGAGCAATGACTTTATTTGAAGTTGCTCACTTTATCCCAGAAAAGCCCATGTACGAACAGGGCTTGATTCTTCTGCCTCACATCGCTACATTAGGTTGGGGCGTTGGTGCTGGTGGTGAAGTAATTGACACCTTCCCCTACTTTGTTGCTGGTGTACTGCACCTGATTTCCTCTGCTGTACTGGGTTTTGGTGGCATCTATCATGCCGTTCGTGGCCCAGAAACATTAGAAGAATATTCTTCCTTCTTCGGTTACGACTGGAAAGACAAGAACAAAATGACCAACATCATCGGCTTCCACCTCATCATCTTGGGATGTGGTGCGCTGCTGTTGGTGTTAAAGGCTATGTTTTTCGGCGGTGTCTATGATACCTGGGCACCCGGTGGTGGTGATGTGCGTGTTATTACTAACCCCACACTCAATCCCGCGATCATCTTTGGTTATCTAATTAAAGCTCCCTTCGGTGGCGAAGGCTGGATTGTTAGCGTTGATAACATGGAAGATGTTATCGGTGGTCACATTTGGATTGCTTTAATTTGTATTTCCGGTGGTATTTGGCACATCTTCACTAAGCCTTTTGCTTGGGCGCGTCGCGCTTTCATCTGGTCTGGTGAAGCTTACCTTTCCTACAGCTTGGGCGCTCTTTCCTTGATGGGCTTTATCGCTTCCATCATGGTTTGGTACAACAACACTGTTTACCCCAGCGAGTTCTTCGGTCCTACTGGTCCTGAAGCTTCTCAAGCACAAGCTTTAACCTTCTTGATTCGTGACCAACGCTTAGGTGCTAACGTTGGTTCTGCTCAAGGGCCTACTGGTCTAGGTAAATACTTGATGCGTTCTCCTACCGGTGAAATCATCTTCGGTGGTGAAACCATGCGCTTCTGGGATTTCCGTGGTCCTTGGTTAGAGCCTCTCCGTGGTCCTAACGGTCTTGACCTCGAGAAAATCAAGAATGATATTCAGCCTTGGCAAGCTCGTCGTGCTGCTGAATACATGACTCACGCTCCTCTAGGTTCTTTGAACTCTGTAGGTGGTGTAGCTACTGAAATCAACTCTTTCAACTATGTATCTCCTCGTGCGTGGTTGTCTACCTCTCACTTCGTATTAGGTTTCTTCTTCCTTATCGGTCACTTGTGGCATGCAGGACGCGCTCGTGCGGCTGCTGGTGGTTTTGAGAGAGGTATTGACCGTGAGAACGAACCAGCATACAGCATGAAGGATCTTGACTAGATTTTTGCTTCTGTTTATTTCATCACTGACAATCAATTAATTTTCAAGCTCTTGCTTCACAACAAGAGCTTTTTTATGGCTAAAAAAACAAGCCTGCTCATGCAGGCTTAAATTCCTTATTTTAGTTTCTGAGAATAGAAAATACCCTAAATGAAAAGAAATCTAGAGTCCAAAAAATATCCTAACAATGCCTAAAAGAGTACCCAAAGGACTAGCTACAGTATTGACTGTATCACTAGTCTTAGCAATACCAGAACGGCTAACTAGGACAACATCATTATTGTGAAGTATAGGATTCGTTTCGTCATTAATTCCCTTTGAGAAATCTATTTTTACTAACCGTTTACTAACAGTGCCATTGGGGTTGAGACGAATCAAATCTACAGCAGCACTACTAGCCCTAGCATCATTGAAACCTCCAGCAGCCAGCAAAGCCTGATTTAAAGAGCTATTGGGTTGTAAAGCTGTTAATCCAGGTTTTTTCACTTCTCCTACTACCCCAACTTGAATAGTTGCAGGTGACAAAGTAGTGGTAGCTAATTGGGTCACTTCTGCTGTGTTAATCTCAGTTGCTGTGGGGACTACAATTGTATCTCCATCTTGCAACACGACGTCTTGATTGAGATCCCCAGTTTGCAACAATTCCCAGAGATTAATATTTAAAGTTTGTTCTGAGCCAATTCTTGTAGGACGACGGATTTTAATACTCCTTACATCAGCGTGTGATGTAATTCCTCCGGCTAGTTGAATTCCCCGCATTAAAGTTGGTAAGCCACTTCCAGGGGCTACAGTACCTGCTTCCGAACTAGAAGAACCTGGTGTCACCAGATAAGAACCAGGACGGTAAACTTGTCCTGTAATAGCAACTGTGCGAGGTGCGTTTTGACTAGCTGCATAGTTAGCAGCAAATAAATTTCGGGCTTCAGCAACGTTGAAGTTCGTGGCGGTGGGTACAACGATTGTGTCTCCATCCCGTAAGGTAATATCTTGGGGTATCTTACCTGTTTCGGTGATTTCTTTTAAGTTAAAACTAATAACTTGTTCACCAGAACGTCCTATTTTACGGCGTAATTGTACTTTGCTTACATCTGCTGCTAGTGTTACCCCTTGGGCTGTAGTAAGCGCAGCTAATACGGTCGGGTATTGTACACCAGGATTATCGCCTCCACTTCCCTGTAAACTGAGAGTGTAAGATCCTGGTCTTGTTACTTCTCCGGCTACAAAAACATTAATAGGACGAGATGATAACAAATTCACGGAAATCAGGGGACGTTTTAGGAAACGAGCATATCTTCTGGCTATTTCGTCTGCTGCCTGTTCTGTTGTTAATCCCAGAACAGATATACTGCCAATTAAAGGTAGATTAATCGCACCACCAGGGGGAACTTGGTATTCACCTGTATATTCTGGTACTTCAAAGACATTGACGCGAATGCGATCGCCACCGCCTAATAAGTAATCTGTGGATATGGTTGAGGGTGGTGATAGTTTTTGTGTCTGGGCTAGGCTGAGAGATGGTAAAGCAATATTAACTGTTGTTAATAAAACTACAGCTGTAGTTGAATGACTGAAAATTCTCCACAAATGTATATTAAGCATATTTACCTGAGACTCTGAGACTAGGATCTGTAAAGTATTGTCTAAACATTTTACCGTTGACTATAGTTAATTATTCAAGTTCCCCAATACTGTTATTTACGTAAGTAATCTTGATTTTCCGGATCTAATTTAATGAGGCATTCAGAATTTTGAGTGAAGCTAATTTAAAGATGAACTAAGTGACATAAATTAATTGTTTACGATTAGTAGAGCAAGTTTCATGACAATAGTCAATAGTTAAGAATCAACGTTTATATTTATATTACGAATACTTTGGTGGTTTATACAGTCATCCTCTAATTAATATTGATTTATCAATATGACATCTTGAATTAACTCTTAAATTAAATTAAGTAGCTAAAACTACTTTTAGTTATTTAGAAAAAATTCAATTAAGGTGACAATAAGAAGGTTGTTTGTAGTAGAGTTTGGGCAAAAATTACTGCGTACAAAGTGGTTTTTATTATAGGTGTAAAAAAGTCAATTCTTTGTTTTCTCTCCACATCCTACAAAATAGTACCGCAAGGCAAAAGTAAAAAGCCACAAGCCATGTTTAACTAACTATCAATAACAGGGCTGAATACTTACAATGGCGAGTTTTGTTTTTGGGTCTGTTGGATAAAAAACTCTTCTAAAGATTGATGAGTTAACTTTATGGTGATGATTTTACCTCCCATCAACCGAAGACTAGCAAGAAAATCGTAGTAGTCATCTTGTAATATGCCGTGCCAATCACCACTAGAATCAAATTCTAGATCGGGTATCCTTTGTTTGAGAAGTTCTGTATCGCCTCCTTGACCCTTAACATGATATGTACTTTGGGTATCTAAGAGTTCATTGAGAGAACCAGAGCAAATTAATTCTCCTCGATGTAGGATGGCTATGCGATCGCAAATTTGTTCTACTTCACTCAACACATGACTGTTGAAAAATATCGTCTTTCCCTCAGCTTTGAGTGCGAGAATAATTTCTCGCATTTGGTACCGTCCCAGAGGATCAAGTCCAGACATAGGTTCATCTAGAAATACTAACTCTGGATCATTGATTAATACCTGCGCTATAGCAATACGCTGAACCATGCCCTTAGAATAACGCCGTATTTGTTTTTTGCGAGCGTCAGCTTGGGATAAACTGACTAACTCTAGCAATTGGGTAATGCGTTGACGTTGCACTTTCTGGGGAATTTGGAATAAACCAGCAGCTAATTCCAAAAATTCCCAACCGGTAAGATAGTCATATAAATAGGGATTTTCAGGTAAATAGCCAATACGTTGCTTGACTGAGCGATCACCTAGTGGCTTACCTAATAATAAACCTCTACCAGAAGAAGGACGGATAATTCCTAGTAACAATTTCAACAGTGTTGTTTTACCAGCACCATTAGGGCCTAGCAAACCAAAGGTTTGTCCTGGGTAAACTTGTAAAGAACAGTTTTTGAGAGATACAACTTTTTGATTCAGCCAAAAACCAATGCGATAGACTTTTCGCAACTCAGAAGTTAAGACTACTGGTAGTTGATCTACAGGATTCAGTTGAGGTTTAGGGGTTTCTGCAACAGAAGTCATGGTGGTTAAATGACGAATTCGTAGCTGGGTGTGATTAATTACAGGTTAATCAGTAAAACGATAATAACCAGCACTACTTGCTCTGTCAATGATCGCTAATGGAGTAACTTTTGGATGATCACACTGGTAAATTATAATACTCCCTTAGAACTAGGAATAGTCTCAGCACGACGAGGATCTATTTCTACAGCCATTCGCATAGCTCTAGCAAAAGCTTTAAAAGTTGCTTCGATAATATGATGGGAATTAATACCATCTAGTTGGCAAATATGCAAGGTCATTTGGCTATGGTTTACCAAAGCTACAAAAAATTCCCGGACCAGTTGAGTATCATAAGTTCCTACCCGTTGAGTAGGAATTTGTAAATGATAGGTGAGGTGAGGCCTTCCAGAAAAGTCTAAAGCCACCTGAATTAAAGCCTCATCAAGAGGTGCAAGAAAATTACCAAAGCGGACAATGCCTTTTTTATTACTTAGTGCCTGATATAAAGCTTGACCCAAGGTAATACCCACATCTTCATTGGTGTGGTGGTCATCAATTTCCCAATCACCTTTCGCTTGGATATCCAGATCAAACAGCCCATGAGAGGCGATTTGATGCAACATATGATCCAAAAAAGGAATCCCGGTAGCAGCCTTGCAAATGCCTGTACCATCAAGGTTAATGGTGACTTGGATATCAGTTTCCCCAGTAGTGCGGTGAACTGTAGCAATGCGGTTGTTAGTCATTGGTCATTGGTCATTGGTCATTGGTCATTGGTCATTAGGAAAATTACTTCCCCATCCCCTCATCTCCCTCATCTCCCTCATCTCCCCCAGTCCCCAGTCCCTATTACATACCCATAATTTCATATCCTGCATCTACATACAGGATTTGCCCAGTCAAGCCGCTGGCTAAATCGCTGCATAAGAAAGCTGCTGTATTACCAACTTCTATCTGAGTAACAGTACGACGTAAGGGGGCAATTTCTTCAACGTGATGAATCATATCCAGAATACCGCCTATTCCTGAAGATGCCAAAGTGCGGATTGGTCCTGCGGAAATACCATTAACGCGAATATTTTGGGGGCCAAGTTCTGCGGCTAAGTAACGAACACTTGCTTCTAATCCAGCTTTGGCTACACCCATGATGTTATAGTTAGGAATTGCCCGAACAGCACCCAAATAGGTAAGAGTAACGATACTACCACCCTCTGTCATCAAAGGTTTAGCAGCACCACTTAACTGAACCAGTGAATAAGTGCTAACTTCCAAAGCTTTATTGAAACCAGAACGAGAGGTTTGGCTAAAATCTCCAGTTAAGTCTTCTCTATTAGCAAAAGCTAGACAGTGAATGAGGATGTCTAGTTTTCCCCACTGCTGACGTACAGTTTCAAAGGTAGCTTGAATTTGCTCGTCATTCTCGACGTTACAGGGAAGGAATAAGCTCGGTTTAAGTGGTTGTACTAATTCTGCTACCTTTTTCTCGAATTTGCCTTTTTCATCTGGCAAGTAGGTAATGCCCAAGTTAGTACCTGCTTGATGGAGTTGTTGGGCAATTCCCCACGCGATGGATCGGTTATTGGCAATACCTGTTACTAGAGCATTTTTTCCGGACAGATTCAGCATACAAATTGTTAATGTGATCAATTATTAGGAGCATACTAGAATCTGAGCCTATTTTGACTTTGTTAGGAATGTGATTTTGAAAAAAACAATTAAGTAGTCTTCATCAACTGGGTAACCACAATGCATGAAAATAGATATTTCTTTCAGCCCTTAAGCTTTTCCTCTTACCCCGTACCTTATTTTCAAGTTAGGGTATTGAGTACAACAAATTTTCTGCTCATTGATTAAGAAGTTATAAAGATATTGGAAATTTTTACCCAAAAAAACCTTTTTAGTTGAGCCTCTGAAACTACTTATCAATAACTGCTGGCTAAAAATAACAAGAATTAGGTATCATGATAAACAAATAAAGATAAAGTAGTAGATTTGAGTATAGGAAAAAACAGAAAGGTTGACGGTGCTTTCTTGATTTTTCAGGTGTATTCTTAGGTAATCAGTTTTTATTTTTCCGGCATTGGGTAGGGGAAGGGAGATGATCGTGACACAAGATAAAGCCCTAGCAAATGTTTTTCGTCAGATGGCAACTGGAGCCTTTCCACCGGTTGTGGAGACGTTTGAACGCAACAAAACGATCTTTTTTCCCGGCGATCCCGCCGAACGAGTTTATTTTCTTCTCAAGGGTGCTGTGAAGCTTTCCAGGGTATATGAAGCAGGAGAAGAAATAACGGTGGCACTGCTACGGGAAAATAGCGTTTTTGGTGTGTTGTCATTGCTAACGGGTAACAAGTCAGATAGGTTTTACCATGCAGTGGCATTTACTGCTGTAGAATTACTGTCTGCACCAATTGAACAAGTCGAACAAGCATTAAAGGAAAATCCAGAGTTATCAATGTTAATGCTACGGGGTCTTTCTTGCCGTATTCTCCAGACAGAGATGATGATTGAAACTCTTGCTCACCGAGATATGGGTTCTAGGTTGGTGAGTTTTTTATTAATTCTTTGTCGAGATTTTGGTGTACCTTGTGCTGATGGGATCACAATTGATTTGAAGTTATCTCATCAGGCGATCGCTGAGGCAATTGGTTCTACTCGTGTTACTGTCACCAGGTTACTTGGCGACCTCCGCGAGAAAAAAATGATTTCCATCCATAAGAAGAAGATTACTGTACATAAGCCTGTTACCTTAAGTAAGCAATTTACTTAAAAGTGAGCAGTTTTATGACACTCGTTTAAATCCACCACCCATTGCTTCAAGGCGTTGCTGGTTGATTTAAATCCACCAGTTCATAGTTGATCACTGTTCTCTATTCATGCTCTGTAATCACAACTGGGGGAGGAAATTGGCACAGATGGTATTTCGAGGGAAAATATACACAATCGGAGGTAATTTAAAAATTGATTATTTTCTGCTTTTGCCAAGCTCCTTTCCCCCACAGACAATGCTTGAAAGTAGTAGGCTGTATCTGGAAGCATTATGCCTCCGGCACACTACGTGAACGTTAGTTAAAAGATGGCCACCGGGTACATCCTGATAGCAGCTATTTTGATTTTGGGAGGTGTGATTGCCACAGTGGGCGATCGTATCGGCACACGAGTTGGCAAAGCACGCCTCTCACTATTTAAGCTGCGTCCCAAAAATACGGCAGTGCTGGTAACTATTTTCACCGGCGGTCTAATTTCTGCCTCAACCCTAGCAATTTTATTTGCTGCTGATGAAGGATTGCGGAAGGGCGTGTTTGAGTTAGAGGATATTCAAAAAGACCTGAGAAACAAGCGAGAACAACTTAAAACCGCAGAAACGGAAAAAAGTCACGTAGAAAAACAGCTGACGGAAGCTAGAAAAGAACAAACTCAGGCACAACAAGATTTACAAAACATTAATGAGTCTTTACAAGCTGCCAATGCTAAACAACGCATAACACAAGCTCAACTCAACCGCACCATTAGTCAACAAGCTAAAACCCAAGCTCAACTGCAAGGTACTCAAAGCCAACTTGGTGAAGTAGTGATACAGTATCAACAAGCTAGAAGTGAACTACAAACCCTTTATAATCAACGTCAGGCATTGCAAACAGCAGTTGAAGAATTAAAGACAGAACGGCAGCGACTATATGCAGAAGCGAAAAAAGCGATTGACGAAGCAAAAACAGCTATTGAAAAACGCGATCAGGAACTTGCTAATCGCCAAGAAGCTATTGAAAAACGTGATCAGAAAATTGCTAAATTAGATCAACTAATTCAAAATCGTAATCTAGAGATTAAAAAACGGGAGCAAGTAATTGCTACTAGGGAATCTCGTCTCAAAGAATTGGAACAACAGCAAGATTATTTAGAACAAGAAGTAGCAAGGCTGGAAAAATATTACCAGTCATATCGTGACCTGCGTTTAGGTAAATTGGCTTTAGTTCGTGGACAAGTTTTAGCTGCTGGTGTGGTACAAGTTAATCAACCTACTGCGGCTCGTCAGGTACTAGTCCAAATTTTGCAGGAAGCTAACCGCAATGCCAACATTGAATTAAGCGAACCTGGTTCTAATCCTGGCAATGCAGAACTATTGCGTGTTACTCAAGATAGGGTTGAGCAACTAATCAATCAAATCGACGATGGAAGAGAATATGTAGTGCGAATCTTCTCTGCGGGTAATTACGTTAGGGGAGAAAAGCAGATAGAATTTTTTGCTGATGCTACGCGCAATCAATTGGTATTTTCCACAGGTCAAATCCTGGCTACAACTGCGGCTGATATGAAAAACATGACATCATATCAATTAAGGCAACGGCTGGACTTGCTGATTTCTGCTTCCCAATTTCGCGCTCGCAATGCAGGAATTATCGAAACTGTACAAGTAGAGGGTACTTTTCTGCGCTTTTTCGCCCAATTGCAACAGTCTAATCAACCATTAGAAATTAAAGCTATAGCTGCGGAGGATACCTATACCGCTGGACCTTTAAGAGTGAAATTAGTGGCAATTTTCAATGGTCAAGTTATTTTCAGCACTTAAAAAAAATTAAAAATTAAAAATTAAAAAACTCCTACCTGTTCCCTGTTCCCTTTTTCCAATGACTAATACACAACCAGCAATTTTAGGGTTTGATCCCGGTCGAGATAAATGTGGTGTAGCTGTGATGGGGGTGGATCGGCAACTGTATGATCATCAAGTAGTCGCTGGGAATGATGCGATCGCTCACATTGAGATACTACGGCAAAAGTTTCCTATTTCCTTAATTGTCATGGGCGACCAAACTACCGCCAAGAAATGGAAACAGCAGCTAAATCAGGAATTAACAGATATGCTAAATATTATTTTAATAGATGAGCGTTATACAACTTTGGAAGCACGCGATCGGTATTGGCAGATGTTCCCACCAACAGGACTTACTAAACTCTTACCCAAAGGTATGCGACAGCCACCAAGACCGATAGACGATATTGTGGCTATTCTGTTAATTGAACGCTACCTCAACCGGTTAACTTCCAAGAGTCTCACTGACTGACAGCTGACTAATTACAATTCTGCTCGAATTGTAAAAGCATAATCTCCCCCTGGTTCCAACTGGTAATCTTGTTTTTCCAAGAAGCGGCCAAGAGGTTCCTTAATTAAAGCCCGACCCTGGGAAGGCTTGACAGAAAGCTCTCCCCGCCGAAAATACCATTCAAAATGCCATTCAAAATCGCCGGCGCTGACATCACCTTCAAGAAAGCCATGTTGCCAAGATTGGCGGGTGATTCTGACGTGGGCGGTAGTTTCTGGTAGACGTTTAGCACTCACTATGCTGGATGTCAAGTATAGGATAAAAGCCAACCATGTTGGTTACTTAATCTTTATGTACCAAAAATCTCTGAAATTGACAAATTGGTAGGGAAGGAAAAGCTCTCATTTTTTGCAGATGTCGCTGGTTGTGGAAATTAGTGTAATACTTAATGTATTAAATGTCATATTGTGTGTGCAGTAACTTAAGTGGTGAAATAGGATGCTGCGATCGCTAATCTTAATTTTGTAAAATAGAGTCTAACATCTCAGGAGTTAAACCTTGGGCTTGTGCTTCTTTACTAAGTTCATCGATAATGTTTCTGAGAGGTTGCACAGCATCTTCTGTATAATTTAAAAGTTTTAACTGCATAATTGATAGAAATTTGAGTTGAATTTGTTGTTGTTCTTCCACGGCACTTTGATAGTAATTTCTTCTATAGTAGCTATATCTTACTCGCCTCTAGTCTTTGCTATTTTATAATCATAATCTCATCTTTAATTCTCGGTAATTTAGTGGCATTGATTTGATCTACCGCTGTGCTATTACGCAAAATAAACCACTAATATAGGAATATGGGTAGGTTTAGTTTACATAACCGCCAGTTAATTGAGTATATTCATAAATAATTAAAAAATCATACAGCGATGCCTTTTACAACAGGCATCGCGGATTTTAGATTTGCGATTTATCCCTAATCCAAAATCTAAAATCCCTAATCGTGTTAACGATTCACTGCCGCCGCTTCCCGCGCCGCAGCTGCTTGATCTGGGTGTATACCCAAGCGTGTCAGGTTAATTCTACCTTTATTGTCAATTTCGCGCACCTTGACAATCACTTCATCACCAACTGCTACTTCATCTTCAACTTTACCAACACGATAGTCAGCGAGTTGAGAAATGTGAATCATGCCTTCTTTTCCGGGCAAAAATTCCACAAATGCACCAATAGGTATAATCCGTGTCACACGACCAACATAAACATCACCTTCATGCAGCTTGCGAGTCATGCCTTGGACAATGTTTCTAGCCCTTTTTGCCCTGCCTTCATCAACGGCGGAAATGGTGACTGTTCCATCATCTTCAATGTCAATTTTTGCACCAGTTTCCTCAGTAATTCCCTTGATGGTCTTACCTCCGGGTCCGATGACTAGACCAATCATGTCGGGATCAATCTTGATTGTCAACAAACGTGGGGCAAAAGGTGAGGTTTCCAGGCGTGGGGTTTCGATAGTCTGGAGCATCTTGTCCAGAATGTTTAACCGGGCAGCTTTGGCCTGGTGGACGGCTTGGGCGATAACTTCTAAGGACAAACCAGATATTTTCATATCCATTTGTAAAGCGGTGATACCACTGTCAGTACCAGCTACTTTGAAGTCCATATCACCCAAAAAGTCTTCAATACCTTGAATATCGGTAAGGACTCGCACTTCGTCCCCTTCCTTAATCAAGCCCATTGCTGCACCGCTAACAGGTTTAAGAATGGGTACACCCGCATCCATAAGAGCGAGGGTAGAACCGCAGACTGAACCCATGGAGGTGGAACCGTTGGAAGAAAGCACTTCCGAAACTACGCGGATGACGTAGGGGAATTGTTCTTTTGGCGGTAGCACAGGTAAAATTGCTCTTTCTGCTAAAGCCCCGTGTCCGATTTCTCTTCTTCCTGGTGCACGCATCGGTTTAGTTTCCCCAACTGAGAATGGGGGGAAGTTATAATGATGCAGGTAACGCTTATGTTGATCTACTTGTAAATCGTCGTTAAGATTTTGGGCATCTCCAGGTGTGCCGAGAGTGCAACAACTTAAGACCTGGGTTAGACCCCGGTTGAATAAACCGCTACCATGCACCCGCTTGGGTAAAACGTTAACTTGACAGGAAACTGGACGCACTTGATCTAGTTTCCGACCATCCACGCGCACGTTGTCTTCGAGGATTTGACGGCGCATAAGATATTTGGTAATGTCCTTAAAGGTATTACCAAGGGCTTTGCCATTTGCTGTAGCAGCTAGTCGAATTGGATCTTCTTCTGATAGAGCTTCTATTTCAGCTTTGATCCCATCTTTGACAACATCTAAAGCTGCATCACGCTCAGTTTTGGTTAATGCAAATTGCGCCAAGATTTTTTTAATTTCAGCACTTGCGCAATCGTGAATATAGTTTTCTAGTGTTTGGTCTACTTCTGGTGGTGCTTCTTGCACAATTTTTAGACCCAGTTCTTCCACTAAATCTAGCTGCGCTTGAATTAAATCCCGCACTGCCTCATAACCAAAATCAATTGCCTCGATAATATCTCGCTCTGGCAACTGATTGGCTCCTGCTTCCACCATGATGACACCATCTGGTGAACCCGCGACAATTAGATCCAAGTCTCCCGCGTCAATTTCTGCATAGGTGGGGTTAATAATGAAATCATCACCCACTAAGCCTACCCGAACTGCTGCCATTGGCCCATTAAAGGGAATTTGGGCAATCAGGGTGGCAATAGAAGCACCTGTTACAGCTAACACATCGGGCGGTACTTGCTCATCCATTGACAGGGTGAAAGCAATGACTTGCAAATCATCCCGCAACCATGAAGGGAATAGAGGACGTAGGGGACGGTCAATCAGACGGCTGGTGAGAATCGCTCTTTCTGGTGGACGACCTTCTCGGCGCATGATACCACCAGGGATTCTCCCAGCGGCATACAATCTTTCTTCATAATCTACAGTGAGGGGAAGAAAATCTATGCCTTCTCTGGCTTGCGAGCGTGTAGCAGTCACCAAAACAGCAGTATCCCCCGATTCTATCAAGACCGACCCACCCGCTTGGGGGGCTAACAATCCAACCTTCAGCCGAATATCCCGTCCATCAAAGGATATTGACTTATCAACTTCTGCCATTCAGTTTTTTTTCCTTCTATGCACACTATTCTCTCTCTGTGGCAATCCTAACATTTATGGAATATAGACGGCTTCTATTCAATACAAAGATCAATAAGGTTAGCTCAGTAACTTCAAGTAAATTATGATATACACATCATCCCATGGATTCACCCAACATCAGTTAACAGCAAATCTGGTCGCCGCTAAGAACCTCGATAAGTAAATATATTTAGAATCCATTCATATATATAATAACCGTACTTACGTAATACCTAACTGCGAAGAACGCAGATAATACGGAACAATAAGAGTTTAGGAGAGGTTTGGTGTAAGTGCTAATCAAATAGGAATCCCATTATGAAGGGTTAATTACTTAATTGCAAATTTTTATTACAATGATTGTACAAATAGATAAAAATAGCTTACGTATATCTATCTTTCTTTATGAAGTCCAAATTCTTCCATGAAAAGGAAAATATTTTTCTTACTAGTTAATATTGTTCTGTTAATATAAAAAATATTGCACTAAGAAATATGGCAATCTTACACGGTAGCTGGTTACTGAAAAATCAAAATAATTATTTATTTATTTGGGGAGAAACTTGGCGAAATTCCCAGATAAATTTAGAATTTATAACTTTATCAAAATTGCCATTAAATCCCTTGGCTATGATACCGGAGGAATTGAAAGCATTCTTGGAAGCAAGTAATTTTAAATTGCCTAATAATATTAATCAAAATTACTCAGATGCTAATAGCAAAACTAAATTTAAAAAAGGTAAAAATACACCAGAAGAAATAGACCTCCTCAATACAAGCCAAATTATTGCTATATTAACAAATTTTATCGACAAAGATACCATTTCGCCAGTACACTCTGCTAGTTTAGGCCTTGATAAAAAAACTCCACAATATTTACAACCTTGGAAAGTAGAAGGTTTTTATTTACAACCCACCACAGCCATAAAATTTTTAACTTCTCTCCCATTAAGTTCAACCGATGGAAAAAACTCATTGTTGGGGGGAGATATATATTTCTGGGTACAAATAGCTCGTTGGAGTTTAGATTTAATCTCACGCTGTAAGTTTTTACCAACAGTTCGAAAAAAAGCAGATGGTTCTTTAGTTGCTGAATGGCAGGTACTTTTAGACAGTGCTTTGGATACCACTAGGTTAGAAAGATTTGCTGCTAAAATGCCATTAATTTGTCGTACTTATCAAGAAGATAGGAGTGAAAATGTGCAACATTTAGCAGTTGATCTACCATTACTACCAGAAGAGTTAATTTTAGAATTTCTCAATAGCATCATAGATGCCCAAATACGGGATATGCTTGCTTCTCAATCTCCCATTGAAAATAGGTTAATGATGTCTTTACCACCAGCCGTACAGCAGTGGTTACAGGCTTTAACTGGTGCATCTAATAAAATTAATGACGATGCAATGGGATTGGAAAGACTAGATGCTGCACTCAAAGCTTGGATTCTACCTTTACAATATCAATTAACAGGTAAAGCTTCATTTCGCACCTGTTTTCAACTCCATCCTCCAAAGTCAGGAAAAACAGATTGGATACTAGCTTATTTGCTCCAAGCAGCAGATAATTCTGAATTTTTAGTAGATGCAGCAACTATTTGGAAGTATCCTGTAGAAAAATTAGTTTATCAGAATCGGACAATTGAACAGCCCCAGGAAACATTTTTACGGGGTTTAGGTTTAGCTTCTCGATTGTATCCAGTTATAGCTCCTAGTTTAGAAACTGAATCTCCGCAATTTTGCCAACTCACCCCTATGCAAGCTTATGAGTTTATCAAATCTGTAGCGTGGAGGTTAGAAGATAAAGGTTTAGGAGTAATTCTACCACCAAGTTTAGCCAATCGTGAAGGATGGTCTAACCGCTTAGGATTAAAAATTAGTGCCGAAACACCAAAGAAAAAACAGGGACGTTTGAGTTTACAAAGTTTGTTAAATTTTCAGTGGCAATTAGCAATTGGTGGACAGACAGTTTCTAAAGCTGAGTTTGATAAACTAGTAGCGTTGAATAGTCCTTTAGTAGAAATTAATGAAGAATGGGTTGAACTGCATCCCCAAGATATTAAAACTGCCCAAAATTTTTTTGCATCTCGTAAAGAAGAGATATCTTTATCATTAGAAGATGCTTTAAGGATTAGTACAGGAGATACTCAAGTAATTGAAAAACTACCTGTAGTTAGTTTTGAAGCTTCTGGTGTATTGCAAGAATTAGTTGGGGTTTTAACTAATAATCAAGATATTCAACCTTTACCAACTCCTAGCAATTTTCACGGACAATTACGACCTTATCAAGAACGAGGTGCAGCTTGGTTGGCTTTTCTGGAACGTTGGGGTTTGGGTGCCTGTCTTGCGGACGATATGGGACTGGGTAAAACGATCCAGTTCATCGCTTTCCTACTTCATCTTCAAGAACAGGATGCACTAGAAAACCCAACTCTCTTAGTTTGCCCTACTTCTGTTTTAGGTAATTGGGAAAGAGAAGTAAATAAATTCGCTCCCACCCTCAAAGTTTTACAACATCATGGTGATAAACGACCCAAAGGAAAAATATTTACAGAAACAGTTAAAAAATACGATTTAGTAATTACTAGTTATTCACTCGTGCAACGAGATATAAAATTATTACAAACCGTGAATTGGCAGATTGTTGTTTTAGATGAAGCCCAGAATGTCAAAAATGCAGATGCCAAACAATCGCAGGCAGTGAGACAGTTAGAAACTACATTTCGCATTGCTTTAACAGGAACACCAGTAGAAAATAGATTGCAGGAATTATGGTCTATTTTAGATTTTCTCAACCCTGGTTATTTGGGTAATAAACAGTTTTTCCAGCGACGGTTTGCTATGCCCATTGAAAAATATGGTGATACGGCTTCTTTAATGCAGTTACGTTCTTTGGTACAACCTTTTATTTTGCGTCGCTTGAAAACTGATAAACAAATTATTCAAGACTTGCCAGAAAAGCAGGAAATGACTGTATTTTGTGGACTAACTGCTGAACAAGCGCAACTATATCAACAGTTGGTAGATGAATCTTTAGTTGAGATTGAATCAGCGGAAGGTTTACAACGCAGAGGAATGATTTTAGCTTTATTAATTAAGCTGAAACAAATTTGCAATCACCCTGCACAGTATTTAAAAGAATCAAGTTTAGCAAAACACAATTCTGCTAAATTACAACGTCTAGAGGAAATGTTAGAGGAAGTTTTAGCAGAGGAAAACCGCGCTTTAATTTTCACCCAATTTGCTGAATGGGGTAAATTACTTAAACCATATTTAGAAAAGCAGCTAGGTAGGGAGATCTTGTTTTTATATGGTAGCACCAGTAAAAAGCAACGTGAAGAAATCATTGACCGTTTCCAAAATGACCCCCAAGGGCCACGAATTATGATTCTTTCTTTAAAAGCCGGTGGTGTGGGTTTAAACTTAACTAGGGCAAATCATGTATTTCACTTTGATAGATGGTGGAATCCCGCTGTAGAAAATCAAGCCACAGATAGAGTATTTAGAATTGGACAAACCAAGAATGTACAAGTACATAAATTTGTGTGTACTGGGACTTTAGAAGAAAAAATTAATGACATGATTGAAAGTAAAAAACAATTGGCACAACAAGTTGTTGGTGCTGGTGAAGAATGGTTAAGTGAATTAGATACAGACCAACTACGCAATTTACTATTACTTGACCGTAATGCCATAATTGATGAGGATGAAGAATGACTAATTTTACCTTACAAGCAAGTAGAGAATGGTGGTCACAAAGATGGCTAGATTTACTAGATTCCTATCGATTTAAAAAGCGGTTAGAACGGGCTAGGAGTTATTATAGACAAGGGAATGTTTTGAGTATTGAGTTTAAAGATGCGAAAGTTTTAGCGTGGGTACAAGGTAGTGAAGTAGAACCTTATAGAGTTTCTCTCTTTCTTGACTCTTTTAGTGATGAAGAGTGGGGTTATGTGATTGAAACGATGTCCCATAAGTCAGTTTTTGCGGCTAAGTTACTAGCAGGAGAAATGCCACAAAAGATAGAAGAAGTATTTACATCTAACGGACTTTCGTTATTTCCTTTTACTCTGGGTGATGTTCACGGTAAATGTTCTTGTCCTGATAAAGCAGTACCTTGTAAACATATTGGTGCGGTATATTATCAATTAGGCGATCACTTTAGTGAAGACCCATTTGTTTTATTTAAATTACGGGGACGTACCAAAGAACAAATTATTAGCGATTTACGAAATTTACGCAGCAATAAGAATATGAATTCGGCTTCTGAAAGGTTGATACAAGAAGAAAACTATACTCGTCAATCGTCAATTTATCAACATAAATATTCCATAAAAATAGATGAATTTTGGCAATATAATGAGCCTTTAGAACCTTCTTTAGTAGTAATTATTCCTTCGTTGAATGAGACAGTGTTAGATATTTTGGGTACAATTCCTCTGGCTAAAGATGAAGAAGATTTAGGAAATTCATCTGTGGGTGATGTCATTATGAATTATTTACAAACTGTCTACAAACATATTAGTCAAAAGGCTGTTCTCGCAGCAATGAATGTGGGTGAATGAATTTATACCAGTACTGCCGTGAATTCAAAATAGTGCTTCCAGCAGGCTGCGCCAAGAAAATTCAAAATGTATACGGCATGAGCTTATCAGAGATTTTAAATGGTTGGTTTATTTATGCCAAGCCGTACCAGTTCTTATGTTTTTAGATATACTCTTGATTACTCTGAAGTGCCTCTGCAGGACTATACTTAGTACAAAGTACCCATATTATTTAATTCCTAGCGCATAATGGCGAAAATAAGACATTAAAAGTTCATAATTCAGAATGGGGAATTTTTTGGTAAAGTTATTAACAAGTTTATTTTTTGGTAGCTTGTGATCAAAGTGCTGTAATAGCTCAAAAGATTTAGACTTACAGGTAAGAAAAGCTAATATCACACCTTATTGACACTCAATTCTCGTAAACACTACATAGGAGCATATATGGAGCCAATTATTGCTATAGTTTTAGCACTCATAGGTTATGCTTTAGGATCTGCAAAACAGATTAATCAAGGTAATGAAGCTTTAGTTGAACGCTTGGGACGGTATCATCGGAAACTTAAACCAGGTCTTAACTTTATTGTTCCTTTTATTGACCAAATTGTTATGGAGGATACAACACGGGAGCAGGTTTTAGACATTAAGCCTCAAAATGTGATCACTAAAGATAACGTCTATTTAGAAGTTGATGCTGTTGTTTACTGGCGGATCACAGAGATTGAAAAAAGCTTTTATGCAATTGACAATCTGGAACAGGCACTATCTAATTTAACCACAACTACACTACGGGAAATTATCGCTCAGAACACCTTAGAAGATACCAGTATGTCCAGAGCCAATATGGATAAGTCTCTGTTAAGCGAGTTAAATCCAATTACTAAGGAGTGGGGTGTTGATATTATGCGGTTGGATATTCAGAGTATTACACCCCCTGAAAGTGTGCGTAAGTCAATGGAAGAAGAACGTGCTGCGGAAATAAAAAAACGGGCGCTGATTTCGGAAGCGGAAGGTGAAAGACAAGCTGCAATTAAAAAAGCAGAAGGAACTAAAACTTCTATGCAAATTATCGGTGAAGCCATACGTTCCCATCCTGAAAGTAGAGAAGTTCTTCGGTATCTTGTTGCTCAAGATTATGTACAGGCTAGTCAAAAACTCGGTGCAAGTAATAATGCAAAAATTGTCTTTGTAGACCCGGCTAATTCTACAGATATGTTTCAGGAGTTGATTTCGGAATCTGTCTCTAAAGAAGAACCAAATCACAGTACTGGTAATGTTAATGGCTCTACTTAATAAGACTTTTTAATAACACCTTAAAAGGTGAGTCATTGTATTGTCATTATTTTTTAACGACTGTCCTGGTTGAAAATAGATGAAACGTAAGAATTCAGGAGTCAGGAGTCAGAATGTTTGAGAAATTGGTTAATTATCAAATAGGTATTTTTGGTCTTAGCCTGAAAAAGCTCATAGCTGAATGCTTACGATGAAACTTCCTTCCTAGTTATCTGCGTTTTTTAAGATTATGTTTGCTGTCTATAGATAGCATCAGCAACTAGTAAGACATCTCGCATTTCTGGAACATCGTGAACTCTGACGATATCAGTACCATTAAAAATGGCTGCACAACACGCTGCTGCTGTTCCCCAAACTCTGGCTTTTGGATCTGGTTGGTTTAAAATTTTGCCTATAAAACTTTTACGGGAAGCTCCCACCAGTATTGGACATCCAAGCATTTTTAAGGTTTGCAAGCGGCGAAAAATTTCTAAATTATGCTCATAGTTTTTAGCAAAGCCAATACCCGGATCAATAATAATTTTGTTCTGTTTAATACCCACAGCAATAGCGGCAGAAATTTGCTGTGATAAGAAACTATAAATTTCCCCCATTAAATCCTGATAATCAGTTTGTGCTTGCATTGTTTGGGGAGTTCCTCGGATGTGCATTAACATAATTGGCACATCTAAACTGGCTACAGTTGGCAACATTTCTAGGTCGTAGGTACCTCCAGAAATATCATTGACTATATCTGCTCCGGCTACGACAGCAGCTTTAGCTACATCTGCTCTAGTTGTATCTACAGAAATGGGAACGGCAATTTCTGGTCGAATTATTTGTAACACTGACAGCAGTCGGTCAAGTTCTTCTGTGAGGGTGATTAGTTTTGCGCCTGGTCTGCTTGATTGACCACCTATATCAATGATATCAGCACCAGCAGCTACCATTGCTTGTGCCTGGGCTAAAGCGGCTGATGTTGTGTTAAATTGACCACCGTCACTAAAGCTGTCAGGGGTGATATTTAAAATTCCCATCAAATAAGTCCGCTGTCCCCAGATGAAACAGTGTTCTCGAATAATTAATTGGTTTGACATAATTTAATGGAGGTAATAGGGATGCAGGAGAGATTGGCAGAAATCAATAATTACGTTCGCGAAGCGTTTCCGAAGGAAATATTAAGAATTGCTGGAACTACATATATTGGTAATTAATCAATTAGATAATTTCAACATTTTTTGGCAGCCCTCGAGTAAAACAATATTTTTATCTATCAACTGCTTTCTTGAGAGCAGCAATAAAGACATCAACTTCTGAACGAGTATTGTAGAAATAAAGACTTACTCTAGCTGTGGGTTGAATACCAAAATAGCGATGCAAAATCTGGCTAGCATGAAAACCTGAGTTAATCACTATTGCTGACTGATCCAGGATTTTACATAAATTTACATAAATCGTTAGCATGGATTTCACCAGGAGTAAAAATAGAAATGGCTAATCTGCCTTTGGTAGCAACTTCTGGGGTAGGACCATAAATGCGAATTTGCGGGATTTGTTGCAATTTTTGGAAGAGATAAAGCTATATTTCTAATTCTTCACCATAGATTTTATCCATAGCATAGATTTTATCCATACCAATCTCAGTCAAATAATCAGTCGCTGCACCGAATGTGATCGCATCTGCTATGGCTAGTGTCCCCGCTTCAAATTCATAACGTATATCTGCGTAATCAAGATGGTCTCGAAAGACATTAGCATTCATCTTCACACCCTCCAGAAATGGAGGCATTTGTTGTAGTATTTCCAACTTGCCATACAGAAAGCCTATTCCCAAAGGGCCACACATTTTATGTCCACAAGGAACTAACCAATCACAGTCCATTTGCTTGACATCAATGGGGATATGCGGCAGAATTTCGCAAACATCAATTAAAACTTTAGCTCCGTATTGATGAGCAATAGCAATAATGTCTTCTACTGGATTTACACAACCTAAAGAAAGTATTAGATATATGTACAATAGTCACTAACTTAGTACGTGGGGAAGGCAAAGATTGAAAATGTTCTAAATTTAATTCTTATGTTTCAGTAAGTTCTACAAATTTTAGGAATGCACTAGTTTTTTGAGCAATCATCTGCCAGGGAATGATATTGCTGTCATGTTCCATCACACTCATAATAATTTCATCACCACCTTTTAAGTTACTAATTCCCTAACTATAAGCTACTAAATTTATTGCTTCTCTAGCATTCCGAGTGTAAATAACTCCTTGGGGTGTAGCATTAATAAATCGGGCAATTTTTCGCCTAGTTCCTTCATAGAATTTATTTGCGTGATCGCTTAAAGTATGAACGCCACGATGAACATTAGAATTGTAGGTTTCATAGAATTCCCGGAGTGTATATATCACATTTGGAGGTTTTTGAGATGTTTCGGCATTATCTAAATAAATCAGAGGTTTACCGTTAATTTTTTCGCGCAGAACTGTGGAATCAGTTTGTGGAACTGGCAAAAGGACGTGATGCTCGCTCGCATTGTCGTGATGACCCTGGCTTCAGGGGAACGCAGAGAAGCGGGAGATGACTATCGAGTGCTTTTGAGCGGTTAGGTGTGGAGCATGTAGAAGTTGTGGACACAGCCGCAAAAGAAGATGCAAATGATCCGAGAGCCATAGATGATTAACTCAAGTTAATTAAACGATTTGGATATGGATTTGGTAACTTTAACAATTGTCGTCTACGCAGTTTATTAGACTGGCACTTTAGTATGAATTCTCCATAAATAAAAGAGACGCAAGAACCATTAAATTGTGTTGATAACCGTACAAAAACATCACAACCTTTGATTAAAAAGTTAGTGATTTATTATTATAAAGTGACTGAGGTGTTTACGCCTGCACTGACTTTCATCCCCGGGTTAAAAGACATTTAACCCTAAAAACTTTTGGGAGTTTTAGGGTTAAATTCCGGGGTTTTCAGTCTATTTTCTTATAATTAACAATCCTGGCAAAACTATCAGCTTCTAGACTAGCACCTCCTACAAGAGCGCCGTCAATTTCTGGTTGTGCCATAATCTCATCAATATTATTTGGTTTGACTGAACCGCCGTATTGAATTGAGACGTTAGGATTAGTCAATTGAGATCGAATTAGGCCAATTACCCGATTTGCTTCTGTGGCTTCACAGGTGTCACCAGTTCCTATTGCCCAAATTGGTTCATAAGCAATAACCAAATTCTTTTGATTAATGTCCACTAAGTCTTTTTCTAGCTGGGAGATAATCAGTGTTTCGGTTTCCCCTGCCTCGCGTTGTTGTTTGGTTTCACCAACACAGAGAATGGGGATTAGCCCATGCTTTTGGGCTGCTTTGAGGCGGAGGTTAACGGTTGCGTCTGTTTCGCCAAAGTATTCCCGTCTTTCGCTATGACCAACTATGACATAGCGCACACCAATTTCTGTGAGCATGGGAGCAGCAATTTCACCTGTGTAGGCTCCATTTTCTTCCCAGTGGACGTTTTGTGCGCCTAGTTGGATAAGGCTACCATGCAAATATTTGGACATGACGCTTAAGTCAGTGAAGGGAGGACACAGTACAATTTCTCGTTCTGAGGGTGTTTCCTCCAGGTGGGGCAGAAATCCGCGTAAGAATGTTTCAGATTCTGACCAGGTTTTGAACATTTTCCAGTTACCGGCAATAACGATTTTTCGCACAGGTGATTTTGTCAACATGCTAACGCTACAAGATGCATTTTTCACTGTACTACTTTTTTGCACATTCCTTGATCTACTGGCTGGGGAAAGTGCTTTCGCTTCTCGTTCCAGGTACAAAGATACAAAGAAGAGGGCGCAAAATCTGAGTTGTGTGGCGATCACACCGTCTCCAAGCAATTAAACGTAATTAAATATAACTATATTCAGAAAAATTAATGAGGCTCAAATCCTCTTCCCTGTTACCTTTTCTGCTATTGTTCGTAACCCGTTAATAGTAACACAATATACAACTGTTATGGAAGCGCTCGCTGAAATGAGTAGCATAAGAGCAATTTGTTCCGTCTCTAAAGCCACTGATAGCCAAATGGATAACTTACTGGTGGAGGCACGCTCTAGCTCTGTCCTGGTTGTAGAAGATAATCAACCAGTGGGGATTTTCACAAAAAGGGATGTGGTACGACTGAGCGCCCAAAAACGAAATCTAGACAACCTAGCCATCCGTCATGTGATGGCTCATTCTGTTGTCACCTTGTATGAGTCGGAACTTACTGACCTCTTTTTTGCCGTTAATCTACTCCAACACCATCGCATTCACCATTTACCAGTGGTTGATGAGCAAAATCAACTGGTGGGATTGCTGACTCACGAAAGTTTGCGGCAAAAATCACGCCCAGTAGATTTGTTCCGGTTACGGCTTGTGAATGAAGTGATGACGAGAAGGGTAATTTATGCGGATCATCATGTTTCCATATTCGCGATCGCTCGCTTAATGGCAGGAAATCGAGTTATTTCCATCATGATTGTGCAAACACAGCAATGCCGAAAAATTCCCGTTGGTATTGTAAGTGAGCGTGATATTGTGTAGTTTCAAGCCTTAAACCTGAATTCTGAAACCTGTTCAGCACAGGCTATTATGAGTACACCTGTTTTCTATGTCAATGGCGATGAATCTCTGTGGACTCTGCAGCAGATAATCGAGCAGCGATTGACTCAGCGTTTAGCAGTGACAGGAACACAAGGGGAACTCCTAGGCATTGTTACCCAAAGTAGCATTTTATAAGTCCTTAATCCCTCGGAATTATATAAATTAACAGAAGTAAGTAGGTGGGCGGAAAAATTTGTAACTATGTCATGGCGAATGCAGCAAAGGGGAATCAATCAATCCCAGGAGTTTCAAGTAATTTACATTTTGTTACATAGTTATGTTTATTTGTGTGTACCTACTTATTAGAAAAAAAGTATTGCAATTAGAAGCCGAGAAAATAGAACTATTAGACAATTGCAATGTTGAACTAAAACAGGAAGTAGGCGACCAAACCATCACACTCAGGAAAAAAATAAAGCGCGAGCAGTTAATTACTAAAGTTGCTCCTCAAATTCCCTCATCTCTAGATTTACAACATGTTCTCAATACCACAGTTGGAGAAATTAGATCGCTGTTGAAGTGACATCGCGTCATTATCTACCAATTCCATCCCAACTTAACAGGGATAGTGATCATTACTACATGGAGAAAATTCATGGGGTTTGTTGTGTATTCATCAATGTTCTGAACCCCTTCATTGGGAAGAGTTTGAGATTGAACTTCTCAAATAAATAGCTAACCAATTAGTGATCGCCATTCAACAAGCATATCTATTTGAACAATTACAAATATCTCTAGTGCAAGAAAAAGAAGTCAGCAAGATGCCATCACGCTTTATTTCCATGGCATCCCATGAATTTCGCACACCATTAGCGAGCATTTCCTGATCTACAGGGATTATTTTACAAAATTTTAGTGATCGTCTGAATGCAGAAAAAAAACAGGGATATCTAGAGACTATCCAAAAAACCATCAAGCATATTGTCTAACTTCTTGATGATGTCCTCATCATCAGCGGTTATCAGTTTTCAGTTTTCACTGTTTCCTCATTGTGCAATTATGAATTATTCATATCTCCTCCCTCAATATTTCGGGGAAGGAGTTATTGGGGTATCGATGAACAACCAAAGGAATTAAGAGAAGACTGCAATTTACATTAAGGGGTGGATCTAGCGAAGCTTTCATCAGGGGCAAGATAGTCTGGAAAGTGTTGCTATATCTACGCTATAGTAGACCATTTCTGACTACCATAGCATTTTTGACATCGAACTAGAATTTCTACATGGCTGATTGCTGAAGCCTGATAGCTGAATGCTTATAAGGAAGTTGACATTGTCTGCAAGTAACAAAAGCCTCTGAATACAATACATATTTGTGCAAATTTTCCCTAACTGACGGCTAATATAGTGTTCGTTTGCTTACGATCAATAAAGAGGTTAATCAAAAATCCGAAAATCGACATGACATCAACGTTACCCCAACCTGAACACAGTGATTCACCCAACTGGGAAGAAGAACTAGATAGCGCCATCTTTACGTTTGAAGATATTCAAGCGGAACTCAACTATACACAAGCAAAAACAGCACTACGTAATTTAGTCAACAATCTTGACCTCAACATCCAGGAAAAATCTGGGTTGGAAGCTGAAATTGCGGACTTAGAAACCATGCTTTTAAAACTAGAAAGTATGGTGGTGCAGATTGCGGCATTTGGGATGGTAGGACGTGGTAAGTCTTCTCTACTCAACGCTTTGGTGGGTCAAGCTGTATTTGAAACTGGCCCCTTGCATGGTGTTACCCGTGCAGAACAAAAGGTGAATTGGCGTATCAGTGAAGAAGCAATAGGTACTTTAAGAGTGACTTTACCTGCTACTGGCCAGTCCCAAGTGGAATTAATTGATACTCCGGGATTAGATGAAGTTGACGGTGAAACCCGGGCTGCCTTAGCCGAACAGGTTGCAAAACAAGCCGATTTAATTCTGTTTGTGATTTCTGGGGATATGACCAAGATTGAACAGGTGGCGCTTTCCCAGTTACGAGAAGTAGGTAAACCGATGATTTTGGTGTTTAACAAAGTTGACCAGTATCCAGAAGCTGATCGGATTGCAATTTACGAGAAAATCCGAGATGACAGGGTAAGAGAGTTGCTTTCACCTGAAGAAATTGTCATGTCTGCAGCTTCACCTTTGGTAAAAACTGCTGTATTTCGTGCTGATGGTACCAAGAGTATACAATTGCGTCAATGTCATGCTCAAGTGGATGAACTAAAACTGAAAATTTTAGAAATTCTACATCGGGAAGGTAAGGCTTTAGTGGCGCTAAATTCCATGCTTTATGCTGATACAGTGAATGAGCAAGTTGTCCAGCGTAAACTGATGATTCGGGAACAGAATGCTAAGGAGTTGATTTGGAAAGCTGTAATGACCAAAGCTATTGCGATCGCACTCAATCCTTTGACTGTAGTTGATATACTTAGCAGTGTAGTCATTGATATTGCCTTAATTTTAGGTTTATCTAAACTCTACGGCATCCCCATGACAGAAAGCGGTGCTGTAAAATTACTGCAAAAAATTGCCCTGAGTATGGGTGGTATCGGAGCCAGTGAACTACTGGCAAACTTGGGGTTAAGTGGGTTAAAAACCTTACTGGGTATCTCTGCATCAGCCACAGCAGGAGTCGCCCTTGTCCCCTATATATCCGTAGCCATAACACAAGGAGGAGTAGCTGGTGTTTCTTCTTATGGTATTGGTCAAGTCACCAAGGCTTATTTAGCTAATGGGGCGACTTGGGGGCCAGAAGGACCAAAAGCAGTCGTTAGTCGCATTTTATCGACTCTAGATGAAACTTCTATTTTGAACCGGATTAAAGATGAATTATTGACAAAGGTAAGAGGTAGAAAACAGGCGAAAGAATAAGATAGAGCGGATTTGTCGCTAACGCACCCTGCAAGATGAGCGGGCGCACAGATTGTAGTTATCCATCTTTCTTCACTTATATTTGAGGGGGGACAAGCAAGGTAAAAGCAAGACAGGAAAAAGGTTTCATGTGATAGACCCCCTGAAAAAATAGAGAAAAAACCGTGCTTATTAGCAATGAACTGTGCTGGTATTAGACAGCTATCTGTGAGGGACAGTTTGATGATAGAAAAGAATGGTCTGGTCAAAATAACAAGACCAAACCAATAAATGCTACCGTCATTTTATCAAGAAATCCTAGAAAAAACCTGAGCAATAGACAGTTAATCACCCTCAAAATACTGGTGTGGGGACTTCAAACTCAGAAAGAAGTAAGAATAGAAATATTAGCAGCCAACCTGCCGTTACCAATACAACAAAATAGCCGTCTTCCTCATCTACAAAGATTAGACCTCTTGCAGAATTAATTTTATGTTATAATGGATGCTTGTCTTTGTTTTAGCTAAAAGTTAGAGTTACAGGTTTATATTGAAATTAGCAAGCGCAAAGAACACCAAAAATACATAAAATCTAAGACTCTATATCATACCACAGAAACAATTTTGCAATAGGTCTATTTTAAAAATCAAATGTCCTGAGTGTAGTGCTACTAAGGTTTCCAACCATTGAAGAAATTTTAGCACGCTCATTTAAACAGCCATCAAAATATATGTTCAACGTTTTAGTATTGAAGCTATGTTTAAAGATTGTAAAACTGGCGGTTATAATTTAGAAAGTTCTCAAACTTCTCACTATAGACTTATACTCCATAATTTTAGTGATTGCTTTGTCAATGACTTCTGCATGGTTACAAGGTCAAAACACTCAATTTCAAAGAAAACAATCTTATGTTTATCGTCCTTGTGAAAATAAAAGAAGCAGAAGAAGACACAGTGCTTTTTAGATAAGTTTATATGGTTCTAGTTGGATAATTTCTATGAATGAGTGTCAATAATTCGTTCTTTTTAATCATGGCTGACGTTCGCAATAAGCTACCATTTTATCAGCAGGGGCTTAGGGCTATGCTGGTTATCCAGCAACCTATGCAAGCCTCTTTATCGCCCCCTCAAGGGATGCCCTTGTGCTTCCAAAAATAGCCCCAGCATTGTTTCTAGGTTCTGTTTTTGATATTTCGTAGGTATCAATTCTTTGAGGTTGTAAACTAAATCTTGAGCGTGGGCAAGCATTGTCCTACTTTTTTAGGAAATATACTTCACGCCCTTTTTCTCATATTTTGAGAAAACTGATAGGTAAAACTTTGAGAGTATAAAACCCCGGCGCACTGTCAGGGTTTTATACCTAAAATGAAATAAGGTCACAATTTACACAAAAGTAGACATAGCGCAAAGTGGTAAATTTAGCAATCTTCCATCCTCTAACTACTTGGCGTTATAGTCTTAATTTGTGATTCAGCAACAAGACCTTATTATGGTTCAAGAACTGGAACGTAAACGCCAGACTGCATCTTTCCCCGAATCTGCTCCAGCAGCCAATCCTGTATTTTTTAGAACCTACAGCCGTCGTACAGAGGCGGGTTTAAGAGAATCCTGGAATGAAGTGTGCGATCGCACAGTTAAAGGCTTAGTCGAATTAGGCAAACTGAGCCCCGAAGAAGCCGCCATCTTAGATAAAATGCAGCGCAATATGAGAGCCTTACCCAGCGGACGCTGGTTGTGGGTAGGAGGAACCAACTGGTTAACCAAACCCAAAAACTTCTCCGGTGCTTATAACTGTACCTCTACCAACCTCCTAGACTGGAAAGCCTTCGGTTTAATGATGGACCTAGCCATGATGGGTTGTGGTACAGGAGCAGTGATAGAACCACAGTATATTAAAAAGCTGCCCATCATCCGCAATCGCCTAAATATCACCGTCAAAAGTGAAATTGGTAGCACACCTAAGGAACGGCGTCGTGAATTTACACAAACCCATATAGAAGCTAACACCGCTACTATCTACGTCGGAGACAGCCGTGAAGGTTGGGTTGAGTCCTATCAAACCCTTTTAGAACTTTCCAGCGATGAACGCTTTACAGGTGAAGTTCAGGTATTTGTAGATATTAGCGATGTGCGTCAATCAGGGGAAACCCTGAAAGGCTTTGGCGGTATGGCTAATCCTGTGAAGTTGCCCGGATTGTATCAGCGTTGTGCCTCTATTCTCAATAAGGCTTTAGGTAGACAATTAAACTCAGTTGAATGCTGTTTATTAATTGATGAAGCTGCTGTCACAATTGTTGCTGGAAATATTCGTCGCTGTCTTCCTGAAGATGCCTTAGTTCATACATCCAAAGGTCTTGTACCCATTGGTGATGTGCAAGTCGGTGACTTTGTACAAACTCCTTTAGGATTTCGTCGAGTAGTTAATAAATTCGACCAAGGATTTCAGGATGTCTATGAAATTGAAACTAATGCAACTTACCCTAGAGCAACTTTAAACCACAAACAAGCAGTCTTAGCAGATGCTAAAGGTGAAGTTAACTGGAAATCAGTTGCAAGTTTAGTGGAAGGCGATCGCCTGCTTCATAACACACAAATCCTACCTGGTACAGTTACCCATCTTCCTGCTGATCTTACAGAATCCAGACCTGCCCAAAGCCGAACAATAAAGTCCTTGCTTGTTCCTGATCTCACACCTGAAGTAGCTTGGCTAATAGGATTGACTCACGGTGATGGCTATGTTGCCCTTGGTCGTAATAAGTATGATAAGCCCTATGGCCATGTTCAATGGTCAGTGAATAGCTTACAGATCGAACAAACAGCAAGAATTCAAGCCAAAATAGATTCTGCCTTGGCTTTATTTGGACTGACTGCTACTCATAGCGTGACCAAAGGTCAAAATACTGCCAAGTCAATTTGTTCTTCTATCCGACTGGCTGAATACTTTCATAGCTATATTAAGCAGCCTAATGTTCCCTTAATAATTCCTAGTTTTATTTTGCAAGGTTCAGTAGATATTAGATCTGCTTACTTAGCTGGATTAATAGACAGTGATGGAGCAGTTAATAATCGGCTTCCCCATCTAGTTACATCAGTTTATCGCTCATTTATTAGACAAGTTGGTACTGTTTTATCCAGCTTAGGTATGGCTGCAAGAACTACCACAACTCGTCCAGAAAAGCAGGAATGGCAAGTTAAGTACAACCTGACACTACCTGCCCTTAAACATTATTATAACGCCCTAATTGCCCCCCATTCAGTTAAGGGAGAACTGCCTCAGGGACTTAAAACGTATGGTTTTACTGTTCCTGGTGCGATGATGTGCGAGGCTTACACCTACAGCGAAATGCGAGAAATGGGTTTCCAGGGTTCTTGCACTGTTGATGCCAACTATGAACGCTATATAGCTGAAGCTGATATCTCACTGGATATTGCTGTGACAGTCAAAGGTTTAGGAAGTTACGATCATGTTCAAACTTATGACATTGAAGTGGAAGAAGCCCATTGTTTTTACTGCGACGGTTATCTGACGCATAACTCAGCTGGGATGAGACAATTCGTTGCAGAAGATGAACAAGGCGCAACTGCCAAAGATAACTTATGGCAACAAGACACAGAAGGCAACTGGCGCATAGATTCAGAACGTGATTCTTTGCGCATGGCGAACCATACGAGAGTATTTCATCGCAAACCAACATTAGAAGAATCTATCGGTGCTGTACGTAAGCAGTATTACAGTGGTGAGGGAGCAATTCAATGGGCTGGTGAAGCAGTCGCTAGAGCTAATGCTGATTTACTAAATACACCAGAATTGAAAACTGAGTTTCTGCAAGCTTACGAGCAAGGAAAAGCTCAGGATTGGATAAAAGAATACTATCCTGAAATTGATCCTGATGAGCTAGAACATAGAATAGGTAGGTTTGGGCTAAATCCGTGCGGGGAAATTATAGGTAGTGATTTTCACTGCAATTTATCTGAAGTACACTTAAACCAACTTGACCCCGACAACTACAAAGAACAAGAGGAAGCATTTACCGCAGGGGCGCTTTCCGTAGCCGCACTGTTAAATCATAAATTTCAAGAACCCCGCTATCAATACAGTCGGGAACTTGATCCCATTGTCGGCGTTTCCTTCACTGGTTTATTTGATTTCTTTGTCCATGCTTTTGGTGTGGACTGGTTGCGCTGGTGGGAGCAAGGCAGACCAGAAACACCCGGAGGAATGGTGTTTAAACGTGGTGAGCAAAAATATCTCAGCAAATGGAGAGAAATCGTACATAAAGCCGTTTGGGAATATTGCGACAAGCACAACATCAAATGCCCTAATCGTTGTACCACAGTGCAGCCGTCTGGGTGTCTTGATCGCACAGCATTAAGGATCTTTGATCAAGGTTTGCTTTATGCTGATGAAATACTCAATCCAGGTAGTGGTGAAACCGTCAACTTAAACTTGAGTGTGCGTAAAGGAATTCCCATTTCTACAGGCATTGCTAATCAACCCCTGCAACTGATTAAAGTCACTTTAAGGAATGGGCGCATCCTCCGCATGACCGCAAATCACCGTCTTTCCATCAATGGAAGTTGGGTTTATGCAGCCGATATGACTCCTGGTATGAAAATTGATTTCAGTATCGGCGAGTATAAAAATCAGCAAGATGCATCTTTACTCAATATTGATCAATTCCAGTACACACGGGAAGGACGACAATTAGAAGTCGGTCATAGTCCCGGAATCACAGCAACTATGATTAAAACACCAAAAACCATGTCTCCTGATTTGTCCTACTTTATTGGAGCATTATTTGGAGATGGCTGCTTGAGTCCTCATAAACACCACATCCGTTTTTGCAGGAATGATTACGCATTAGTCCAAAGACTGCAACAAATCGGAGAAGAACTTTTTGGTTTACAAGGACAGATTCGCAAATATTCTAACAGAGAAGCTTTTGAACTATCTTTTGCCAGCGTTCAGCTTTTTAACTGGTTGCAACTGAATGGGTTAGCAAAAATACAAGAAAGCCAAAGCCTCGAGAGAATACCCTTAGCAATTCGTTGTTCTTCTCAAGCAACCATATTGTCTTTTTTCTGCGGTTTAATTGACACAGACGGTTGTATTCGTTCGACAGGGCAGATGTCTATTGATAGTGCCAGTGAAAAATTCCTGCGAAACCTCCAGGAAATTGGTGAAGCAGTGGGTCTGTGCTTCTCGATTTTCCATAATACCCAGGGAGAAAACAAGCAAGGTCAGAAGGATATGTGGGGCTTATGTCTGAGTTGGATGTTGTCTCAACCCGATGCCTTAGCTTATTTAAACAAAAATACCCAGAAAGCTAAAGCTCGTCCTATCCCTTCTGCAAAACGGAGTTTCAAATTTGAACCTTACACTGTAAAATCTGTAGAGTGGGAAGAAACCCCCGACTATAGTTACGATTTCGCTGTGGAAGGAATAGATGATAATGACTCCTGGTACTGGCAGGGAGGAATTAAATCTCATAACACTAAATCTCTCTTAACTGGTGCGAGTTCCGGCTGGCATCCTCCCAAAGCCCAAAGATTTATCCGCCGAATCACCTTCCGTAAAAATGACCCCGTAGCCCTAGCTTGTATAGATTATGGTTATAATGTCATCCCATCTCAATCTGACAAAGACGAAAACGGCAACTTACTCAACGATCCTTTTGACCCTCGTTGTACCGAATGGCTGGTAGAAATACCCGTTGCTGTCTCTTGGGCAGATTTACCAGGTGCTGATGTAATTGATGTGTCTAAGTTCTCAGCCTTAGCCCAATTAGATTTTGTGATGCAAGTACAAAAGTTCTACACATCCCATAACACCTCTGCAACTTTAGAACTGCGTTCTGAGGAAGTTGAACCTTTAGGAAAGCGCATCTATGAAGCTATCCAAAACGATGAAGGGTATATTTCTGCGGCTTTATTAGCAAGGTTTGATGATTTACAATCTTTCCCCCGCTTGCCCTTTGAACCCATAGACAAGTCCACATATCAGCGTTTGTCTCAAGAAGTCAAGGCACGACGGAAAACAGATGACTTCTGTGCAGCACTAAGTCGTTACGATTTAGGGGAAATGACGGAAGTAGGACCAAGTGGTTGTGACTCTGATAAATGTATGTTCCCAGATCAGCCGCCAACTTCATAGGGCATTGGGGATTGGTGATTGGTGATTGGTGATTGGTGATTGGTGATTGGTGATTGGTTTAGAGAAAAAACTATTACCCATTACCCATTACCCATGAAATAGCTTTGTAAGTTACGATTGATGAAGAATTACTAATTTTTCACGGCAATACTTGGAGAGTCTAATGTTTATTAATGAATTGTCACCCTTATTTAAAGAACTTGCCCAGCATCCAGTTTCATTTATGGGTGGGTTTGTCTCCGGTATCCTCAGACTCAACTTAGCTGAGGATCCTGTGAAAAGTTGGCTATATCAACATATTACTTCAGGCGGTTTTCCTAAAGCTGGTACTGATGTACAGAATGGTAAAACCTCTGGACCCCAACAAATTTCAATTGATTAACCTTTTCTTAACCGTTAACTGTTAGAAGTTGACGGTTAAGAAATGTAAAGGCGTAATAATATTTATCTTGATTTTTTTTATCTAGCAAATCACCACTTTGAATCGATTTTATCCGCTTATCGAAGGAGTCAACTTATATAAGTGGATATTATATTCATTGGTAAAATCTCATACTTTAGAAAATATCATAATCAGTTATCATAACAACAGATGCGTATGTTCAGTCTAATGACTGAATTAATTTGTGGATTTGCTAACCCTTATGGTTGATTTTCTAAATTTCTGCCATCTGTGAATTAGAGGAGACTATGCAATGCTTACAATTTGCTTAGTTCTATATTTCCACTTGAGGCAATCGCATTTTGTTGAAAATTACGTGATCGATAATGACTATTTACGTTGGAAATCTCTCTTACCGTGCGACTGAGGCAGACTTAAAAGCCGTGTTTGCCGATTATGGTGAGGTAAAAAGAGTTGTTTTACCTACTGAGCGCGAAACTGGAAGGATGCGCGGATTTGCTTTTGTTGAAATGCTTGAAGATGCTCAAGAAGATGCTGCTATCACAGAATTAGATGGTGCGGAATGGATGGGTCGTCAAGTGAGAGTTAATAAAGCAAAGCCACGAGAGGATAACGGACGGGACGATAGTCGGCGGGGGAGTTGGAGTAGAAAACAAGATTATTAATAAACCCAATCTCTAATTATCTCAGATTTTTTTCTAGTCACCCAAGATTAGTTTGCTGAAATTTACTAGAAATGATAAAACTGTACCCGACTAGTTTTGAACTGCCTGCAAGTTTACACACTAGTCGGGGCTTTTTGTGGATCTAAATCAAGTCAGGATTGCACCAACAATTGACCATTCTGTGGTAGAAAACCAATAACTGTATAAAGAAGTCCAGCCAACGGAGGTGCAATAATATTGCTGCCGTAACCAGACACAAATTGTAAGCTACTGGCACGGGTATAGTGTTGTTTAGGAATCATCAGCGAGACTGAAGCAGAATAAGCTAAAGATTGAAATTGATTAAAAGTTCCAACAATAGCACCTGTGAGATAAAAGTGCCAAATTTGTAAATCATTGGTGAGATGAAGTAGCAAGATGATAATTGTGCTGACAACTGCAACTGTATCACCCACCATCATCAATAATTTTCGGTTAAATCTGTCTACAATTAAACCACTTATGGGCGTGATGATAATACTTGGTAGCAAACTAAAAAGACCTACCAAAGTGAGGGTTGTGGCTTTACCTGTAATTTCCCAGACCCAAATTTCAATCGCAAATTTAGTCATGTTACTACCGATGGTAGATACTAATTGACCAAGCCAAAAGATCAGAAAATTACGCATACTGGCTGGGTTTGGTTGTTGTGGGATTGTGATATGAAAGAAGTGGAGAAGAGGGAAGAGAAAATTTATTTCTTCCTTTGCCCCTCTGCGCCTTTGCGTGAGATATAAAAATGTGGCTCATTGACCTAAAAATCACTGTAATAAGTAGTCGTGCAAAATAAATTTCATATTGAGGAGAGGGAACAGTGAACGGGTAAGGAGTATAGAGATTTCCGGTTTCAAAAAAATTTGCAATTAATTTTGCTCAGGTACTTATGATTTCAGTCAGTTTCGGTCATGTAAGTAGGTGGGCGGCAAAATTTATAACTATGTCATGGCGAATGCAGCAAAGGGGAATCAAGCAATTAGTTTACATTTTGTTACATAGTTATCTTTATTGGTGTCTACCTACTTATATCGCTTGTTTGCCATTGAGATAAAAGTCTATTTGGTTGTAAATAATCATTAAGTGAAATCACCTGAGTACCATCAGGAGGTTGAGTCAAAATAATGTAATCAGTATAAAAACTATCTAAGTTTTTTCGAGCAGTAGTAAATATTTATTTTAAGAAATTCAGCACACTATTGTCAGTTTTTTTTCGAGATATTAACTGTGCTTCTCGATTATTAGAATTAACTATCATGAGTTTTTTACTAAGTATTTAAATAGGTCATCTAAAATAGCATTTGCAGACAGAATATTGCCAAAAATCCAGTAACTTGAATTAACGGGATAAATTCCTTGATTTTTAACTACATTCAAATTTTGCCATAACTGGCTGTTTTGATCTTCTTGAAAAGAATTTCCTGCACCGGGGTCTAATGCTACAAATAAAGTATGTGCATCTAATAACTCTAAACGCTCTAAACCAACCGTTACAAAAGGCAGATCTTTATTAGTAGTAAGTTGATTTTAGATTTCTGGCAGACGTATTCCTACTTCAGTAAGTAGACTGTCAGGGAATGAATACTTGGTGCGAAGTTCTGAAACTTGCTTGCCAGCATAAAAGCGGCTGATGGAAACTGTTGTTTTTGCAAGTTGATTATTGACAACTGCGGGTAATTCTTGAATTCTTTGCTGATATTGCTCAAGTATTTTTTGTGCTTGTCCACTTTTATCTGTTATTTTAGCAATACGTAATAAAGCATCTTTCCAAGCAGTTTGAATATAATTAAATCTAATCGTAGGAGCTATTTGTGAAAATAACTTGTATTCCTTATCACTGATAACAAAACCTAAAATTAAATCTGGTTTTAACTGCACCATTTTTCCTATATTTGGTTGACTATCCTTTCCTAGAGAAACTATTCCTTCACCTTTTCGACCCAACTTTGGTATTATGCTCCCAGCCATCTTAGGCTGTGTTGCTGCTATTGGTTTTAAGTCTAGCGCCAGCAATGCTGGCATCATTGTTTGATCCAAAGGGATAATGCGCTGAGGTTGTAAGGGAATACAGCTTGCACCTAAAGGATGCTTGATTAATTTACACTCAGATGTTGATAATCTAGCCTTAGTCAAACCTTTAATTTGATGAGTATTGCTATAACAACCCTTCACTAAAATTAAGGTAATGAGCATCGAAAAACATAATTGAATACAAATATGTATGTAATTTTTTTTTCATTGTCTTTCATGACTCCTTGAATAAATATTAAACAAGGTCATCAAGAACAGCATTAGCTGACAGGATATTACCAAAAATCGAATAACCTGAATCAACAGTATATACTCGATTATTTTTAACTACATTGAGCGTTTGCCATAGAGGACTACTTTTATACTTTTTGAAATGTTCTTCTAGACCTGGGTCCAGTGCTATAAACATCGCGTCTACGTCTAACAAATCTACACGCTCTAAACTAACATTGTTATAACTAACCTTTGCACCACTACTAACCTGACGTTGCGCCAGGGGTATAGATAAATTTAATTCCCCTAAAAGACCTACAGGAAATGATAATTCATGTAGGAATTGTGTAAATTGAATACTGGTATAAAAGCGCATTGCTGAAATTTTTGGTTTTTTGAGATTTTGAGCAAAAGAGAACGGAGGCTAGACCCCGCAAAATTTCTTTCATAGATGCGATCGCCATCCGTATCGCGGTTGTACCCTATAAAGTTTCTTAAATACTTATGTAGGGTAAAGATACTATTGTAGTAGTCTAAGGCATCTATGATCACTGGGAAATTTATTTATTATACCTATTACAAAATTCTTTCTGTGGTATGATGGAGGGTTTTAGATTTTATGTATTTTTGGTGTTCTTTAGGCTCGCTAATTCAAACATAACGCTGTAACTCTAACTTTTGGCTAAAATAAAGACCATATCCCATTGTATCATAAAATTAATTCTGCAAGAGGTCTATTAGTTAGAAAAAATACTGAAAGCCATAGAGCCGTCATTTGCTGAAGAAGTTAGGGATCTGAAGGTCATGGTAGCTTTGCAGTTCTGGAAAAGCAGTCCAAAATATCGAATTCTTTAGTTTATCTAAAATCAATCTTTAGTTATCAAAATACCTTTCTAAGATAGAAGCAGCGACTAAAAATCGCCATTGGCAAAACCGACCCAACAGCAAAATGCTAGGGAGTAAAAAAATGGCTCAAATATCAGAACCGTTAGATTTGTCTATCAACTACGCTACAGATAAAGCCCTAGATCGTGATTGTACAACCTTATCGCGTCACGTACTCCAGCAACTGCAAAGTTTTTCCGGAGAGGCACAGGATTTGAGTGCGCTGATGAATCGCATCGCTTTGGCTGGTAAACTAGTGGCGCGTCGCATGAGCAATGCGGGGTTAATGGAAGGGGTGCTGGGATTTACTGGAGAAGTTAACGTCCAGGGAGAATCCGTTAAAAAGTTGGATGTCTACGCCAATGATGTATTTATCTCGGTTTTTAAGCAAAGCGGCTTAGTTTGTCGCCTAGCTTCCGAGGAAATGGAAAATCCCTATTACATTCGAGAGAACTGCCCCATTGGTCGTTATACCTTGTTGTATGACCCCATAGACGGCTCATCTAACACTGATACTAATCTCAGCTTGGGTTCGATTTTCTCCATCCGTCAACAGGAAGGCAACGATAGTGATGGTAAGGCTACTGACCTCCTAACTAATGGACATAAGCAAATTGCTGCTGGGTATATACTGTATGGGCCTAGTACAATGCTGATCTATACTATAGGTAAGGGCGTTCATTCCTTTACTTTAGATCCCAGTTTAGGAGAGTTTATTCTCACAGAAGAAAATATCAAGGTTCCTGACCACGGTTCAGTTTACAGCGTCAATGAGGGGAATTTCTGGCAGTGGGATGAATCCATTAGGGAATACATTCGCTATGTTCATAGTACTGAAGGTTATACCGCTCGTTACAGTGGCGCCATGGTGAGTGATATTCATAGAATTTTAGTTCAAGGTGGTGTATTTCTCTATCCAGGCACGCTGCAAAAACCAGAGGGTAAATTGCGTCTGCTCTATGAATCTGCACCTTTAGCATTTGTGATTGAACAAGCGGGTGGTCGTGCTACTACAGGATTAGTAGATATTTTGGATGTAGTTCCGAAAAAGCTACACCAAAGAACACCTCTAATTATTGGTAGTAAACAAGATGTAGCTAAGGTTGAGTCTTTTATTCAAAACGGTCATGAGCGGAAGTTTAAAAAAGCGTCTAACTGATGTCAGTAATGAAGCTAAAGATTGGCAATTTGGGATTGGAATGTAGGACTAGCAATGTTTAGCCGTGAAGTTCCAAATGATCTCAGTTGGTTGATGTCAAATGCAAAAACCACCATCAACTGAGTGAGGGATTTTTTCGACTTCATCAAAAACACTGTTAATAGGAGTTAAAAAATAGCTATGGCAACCAATCATTTATTAGAGATAAAACAATACGGTCAAAGTATCTGGATGGATAATTTGAGCCGTGAGATGATTCAATCAGGGGAACTCGAAAACTTGGTAAAAAATCAAGGAGTCTCTGGTATTACCTCCAATCCTGCCATCTTTGAAAAAGCAATTACTGGTAATGCCATTTATGATGCTGATATTGAAGCCGGAATTCGTGAGGTTTTACCAACATACAAAATCTATGAATCACTAATTTTTGCAGATATCCGCAATGCTTGTGATATTTTGCGCCCTGTTTATGAAGCCACGAATGGTCTTGATGGTTATGTGAGTATAGAAGTTCCACCAACTATAGCTCATGATACCCAAGCAACAATAGCTGAAGCTCGTCGCTATTTCCAAGAGATTGGGCGAGAAAATGTGATGATTAAAATTCCTGGGACTGAGGCGGGTTTACCGGCAATAGAACAAGCAATATCCGAAGGAATTAACATCAACGTGACGCTGTTATTTGCTGTCCAAAGTTACATTAATGCAGCTTGGGCGTATATTCGTGGGTTGGAAAAGAGAGTGACTGAAGGTAGGGATATCAGCAAAATTGCTTCTGTAGCCAGCTTTTTTCTCAGCCGGATTGATAGCAATATCGACGCTAAGATAGATGCTAAATTGCAGCGAGGCGTTGATGACATCAATCATGAAGCGGTGCTGCGAGGGGTAAGAGGGAAAGTTGCGATCGCCAACGCCAAGATAGCTTACCAAGAATACAAAAATATCACCAGCACCGATGCCTGGCAAGCCCTATCAACAAAAGGTGCAAAAGTCCAGCGGTTACTGTGGGCCAGCACCAGCACCAAAGACCCCAGTTACAGTGATGTCATGTATGTCGATCAACTAATTGGCAAAGACACAGTGAACACCTTACCACCAGCTACTATAAAGGCTTGTGCTGATCATTGTAATGTAAGCGATTACCTGGAGACAGGCACTTTAGAAGCTTACACCCTCATAGAAAGCTTGAAAGAACCTGACATCAACATTGATATTAATACAGTAATGGACGAACTACTGGCCGAAGGTATTGATAAGTTTGTCCAGCCCTTCCAGTCACTCATGAACTCTTTAGAAGGCAAAGTCAAGCTATTGTCACCAGTATAGGGACTGGGGATTGGGGACTGGGGACTGGGGACTGGGGACTGGGAAATAGGAAAACACTCTTACCTACCCTATACCCCACAACTGACACCCTATAACCCTTCCCTAAATCTAAAATCCAAAATCCAAAATCCAAAATTCTATGGTCAGTCTGCTAGAAAACCCCTTGCGCGTTGGCCTACAACAACAAGGGATGCCCGAACCCCAAATTATAGTTATTTTTGGCGCTTCCGGAGATTTAACCTGGCGCAAACTCGTTCCCGCACTCTTCAAATTACGGAGAGAAAGACGCATTCCTCCAGAAACTACCATTGTGGGCGTAGCTCGACGAGAATGGAGTCATGACTACTTCCGTGAACAAATGCAGAAAGGCATGGAAGAAGCTCATAGTACTGTCGAGCTAGGAGAACTCTGGCAAGACTTTTCTCAAGGTCTGTTCTACTGTCCTGGGGACATAGATGACCCCGAAAGCTACCAGAAACTGAAAAACTTATTAGCTAAATTAGACGAACAACGGGGAACACGGGGAAACCGGATGTTCTACCTCTCCGTCGCGCCCAACTTCTTCCCCGAAGCCATCAAACAGCTAGGGGCAGAGGGGATGCTAGATGACCCATACAAACATCGGTTGGTAATTGAAAAACCCTTTGGACGGGATTTATCCTCAGCCCAAAACCTCAACCAAGTAGTGCAGAAATATTGCAAAGAAAACCAAGTTTATCGGATTGACCACTACTTAGGTAAAGAAACCGTACAAAACTTGTTAGTTTTCCGCTTTGCCAATGCCATTTTTGAACCTTTATGGAATCGGCAATTTGTTGATCATGTCCAAATTACCGTTGCAGAAACAGTAGGAGTTGAAGACCGGGCTGGTTATTATGAAACCGCCGGCGCACTGCGGGATATGTTGCAAAACCACCTGATGCAACTTTACTGCTTAACAGCAATGGAAGCACCCAACGCCATGGATGCTGACAGTATCCGCACAGAAAAAGTCAAAGTATTACAGGCAACTCGTTTAGCTGACGTCAATAATCTCTCACGTTCCGCAGTTCGGGGACAATATAGCGCCGGTTGGATGAAAGGACAACAAGTTCCTGGCTATCGGGAAGAACTAGGAGTGAACCCCAACTCCACCACACCAACCTTTGTGGGGATGAAATTTATGGTTGATAACTGGCGTTGGCAAGGAGTGCCCTTCTACCTGCGGACAGGAAAGCGGATGCCCAAAAAAGTCAGTGAAATCGCTATTCACTTCCGGGAAGTCCCTTCCAGAATGTTTCCCTCCGCTGCCCAACAAAAAAATGCTAACGTCTTGGCACTGCGGATACAACCCAATGAAGGAATTTCTCTGCGGTTTGATGTAAAAATGCCCGGTGGTGATTTCCGCACTCGTTCTGTTGATATGGATTTTACCTATGGTTCTTTTGGCATCGAAGCCACATCCGATGCTTATGATCGCCTCTTTCTAGATTGTATGATGGGCGACCAAACATTATTCACACGCGCAGACGAAGTAGAAGCCGCTTGGCAGGTAGTCACACCAGCCCTTTCTGTTTGGGATGGACCCGCAGATCCCACTACCATTCCTGAGTATGAAGCAGGTACATGGGAACCTGCAGAAGCAGAACTATTAATTAACCAAGACGGTCGCCGTTGGCGCAGACTCTAACTATTTGGCCATTGGGCATTGGTAATTGGTAAGAAATTCTTACCAATTACCAATTACCAATTACCGATTACCTGTTTTCAATTCAAAATCCAGAATTAACTTATGGTTTCCCAAGCGCCTACGATTTATTCACTCCAAGCCCCCAAGGATGTTTCGCTCACAGAAATAGAAGCGGAACTTAATCAGATTTGGCAAAGTTATGGCTTAATCGGCGAAGATGGGGCGCTACCTGCTGCTACCCGGGCCACAACATTTACTTTGGTGGTTTACGAACCAGAAGAAACCCAGTATTTGTTAACTGCAACCGGATTTTACCACGGTCCAATTGATGGGATTTTAGGGCCACAAACTCAGTCAGCTTTGCGGGAAGTACAGAAAAAACATCATCTCCCAGAAACTGGTAGTGCTACACCAGAAACTCTCACCGCTTTACGGGAAGAATATTTCAAAAAGCAACACAGTGGACCAAAAGGTGATAGTCACGGCTCTGCTATGGGCTATACTTTCAGTGCTACAAGTCCGACTATTGCTGATGAAATTGCCTTGCGTAATCCTTGCCGGATTATTGCCTTGTGTCCCATTGCTGGAGAAGATGAAGGGGTAAAAGCGCAAGTTTCAGCTTATTGTCCCATTCAAAAACAGTCTTCCACAACTCTTATATGTTGTGAATATATTACTCTAACTGGCACTACAGCTGCGTTGGAACGTATTGGGGGAATGATACCCGCTTTGTTAATAGGTGGTTTGCCTAAATTTCTCTGGTGGAAGGCAACTCCAGATGCTCATAATCCTTTGTTCAAAAGGTTAGCGGCAGTCTGCAATAACGTGATTGTAGATGGGAGCAACTTTAATACTCCAGAAGATGATTTATTAACCTTGCAAGATTTGGTAGATACAGGAGTACCTTTAGCTGATTTAAATTGGCGGCGTTTGTCTGCATGGCAAGAGTTGACAGCAGAAGCATATGATCCACCAAATCGTCGTGCTAGTCTCAAAGAAATTGACCGAGTCACAATTGATTATGAAAAAGGTAATCCTTCCCAAGCATTGCTGTTTTTGGGTTGGTTAGCAAGTCGCCTGCAATGGCAACCTGTTTACTATGCTAAGGAAACTGGTGATTATGATCTCACTACTATTCGCTTTCTGGGTCAAGACCAAAGACAAATAGAAGCAGAATTAGCAGGTGTGCCAATTGCTGATATTGGTGAAATTGTTGGTGATTTAATTGCTTTGCGTTTGAGTTCTACCAATCCTCAAGCAAATTGTGGAACTGTGATTTGCTCGGAAACTGGTGGTTGTATGCGGATGGAAACTCACGGTGGCGCTCAGTCGGCTGGCTTGTTTCAGCAAGTAGGTTCTCTATCGGAACAAAAGGCCGAGGCATTGTTGAGTCAACAGGTACAACGGTGGGGACGTGAGGCACTATTTGAGGAAAGTTTAGCTGTAATTGGCAAAACTTTGAAGTTGGGAAATTGATATTTTACCCTAGGTAAATGTACAAATCCCCGACTGGTCAAAAAGATCGGGGATTCTTTTATTTAGGGGTTATGGAAGTGTCACACTCAATGTTTCTTGTAGGGTGCGTTAGATGTCGAAAATTTGTTTCTGAGAACTCCACAAAAAGAAATACCCAATGTCATTCTGTTAGCGAAGGGTGGCGTAAGCCATACAGAATGGAGTGTAGTGAAGAATCTTCCGAGATGCTTCGTTCCGCTTTGCTACACATGGCTATAGCTTGCGTGAAGACCCAAGATTTTCGCGCCATAGTGCGATCAGACGCACTGTCTAGAAGGGATACAGCGTGACAAGACAGGAGCATTTATTTTGTGGCTTACTCTATAGTCACCAATTTATAATACGTCTAATTCACCCTAAGAATAGGCCTGGTGCGTAAATTCCATAAAGAACAATGTTTTGAAGGGGTTGCTTCAGAAGTTTGGACATTTAAAGTTAGTGGTTATCAAGTTATTATATTCATACAGCAGATTGCACATCACTGAGGTACAGAATCTAAATTGAAACCTAGACAGCAAGAGAGTTTTACTCCTGAGTCCTAACTCGTGATTCCTGACTCCTGCTGTAATTACGCTAAAGTTACAAAAGAAGTGCATCTAGGAGTAAAACATGAAAGCAGTTGTGATGACAGTAGCAGGAAACCCAGAAGTTTTACAATTACAAGAAGTCCCCAAACCCACACCGGGAAATACAGAAATTTTAGTTCGTTTAGTGGCCGCTGGAATTAACCCCATTGATACCAAATTGCGGAAACGTGGGACATTTTACCCCGAACAAATGCCGGCTATTTTAGGATGCGATGGTGCAGGTATTGTGGAAGCCGTTGGTGGTGAAGTTACAAAATTTTGCCCTGGAGATGAAGTATATTTTTGCTATGGTGGTTTAGGCGCACATCAAGGTAATTATGCCGAATATACAACCGTTGATGAAAAATTTGTCGCCTCTAAACCTAAATCTGTTTCTTTCGCTGAAGCCGCAGCAGCACCCCTAGTTTTAATAACTGCTTGGGAAGCATTATATGAACGGGGAAAACTTGAACCAGGAGAAAAAGTCTTAGTTCATGCTGGTGCTGGTGGTGTTGGTCATGTCGCCATCCAGTTAGTTAAACTTAAAGGTGCAGATGTAGCCACTACGATTAGCACTCAAGAAAAAGCAAATTTCGTTACTAAATTGGGTGCTGATAAAGTAATTTTTTACAAACAAACTGATTTTATTCAAGCTACTTTAGACTGGACAAATGAAGAAGGTGTCGATTTAGCTTTTGATACTATTGGTGGAGAAACTTTCGATCAAACTTTTTCCGCAGTGCGCGTTTATGGTGATATTGTCACTATTCTTGAACCGGATGTGAATACTGTCTGGAAAGTCGCTAGAACTAAAAATCTTCGCATTTGCTTAGAATTAATGTTGACACCAATGCTATTAGGAAATACTGAAGGTCTACAGCATCATGGTGAAATTCTTCAACAATGCGCTACTTGGATAGATGAAGGTAAATTAAAAATCCAAGTTAGTCATATATTTCCTTTACAAGAAGCAGCAAATGCTCATCAATTGCTGGAAGATGGTGGTTTAATTGGTAAAATAGTGTTACTGATTAGTGATAACCAGAAAACTGCATAATTGGTTTTTTGAACGCGGAGGTATACAGAGTTTAAACGCAGAAGTTCGCAGAGTTTCTTTATGTTACTCTGTACTTTCTCTGGTGTTACTCTATGTTTTACTATTTGTTCCTCTCCCTGCTTTTGCAGGAAAACCTGAACGCACTCCTTTAACTCTGGAATTGTTACAAGAACAGCTGAAATCACCTATTTTCCAGGAAGTTAATTTAACTATTGATTTGCGAGAAATGGTGATTGATTTACGTCCTGAAAATAGCATTTTTCGGGATAATTTTTACTAATCCCTGGGAAAGGAATTACAAAAAACTGGTGCAAAACCTTACCTTTGGGTTTAGATTTGAGTTATTCTTTGATTCAGGGTGATTTTATCGGTAGTGATTTGGGTTTAAGGACTCCTCTCCACGCGCAAGCTATAACACGAATTTATACGACTATGGAACAAGAACAACTATAAAGTCTAAGTTTGGTATGTTTACAATCACTATCAAAAGGATATTATTTCTCGAGAAAGTCAGTTTAATAAATCTGTGAATTTTTATGATACGAGTATTATCAATCAAGCTGATTTTAGCGATGCGTTGTTTGTTAAGGTACCATTTTTAAATGTATCTGGTTTAAATTTTAATTCTAACCAAGCAAGAGTTTTAAGAGATTATGAGGAAGTTGGTAATAAATTTTCTGTTCCGAAATTGCAAGGAAATAAAAATATGTTACGGAATCTGTAAATTTCTATCAACAGCAACAAGTTGGTGATGTGAATCAGTTAGAATATATAAAATAGCGATTAAGATTAATAGAATTAAGTTAGTTTTTGGTGGCTACAAATATTAATCATGCTGCTGGTTATAGATTTTCAGTATTTCTGGGGCTTCTAACTCTCTAGTATCTAAAATATTAGTTGCTAAAATAAATCTCCCAGAAGAGTTTTGATCATTTGTAATTAACTCCTGATTTTCCATCAATTCACTTCTGACTTGATAGACTATGAGTCTGTCAATACCTTACGCATTTATAGCTATGGCTTGCGTGACAACCTAGGAGTCTTACACCAAGCTGCAACTCAGCCGTTAGCAATTTTTGTAATGATGCCTGTATTAATTACCAAGATGATTAAGTATTCTTATTTAACCCTTATAGGTAGTTTTAGTAGCGGTATATATGGTACAAACTGAAGTGCGGAATGTCGGTTTTAATCACCCAGCTCTTTCAACGCCAACAAATAAACTACTAAATCAAGGGCTGAAATCCACTCCCTGTCTAAAGTCCCAAATTAGGGATTGAGGCTATCGATGTCATGAAGGGCGATCGCAACATCAAGAAATAAAGTCAAAAATTATGTCTTGAATTGACCATTTTGTTGAAGACAACGTTGTAATGATGATAGGACAAGGATGAAGAGAGAACCGAAAAAATAGTACAAATCACAGCGTTGAAAGGGCTGGTTTTAATCACCCTGATATAAAATTAGGAATTGGAATTTAAATTGATTCGCGACAGATTCAAACCTTGAAACCGATAGCAGCAGATATGATAACGATAATTACTATATCTACTGCTTTTCTAGTGATGGAATTTTATTATTTGTGTTCAAGAGTTCCCTGCTCAAGCCCCACTAAACCTTCGCTTCCAAAGACTTGAGTAACTCAGTGTTGACACCAGATTCACGAGTGAGGGAAATTTTGCCAGTACGGGCGATTTCCCTCAGACCAAATTTTTGTAGAACTTGGACAATCGCTACCATCTTACCTGGATCTCCAACAACTTCCAATGTCAGAGAATCTTCAGCCACATCCACAACTCGCGCCCGGAAAATCTGGGATATTTCGATCACTTCTGAACGATTGCTACTAGTAGCATTTACTTTCAAAAGCATCAATTCCCTCTCTACACAAGGAGTTTCCGTAATATCCTGTACCTTGAGGACATTAACTAACTTGTATAATTGCTTAGTGAGTTGTTCAATCACGCGATCGTCTCCAGGTACAACCATCGTAATTCGGGAAACACCTCCCTGTTCAGCAGGGCCAACAGCAAGGCTTTCAATATTAAAGCCACGACGAGCAAATAAACTGGAGATGCGGGAGAGAACCCCCGCTTCATCTTCTACGAGTACAGAAAGAGTATGTTTCATCTTCGCCAACAGAGGCTAGGGGAGCAGGAGGTTAACGCAGACCTGAACTCATGGCTGCGCTAGACTTACTACCACACTGAATTTTTGGTCTAAATCTCTATTTTAATACACTTGTTGCATCATATCAGAATCAGGATTTAAGGATAAACAGGATGGATGAAGATGAAAATTTTATATCGGCGCAAATAAGTTTAACGCACGGTAGCATCTTACAAACTTCGATTTGATATTTTGATATCTCTGGCATAGCTGACGTAGCTATGCCCCCTCAAGTCTATGATGTTATCTATGGGGCTAGTAGAATCTACTACTTATCGGGTCGCCTGTTGTCCAGCAGCGTTGATTGTTCTGACATGGTATCTGAAGACTAAGATTTTAGTTTGCTATTACTTGTTTCCTCTTGATTTTTGTGAGTGTTCATTATCAAGACGAACTCAGAGAACAATTTCTGAATTTTTTTAGAGATGCTTTTTTGTGACTTGACAAACCCAGGAAACAAGCCGCAACAATATGAACCATATTGGGTAATGAATTCATAGACGTAACTAATTAGGTAATCGCTGTTCGTGTACTATCTCACAGACAAGGTCGGCATTTCGCGATCTCACATCATTCCCAAACTCTACTAACTGCGATCGCGCTTCGGTCTAACAGGCTTTGATTCAAAATAGCTGAGGCGATCTCTAAAGAACTAGTTGCAAATCGGTCTGGCTGGTGGTAAAAATTTATTTTTCGTCCTACCGTTGTAATTGGTTTAGGTGGTACGGGTTATGGGGTTATCCTGAAGCTGAAAAGGCGATTCTATAGATGTTTACGGCTCAGTACCAGAAATTATCCGCTTTCTTTCTATTGATACGACTGAAAACATCCAAAGTCAAGAAAAATCACCAGATGTAACACAGTCATTTTAGAACCAAATGAACTGTATCCTATCTCTGTTGACAATCCAGGAAAACTCCTAGTAGGGAATAATCACATTAATGAATGGTGGCCAAAACAAATTCCTGCCCACAGTATTATTAACAGTGCTGGATAAATTCGGGCAAGAGGCAGGCTAGCATTATTCGCTAAAGTAGGTGATATTAATAGTTTGATTGGACAAGCTATCAATGCTATTTGTGAAATTCGCACTAAGAAACAAGCATTTTCAGATAACTTTCAAGTTTCTAATCCTGATGGTGTAGAAATTTCCATTGTTGGCAGTTTAGCGGGAGGAACTGGCAGCGGTACATTTTTAGATGTAGCGTTTTCAGCGCAGCGAAACCTGAATACTTTTGCTAAAATTACAGGAGTATTTATTCTACCGAGAGTATTTGCCAATCTGTCCCCAAATACCATGGTGAAATCAAATGCCTATGGTGCTCTTAAAGAAATAAAATACTTATGGGGAGTGACACCTAGCAATACAATGGAACTTGATTATGGTGGATTTAAAGTTAAAGCTGAGCGTCCCCTATTCGATACTGTATTTGTGATTGATGCTATTAATAAATAGGCTACTGTAGTTAGTTGTATTGATGATTTGTTAAGTATCTTTGCAGATGGTTTATATGTTCGAATGTGTTCGCAAATCGGTTTAGATACTGCTAAGGTTGCTGATAATATACGTGCTGATTTGGCAACAGCAGGAAAACTGTAAACGTATTCACATTAACCTAGACAGGATCTATAAAGATATAGAACAAAATGTAAGGATTCAGGTCTAAGGTAGAGGGATTAAAGAAGGTGTGTGGAAAGCAGAGTGAACCATGGCTTTCATAGGTTGGTCAAAAAACTCAATTAGAG